>Ga0136616_10000380_pt1 | contig 20539 bp, 18 predicted proteins | sample AntDrymUQ2992106_2_FD_106648 | JGI IMG/M metagenome (GOLD analysis project Ga0136616, IMG submission 106648) | Polar desert sand microbial communities from Dry Valleys, Antarctica - metaG UQ299 (21.06) | ecosystem: Environmental > Terrestrial > Soil > Desert | place: Antarctica: Dry Valley... | reverse complement strand
CTTCCAGGGCGTCACGCGCGAGGTGGACTCGCTCGAGTACGAGGCCTACGCCGAGATGGCCGCCGAGCGCATCGAGGAGATCGTGCGTGAGGCGATCGACAACCACGGACTGTGCGCCGCCGCCGCCGAGCACCGGGTGGGTGAGGTTCCGCTGTCGGAGCCCAGCGTGGCCGTGGCCGCCTCGGCTCCCCACCGCGGCGAGGCCTTCGCCGGCGCCCGCGAGATCATCGACCGTGTGAAGGCAGAGGCGCCGATTTGGAAGCTCGAGGTGGAGGGTGGACAGCGGCGCTGGGTGGAGGGCACCGAGCCGCCCTCGGACACGACCTAGCGCGTCCTACTCGGGCGGCTGCCAACCGGCTGCCGTAAGCGCGCCGAAAAGCGAGCCCATCAGCAGGCCCTTCACCTCGTCGCGGTCCATGTCGCCGTTGTCGAGCCAGTCCACGCAAACGCCGTCCATCAGCCAGAGCCAGCCCCGGACGGCGGCGCGGATGGATGGCCTGGGCTCCGGGGCGAGGCCCTCGATGAGCTGCGCCGCGGTGTCCTGGCGCACCCCCGCCACGAGCGCCTTGACCTCGGTCACGCTCCCCTCGCTCTCCAGCACCCGGCGGTAGGCCAGTTCGTTCTCCTGCACCCAGGACAAGAACACGTCGAGGCTCGCGGCCAGCGCCTCGGCCGGGGGCAGGTCGGCGAGAGGCTCCATCCGCCGCTGGAGGTCGAGGGCAGCGGTGCTCAGCGTGGCCTGGAAGTAGTCGGACTTGCTGGGGAAGTAGTGGTAGAGCAGCGCTTTCGAGATTCCCGCCTCGCGGGCGATCTGTGCCATCGACAGGTCGTCGTAGGCGTGGCGGGCGAAGAGCACCGTGCCTAGGTCGAGCAGTTGCCTGCGGCGTTCGTCGACCTGCAGGCGGGTATAGCTCGGCTCGGCCACGGCGCCAGTGTAACCCTCTTGCTGACCGTGGGTAGATAGCGTTTCAGGCCTTATCAACCAGTGGTCAGCAGGGAAGAGGAGGAAGTGATGGTCACAGACGAGAGGTTTCGCACGCTGGAGCACGAGGTGGAGCGGCTCGGACGCCGGCTCGGTCGCCTTGAGGGAGACACGGCATGCGAGCCGGCGACCCGTTGGGCGCCGCCCCTGACTCCGCCCCCGCCCGCCATGCCGCCCGTGGCCACAGGCTCGGCGCACGATCCGACGCCACCCCTCCGGCCTGCTCCGGCTCCCCGCCCCACACCGCCGGCGCGGCCCAAGCGCCGCACGCCTGCCGACATGCTCGGCGGGCGCAGCCTCGAGGACCTGCTCGGCGGGAGTGTGCTCGCCTGGGTGGGCGGGTTGGCTGTGCTGATCGGCGTGGCCTTTCTCTTCGCCGTCGCCGTGTCGCGCGGGTGGATCGGCGAGGCCGGCCGCACCCTGATCGCGGGCAGCGGCTCGGCCGCCCTGCTCATGCTCGGGATCTGGCTGCACGAGCACCGGGCTCGCACGGATGCGGCCCTCGCTGCCGTGGCCACCGGCGTATCTGCCCTCTTCGTGACCTTCACCGTCGCGGCCCAGGTATACGAGCTGGTTCCGGCGCCGCTGGCGCTGGTCGCGATCCTGGGAGTGGGCTCGCTGGCAACCGCGCTGGCGGTGCGCTGGGAGTCGCGCGGCATCGCCGCGCTGGGCATCGTTGGCGGGCTGGTCTCACCCGTGCTGGCGGGAGCGCCCTATGACCTCGCCACCATGGCGATCCTCCTCGTGGCCGCGGGATCCGCGGTCGGCGTGCTCCTGCGCCAGCAGTGGAGCTGGCTGGCGTCCGCGGTGTTCGTGGTGACAGTGCCTCAGTGGGTCGCGTTCCTGTTCGACGACCCCTCGGTGGCCGAAGCGCTCGCCGTGCTCACCGGCTTCGGTGCCGTGGGCGTGGCCGCGGCGGTGGGCCATGAGGTGCGTGCGGCGGCCGAGAAGCTCCGCCCGTACTCCGCCTTCCTGCTTGCCCTGAACGCGGTTCTCCTGGCTGTCGTGGGCTGGTTTGCCTTCGCCGAGCTGGGACACGAGACGGTGGGCCGGGCCTGGCTCGCCGCGCTCGCCCTGGCCCACGTGGGTCTCGGCATCACGGCCACTCGGTCGCGCTTCGCCGCGCATGACTTCGGCCTGCTGGCCCTCACGCTCGGTGTGGTCATCGCGGACGTGGCCTTCGCTCTTTCGGTCGGCGGCCCCGCCCGCACGATCGGCTTCGCCGGCGCGGGCGTGCTGTTCGCGGCGCTGGTGCGCCGCCGGGCCGGAAACACCGGCGACGCCGACCTGTCGGCTTTGGGCCTCGGCGTGCATGTGGCCCTCGCGCTGATGCAGGTGCTGATGAGCGACGCGCCGCCCGCACTGATCGAGGGGGGCGGCCTGCCCGCCGCCGGCGCGGTGACCGGTCTGATGGCCGTGGTGGCCAGCTGCTTCGTGTCGGCCCGGCTCGTCGACGCGGGCCGTCCCGGCCTGCGGATGGCACTGGACGCTCTTGGGCTCGGGATCCTGGCCTACCTGACCGCGCTCACCCTGGATGGGGCGACGCTCGCCGTCGCCTGGTCCGTGCAGGCGGTGGCGCTGGCGCGCGTGGCCCGCTCCAGCGCCGACCCGGTTGCAACGTGGGGAGGCTGGACCTTCCTGGTGCTCGCGGGGCTGCAGGTGCTCGCCAATGTGGCTCCACCGGCGTCGGTTGTCGACGGCCCGACTGAGCCGCTCGTGGCCCTCGCGGCGATGGCCGCCGTGTGCCTGGCCGCATTCGCGTCGGCCCGGCTCAGCGATTCGGAGCTGAAGCCCTACTACGACGTGGCGGGCCTGACGGTTCTGGCCTACACGTTGGCGGTGATGCTCGATGGGGCGCCACTCGTCCTCGCGCTGGCGGGTGTCGCCACGGTGCTCGCCGGGCTCACCCGCCACGCACCAGGCGAGCCCGCGGGATACGCGGCTCTCGCCTTCGTGGGCATGGCGGCAGGCCACGTCGTTGGAATCGAGGCGCCGCCGGTGGCGTTGGTCGCGGGCGTGGAGTGGCCCCTGGCCGCCGCGGCCGCGCTCGGTGGCACGGTCCTCGCCGGCTTGTGCTGCGCTCGGGTGGAGTGGACCGACCCGGCCATGCGTCGCGCCATGGGAGGGGCCACCGCGGTGGCGGCGCTCTACGCGGCGTCGGTGCTCGTGGTTACGCCGTTCCAGCCGGGTACAGGGGCCGCCGAAGCGTCCGTGCTGGAGCTGGGCGTGCGCCAGCAGGGACAGGTGCTCGTTTCGGCGCTGTGGACCGTGTCCGGTTTCGGGGCGCTGATCCTGGGCCTGCGCCGCGACCTGCGGGCGGTTCGCCTCGGGGCCCTGGCGCTGCTGATGGGCACGGTGGGCAAGGTCTTCCTCTACGACCTGGCCACGCTCACCTCGATCTACCGCGTGATCTCGTTCATCGGGCTCGGGTTGGTGTTGCTGGCCGCGGCCTTCACGTGGCAGCGTCTGCGCCCGCGTGACCTGCCCGACATGCGCCAGACGCCGGAAGGCATCCGCTAGCCCTACGGCGCGAACTCGCCCCCGCCCCCGCTCCCTCCGCCGGCGGGGGCGGGGGTCGGCGCGGGAGCCTGACGGGCGGGCGCGGCCGGGGCGGGTTCGGGCCCGAACTCGTTGACCGGCGGCTCCGGCTCCGGCTCCGGCGGAGGTGGTGGATCCGGCTGTGGTTGCGGCGCGGGCTGGCCGGGCGGAGGGGGAGCGAGCTGGTCGGGCGGCGGCACCAAGGGCGACACGATCGGCGGGTCCGGCGTAGGCGAGGGCGGCGGCGCCTCCTGGGCCTGTAGCGCGGCCGCCCTGCGCACCTCGGCCGCCGGGCTGTCGCCTGCGCCCAGCCGCTCGGATAGGCGGTCGGCGCCCACCGCGCCGCCGCCCGCAAGTGCCGCCGCGGACGCCGCCACCGCGGCGGCCTTCTGGGCACTCACCATCTCGGCTGCCTGGTGGGTGCGTTCGCCGAGGGCCGCGGCGCGGTCCTGGGCGGCGCCGAGGGCCGATTCCAGGAAGGCGCGCACCGGACCCGGGCCGCCATCGCCCGCGGCCAGGATCGCCGGCGGGGCCAGCGCGGCCACGCGCGACGGCACGGTGCGGTACTCGCGCAGCCGGGCACGACAGGCGAGACAGCTGCGCAGGTGGGGACGCACCTCGGAGAGCTGCGAGGCGTCGGCCTCTCCGTCGGCGAGCGCGGACAGTTGGGGAGCCAGTCGGCTGCACTCCATTCCCGACTCGATGCTGGCCACCTTCTCGGTGAACGCGCGCCGACCCTCCGTGATCGACCGGTTCACCTTCGTGTAGCTCCACCCGGTCTCCTCGCAGATCTCCCGGTAGCTGAAGCCGCGGGCGCGCAGGATCAGGCACCGGACCTCTTGGGGCTTGAGCAGGGAGAGCGCCTGGGCGCCCAGGCGCAGGCGCTCGGAGCGCTCAGCGCGCTCGGAGATGTCCGGTCCGGCGGGCTCACGGTCTCCGACCGCACCGCCGGCAGGGGCCGTGCGGCGCTGCTGGCGCCGGATGGCCAGCGCCTCGTGCTTGACCGTTGTCCGCACCCAGCGGCAGAGCTCCTCCTCGGTTCCGGTGGGCTGGCGCGCGAGCACGATCTCCGCCGCGCGCTGGTAGGCGTCCTCGGCGTCGTGGGGGCCGGCCGAGTAGCGGCGCGCGGTGGCGAGCATCTGGTCGCGGAAGCGCTCGAGCAGCGCTCCGTCGGAGTGCCGTGGCCCGTCCAGCGATGCTCTTGCTCCCAATCCCACTCCCATCGACGATGGTGACCCCGGCCACCCGGCCGCGCCACCCGGTTGGCCGCAACTTCCGGCCTTTTCGCGACCCGTTTGATGGGTAAAGGCCTGGCCGGAGGAGTTTCGCCCCCCTGCCGGCCCATGGGCGCCGTCGCGCGGAGCCACTTTGGCTCCCGGCCCGGGCGCTACATTGGGTCGGTTGCCCTGTTAGGTGAGGGGAACACACGATGACCAACGGACTCGCCAATGAGCTGCGAGAGGTCAAGCCGGCAGAGCCGGCCCCTCTCCCCGACCGCGACGTACGCGCGGGCTCGATGCCGATCCTTCGTGGTGTCCTGCATTTCGAGCTGCTGCGGCGCGGGGCGCGGGTGCTCGCCCTCGCGGCGCTGGACGTGGGCGGCATGTTCCTCGCCATCTTCACTGCGCTCGCGCTCAAGACGGCAGTGGTCTCGCCCGAGCTGGCGGTGATCGACCGGTCCTTCGCACAGGCCAAGGAATACGCGCCGCTCGCGTGTCTGGTGATGCTGCTGCTGTTCGCCCGCTCGGGCCTTTACCGCGACAGGCCTCAGCGCCCTGGTTTCGCCACCGTGATCTCCTCGCTGTTCCAGGTGACCCTGGTGGTCCTGCTCTACGCGGTGATCGAGGGCGAGGAGTTCTCGTCCTACTACATCTTCTACGGCACGCTGCTGGTCGCCCTGGGCTACATCTGCTCGGCGCGGTGGCTGTTCGAGCGCATCAGCGGCGCGATCCTGCGCGCCGCCGGTTACCGCCGGCGCGCCGTGCTCGTGGGGTCGGCCACCAGCATCGAAGCGGTGGCCCACGCCCTGGACGACAACTCGCAGGTGGAGCCTTTCGGCTATGTCTCGCTGGACGGCGGCCGCAGCGACGGCCTGCGCAACTTCGGTTCGCTGGAAGGGCTGGAGCGCCACTTCGACGCGATCGACGAGGTCCTGATCACCGACTCGGACTTCCCCCAGGAGAAGGCCGTCGACCTGGTGGATCGCTGCCACGGCAGCGGCATCCGCGTGCGGGTGGCGCCGTCCACGATGGAGATCCTGATGGACCGGGTGGAGTTCGTGCCCGGCCAGTCGTTGCCCCTGTTCGAGCTCAAGCCGCCGCTGCTCGATGGCGTGGATTTCGTGGTCAAGCGTATGTTCGATGTGGCCGGCTCCCTGTTCCTGCTCACGCTGTTCTCGCCGCTGATGGCGGTCATGGCGATGGCGATCAAGCTCGAGTCGCGCGGGCCGGTGATGTTCCGCTCGAAGCGGCCCGGCATCGGGGGTGCGCCGTTCGCATGCCTGAAGTTCCGCACCATGCACCAGGGTGCCGAGGCCCTGCAGGACCAGCTGGAGGAGCACAACGAGATGGGCGGCGCGATCTTCAAGATCCGCCGGGACCCGCGCGTCACGCGAGCGGGGGTTTTCCTGCGGCGGTGGTCGCTGGACGAGCTGCCGCAGCTGTTCAACGTCCTGCGCGGCGACATGTCGCTGGTGGGCCCCCGGCCGCTGCCCGAGCGTGACTACGAGCGGCTGGAGGAATGGCACCGCAAGCGCTACCTGGTGCTGCCGGGGCTCACGGGCCTGTGGCAGGTGTCGGGTCGCTCGGAGCTGGACTTCGACGAGCTCGTGCGGCTGGACTTCCTCTACCTCGAGCGGTGGTCGGTCTTCCTGGACCTGACCATCCTGCTCAAGACGCTCCCGGCCGTCTTCCGCTCTCGCGGCGCCTGGTAGCTCTCTCGGCAGCCCCTCCCGGCTCTACCCTGCACCCGTGCTGAGTTACCGCTTCCTGTTCGAGCAGATGGTGCGCCGTGAGCTGCGCCAGAAGTACAAGGGCTCGGCGCTGGGCGTGCTCTGGTACCTGGTGAACCCGCTCGTGCTGATGGGTGCCTACGCGCTCGTGTTCAGCGTGTTGCTGCGGGTGGCCAACGTGCCCGACTATCCGTTGTTCCTGCTCATCGGGCTGATCGTGTGGGTGTTCTTCTCCCAGGCGCTGCTGGCCGCCGCGCCGAGCCTGGTGACGAACGCGTCGCTGGTGCGCAAGGTCCGCTTCCCGCGGGAGGCGATCCCGGCGTCGGTTGCGACGGTGCAGCTCGTCACGTTCCTCGTGATGCTGGTGCTGGTCACGCCGGTGGCGCTGGTTGTGCGCGGGACGCTCGACCCGGCGCTTGCCCTGCTGCCGCTGATCGTGGCGCTGCTGTTCTGCTTCGTGCTGGGGCTGTCGCTTGCGGTGGCGGTGCTCCACGCGCACTACCGCGACGTGGAGCCCGTGCTGGCAGCGGCGCTGCTGCCGTGGTTCTTCGTCACCCCGATCTTCCTGCGCGTGGAGGATCTACCCGGAGTGGACAGTCGCGCGTGGCTGGGCGACCTGCTGCAGTGGGGCAATCCGATCGCGCCCTTCGTGGATGCGGTGCGCGACGTGCTCTATGCGGGTGTGGCCCCATCGGTGGGCCACATGGCCTACGTGGCCGTGGTGGGGTTGCTGGCACTCGGCGGCGGCGTGGCGCTGTTCCGGCGGATGGAGCGCGACCTGGCGGCGATCCTGTGAGACCACGTCCCGGGGAGGTGGTCCTGAATAACGCCACGCGCAGCTTTCAGGTGCGGCGCGACCGCAACCGCACGCTGAAGGAACTGGTGGTGCGCCGCTCAAGCAACTCGGCCGCGGCCACCGTCAAAGCGCTGCGCGATGTGACGCTGCACATCGAGCCGGGGGAGGCGGTCGGGCTGGTAGGCCGAAACGGCGCCGGCAAGTCCTCCACGCTGGCCTGCCTCGCCGGCATCTTGCCTCTCGACTCGGGCCGCGCCGAGTGCGGCGGGCGCGTGGTCACGCTGCTCGAGCTCGGCGCCGGTTTCGGGGCCGACTTCTCGGGTCGCGAGAACATCTACCTCAACGGTGCGCTGCACGGCTTCGAGCGCGATGAGATCGAAGAGCGGATCGCCGACGTGATCTCCTTCTCGGAGCTGGGCGAGTTCATCGACCTGCCGGTGAAGGTCTACAGCTCGGGCATGTTCCTGCGACTCGGCTTCTCGATCGCGGCACACATGGATGCCGACGTGATGCTTATCGACGAGATCCTGGCGGTTGGAGACGAATCCTTCCAGCGCAAGTGTCTCGCTCGAATATCGGAGCGGATGGAGGCGGGGGCGACGATGGTCCTCGTCTCTCACGACCCCAGCGCGATCGAGCGCGTTTGCCGCCGCGTTGTGGTGCTCGACGCCGGGCGGGTGGCCTTCGACGGCGACGTGGCGGAGGGTCTGATGGCTCACCACCGCCTGCTCGGGACCTCAGAGGGCGGCTCCCGCAGTGTGCGGCCGGGCCACGCGGGGGCGCTGGAGGTGGCTGAGCTGGAGCTCCAGGACACGCTTGGGCGCTCACGCAACGTGTTCCGGCCCGGCGAGGCGCTCCGGGTGCGAATGAGCCTGGTCACCCCCGAGCCGGCGGAGCGGGTGGTGGCGGCGATCGAGGTCCGCGACGGTCGCGGTGAGACGTGCTTTCGAACCGACTCGGTGGTCGGCTCTGTCAGCGGCACGGTCGAAGTCTCCTTTGCGATCGACCGGCTCGCCCTGCTGGGCGGCGACTACGACGTCGCGGTTGGCGCGGCGCCGCAGGACGCCCCGGAGGGGCGCTGGCTCGACCGCGTCGCGCGGTTGTCGGTTTCCTCTGTCGCCGGAGGCCATGGCGTGGCAGACCTGCGCGGGGAGTGGTCGGTGGCCGGCGAGCCGGCCGAGGCTCTGGCCGGGAGGAGAAGCCTGTGAGCGGGCCGGACGACGCTCTGGAGCGCGCGCGTGAGGCCGCGGCCGCGAAGCGTCGCCGCGGGGGCTACTCCGGGCTGAACGAGGGCGCGGACGCTCTCGACCCGACGATTCTCGGCGAGAAGGCCCCCGCGACGCTGCTCAGCGAGTGGGCGGTGATCGAGATCGAGCCGGCCCTCCTCTACTCCACGCGCCGGGGAGGCGCCCCCGTCACCGCGCTCAAGCGCCTGCTGATGCGCCTGCTACGTCAGTACTTCGTGGAGCTCGAGGCGCGCCAGACGCGCTTCAACCTCGGCGCCCTGGCCGCCATCTCCGAGATCGAGCAGCGCATGAACCGGCTCGAGCGCGAGGCGGCCGCAGGCAGCGAGCCGGAGTGACCGTCGTCCACCAGGCGGTCGTGGGCGCGGGGCCCTACGACGCTGTGAGCGAGCAGAGCCGCGCGTGGCGCCGTCTCCTGTCCGGCGACGGGATCGCCGGGGGTGACTACGCGGGACAGGTCGATCACGGCGCCCGCGACCACTTTCACCGGCTGGAACGGTTCTCCGCGGCCGCCGACGACCTGATCGTGATTCGCTACTCGGCCTGGTCGCACGCGCTCGCGCGGCTGCTGGAGCTTCCCAACCCCAAGCTGCTCGTGTACCACAACATCACGCCCCCGGGCTATCTGTGGAACCACAGCCCGGGCCTCGCGGTGCAGTGCGCCGTGGGGCGGATGCAGCTGCCGGCCTTCGCCCGCGGCGCGCGGGTCACAACCGCCGACTCGGAGTTCAACGCCGGGGAGTTGTACGCCGCGGGGGCGGAGTCCGTGCGGGTGGTGCCGGTTCTCTTCGAGGCAGGCCGGCTGGCGCCGCGCGGGCACGCCCCGGAGGGCGATGGGCCTCTCGTGCTCGTGGTGGGGCGCCTGGTGCCCAACAAGCGCCACGACCGTGTGTTCGACGCGTTCGCCGCCTATCAGCGCGAGTGCGAGCCCGACGCACGGCTGCTGTGCGTGGGAACCGCGCTCAATCCCGGATACGCCGCGCTGATGCAGACGCTGGCCGATGCTTCGGGGGCGCGCGACGTGCGCCTGGCGGGCGGCCTGGCGCAGGACGAGGTGAACGCCGCGTACGCCGAGGCGGACGTTCTGCTCACGCTGTCCGAGCACGAGGGCTTCTGTGTGCCGCTGCTCGAGGCGTTTCACTTCGGCGTGCCGGTGGTGGCGGCGCCGGCGGGTGCTGTGCCCGGCGTGGCGGGGCACGCTGCGCTGTACACCGACGGCGATGCCGCGGTCACGGCCGAGCTGATCGACCTGGCGGTCACCGACACCGAGCTGCGCGCGGAGCTGGAGCGACGCGGGCGCGAGCGCCTGGAGCACTTCGCCTACGAGCACACCGCGAAGTCCGTGCGCGAGGCCGTGGGCGAAGCGCTGGCCTGATGGGCAGCGAGGCCTACCAGCCCGACAACCTGCTGGACGGCCTCTCGTCGCGGTCCACGATGGAAGTTCAGTACGAGCACATGCGCGAGCGTGAGCGCGAGCTGCTGGCGCCGCTGCTGCCCGCCGGCGGCGACGTTATGTCGGTGGGGTGTGGCTGGAACCCGGGCCGCCACATCTTCCCGGCGCCGGGCTGGCGCATGACCGGCGTGGAGCCGGAGTCCCACAAGCCGGACGCGCTGGTGGCCGAGGGGGTGCTCGACGCGGGACTGGCAGGCAACGCGGGCGAGCTGGACTCGCTGCCCGACGCCTCCTTCGACGCCGTGCTCTATCGCCTGGTGTTGCACCACGTGGTCTTCCAGGTGCCGCTTCAGCCCGTGTTCGCCGAGGCGGCGCGGCTGCTGCGCCCTGGCGGCCTGCTGGTGGCGGTGGAGCCAGGCCTATGGCATCCGGTGGGCGTCGGGCTCGCCCTCGCCAACAAGCTGGGCGCCGGTCCGGCCTTGCATGGCACTCCCGACGACGTGCCGCTGTCCCCGCGGCGGCTGCTCGCGGGCGCCCGCGCCGCGGGGCTGCAGGCCGAGCTGTCGGCCGTCACCTACACGTGGCGGCGAATGCCGGTGGCGGTGCAGCGAGCGTTGTGGCCCGTCGACCGGGCGCTGGGCGCGAGGCCGCGTGCGGCGGTGTTCGGGCACACGCTCCTGCTCACGGCTAGAGCCCGCTCCCGGGCCTGAAGCGGTCCTCGTAGACGAACGGGTCGATCATGCGGCGCGACGCCACGTCCGGACCCGGCACGTCGCCGCGCATCCGGTACAGGACGTAGTCGCGGTTCGCGTGCAGCGCGCGGCCTTCGGCGTCGGGCGGTCGGCCCGCGGTGCGGTCGACGATCAGGTAGTCGGCCTTGCGGCCCAGCGGGGCGTAGGGGAAGAAGGCCAGGAGGGGGGTCGCAGCGGTCACCGGCCGGTCGGCCAGCATGTACCAGGCCCACTGCTGTTTGCCGACCGCCTCGATGTCCACGCGCACGCTGGCCCCGGCGGGCAGCTCGCTGCTCCATCCGCGAAGCTCGGTGAGCTGGCGGGTGAGATGGGGCGCGGTGTCGGCGACCTCCGACCGCGTGCCCAGCACGAGAACCACCAGCACCAGCCCGAGGGCGGCGCTCGCCGCCACCGACGCGGGCCGACGGGCGGAGCGGGCCGCCTCCACCAGTCCCACGGCGGCAAGGCCCAGGACCATCACGCCGCCGAAGGCCAGGGCCTTGAAGACGAACAGCTCGCCGCCGGTGCGCAGGCGCATGTACGCCGCGGCGGCAAGGAGGCCGCCGGTGGTGGCGGCCAATGGCAGCGTCAGTTCGCGGGGGCGTCGCGCCAGGGCGAGGAGTGCGGCGCCCAAAAGCACCGGGGAGAGTACGGGCAGCACGGACACCCCCACGGCTCGTGACAGCGGCAGGAAGCCGAGTGCGTCGCCCGACCACGGCCCCAGGTCTCCGCCCGGAAGGGCGGCTCTCACTCCGGCCACGACCTTGTCGGCCGCCGCGAGCGACAGCACCACCGCGACCGGCACCGCCACCGCCGCCACCGCGGTTCCGAGTGCCAGCCAGCCCCTGCCCCGGGGCAGCCGCAGCGCAGCCAGCCATCCGGGGGTCTCGCCGGGGTCGCGCCGGCGCCAGATCACCGCGGCCGTGAGCACGATGTAGGCCAGCGTGAACGGCGCGAGCAGTGGATAGGCCAGCGAGCCCACCAGCAGGAAGGGCACCATGAGCGCCAGCGTTCCGCGGCCGGGCTCGGCCAGGTACAACCAGGCCGCAAGCAGCGTGAACGGCAACGCGAGGGTGCCCCAGAGCTGGTTGTAGAACGGCTCGAGCGCGAGGTGCACCGTGTGCTCGGCGAGCCCCACCATCGCCATCGCCATGAAGCTCGCCTCGAGGCTCGCCCTGAGCATGTGGCGCGCAAGGAGGAAGAAGCCGATGCCGGTCAGCACGACCAGCAGCGCTCCGAAGGCGACGAAGGCCTCGGGCGGATCCAGTCCCGACAGCGAGCTGACCGCCGCCAGCGAGTAGTAGATCGGGTACTTCGAGCGCCACGCGCCCGGCATGCGGTCGACCGGCTGGCTCGCGTCCGTTCCGGACGGGTAGGCGTGCTGCAGGAAGACCGCGGCGCCCGCGGCCATGTGAGCGTCCCCGTTGTTGCCGGTCACGGTGGCGAAGGAGTCCGCGCGGAACAGGGGTGTGACCGCGATCGCCACCGTTACCGCCGCAACGATGGCCGCCCAGGACAGCGACTGCCGGGCCGCTGGCGTGGCGGCGGAGGGCTCGGGCCCCAGCCGCCGCCGGGCGAGCAGCGCGGTGACCCCCCCGGCCAGCAGGACCGCGGCCAGGGCGAGCGGGAAGGGCACGCCGAGAAACCCGAGCAGCGTCAGTGCCAGCGCCGACAACACGGCGCCGACCGGCAGTACGAAGAGCGCGAGATCGGGGAGTAGCCGGGCGGGGAGCATCGATCGCGTGGCGGCGTAGCCCGACAGCGTGAACAGCACCAGCGCCGCAGCCAGCGTCCGCAACACCGCGGGTGCTGCATCCAGGTTGGGCAGCCCGCCGCGTCCGCCCACCCGCTCCGCGCCCCCTGCCAGCGCCAGCAGAGCGATCAGCCCGGCAGCCGCCAGGAGGCGGGAGCGCCGGCTCACTGGTGGCCGTTGAGCCGCCGGCGCTCGTCCATCACCCGGTAAAGGAACGTCGGGTTGCCGAGCAGGTAGCGCCGCCACATCCGACGCGGCTCCACGGCGAGCCGGAAGATCCACTCCAGCCCGTTGTCCGACAGCCAGTGCGGCGCGCGGGGAACGCGCCCCGCCACGTAGTCGAACAGCGCCCCCACGTTCCACACCACGGACGCCTCGATGCGGTCCCAGTTGCGGTCCACCCACAGCTCCTGCTGCGGCGTCCCCATCCCCACGAGCAGGATGTCGGGCTTGTTCTCGGCGATGTGCTCCAGCACGCGTTCGGAGTGCGGGCTGCCGAGGCCGAAGTAGCCATGGTGGGTGCCGGTGACCTCCAACCGCGGGTACCAGCGCCGCAGGGTGGCGGCGGCGTCGGCCGAGGCGCCCGGGTCCGAGCCCAGCAGATAGATCGAGCGGCCGGAGTCCTGGCACAGGGCCGCCACGCCCCAGATCCAGTCGGCGCCCGTCATGCGGTGCGGCACGTCGAGCCCGATGAGGCGGGCGGCCAGCCGAACGCCATAGCCGTCGCAGTAGACGAGGTCGCAGGCCTGAAGCGCGCGGCGCAGCTCGGGGTCGCGCTGGGACTGGTTGAGGACGTGCGCGTTCACGTAGCCCACGCGCCGGTGCTCGCCCCGCTCGGCGAAGCCGATGATCCGTCGCAGCAGCTCGGCGGGCGTGCCGGTCTGCACATCCACTCCGAGGATCTCGGTGGCGCGCGCGGTCATCGGATCGCTTCCAGGCCGAACGGGATGGTTGGCTGGGGCCGTCCGCGCAACCGCCGCCGCAGCTGAGACCGCGCCCGCAGAGCATCCGGGAGGCGTCGTGCCGCCTCGCCGTAGGCAGCCAGGAGGTGGCGCTCTCCGACCACTGCCCAGCCGAACGCGGCCACTTCCCAGGCGGCTATCGGGAGCAGGTCGCGGACCACCGCGGCCGTATCGTTCTTGACCATCATCAGGTAGCGGTTCCGGAACTGGATGCGCCGCTCGCGCTCAGGCATCCGTTTGCGAGTGGACGGGCTGTAGGAGCGGACATGGTAGGCCAGCGCCCCCGGCTCATAGACCGATCGCCAGCCCAGGCGCCGGGCGCGCCAGGCCAGATCGACGTCCGACGCCCACGACTCCATCCCCTCGTCGAGCACCTGTCCCTGCAGCCGGCAGTCCTGCAGCGCGGTGCGCCGGTAGAGGGCGGCGGCGCCGTCGGCGCCGAAGACCTCACAGGGAGTGTCGTAGGCGAGCGCGGGAGATCCGAACCCGCCGAGACGGTTTTTGCGCCGGCGGTCGACCACCATCCCGGCGCAGTCGATGGAGTCGAGGCGACCGGCTGGGTCGGGTCCGTTCGTGCGCAGCAGCCGCGGCGCGACCGACGCCACGCCCGGGTCGTCCAGCCGGTTGCAGGCTGCTTCGAGAAAGCCGGGCTCGAGGAAGCAGTCGGCGTTGAGCAGCAGGACGGCCTCGCCGCCCGTGGCTTCGATGGCGAGATTGTTCGCGGCGGCCCACGACACACGGCTCTCGAGCCGCATGTGCCTTGCGCCGTGCTTCGCCGCAACCGCGGGGGTGGAGTCGCTGGACGCGTTGTCGATCACCGTCACCGCGGCGCCGGGCTGGGCCAGCGCCGCGGGGAGCGAGTGCTCGAGCAGGTGCCCGTGATCGGCCGAGATCAGCAGAATCTGCGTGTCCATCCGGGTGGCCTACGCAGCGCCGATGTCGATCAGGCGCTCCAGCACGTCGGGCCCGGCGGCTGCCAGCAGCCGGGAGCGCATGTCCAGGCCCAGGCCGGTCTCCGCCGGGGAGCCGCCTGCCTCGGGAAGCGCCACCGAGCCACCGGCCTCCCGAACGATCAGCTGCCCCGCCGCGCAGTCCACGGAGCGCGTGGCGCCGAGGGTCACGAGGGCGTCGAAACGCCCCGCGGCCACGTAACAGAGCGAGAGCGCGATCGAGCCCACGCACCGCAACCGGGCCGCGCCGGTGGCCGTGAGCGCCGCGGCATTGCGGGCCACGAGAGCCGGGTTGGCGGTCTCCAGGCCCAGCAGCTCCAGCTCGCCGGTGGCGCTCACGTGCACCGGCTGGTCGTTGCAATGCGCGCCCTCTCCGCGCGCCGCCCACCACTCCTCGCCGGAGGCCAGGTCGTAAACGAAGCCCGCGTGCACCTCGCCCATCGAGGGGCCGGAGGCGATCGCGATCGAGAGGGCATACCCGGGCAGGCCCCGCCTGGCGTTGCGCGAGCCGTCCACGGGGTCCACCACGACGTGCACCGGGCCCCCGCCCGAGAGGCGCACCTCGCCGCGCTCCTCCGAGACCACGGTGAGCGGCATCTCCAGGGCCTCCAGCTCGGCGAACACGGCGTCCTCCGCTTCGCGGTCGATCACCAGCGCCATGTCACCGCCCATGCCCCGTCCGGCGGTGGCCGATCGGTCCGCGGGCAACGGATGGCGCTCCAATGCGCCGCGCGCCCCGACCGCCGCGCGGCGGCATAGCGCCAGCCAATCGGTGGCGAGCGCGGAGTCTGCGGGCGGGGTCATCGGCGCGGAGGATATGGGCGAGGACGCCGCGCCGCTCGCATCGCTCAGAGCAGCTCCCGGTACACGGCGGCGGTCTCGCGGGCGGTGCGCTCCCAGCTGAGTTCTGCGACACGGCGGTGGCCGCGCTCGGCCATCTGCTCGCGTCGCGCGGGATCGGCCAGTACCCGACCGATGGTGGAGGCGATGTCGTCAACGTCCGTTGGATCGAAGTACTCGGCGGCGTCGGCGCCCGCCTCCGGGAGGGCCGTGTTGCTCGAGGCCGCCACCGGGGTGCCGCGCGCCATCGCCTCCACCACCGCCAGCCCGAAGCCCTCGTAGAGGCTCGGGTAGACGAGCAGGTCCGCGCCGCGAATCAGCGCGTCCAGCTCGGCATCGGCGACGTAGCCCGGGAGCTCGATCGGGGCCTCGCGCGCGAGGGCCTTCAGGTGCTCGCCGCCCCCGCCCTGCAGCCCGGCCAGGATCAGCCGGTGCGGGATGCCCTCCTCGCGCAGTGCGCCGAACGCCGAAACCAGCCGTGCGAGGTTCTTCTTGGGGCGCAGGTCACCCACCGCGAGGAGGTAGGGGCCAGGTGGTGGCGGCGCGTCGCCCAGCGGCAGGCTGGGGGCGGAGAGAACCACGCGGATGCGCTCGGGGTCCACGCGGTAGCGCTCGCAGACGTCGTCGCGCGTGTGTTCGGACACGCAGATCACGCGCTCGGCCGAGCGCGCGGCGCGCGGGGTGAAGGTGCGGTACTTCCAGCCCGTTTGGCGCGAGAAGTCCTCGGGGTGCACCTCGAAGGCCAGGTCGTGAATCGTGACGACGCCGGGGCAGGGCCGGCGCAGCGGCAGGAAGCAGTTGGGCGCGTGCACGAGGTCGGCGCCGGTCCGGCGCAGGTGGCGCGGCAGGGCAATCTGCTCGAAGAGCAGCTCGGGACCCGGACCGCCGGCCTCGAGAGCGTCTATCTCGAGGCCGTCGCCCTGGCGCTTCAGGCAGGCCACGAGCTCGCGGGTGTAGCGGCCCCAGCCGCGTAGGCGGGGGCCGGCGGCGTCGCGGGCGTCGATGGTCACCGTGGCCATGGCGCGCGGAAGCGTAAGCGGCTCCCCGGCTCGATCATCGCCGTGCTCGGACGGGAAGCGTAAGACTTGCGCGCTCATGCCAGCCGAACGCGCCCACATGAGCACCCCGCCGCGGGTGGCCTACGTGGCCGGCACCTATCCCGAGTTGTCGGAGACGTTCGTGACCGGCGAGCTGCGCGAGCTGGCCCGGCGCGGGGTGGACACGGTGATGTTCGCGGTGGTGCGGGGTCGCGGTGAGCTTCAGGGCGCGCCCCCGGCCAGCTACGTGGTGGAGCTCTCCAAGCCCTCTCAGCTGGCCTCGCTGGTGGCGCTGGCCGGGCGGCATCCGGTGCGCACGGCCCGTGCTCTGCTCGATCGGACCCGGCAGTGGGGCGGCTCTGCGCGCGACATGGCGGCCCTGGCGCCGATGGCCCGGGCCATGCGCGGCGTGGACCACCTGCACGCCCACTTCGCCGGGCAGCCCACCGATGTGGCCGCGCGGCTGTCCGAGCTCACGGGCGTCCCGTTCTCGTTCACCGCCCACGCCCACGACGTGTTCGTGGAGTGGGAGCGCATCCCCATGAAGCTCAACGCGGCGCGCTTTGCCGCCACCGTCTGCGAGTACAACCGCGACTACATAGCCGAGCGGGTGCCCGGCGCCCGGCTGGACCTCGTGATCTGCGGGGTGGACACCGAGGCATTCGAGCGCACCCGCCCGTACGACCCCGACGGCCCGGTCGTGGCGGTCGGCCGCCTGGTCGAGCAGAAGGGCTTCGAGTACCTCGTGCGCGCCGCGGCGCGCGCTCGCGGCCGGATTCCGGAGGTGCTGATCGTGGGTGAGGGACCGCTGCGCTCGGAGCTGGGAACGCTGGTGGCGGACCTCGATGCGCCGGTGCGGCTGCTCGGCCCCCAGTCTCACGAGCAGGTGCGCGCGCTGTATGAGTCCGCGTCGATGGCGGTGCTCCCATGTGTGGTGGCCGCCGACGGCAATCGCGACTCGATGCCCGTATCGCTCAAGGAGGCGATGGCCCTCGAGCTTCCGGTGGTGGGTACGGACGAGGTAGGCCTGCCCGAGCTGATCGGCCCCGACCGCGGGCGCCTCGTGGCGCCGCGCGACGCCGAGCGGCTGGCCGGCGCGCTCGTGGAGCTGGCGGCGCTTGCCCCTGGCGAGAGAGTGGCCCTCGGCCGGGCCGGCCGCGCGTTCGTGCATGAGCACTGCAACCTGCGCACCGAGACGGGAAAGCTCCTCGACCTGTTTACCAGAGCGGGCTGAGGTGGCCGTCGCGCCGCGCATATCGGTGGTCATCCCCACGCGTGGGCGCGAGACGCGGCTGGCGTTCGCGCTGGAGGCGCTGGCGGGGCAGACGCTGGACGCGGAGGACTTCGAGGTTCTGGTGGTCCGCGACGGCGGCACACAGGAGCGGGCGGCGGGCCCGGTGGAGGGGCTCGACGTGCGATTCCTCGAGCGCGTGCCGCGGGGCGGCCCCGCCGCGGCCCGCAACGTGGGCTGGCGCGAGGCGCGCGCCCCGATCGTGGCCTTCACCGACGATGATTGCCGGCCAACGGCCGGCTGGCTGGAGGCGCTGCTGGCCGCCGCGGGCGGAGACGAGGCGCTGGTGCAGGGACGCACCGAGCCCGATCCCGACGAGCGCCACCTACTCGGCGGACTGGCCCGCACCCAGATCGTGGAGGCGCCGACGGGCTGGTATGAGACCTGCAACGTCGCCTACCCGCGAGCGCTGCTCGAGCGGCTCGGCGGCTTCGATGAGGGTTACACCCGAGCCGGGGGGGAGGACACCGACATCGCGCTCCGCGCGCTGGAGCTCGGCGCGCGAGCAATCTTCGAGCCCCGCGCGCTGGTGTGGCACGCGGTACATCCCCGCCACCTTCCGGAGGCATTGCGCGAGACGCTGCGCTGGGGCGCCAACCCGCGGCTGCTCGCCCGCCACCCCCGCCTGCGCGGCGCGCTGCCGCTCGGCCTGTTCTGGAAGAGCTCGCACGCGCGGCTGCTGCTGGCGCTGGCCGGAGGCGCGCTTCTCAGGCGCAGCTCGCTTGCCGCGGTGCTGGTGCTGCCCTACCTCGAGTTGCACGCACGCGCCTATGACCGCAGCGCGCGCGGTCTCGCCCGTGCCGCGCTGGACCTGCCCTCCCAGACCGCTGTCGACGGCCTCGAGGTGGGCGTGACCGCCGCGGCGGCCGCCCGCGCGCGCGTGGTGGTCCTCTGATGCGTGTGGCGCTGCTTCATCCCAGCTACTGGCCCGAGGTCCGCCGCGGCGGCGAGCGGCTCGTGCACGACGTGGCGCGCGGGATGGCCCGCCGTGGCCACGACGTGACCGTGCTCACCAGCCACCGCGCACGCACGACAACGCAGATGGAGGAGGGCGTGCGGGTGGTGCGCTCCTACCGCCCGCCCACGAAGCTGATGCACCGGCGCGCCTACGAGTACCACCTGACCAACGTGCCGACGGCGTTCGCGCGCACGCTGGCCGGCGGGTACGACGTGGTGCACGCCTTCTTCCTTCCCGACGCCTGGGCCGCCGTGCGCGCCCGCGCGCTCGGGGGCCCGCCGGTGGTCTACAGCTTCATCGGCATACCCACCCGCGAATGGGCGGTGGCCCAGCGCTACCGGCTGCCGATGGCCATCGAGGCGGTGGGGGAGGCCGCCGCGGTCACGGTGCTCAGTGAGGCGGCGGCGGAGCCCTACCGCCGCTTCCTGCTGCGCGAGCCGGCGGTGGTGCCGGGCTCGGTGAGCCTCGCCGACTTCGCAGTGCGCCAGACCGCGCCCGCCGCGCCCGCGCTGGTGTGCGCGGCCAGCCTGAGCGACCCGCGCAAGCAGGGGCCGTTGCTGCTGCGGGCGTTCGAAGCCCTGCGGCGCAGGCGTCCCGACGCACGCCTGGAGCTGGTGGGCGTGGGCGACCCCCACCAGGGAGGCCCGGACCTCGACCTCCCGCCCGGCGCCCACCGGAGCGAGCTGCGCGACGATGCGGCGCTCGCGCGCGCCTACGCCGGCGCCACGGCGTCGGTGCTCGCGTCGGTGCACGAAGCGTTCGGCCTGGTGGTGGTGGAGTCGCTGGCGGCTGGAACGCCGGTGGCGGGGGTGCGATCGGGCGCGCTCCCCGAGCTCCTGGCCGATGACCGCGTGGGCGCGCTGGCCGAGCCCGGGGATGAGGCGGGACTGGCGGAGGCGATGGAGCGCGCGCTGGCGCTGGGCGAGGATCCGGCCACGGCCGCGCGCTGCCGCGAGCAGGCCGCGCGCTATGACGAGGCGGCGGTGCTTCCGCGGTATGAGGCCCTATATGAGGAGGCGGTGTCGTGACGCCCGACGTCTCGGTGGTGGTGGCCACGCGCAACCGTGCGGAGCGCCTGCGCGCGCTGCTCTACGCCCTGGGGGCGCAGCAGGGCGTGACGTTCGAGGCGATCGTGGTGGACGACGCGTCGACCGACAGCACGCCCGAGGTGCTCGAACGGGGAGTGGATGGCCTGGAGCTGCGCACGGTGCGCCGCTCTCGGCGCGGCGGTCCGGGCACGGCGCGCAACAAGGGCTGGCGCGAGGCGCGCGCACCGCTGGTGGCGTTCACCGACGACGACTGCACGCCCGCCCAAGGCTGGCTGGCCGCTCTGGCGGCGGCCCACGATCAGCGTCCCGGCGGCGTGCTGCAGGGACGCACGCAGCCCCACCCGGACGAGGTGACGCGCCAGGACGCGTTCTCGCGCAGCCAGCTCGTCACGAGGCTCACGCCGAGCTTCCAGACCTGCAACATCGCCTACCCGCGCGAGCTGCTGGAGCGCCTCGGAGGCTTCGACGAGTCCTTTCGTCACTACGCCGAGGACGCCGACCTGGCGTGGCGCGCGATCGAGGCCGGCGCCCGGGCTGAGTTCGTACCCGGGGCACTCGTGCACCACGCGGTGCACACACCGGGGGCGCTCGCCCAGCTGCGCGACTCCCAGCGCTGGGCCGATGCCGTGCGCGCCTTCGCGCGGCACCCCGGGATGCGCGACTCGTTCACCCACCGGATCTTCTGGCGCTCGTCGCACGAGGGGCTGCTGCTCGCGCTCGCGGGTATGGCGCTACGGCGCCGCTCGGGCGGCCTCTCGCTGCTGCTCGTGACCCCCTATCTACGGCACCTGCGCGCCCTGCACGGATCCGGCGCGGGCATGCTGGCCGCCGTCCCGGTGCATGCGGTGGTGGACGCCGCCGAGGTGGTGGCGATGGCACGGGGGAGCGCGCGGTTCAAGACGCTCGTGCTCTAGCGGCTACCGGTACGGATACCGCCGCCCCAGTGCCTGCCGCAACCCCGGCACGCGCATGGCCATGTCGAGTGCCCGCAGCCGCGGCGGGAGCGGCTCGAGCTTCGCCGCCTCCGCGAGGGCCTCGCGCGCGCCGGCATAGTCGCGGTGGCGG
>Ga0136616_10000378_pt1 | contig 20543 bp, 20 predicted proteins | sample AntDrymUQ2992106_2_FD_106648 | JGI IMG/M metagenome (GOLD analysis project Ga0136616, IMG submission 106648) | Polar desert sand microbial communities from Dry Valleys, Antarctica - metaG UQ299 (21.06) | ecosystem: Environmental > Terrestrial > Soil > Desert | place: Antarctica: Dry Valley... | reverse complement strand
GCTGATCCAGATGTTCGACAAGCAGATCAACGTGCGCATGGGCCAGGCCAACGTCAAGCGCTGGGTCGACGACCTGATGCCGCTCGTGAGCGCCGACGACGATCCGCTCGGTCTCGAGAGCTTCGCCACCCACCGGGTGCCGCTCGAGGAGGCCCCGCACGCGTACGAGATCTTCCAGAAGAAGCAGGACGGCGCGTTCAAGGTGCTGCTGCAGCCGTAGCCGGTGTGGCGCCCCGGGCCTCAGCCGAGCGGGCGCAGGCCGCCGCCGCGCTGGGCCTCGCTGCGGTAGTCGACCCGCTCGCAGTTGCGGAAGGTGTAGCCGCCGCGGCGCGAGCGGGCCAAGTGGTAGATGTCGCGCCCGGCGCCGCAGTCGACGCGGCCGCGGCCGTAGTGGACCGAGATGGCGTCGTTGCCGCTCCCGCCGTAGATCACGTTGCGGCCGTGAGAGCCGTAGATGAAGTCGCTGCCGCCGCCGCCGTAGATCCGGTCGCGCTGCGAGGTCGGCTGGTCGACGCCCTGCCAGTCGCCCCACAGGACGTCGGAGCGACCCTTGCCGTACAGGCGGTCGGAGCCGTGGTGGCCGAGCAGCTCGTCCGAGCGCCCGGTGCCCTGGAGGACGGCGGGCTGGAAGCGGGCCTTCTCGATGATCCCGTCGATCGTCGGCCAGTGCTCGTGCGACGCGCAGTCGCCGCACGGCTGGCCGGGGATGTGGTCGGCGGCGGCGGGCGCGGCGGCGCAGATCGACAGCGCGAACGTCGTGGCGACGAGCCTGCGGAGCATCGGGCTAGGTTAGGCGGTCGTGCAGCGCCACGGCCGCCGCGCGGGCGTCCGCGTGCAGCTCGCGAACGAGCTGCCCGGCGGGCACGTCGCGCGCCAGGTCGTGGGCCTGGCCGGCCCACAGGTTCAGCAGGTCGGCGTCGCCGCCGGCGCGGGCGTGCGCGCGGATCGGCGCGGTGACGTGGTGGACGGCCGGGTAGGCGTGCGGCGCCTGCGCGTCGTGCTCGCGCATGAAGCGGTTGACCACGCCGCGCGCCGTGCGGCCGCTGAAGGCACGCGTCAGCGCCGTGCGGCCGGGGCGGCGCAGCGCCTCGCGGTGCACCTCGGCGGTGCCCGCCTCCGGGCAGCGCATGAAGGCGGTGCCGAGCTGGGCCGCGGTGGCGCCCGTCGCCAGCACGGCGGCGATCGCCCGGCCGGTCGCGATCCCGCCGGTGGCCACGAGCGGCCGCGGGACCGCCGCGGCCAGCAGCTGGACCAGCGCCAGCACCCCGTAGTCGCCCGGCGCCTCGTCGTCGAAGCCGCCGCGGTGCCCGCCCGCCTCCACGCCCTGCGCCACCAGCGCGTCCGCGCCGGCGGCCGCCGCCCGCTCCGCCTCGCCCACGTCGGTCACCGTCACCCACACCTCGCTGCCGGCGCGGTGGAAGCGCTCGACGAGCGCGCGCGACGGGCAGCCGAACGTGAAGGAGACGACCGCGACAGGGTCGTCGAGCAGCCGCTCGACCTTCGCCGCGAAGTCGTCGTCGTCCGAGCGGGGCGCACCGGGCTCGACGCCGTAGCCCGCCACGCTCCGCGCGAACGCCTCGACGGCGCCGGGCGCGGCCTCGCTCGGCGCGCCGGCGAACACGTTGACGCCGAACGGCGCGGCGGTCAGCGCCCGCGTGGCGGCCACGTCCTCGGCCAGCGCCGCGGGCGGCTTGTAGCCGGCGGCGAGGAACCCGAGCGCGCCCGCCTCGCAGATCGCGGCGGCCAGCTCCGGCGTCGAGGCGCCCCCCGCCATCGGCGCTCCCACGATCGGCACCACCAGCCGCTCGAGCATGCCCCGTAGCTCATCACACGCGCGTAGACTGCGGGCCGTCTTGGCGGCGCTCGACGACACGCACGCCCGCGGGCCCGACGAGCACGGGCTGGACCGTGCGCGCCTGGAGCGCTGGTTCGCCGTCAACGTGCAGGGCGCTGAGCCGCCGCTGGCCTACGAGCGGATCGCCGGCGGGCGCTCCAACCTGACCTTCAGGGTCACCGGCGCGGGCGCGGGCGAGTGGATCCTGCGCCGGCCGCCGCTGGGGACGACGCTCGGGTCCGCGCACGACATGGGCCGCGAGCACCGGATCCTCACCGGCCTCGCGCGCACGCCTGTGCCGGCGCCCACGCCGGTGGCCTTCTGCGCCGACGAGCAGGTGACCGGCGCCGAGTTCTACGTCATGGAGTTCGTCGACGGCGTCGTGCTGCGCGACGAGTCCGACGTCGAGGCGAGCTTCCCCGAGCCGGAGCGCCGGCGGGTCGGCGAGGCGCTCGTCGACACGCTGGCCGAGCTGCACGCCGTCGACGCGGACGCCGCCGGCGTCGGCGACCTCGGGCGCCGGGACGGCTATGCCGAGCGCCAGCTGCGCCGCTGGAAGCGCCAGTGGGACGCCTCCAAGACGCGCGAGCTGACCGCGATGGAGGAGGCCCACCGCCTGCTCGCGGCGCGCGTGCCCGAGCAGCGCGACACGACGATCGTCCACGGCGACTACCGGCTCGACAACGTGATCGTGACGCCGGCCGGCGAGGTCGCCGCGATCGTCGACTGGGAGCTGTGCACGCTTGGCGACCCGCTCGCGGACCTCGGGCTGCTGATGGACTACTGGGCGCAGCCGGGCGACGAGGTCGTCCCGCTTACGCGCTCGCCCACGCTCGCCCCCGGCTTCCCCACGCGCGAGGAGCTGGCCGCCCGCTACGCGGAGCGCTCCGGGCGCGACATCGCCCAGCTGGACTTCTTCGTCGCGCTCGGCTACTGGAAGCTCGCCGCGATCCTCGAGGGCGTCTACGCGCGCTACGCCGCGGGCGCATACGGCGAGACGACGGACGAGTTCCGCTCCTTCGAGGAGATCGTCGAGCAGCTTGCGGGCGCAGCGCTGGACGGCGCCCGTCGCCTGGCCTAGATGCACTCCGGCGGCGTCTTCGCGATCGTGCTGGCCGGGGGCGAGGGCAAGCGGCTCGCGCCGCTGACGGCCGACCGCGCCAAGCCCGCCGTCCCCTTCGGCGGCAACTACCGGCTGATCGACTTCGCGCTGTCGAACCTCGTCAACGGCGGCCTGCGGCGGATCGTCGTCCTCACGCAGTACAAGAGCCACTCGCTGGACCGCCACATCTCCACCACCTGGCGGCTGTCGCCGCTGCTGGGCAACTACGTCACGCCGGTGCCCGCCCAGATGCGCCGCGGGCCGCGCTGGTTCTCCGGCTCCGCCGACGCGATCTACCAGAACCTCAACCTGCTCGCCGACGAGCGGCCCGAGCACGTCGCCGTCTTCGGCGCCGACCACATCTACCGCATGGACCCGCGGCAGATGCTCGACCAGCACGTCCGCAGCGGGGCGGCCGTGACGGTCGCGGCGCTGCGGGCGCCGCTCGAGCAGGCCGACCAGTTCGGCGTGATCGAGACGATGACCGACGGGCACACGATCAGCGCGTTCCGCGAGAAGCCCGCCGACGCGGCCGGGCTCCCCGACGCGCCCGAGCAGGTCTTCGCTTCGATGGGCAACTACGTGTTCACCACCGAAGCGCTGATCGACGCGGTGACCGCCGACGCCGCGGTGGACGCCTCCGGCCACGACATGGGCGGCGACATCGTCCCGATGCTCGTCGAGGCCGGCGCGGCACAGGTCTACGACTTCTCGCGCAACGAGGTGCCGGGCGCGACCGACCGCGACCGCGGCTACTGGCGCGACGTCGGCACCCTGGACGCGTTCTACGACGCCCACATGGACCTGATCTCCGTGCACCCGGTGTTCAACCTCTACAACCAGGCGTGGCCGATCCTGACCTGGCCCGATCCGCTGCCGCCCGCGAAGTTCGTCTTCGAGGAGCCCGACCGCGTCGGCCACGCGCTGGACTCGATGGTGTGCGCCGGCGTGGTCATCTCCGGCGCGAGCGTCCGCCGCTCGGTGCTCTCCCCGGGCGTGCACGTGCACTCCTACGCGGAGGTCGAGGGGTCGATCCTGATGCCGGGCGTCGACGTCGCCCGCCACGCGGTCGTACGCCACGCGATCGTCGACAAGAACGTCCGGGTTCAGGAGGGCGCGCGGATCGGCGTCGACCCGGCCGAGGACCGCGAGCGCTTCGTGGTCTCCGCCGGCGGCGCGGCGGTGGTCGGCAAGGGCCAGGTCGTGCGGCGCTAGAGCGGATGCGCGTCGCGCTGCTCACCCGCGAGTACCCTCCGGAGGTCTACGGCGGCGCGGGCGTGCACGTGGAGTACCTCGCACGCGAGCTGGCGCGGCTGGAGGCGGTGACCGTGCACTACTGGGCCACCCACCCCGCGGAGCGCGAGGGCACGGTCGCGCACGGGCCGTGGGAGGCGCTGGCGGGGGAGGCGCCGCACCTGGCCGCGCTCCGCGCGATCTCGGTCGACCTCTCGATGGCGGCGGCGGCCGCTGACGCCGAGCTGGTGCACAGCCACACCTGGTACGCGAACCTCGCCGGGCACCTGGCCGCGCTCACCTACGGCGTGCCGCACGTCGCGACCGTCCACTCGCTCGAGCCGCTGCGCCCCTGGAAGGCGGAGCAGCTCGGCGGCGGCTACGCACTCTCGAGCTTCTGCGAGCGCGTCGCGCTGGAGGCCGCCGACGCCGTGATCGCCGTCTCGGAGGGCATGCGCCGCGACGTGCTCGCCGCCTACCCGGCGATCGACCCCGCGCGCGTGCGCGTGATCTACAACGGGATCGACGCCGACGAGTACGCGCCCGACCCGGCCACCGACGTGCTCGAGCGCTTCGAGATCGACCCGGCGCGCCCGTCGGTGGTCTTCGTCGGCCGGATCACGCGCCAGAAGGGGGTGGGACATCTGCTCGAGGCAGCGCTCGAGCTCGACTCGGCGGCGCAGCTCGTCCTGTGCGCGGGAGCGCCCGACACGCCGGAGATCGGCGAGCAGGTCCGGGGGATGGTCGAGCGCCTGGAGGCCGAGCGCGGCGACGTCACGTGGATCGAGGCGATGCTGCCCAAGCGCGACGTCATCCAGCTCCTCAGCCACGCCACCGTGTTCGCCTGCCCGTCGATCTACGAGCCGCTGGGCATCGTCAACCTCGAGGCGATGGCGTGCGAGACGGCGGTCGTCGCCTCCGCTACCGGCGGCATCGTCGAGGTCGTCGCCGACGGCGACACCGGCCTGCTCGTCCCGCTCGAGCTCGATGAGGCCACCCACGATCCGCGCGACCCACGCGCCTTCGCGCACGCCATCGCCGAGCGCCTCAACGCGCTCGTCGCCGACCCCGACCGCGCCGCGGAGATGGGCCGCGCCGGCCGCCGCCGCGCCGTCGAGCGCTTCGCCTGGCCCGCGATCGCCGAGCAGACCGCCGCGTTGTATCGCGAGCTGGCCGCGGCCCGCGCCTGAGCGCTGTCAGACCTCACGCGCCGCGGGTGCGAGCGGGAAGCCGACGCCGGTCAGCTCCTCCGAGCGCTCCCACAGCCGCTTCGCCGTCTCGGCGTCGCTCGCCGCCGCGGTGCGGCCGACGAGGGTCGGGTGGCCGCGCTGCTCGTGGAAGCCGTCGGGGCCGACGTAGGCGGCGCCGGGGATGTCCTGCGTCGCCGCGTAGAGCGTCGGCAGCGCGCCCATCTCGTCGCTCTGCGCGAGCACGCGGTTGCCCACGGCCAAGAACGCGTTCTGGATCAGGTTCTCCGTGCGCTGCTGGAGCTTCGTCGCGGCGTACCCGGGGTGGGCGGCGACGGCGCGGACGTCCGAGCGTGCCTCGGCGAGGCGACGCTGCAGCTCGAGCGTGAAGAGCAGGTTCGCGAGCTTCGACTGTCCGTAGGCGCCCCAGCGCTGGTAGTCGTCGCGGTCCCAGTTGAGGTCCTCGAGGCGGATCCGGCCGATGCGGTGCGCGCTGGAGGAGACGGTCACGACGCGGTCTACGATCCGCGGCAGCAGCAGGTTGGTGAGCGCGAACGGGCCGAGATGGTTGGTGGCGAGCTGCAGCTCGAACCCGTCCTGCGTGCGCCGCTCCGGCGTGGCCATGACGCCGGCGTTGTTGACGAGCACGTGCAGCTCCTCGTGCCAGTAGTCGGCGAAGGCGCGGACGGACGCGAGATCGGAGAGGTCGAGCCGGCGCACCTCGCGCTCGCCCGGGATCGTCGCGGCCGCCTGCTCGCCCTTGGCCGGGTCGCGCACCGCGAGGACGACGCGGGCGCCGGCGCGAGCCAGCTCACGGGCGGCGACGAGGCCGATGCCGCTGTTGGCGCCGGTCACGAGGACCGTGCGGTCGTCGAGGCGGGGCAGGTCGGCGGCGGTCCACTTGTGCGAGGTCATGCTCCCAGCGTACGAGCGCCGGAGGCACGCTGGAAGGCGCACGGTCGTCCGCATCCGCTCCACGGACGCGCGGCAGCCCGAGACCCACCCGCTCAGCCATCGCGGTGCTCTTCCACGGCGGACCGGACCCGGGACCGGGCGCGATGCAGCAGCACGCGCTGGTTGCCCTCGCTGATCTCCAGCGTCTCGCAGACCTCCTGAGGACCGCAGCCCTCGACGTCGCGCATCGCGATCACGGTGCGCTGCGCGGGCGGGAGCGCTGCGATCGTCGCGACCACGACCTGCAGCGTCTCGCGGTCGTGCAGCACGTCCTCGGGGAGCCGCTCCCAGTCGCGCGGACAGCGGCGCCGGTGGCCGGCGAACGCCTCGCCGGGGCCGCAGAAGCGCTCCGGTGCGACTGAGCCGTCGCCCTCGGCCCCCAGCGAGCCGAACGGCACGCTGCGCGCCTCCCGCATTCCGCGCGTCTTGGCCGTGTTGGCGACGATGCGCAGGATCCAGGTGATCAGCGACGAGCGGCCCTCGAAGCGGTCGAGGCCCTTGAGCACGCCGACCCACGCGTCCTGCACGACCTCCTCCGCGACCGCACGGGTGCGCACGTAGGTCTGTGCGACGGCGAGCATCGTCGGGTTGTGGGCGGAGACGAACGTCTCGAACGCCCGCTCGTCGCCCGCCTGCAGGCGCGTGACCAGCGCGAGCCCGGCTTCGGCGGTCACGGCGCCGCCGAGCCCACCGGGACGATCACGGCGATCGCGGCGAGCGGCAGGAGAGGCACGACCTCAGTCAAGCGGGCGGTTGTTACGAGCCGCGTAACGAATCGGGTGTCAGCTCGCACTGGCAGCTCTGCGGCCTGCTGCTCCTGCGCGGCCGGCCCCACCCTGCACTCGCGACAAGGAGGATCTGATGCCCGAGACGAGCCGGCCGGGGCTGCCCGGCCTGGAGGGAAAGAACGTGCTGGTGACCGGAGGCAGCTCGGGCATCGGCCAGTCGATCGCCGTGTGCTTCGCCGCGTTCGGCGCCAACGTGGCGATCAACTACCTGCGGGCGCCCGAGGAGGCCAAGGACACCGAGGAGCAGGTGCACGCCTGCATCCACCAGGTCCGCCGCGAGGGCGTCCGCGACGTGCTCGTCGGCGGCGACGTCTCCAGCGAGGAGGACGCCGTGCGCATGGTCGCCGAGGCGGCCGAGGGGCTCGGCGGCCTCGACGTCCTCGTCAACAACGCGGGCATCCAGATCTCGCGCCCGAGCGAGGAGCTGTCGGCCGAGGACTTCGACCGCGTGCTCGCCGTCAACCTGCGCGGCTCGTTCCTGTGCGCGCGCGAGGCGATCCGCCGCTACCTCGGCGCGCAGCAGGCCGGTTCGATCGTCAACGTCTCGAGCGTCCACCAGCTGATCCCCAAGCCCGGCTACCTCGGCTACGCGGCCAGCAAGGGCGGGATGCAGAACCTCACGCGCACGCTCGCGCTCGAGTACGCGAGTCGCGGCATCCGGGTGAACGGGATCGGCCCGGGCGCCACCGTGACGCCGATCAACCGCGCCTGGATCGAGGACCCGGAGAAGCGGGCGCAGGTCGAGGAGCACATCCCGATGCGGCGCGCCGGCGAGGCCACCGAGATGGCGGGCGTGACGTGCTTCCTGGCCAGCGACCTCGCCGCCTACGTCACGGGCCAGACCATCTTCGTCGACGGCGGGCTGACCCTGTTCCCGAGCTTCCAGACGCCGTGGTCGTCCGAGTGAGCGGCCCCCGGACAGGAGAACCGACCGTGGTCGACGACCACTACGACGTCATCGTCATCGGCAGCGGGGCCGGCGGCGGCACGCTGGCGCACCGGCTCGCGCCGTCGGGCAAGCGGGTCCTGCTGCTCGAGCGCGGCGGCCACCTGCCGCGCGAGCCCGAGAACTGGGACGCCACGAGGTCTTCAACCAGGACCGCTACCTGCCCGACGAGGAGTGGGTCGACAAGGACGGCGCGCGCTTCACGCCCCACCAGCAGTACTTCGTCGGCGGCAACACGAAGTTCTACGGGGCGATCCTTTTCCGCCTGCGCGAGCGCGACTTCGAGGCGGTGCGCCACTACGGCGGGCACTCCGCCGCCTGGCCGCTGTCCTACGCAGACCTCGAGCCGTACAACACCGAGGCGGAGGCGCTCTACCTCGTCCACGGCGAGCGCGGCGAGGACCCGACCGAGCCGTGGGCGTCGGGGCCCTACCCCCACCCGGCCGTCTCGCACGAGCCGCGCATCCAGCGGCTGGCCGACGACTTCGCCGCCACGGGCCACCACCCGTTCCACCTGCCCGTCGGCGTCGACCTCGACGAGAGCGATCCGGAGGCGGGGCGCTGCGTGCGCTGCGACCGCTTCGACGGCTTCCCGTGCCTGACCGACGGCAAGGCAGACGCGCACGTCTGCTGCGTGCGCCCGGCGGCGGCGCGGCCGAACGTGACGCTGCTCACGCACGCGTACGTCGAGCGGCTGGAGACCGGCGCGAGCGGGCGCTCGGTGACCGACGTGGTGGTGATGCGCCAGGGCCGGCGCGAGGTCTATCGCGGTGACCTCGTGGTCGCCGCCTGCGGCGCGGTCAACTCCGCGGCGCTGCTGCTGCGCTCGGCCTCGGAGAAGCACCCGAACGGGCTCGGCAACGGCTCCGACCAGGTCGGGCGCAACTACATGGCCCACATCAACTCGGGCGTGATCGCGATCTCGAAGGACCCGAACGAGACGCGGTTCCAGAAGACGCTCGGGGTCAACGACTACTACTGGGGCGCCGAGGACTCCTCGCTCCCGCTGGGGCACATCCAGATGCTCGGCAAAGAGCGATCGCAACATCCTGCGCGCGGGCGCAGTGGTTCGCCCCGGGCCTGGCGTTCGGCTACATGGCCCGCCACGCGATCGACTTCCGCCTGACCTCCGAGGACCTGCCGCATCCCGACAACCGCGTCACCGTCGACCGGTCGGGCACGATCCACCTGGCCAAGACCTACCACAACGAGGAGGCCCATCGGCGGCTGCTGGGCAAGCTGCGCGGGCTGATGGGCAGCCTGGGCTGCGAGCGGGCGATCGGGAGCCGGACGATCCTCGACCAGCGCATCCCGCTGGCCGGCGTCGCCCACCAGTGCGGCACGGTCCGCTTCGGCTCGGCGCGCGCGCCGAGGGGACCTCGGAGATGGCCGCATGAACCCGCTCGACAACCTCGCCGGCTCGATTGGCCGCGGCCTCGTGGCCGGCTTCGCCGGCGCCGCCGCGATGACGGTCTCCAGCACCCTCGAGGCGCGGTTGCGCGGCCGCGCCCCGAGCACGGCGCCGGCGCGGGCGACCGCGAAGGCGCTGGGCATCGCCGGCTTCGACTCCGATCTCGCCCAGGCCCGCTTCAACGACCTCGCGCACTGGGGCTACGGCACGGGCTGGGGCGTCGTGCACGGCCTCTTCGCGTTCGCCGGCCTCTCGCCGCGCCGCGCCACGCTCGCGCACGGCGCCGCGATCTACGGCGCAGCGCAGGTCACCCTTCCGGCGCTCGAGATCGCCCCGCCCGTGGTGTTCTGGGCCAAGGAGGAGATCGCGATCGACGCGTTCCACCACGCCGTCTACGCGGCCGCCACCGGATTGGCCTATTCGTTGATAAGCCGCCCCTGACCGCCACGAGCAGCTACCGTGGGCGCGCGGATGACCGTCATGGTCGAGAGCTTCCGGCACGAGGCGCTGCTTCACGCGGGCGACGACGGCTTCCTCGCGGGAGCCGTCCCGTTCGTCCGTGAGGGCCTGGCGGCCCGGGAGCCGATGCTGGTGGCCGTCGGCCCCGCGCGGATCGCGCTGCTGCGCGCGGCGCTCGGCGACGACGCGGCCGCCGTCCACTTCGCCGACATGCGCGAGCTGGGCCGCAACCCCGGCCGGATCATCCCCGCCTGGCACGAGTTCCTCGACGAGCACCGTGGCGAGTCGGGCGGCGTCCGCGGGATCGGCGAGCCGATCTGGCCCGGCCGCGAGCCCGCCGAGTTGACCGAGTGCCAGCTCCACGAGTCCCTGCTGAACCTCGCGTTCGGCGACGCGGACGGCTTCCGCCTGCTGTGCCCGTACGACGTGGAGGCGCTCGAGGACCATGTCGTCCACGAGGCGTGCTGCAGCCACCCCGTGGTCCAGGACGCGGCGGGGCTCCGCGCCAGCCCCGACTACCGTGGCGACGACGGCGACCGGCTCCTGGCGCCATTCGACGCGTCGCTGCCCAGGCCGGCCGCGCCGGCGGAGTTGCTCGGCTTCGAGCACGACGGCCTCGCCGAGGTCCGCGCGCTCGTCGCCCACGGCGCCGGCGACCTCGGGCTCTCGCAGGAGAAGTCCAGCGACGTCGTGCTGGCCACCAGCGAGATCGCCGCCAACAGCCTCCGCCACGGCGGCGGCCGCGGGGTCCTGCGCATGTGGCAGGAGGAGGGCGCGCTCGTCTGCGAGATCCGCGATCGCGGGCACATCCGCGATCCGCTCGCCGGCCGTCACAACCCGAGGCCGGGCCAGCCCGGAGGCTGGGGCCTCTGGCTCGCTCACCGGGTCTGCGACCTCGTGCAGGTCCGCTCGCAGCCCGGCGGCACCGTCGTCCGCCTGCTCATGCGCGCCGCCTAGTCCCGGCTGCGGGCCTGGTCGATCGCCCACGCCGTTGTGATCAGGCCGATGTGGCTGTAGGCCTGCGGGAAGTTGCCAAGCTGCTCGCCCGTCGCCGTGTCGATCTCCTCGGCGAGCAGGCCGAGGTCGTTGGCGTAGTCCGCGAGCTGGTCGAACAGCGCCTCCGCGCGCTCGACCTCGCCCGCCTGCGCGAGCGCGGAGACGAGCCAGAACGTGCAGATCACGAACGTGCCCTCCTCGCCCTGGAGGCCGTCGGCGTTGAGGCCCTCCGCGGCGCGGTAGCGCAGCACCAGCCCGTCCTCGGTCAGGTCGCGCGCGATCGCCTCGATGGTCGAGCGCATCCGCTCGTCGGTGGCCGGCAGGAAGCCGTAGATCGGCATCAGCAGGGCGGCGGCGTCCAGCTCGTCGGAGTCGAAGGCCTGCGCGAACGCCTGGCGCCGCTCGCTCCAGCCGCGGGTGAGGATCGTCTCGCGGACCTCCTCGCGGGCGGCGGTCCACTCGTCGACCTTCGCGTGCTCCGAGAGCTGCGGCGCGAGCTTCACCGCGCGGTCCAGCGCCGTCCAGCACAGGACCTTGGAGGACAGGTGGTGCAGCGGCTCGCCGCGCATCTCCCAGATGCCCGAGTCGCGCTCGTTCCAGCGCCGCGCGGCGGTGTCGGCGAGGTCGGCGACGAAGGCCTGGATCTCCGAGTGCAGGTCCCCGAGCTGCCGGCGGTAGAGGTGCAGCGCGCTCAGCAGCTCCCCGTAGACGTCGAGCTGGATCTGGTCCCAGGCGCCGTTGCCGACGCGCACCGGCTGCGAGTCGCGCCACCCGCGCAGGTGTCCCAGCTCGCGCTCGGAGAGGTCGTGCTCCCCGCCGATGCCGTACATGATCTGCAGCGAACCCTCGCGCGCCCGGCCGCCGGCCGCGCTCGTCATGAACGACACGAACTCCTCGGCCTCGTCGGAGCAGGCGCCGAGGTAGAGCGCCTCGATCGTGAGGCTGGAGTCGCGGATCCAGGAGAAGCGGTAGTCCCAGTTGCGCTCGCCGCCGACGGTCTCCGGCAGCGAGGTGGTCGGCGCGGCCACGATCGCGCCGGTGGGCCGGTAGGTGAGCCCCTTCAGGACGCGCGTGCTGAGCCGGACGGTGTCGTGGTGGGGAGACTCGCTGGAGTAGTTGTCGTGCTCGCGCTCCCAGGAGCGCCACGCCTCGATGGTGTCGGCGAGCCGCGCGTGGACCGCGGCGGCGGGCGTGGGCTCGGGTGCGTCGCGGTGCTCCGGGGCGGCCCAGCGCAGCGCGAAGCCGTGCTGCTCGCCGGCGCGAGCCGTGAAGGTCGCGCGCAGCGTCGCGTCGGCGACCGCGAGCGGCGCGGAGGAGCGCACGGCGACGCGCCCGGCGCCGAAGGTCCGCGCGCCGCCGTCCTCGAGCCGGATCAGCGGCTGGATCAGCCCGTACTCGGGGCGCGGGGCCAGCTCCATCACCAGCTCCACCTCGCCATCGACGCCCTCGACGCCGCGCACGATCTCGTGCGGCGCGTCGAAGCCCAGGTCGTGCCCGCGCTGGCCGTCCGCGAACGCCATCGCGTCCGTCAGCCGCACGCTGCCGGTGGCGGTCGTGAAGGTGGTCTCGATCACGAGCGTGCCGGGCCGGTAGCGCCGTGCGGTCTCGAACGCCCCGGCGGGCCGGATCGCCCAGTGGCCCGCCTCGGGGTCGAGGATGCGCGCGAACAGCGCGTCGCTGTCGTAGCGCGGCAGGCACAGCCAATCGATCGAGCCGGCGCGGCTGCACAGCGCGGCCGAGTTGCAGTCGGCCAGCAGCCCGTAGTCGGCGATCGGGGTGAACGCGGGGGTGACGGTGCTCATTCGCGTCAGTCTCGGCTTGCCGCCGGGCGTTACAGCGCCGCTCACCGCTCCGGCAGGTTCGCGAGGTCGAGCAGGTCCTGCGGTCGCTGGGCCGTTTCCTTCATCCGGCGAAGATGCGCGAGCGAGCAGATCTCGAGCTCGGCATCGCGAAGCTCGACCGTGATGGCGTCGGCGGCGAGGACCGGGTACGCGGCGTCGGCATCGATGCCCGGGATCCACTGCATGATGTCGAGCGCTCCAAGCCGCGTGTGAAGCCGGAAGTTACCCCCCTCGGCGAGATCGTCGGGATCGAGTGGGTCGAAGGGAAGTTCCTCCGGGGCGAAGTCGTCCGCCAGCTCCACCTGTCGGGCGTCGAGACCACGCAGGACTGCCGCGAGCTCGCGCAGGTTGTCCGCGGATGGGTCCGGACACACGTCGACGTCCTTGGTGCCGCGCACGTATCCGTGCACGCCCACGGCAATCCCGCCGATGACCACGAACCGGACCCGGGAGCGCGCGAGGGTCAGGAGGAGCGCGTCAAGCTCGTGGTCGCTCATCGTGTCTCGACGCCCGGCTGAGCTCGATCAGCACGGCGCTCAGCCGCAGCACCAGCTCGAGCCGCTCCTCAGGCGTGCGTCGCCGATCCTCGGCGAGCCGCTCGCGAGCGACGAGCTCGTTGCGCTCCGCGTCGCGCGCGAACCAGGCTTCCGACCGAGGCCCGAGTCGCTTCGACGCCATGCCCTGATCGTAGACCGGGGGCCCGCTGCCCCGGTCGGCAACCGCGCGCCTGAAGCCCGGTTCGCTCCCCGCGGCAGTCGGGTAAGCCTCGCCGCATGAGACTCAGACGACGCAAGAGCCGCAGGACGCAGGTCACCGACGTCCTCGCCGCCTACCTCAAGCTGCAGGCCGCGAAGCAGGCCACCAAGGGGGCGCGCAAGGCCGCCAAGGGCACGGCCGTCTACCAGGTCGCCAAGCGCACCCCGGTGGTGCGCACGCTCCCGTTCGTCGCGGGCGCCGGCGTGGCCGCCGCGTTCGCGGCGCGCAAGCTGCGCAGCTCCGGCGGCCAGGGCGCTCCCGCGAGCGCGTAGCCGCGAACGAGTCGGCGGGGCCGGTCTCCCGGCCCCGCCGCTCCGGCGCAGCTAGACGCCCAGCTCCTCCGACGCCATCCGCGTGCCCTCCAGGCGCGCGGCGATCTTCTGCATCGCGACGTCGCGCGCGAAGTCCGGCGAGCCGTGCTTGGGCTTCTCGTCGCGGCTGAACGGCGAGAAGCCGCAGTCGTCGGTCGCTCCGAGGCGCTCGACCGGGATGTGCTTGGCCGCCAGCAGGAGGTCGTCCCGGACCTGCTCGGGCGTCTCGACCTCGGGTGTGAGCGGGTTGATGACGCCCATGAAGCAGACCTGCGCGACGCCGTTGGCGTCCTCGCGCGAATACTGGCCGCAGAGCTTGTAGACGTTCTCCTTGTCCTCCTCGGAGGCGCACTGGATCAGGAAGTAGCCGACGTTGAGCCGGAACATCTTGCTCAGCAGCTTCTCGTAGGGCACGTCCTTGGAGTGCACGGAGTCGCAGTCGCCGCCCGGGCAGGTGTGGATGCCGATGTTGCGCCGCTCCTCGGGGGAGAAGCGGTCGATCACCCGGTTGTTGAGGTCGATGAACTCCTGCAGCATGTCCTTGTTGGTCCACGGGTTGCGGGAGTCGTTCTTGTTCGCGAGGCGGCCCTCGGTGAAGTCGATCGACACGCGCTCGGCGCCGGCCGCGAAGCACTGGCGGATGTCCTTCTCGACCTCGTCGCAGAGGTCGTCGAGGAACTGCTCGCGCGAGTAGCCGTCGATCTGGTCCTCGAGCGGGTAGAGCAGCATCAGCATCGAGGGCGCGATCACCGCCTGCTTGACGGGGCTCGACGCGATCGCCTTGTTCTTCTCGACGAACTCCGAGGCGAAGGTCTTGTAGCGGAACGGCCCGCCGGTCAGCCGCGGCAGCTGGCGGTGGTGACCGTCGTCGAAGATCGCGAAGAACTGGCCGTCCCCGGCGAGGTTGTCGGCCAGGCCGGTGCCGGCCAGCGTGTCGGTGATGGGGTAGGTCGCGAAGCTCGACTCCCGCTGCTCACCGTCGGTGACGTAGGTCTCCCCGGTCTGCTCGAGGCGCTTGATCGAGTCCTCGGCGGCGGCGTCCTGCTCCTGCTGGAGCTGCGCGAAGTCGATCTTGCCGTCGTCATGGGCCTGGAAGGCCTCCTGCAACTTCATCGGCCGGGGAAGGGATCCGACCAACTCGGTGGGGATGGGCATACGTCGTCCTCCTGGTTGGCTCTCTCGCCCGCACCGTATCCCACCGCGCAACGTTTGTTGCAACCGTCCCTCCCGCACGGATAGGCAAGACCTCCACAAGGACAGGCGCGGCGATACCCTGCCCGCGGGGATGTCTGCCTACGAACGGATCGTGGGTGCGATCGCGGAGGAGCACTGCGTGATCCTCGACGGCGGGATCGGCACCGAGCTGCCGCGCGCGTCGGGCCGCGAGGAGACGCTCGACGAGCCGCTGTGGGGCACGCGGGCGCTGATCGACGCGCCCGAGGCGGTCCTGCGCGTGCACCGTTCCTACCTCGACGCGGGCTGCGACGTCATCTCCACCGACACCTGGGGCCTCGGGTCGGCGCTGGCCTCCGACGGCCTGCGCCTGCACCGCGACCGCGAGGCGCCGGTGCACTGGATGGACCTCGGCCGCCGCGGGCTGCGGCTGGCGCGCCAGGCGGTGGCCGAGCACGGCGGCGAGGGGGAGCGGGCCGTCGCGTTCTCGCTCAACGGCGACGTCGACTCCGAGATGGGAGGGGAGACCGGCCGGCTGCTCGGCCGCCTGTTCGCCGACGAGGAGCAGCCGCCCGACCTGATCCTGCTCGAGACGCTGTCGCTGCTGCCGGCGTCGCTGGACGGGACGGTCGAGAAGCTGCTCGCCACCGGCCTGCCCGTCTGGCTGTCCTTCCGCCGCTGCCGTCACGGCGTGTGCGGGGTCTACGGCCAGCACTGGGGCGGCCCGGAGGGCGACGCGTTCGGGCGCGCGGCGCGGCGCTTCGAGGAGATGGGCGTGCAGGCACTGCTCATCAACTGCATCCCGCCCGACCACGTCGAGGGGATGGTCTCCTACCTGCGCGACTACGTCGACCTGCCGCTCGGCGTCTATCCGAACCTCGGCTACTACACCGATCGCGGCTGGCGCTTCGACACCGCGATCGGCGGGCCGGAGTACGCCGAGCTGGCGCTCGGCTGGCGCGAGGAGGGCGCGCAGATCGTCGGCGGCTGCTGCGGCGTGCGGCCCGAGCACATCGTCGCCGCGCGCGAGCGCCTGGACGGCACGCGGCCGGGGCATCGCCGCCCGCTCGAGGAGCCCGGTCGGCAGGGCGACGGCGCGGGCGGGGCGGTTGGGTCCTCGCTCGAGCCGCCGGAGCCGTGGCTCGACGATCGCGGCCGCGACCTCTACCCGCTGCCGTTCCCCGAGCTGGCCGTGGAGGCCGGCGTCGTGGCGCCCGGCCCACCGAGCTTCATGGCGTGGCGGCACCTGTTCCGCGAGGGTGCCGGCGCGGGTCGGCGCTGCCTCGACGTCGGCTGCGGCACAGGCGTGCTCGGCATCCAGCTCGCGCTCAACCACGCTGCGCACGTGCACTGCATCGACATCGACAGCCGGGCGGTCGCCAACACGCTCTCCAACGCGTTCCGCAACGGCGTCAGCGAGCGGCTGAGCGGCGCCACCGTCGACCTCTACCCGTGGGTCCCGGACGAGCGCTACGAGGTGATCGTCGCCAGCCTCGCCCAGCGGCCGGCCGACCCGTTCCAGCACGGCTCGAGCCACCGGCGCCCCGACTACTGGGGGCGCGCGCTGCTCGAACAGCTGATCGCCAAGCTGCCGCTGGCGCTCGCCGCCGAGGGCGTCGCCTACGTCGTGCAGCTCTCGATCCTCTCCCGGCAGCACACCGCCGAGCTGCTCGCGGGCGCCGGCCTCGCCGTGCGCGTCGTCGACCACGCGGTGTTCGCGTTCCCGCCCGACTACGAGGCGAGCCGCGCGCAGATCGGCCGCGTCGAGGCGCTCAGCGACGCTCATCACCTGACGGTCGGGGAGGCGGCCGCGATGGTCGCCTACCTGCTCGAGATCAGACACGACTCGTGAGCGCGGAGCTCGACGAGCTGCATCGCCGGGCGGCGGAGCTGGGCCACGAGCTGGTCGAGCGGGGCACGAGCGCCCGCCTGCACGCGATCGAGCGCGTCGAGGCGGCGGTCGGCCGGCTCGCGGAGGCGGGACCGGTGTCGGAGATCGTCGAGCGCGCCGTCGGCGAGGCGGCGGAGGGCGCCGGCCTCGACCGCGTGCTGCTGAGCCGGATCGACGAGGGCCGGCTCGCCGCCGAGGCGCTGCACTGGGCCGGTGACGCGGCCGCCGCCGCTGCGGCGCTGGCGCGCCTGCGGGCCGCGCCGGTGGAGCTGGCCTACCCGCTGATCGAGGGCGAGCTGCTGCGCCGGCGCCTGCCCGCGGTGGTGCGGACCTCCGAGCCGGAGCCGCCCGAGCGCCAGGCCCACTGGGAGGTGATGCGCTGGCGCGAGTACGTCGTGGCGCCCGTGCTGATGGGAGGCCGCGTGGCCGGCTTCCTCCAGGGCGACCGCCTCGCGGGCGCCGAGCCGCTGGGGCCGGTGGACCGCGAGGCGCTCGACCGCTTCGCGAAGGGCTTCGCGGAGGTCTTCGAGCACGCCGTGCTGCTGCGACGCCTGCGCTCCCAGCGCCAGGAGCTGCGCCAGGTGGCGAGCTGGGCGGACGCCCGCTCGGTGGAGCTGTCAGACGGCGTCATCGACCTCGCCCACGACCGCCAGGCCCCGCTCGCCCGTGACCCCGCCCGCCCGCCGCCGGCCGACTCGCGCCTGCACGACCTGCTCACCCCGCGCGAGACCGAGGTGCTCGAGCACATGGTCAGGGGCGAGCCGAACGCCGAGATCGCCCGTGCCCTCGTGGTCTCCGAGGGCACGGTCAAGTTCCACGTCAAGAACATCCTGCGCAAGATGAGCGTCTCCAACCGCGCGGAGGCGACGGCGCACTACCTGCGCTTCTCCCTGCGCGGCGAGCCGGGAAGCCGCTAGGCTCCACCGCGGGGTGCCGGGAAGACTGGTCGGCGACACGTCTCGCCGACCCCTGACTTCCCCGTGGCCCTCGCCGTCATCCTCTTCGTCGCCGCGCTCGCCGTCATCGCGTCCGAGCGGATCGACCGCACCAAGGTCGCGCTGGTGGGCGCCGTGCTCGTCCTGCTCACGCAGACGATCGAGCAGGAGGTGGCGATCGAGGCGGTCGACTGGAACACGCTCGGACTGCTCGCGGGGATGATGATCGTGGTCCGCGTGACCGAGCCGACGGGCGTCTACACCTGGCTCGCGATCCGCGCGGGCCAGCTCGCGAACGGGCGCCCGCTCGCCGTCGTGGTGTCGCTGGCGGCGACCACCGCCCTCCTGTCCGCCTTCCTGGACAACCTCACGACGGTGCTGCTGATGGTGCCGATCACTTTCCTGCTCGCCGACGCGCTGGACATCGACCCGATCCCTCTCGTGATCATCGAGATCCTGGTCTCGAACATCGGCGGCACGGCCACGCTGATCGGCGACCCGCCGAACATCCTGATCGCCGGCTCCACCGATCTCTCGTTCCTGGACTTCATCGTCAACCTCGCGCCGATCAGCGCCCTGGCCTTCGTCGTCGTGACCGCGCTGCTCTACCGCTGGTACCGGTCGCGGCTGCAGATCGCGCCCGAGGCGCGCGAGCGGGTGATGAGCCTGGACGCCGGGCGGTCGATCGAGGACATGGCCGAGCTCAAGCGCACCGTGCCGATCCTCGTGGGGACCGTGCTGCTGTTCTTCGCCCACCAGGCGCTGCACATCGAGCCCGCCACCGTCGCGCTGACCGGCGCCGCGGTCATGCTGCTCGTGAGCCACCAGAAGGTCGAGGACGTGCTGGCGGGCGTCGAGTGGCCGACGCTGTTCTTCTTCATCGGCCTGTTCGTGATGGTCGGCGCGCTCGAGGAGACCGGCGCGATCGACGAGGTCGCGCAGGGGATCGGCAGCGTCACCGCCGGCGACCGCACGGCGGAGCTGCTCGGGATCGCCTGGGTCTCGGCGATCGGCTCGGGTCTGGTCGACAACATCCCGTTCACGGCGGCGATGATCCCGGTCGTGGAGCAGCTCGGCGGCGGGGAGGACGACGCCTACTGGTGGGCCCTCGCGCTCGGCGCCTGCTTGGGCGGCAACGCGACGATCGTCGCCGCGGCCGCCAACGTCGCCGCGGCTGGCATGGCGGCCCGCGCCGGCCGGCCGATCGGCTTCCTGGAGTTCATGCGCGTCGGCGTCCCGGTGACGTTCGTCTCGATGCTGCTCGCCACCGCCTACATCGCCCTTCGCTACCTGTGAGGATCCTCGTACCGTGAGCCCGCGCACCGTCACCGACCCGCTGCTGCGCGACACGCCGCTGGTGCACGACAGCGACACCGTCGCGCACGCCGTCGTCGAGCTGCTCGGCACCGACCTGCCGGCGCTGCCCGTGATCGACCAGCGTGACCGCCTCGCAGGGATCTTCGGCGAGCGTGAGTTCCTCGAGGCCGTCTTCCCCGGCTATCTGAAGCACCTGAAGTACGCAGCGTTCGTCAAGCGCTCGCTCGAGGACGCGCTCGAGAAGCACCGGGAGTGCCGCGACGAGCCGGTCTCCAAGTACATGAACACCGAGCACGTCGACGTCGGCACGGACTTCTCCGACGTGCAGGTGGCGGAGATCTTCCTCCACCACCGCGTCCTGCTCGTGCCGGTCATCGACGACGGCCGGGTCACCGGCGTGATCACCCGCGCGGACTTCTTCCGGACGGTCGCCGAGCGGTTCCTCGGCGACGGCTGAGCCGGCTCACCGCACCTCGCCGCGGGTGATGCGCCAGAGGCCGGCGAGCAGCGGCAGGAGCATCCACAGCGCGAGCGTGGTGCCGACGCGGGCCCATCCGGTGCCGCTGAACAGCTCGTCGGTCAGGGGTGCGAGCGTTCGGGAGCCGTCGAGCCAGCGCGCCGCGCCCTCGAGCGCGGAGATAGCGCCCAGTGCGGAGAGGGCGAGCGGCAGCGCGAAGTAGAGGACGATGGTCGGTGCGGAGGCCAGCAGCAGTGCGCCGAACGCCACGCCGGTGATCATCCCCGTCGCGATGTAGAACACGATCTGCCCGAGCATGCCCGCCGACAGCGACCAGGCGCCCTCGACGTCCGGGCCCGCGATCGCGGTGCCGAGCGCGGCGATGGCGATGGCCGCGACGAGCGCGGCGAGCGAGAGCACGACGCTCGCGAGCAGCTTCGCCGTGATCACACGCGAGCGATGCGGCACGAGCGGAAGGTCGTCATCGCGGTGCGCTGCGACCACTCCGAGAGACCAGCAGGATGCCGACGATCGGCAGCAGCATGGCCGCGGCTGCACGGCGAGCGCGAGCACGTTCTCGAACGTCTTGTCGGCTTCGTCGCCGACGATCAGCAGGAGCACGACGGCGACGGCGGTGAGCGCGACGACGCCGGCCAGCAGCCAGAAGCCGGCCCGCGTGTCGGTCATCTTGCGCAGCTCGACCGCGGTGAGCCGGGCGAGGCCCGGCCGGTGCTCGACGCCGCGGCGCTCGAACTGGGTGTCGACGGTGGCGGTGCTCATCGGGTGGCCTCCACGAGGTCGGCGGGCAGCGCCTCGGGCGCGCCGGTGGTCAGGTCGAAGAACAGCTGCTCCAGCCCGGCGCCGTCGGACGGCGCGAGGTGGGTGAGCACGACGCCACCGGTCAGCGCGGCGTGGCCGACGGCCTCCGGCTCGGCGGTCGCGACGTAGCCGC
>Ga0136616_10000377_pt1 | contig 20546 bp, 13 predicted proteins | sample AntDrymUQ2992106_2_FD_106648 | JGI IMG/M metagenome (GOLD analysis project Ga0136616, IMG submission 106648) | Polar desert sand microbial communities from Dry Valleys, Antarctica - metaG UQ299 (21.06) | ecosystem: Environmental > Terrestrial > Soil > Desert | place: Antarctica: Dry Valley... | reverse complement strand
GGAACGCGACCGCCGCCCGGCAGTTGGTCGATCGGCTGGTCGCGGACGCCGGGCCCGATCTCGTCGACGACCTCCGGCGCGAGGTGTTCGCCGGCAACACCGGGGACGCCGCCCGGGCGCTCATGGCTCACTACGCGGCAGGGGATCCCGAACGCGAGCGCGATCTGCTGCAGCACGGCCTCGACGTCGATGGACGGCCGGCTCGGCCAGGTGCACACCAGTGACGAATCCGCCCAGCGGTGAGAGGTCTAGCATCCGCCGGGTGCCCGCACCGGACCCCGCGACGCAGCGGTTGATCGACCGCACCACGGCGGCAGCGCAGGCGGTGCCGCCGCAGGAGCGGTGGCCGTGGCTGTTCGCCCTGTGCTGGGTGCGCGCGGAGCAGTGGGAGCACGACGGGCAGGATCCCGACGTTCTGGCGGCCGCGCTGAACGACTGGCGGCAGCTGCCCGAGGGGGTATCGGGCCGGGCACGGCTCGCCGCCGTGCTCGTCAACGCGCAGTTGCGCGCCGGCGGCGTCACCACGCCGGCGGGCGCCGATCGACTGGAGGCGCTGGCGGTGGTCGCGGGCACCGATTCGGCGCCACACCCGCAGTGGCCCGCCGACCGGGCGGCGGTGCGGGCTCTGTGGCTGATGGTGGCCCTCCAGCACGGGCATGCTGGGGTCGACGCGCGCGCGGCCCTGGCCGAGATCGACGGGCTCGCGTCCACTGTGGGCGCAGCGCAGCCGCACGCCACGATGATCCAGTCGGCGCGGGTTATCGCGCTGCACGTCCGCAGCCGCGACGACGGCGACCTGCGCGGCCAGGAGGAGGTGCTCGAGGAGGTCGAGAGGCTGCGCAGCACCGTTCCCCCGGGCTCGACTCAGGACGTCCGGGCGCGGATCATCGCCGCGATGCAGGCCGCCCAGACCGCCGTCGGGCGCGGTGACGTCGCTGCCGCCGCGGAGCAGGTCGACCGCGTCGTCGGGTTGCGTCGCGAACTTCCCGCCGACGACCGGCTCGGGGTGCAGATCGACGAGATGGCCGGCTCGTTCCAGTCGATGCGCGGCATGCTGGGGGACGTCACGTCGGGCAGCCCGACGTCGAGCGCCCGCTTCGCGGATCTGCGCCGGCTGGCCGATCAGCCGGGACTCCTAGCGGCAGAACAGGCGATGTACCTCGCCGAACTCGGGATCATGGAGCTGGGCGCCGGTGGGTCCTACCTCGACCTTGCCGTCGACGATCTGCGCCTCGCCGTGCAGGTCGCCCCCGGCACCGACTCACGCCGCGTGTTCTACACGACCTCGTGCGCGGGTGCGCTGATCCGGCGCTACGAGGAGCGGCGCAGCCGTCCGGATGTACGGGAGGCAGTGCGGCTGCTGGAAGGCGCCCGCGACGAGCTCGGCGGGCCCGCCCACCCGCAGTGGGCGATGACCGGCCAGATGCTCGGCCACGCCTACCGGCTGTCCGGGCGGCAACCGCTCGGCCGGGAGACCGGCCGCGACGCGCTGCGCGGCCACACCATGAGCGTGCTGCTGCAGACCGGAACCGGGAACGCCACGGCCGCCGCGCGCGATGCCGCGTCCGACGCGATCGACGTGGCCCGCTGGTGCCTGTCCGACAGCGACGTCGAGGGCGCCGCCGCGGCCCTCGATGCTGGCCGCGGGCTGATGCTGCAGGCCGCCGTCACGCTGACCGGAGTGCCGGAGCGCTTGATCGGCTTGGGCGAGCGGGAACTGGCACGGCGTTGGGGCGACGCCACCAGATCCGGCGGCGCGGACGCGGCGCCCACCGAGCTGCGCCGCGAGATCGTGACCCGGCTCGCCGGCGAACCGGGCACGATTGCCGATCCTCCCCCGGCGCACGAGGTCCGTGCCGCGCTCTCCGCGCTCTCCGCCGACGCGCTGGTCTACCTCGTCCCCGGCGACGACGGCGTCGGCGCGGCGGTGGTCGTCCCGGCCCGGGACGCGCCCACCTGGCTCCCCCTGCCGCAGCTGACGGTCGGCACCAGCACCGTGGTCGAGCGCCATCTCGCCGACGCCTTCACCCGCGACGCCCCGTTCCGCGACTTCCTGGTGGATGAGCCACCGCGTTCGAAATGGACGGGTACGCTGGAGGAGGTGTGCGCCTGGGCGTGGCCCGCGGCGATCGGGCCGCTGCTCGACCAGCACCTCCCCCTCCACCACGGTCTCTCCGGCACCCCTCGCCTGGTGCTGGTGCCGATGGGCGCGCTGGCCCGGGTGCCGTGGCACGCCGCGTACACCACCGAGCAGGGCCGGCGCCGGTACGCCGTTCAGCGGGCGGTGCTGTCCTACGCCGTGTCGGCGCGCATGCTGTGCGACTCCGCGTGGGCCGACGCCGTCCCGCTCACGCGCTCCGGGTTGGTGATCGGCGACCCGGACACCGGGCATCGCGCCGCCGACCTCCGCGGTGCCCGCGCCGAGGCCATCGCGTTGCGGCAGGAGTTCTACCCGCAGGCCCGGTACCTGGGCCGAGACGCGAAGGGGCGCCGGGACCCCGGCGGTGCGGGGACCAGGGCGGACGTGCAAGGGTGGCTCGCCGAGGACGCCAATTTCGCAGGCCCGCTGCTGCACGCCGCCTGCCACGCAGTGATGAGGACCGGCGCGGACGACACGTCCTACCTGATGCTCGCCGGCGGGGACACGCTCTCGGCGGAGGAGCTGATCCGCGGCCTCACCGCGCAGCGCGGGCGCCCGCTCGCCCTGGCCGTGCTGGCCGCGTGCAGCAGCGGCGTGCCCGGCCGCGGCTACGACGAGGCGTTCAGCCTCGCCACCGCCTTCCTGACCGGCGGCGCCCGCTCGGTGGTGAGCGCGCTGTGGAAGGTGCCCGACTCGGCCACGTCCGCATTGATGTTCCTATTCCACCACTTCCTGCGTGCCAGTCCGCCGCGGGAGGCGCTGCGCGAGGCGCAGTTGTGGATGCTGGATCCCAACCGGGAACCCCCCGCCACGATGCCCGCGCAGCTGCGCAACCGGCTCGCCGGCACCGACCCGGCCGACATCGCAGCCTGGGCCGGTTTCACGCACACGGGGCGCTGAGCCGCGCTCACACCGTCGTGAGCACCGGCACGATGACGGTGGCCCAGTCCCCCGCCGCGGTAACGTCGACCTCGTCGCCGAAGTCCCGGCTGGTTGCGCGCAGGCCGAGCCGGTCGACGAACCCGCGCGCCCGGAACGCGCGCGCCGATCGGTCAACCGGCTCGCCGAGCGGGGGCATCGTGAACGCCGCCGAGGCGAACTCCTCGTCGGCGACGATCAGCTTCAGCCAGTCGCGCACCTCTCCCGGCACCGCACGATCCTTCGGCAGTGACACCGGCATCGGACGACCGTCGAGGGCCGCGGCGCGGCCGCGCACCATCCCACCGGGGAACAGCGCGGGCGTGACGCGGTAGCGGTCGGTGAGATCCAGGAGCACGGCGTAGAGCGGCCGCCCCGAGAGGTTGTGCAGCCGCACGAACACCTGCGGCGGGCGGCCGTGGACGTAGTGCAGCCGGATGGCGCCGTTCTCGTCCGGGACGAGCGCGGGCCGCTCCCACGCCACGAGCGTATCGCCCGGCCCGGCCGCTACGACCTCGACCCGGATCAGCTCGGCGAGCGGCGACGCCGGGTTGTCGAGATCCTTGATGTGGGTCCAGCGGGCGATGTGCTCCAGCTGCGCGACGACGATCCGGGCGTCCGCGGCCGTCTCGTCCGCGACGTCGGCGGCGGCGGGCGTGCCGTCCCCGCGCAGGACCCGGTACCCGCCACCCGGCGCCGCGGCAACCCGCAGTTGCAGGCCCATGGCCTGCGTTCGGTCGGTGGCCGGCCGGACCAGTGGCGACGGCCCGCCGTCCGGTCCGGCCGTGGCCAGCGCCCGGTGGACGCGTCGCAGCGCGGTCGCGTCGTCCGGCCCGCCGTCGAGCACCACGGTGGCGGGCGGCAGCGGGAAAGTCGCGAGCACCACCGGGTACTGCCGTTCCACATGCGGCTCCCATCCCACTGGTTCGACCAGCGAGCGGTCCGGGCGCACCTCGGTGACCCGGACGACTCCCGCGCCGGGCACGCTGAACAACACCGGATCCCCGGGCACCGGCTGCGGTATGCCGTGGCAACGGCCCGCGTCCACCTCCCAGGTGCCGCGCACGCACCGCAGTACGAACGCCGTGGTCGGGCGGACCACCCGGCCGCCGAGGAAGCGTCGGTCGGCCAGGCCGCCGACGTCGGTGGGGTACAGCTGCGGCACCTGCTGATTGGCGTGGTTCTCCACGCGGCACCTCGCGGCCACCAGCAGGTCGCGGTAGGTAACGTCGGTGCCGAGCCGGGCGAGCGCGGCGAGCAGCGACGCGGTGAACACGCCGCGCACCCGGCCGTCGACCGGCCGTTCCCGCGCCTTCTCCGCCGACCGGCATGCGGCGAGCGCCACGTGCGGAACCGGGACAGGGAGCGCGCCAGTGTCCCGGGCCAGGGCACGCACCTCGGAGGTGAAGCCGGCGAGTGGCGGTGCCGCAGCGGCCGGATCGGTGCCGCGCTCGGTGCCGTCGGCGTCGCGGGTGTTTCCGCCGGAGTGGCAGCAGTCCGTCACCACCACGACGTGGGCACCGCGGGCGGCGACCCGGCCGATCAACGCATTGAGGTCCTTGTCAGCGAGATCGGGGACGCCGCCGGTGCGGCTGTCGGCGCACAGCAGGGTCTGCTGGAACCCCGACGGCTCCAGGTGGGCGAGCTCGGCAGGCACCGGCTCCTGCGAGCCGTGGCCGCTGAACCAGAACAGCGCGACGTCGCCCTCCCCCGCCGCGCCCAGGTGCGTGGTGAAGGCGCTCACCAGGGCCGCACGGGTGGCCTCACCGTTGCGTAGTACGAGCGGTTCGACCAGGTCGGGCACCCGGGCGATGAGGAACTCCCGCACGTCCCCGACGTCGCCCACGCACCCGCGCAGCGGGTTCGCTACGGTGGGGTCGTAGTCGTCGATGCCGATCAGCAGGGCGCGGACGGTGCTTCGCTCCGGCGTCACGGCGCGGCCGGTTCGGCGCCGGGGACCATGAGCAGCCCGCCCACCGGGGCGACGAGCCGGTCCGCCTCCCCGGAGCCGGCGATGGTGACCCGGTACTCGCCGGGCGGGAGCGGCGGCAGCTCCACGGCGTGCCGCCCGTCGCCCGCGTCGGCGAGCGGCACCGGATCACCCGTAACGCCGGTGCCCAGATCGGTGACCGCGGCGGCCAGCCCGATCCGCGGCACCTCCACCTGCACCGCGACCGGCTCGTCCGGCGCGAACACGTCGTCGAGGATGAGCGCCAGCCCAGCCCGGACGTCTCGGACGTCGCCGAGGTCCGCCACCTGGGTCAGCAGCCCGAGCAGCTGCACGTGCACATTGTCCACGTTCTGGAGCGACCCGTGCCGCTGGCGGGCGTACACCGCGGGCGGGCGGCTGCCGAGCTCGATCGGCGTGGCCGACACGCGGGGCACCGTGCCGTCGCCGCTCTCGTCGACGAGCCGGCCGCTGCTGTCCAGCCGGGTCCGGGCGGTCTCCAGTGTGCCGCGCACCAGCCGCGCCGACTGCGCGGTCGGCTGCGTGAGGCCGACGACCGGGTGGACCTCGTAGGCTCGCTCCGGGCGGCCCCCGACGCCGGCCTCGATCGCCCGGTGGAAGTCGCGCAGAGCTGCAGCGGCGCGGTCCGTATCGAGGAACGGCACCCCCTGCGACTCGGCCGCGCGCACGGGCGCGGACCCGCCCAGGTCGAGGCACTCGTAGACGGGGAGCAGCTGGTACACCGAGGTCAGCGACCGCAGCAGGTCGGTCAGGTCGAGAAGAGTGAGCGGCCCGATGCGCTTGCGGAACCCGTTCGCGACGAAGTTCAGCGCGTTGAGCGACCCGCGGTAGGGCGTGCCGAAGGTGATCAGCATTCGGGTGTCGCGCCAGCCGTCGAGGCACTCAAGGAAGTACCGGGCGACCAGCCCACCCATCGAGTGCCCCAGCAGCACCAGCTTCGCGTCCGGGTTGTGCCGGCGCACCTCTCGCAGCGCCGGCGTGACGAGCCGGGCGAGCGTCCGGGCGGCGACGCGGTTGTCGCGGCGCCAGTCGTACGGGCACTCCAGGTATGTCATCCCGGGCTCCACGGCGAAGTTGTTGAGGATCATGTTCCGGATGCCGCTGTAGCCGTCGATGCTCCACAGCCCGGGCACGAGATGGACGTCCGGCACGAGCCGCGTGGCCCGCACACCGTCACCGAGGTCGTCCTCCTCGTGCGGGTCCTCCCCGAGTCGCAGCTCCTGCACGCTGCGCCCGAGCCTCCACAGGCCCCGCCACACCGCACCCGGTGTCGGTGCCCACACCTCGCGGCCGTCCCGCTCGAGGACACTGCCGAGAATGCCGGGCAGCAGCACCACCACATCAGCCATCGGGTGCTTCGGCATCGTCGCCCTCCGTCCGGGCCCGCTGACGCTGGACCGACCGCATGGTGCCGGACCGCGAGGCATGCCGTCGATCCCAGCGGCCGTGCCGGTGGCCGTCTCACATCCCGACGCCATACACGACGTCTGTGGACGCGACCGTTGGGCGTGTCGGCCGAGACACACCTTGATATTACAGATCGGTTGAGCGCCTGCCGCGCTTCTCAGCTACGGTCATCGGCATCTCTCGTCAGATCCGTTCGAAGGGCGGACGCGATGCTACGCGATCATCGAGTCTGCCGCCCCATCGACACCAGCCTGATCAACTATCGGGCACGAGGCGCATCCAGATGAGCGGCGCGACCGGGTGGGGGGAGATCAAGGGGTACCTCCGTCCAGGTCTCGAGGCTAGCTTCGATGACGGGAGGCGTCGCTGTGAGAGGTACAATTGCAGCCTCAGGCGGATTGCCATTGCCCAGAAGTGGGTCAGTTGCATAATTCTAGTCACATTCTTCGTCGGCGTCCTAGTCGCCGAGACGCTCGTATTCCCAGCTATTCATTACCTCATACTCGCAGCCCTGCTCATGATAGCGATTTCGTGGATCAGTTCCCTCCTGTCGGCGTGGTTGCCCTCCATGTGGCTACCGTTGTGGCTAGTTATGGCCATGTTTGCCGCATACTGGGCCGAGACCGACACGAATGTTCTCCTTGTGATCTTCCTTGGTTCCGCTACTGATGTATGGAGCTTCCCGTGGGAGTCGATATTGCCCAGCACGCTCGCAGTAATGGCCTGCTTGAATCTAGCGATGGCAGGTGGCGCACTCGTTGGCAGCATTGCGGAAAGGAACCGGCTTCGTAAACTTGCAGCTCGCGGTCTCGGATACACACTGTGCTGCATCTTCATTGGTACGCCTGCGGAAGCGGTCGCAGCGAACTCAGAGGAAACCATCGCGCTCAGCCTTAGATGCCAGCAGATCGACTTCGTCGCGAGCACTCTTCGAACGTTATCGGTCGGCCGGGACTTCGGCAGCCATCGCAAGAAGGTGGCGAAGAACTTCCGTCGTGCCGCCGATATAGCCAAGGAGTGCTCGAGCATGGCGCTACAACTGCCGTCTGACATGCCCCTGCATCACTCCGCAGCGGTTCGACAGCAGCTCCTAGACCTTATTGACTGGCTGTTCTCAGGCGCATGGGGGGAGAACCCGAAGCCCTATTCGGACGGCACCTTGCCCTCCGTCAGACTACAGCTCCTCATCGGCGGCACAATTGTGGCACTCATTGTAGTAATGTTCGTACCCGATCTTGAAATGTGGTTCAAGCTGCCGATCGCCGGCACGGCTCTGATAGTTGTTGTCGCCGTGCTGCGCAATACAGAGGCAAGCTACGCCAGTGCCTGGCGGTCAGTCCAGGAATTTCTCAGTAAGCAATTCAGTAAGCAATGGAGCCGATTGACCGGGAGCGAATGAACTTGGCCGGCTGTGGACGCAGCAGCAGCCGCCCGATCGACAGCCCGATCGACCGAGTGCCGAACTGAAGCAGCTACGATTCCACGTGTCATATCCAACCCAGGAAGATCAGGAGCCACGCGCCGAGTGCGGTGAGCGTCAGTCCGAACGCGATGAGGGTGAGGACCAGCACGAGCAGGCGAGGGAGCCGGTATGCCCGGCGCTGGCCGGGTGGCTCCCCCGAGGTCACGCTGCAATCTCGCTCTTCGTCTCGCGCGTCTCCTGGTCAGCGACGAGTAGCATCCACGACAGGAGATCGGCCACGCTCGGGTCGATCTCCTCACCGCGCAGCACGGCCGCGGTACGAAACAGTGTGACCTCCCGGAAGTCCAGCCGCGCCGTGCGCAGCAGCCCGCCAAGGCCGAGTCGGTCCTGCACCCACCCCTCGAGGTTGCTGCCGCCGCCAGCCGCACCCAGCATGTCGGCGCGGCTGAACACCACGGCGAGGCGAGAACGCGCCGGGTCGCCGTGCAGGTCCACCACGCGCTCGACCGTCTGCTGGTAGGCCAGGTCCGGCTGTGGCACGTTCAGCGGGCGGCTCGCCGCGAGCCGGCTGTGTTCTTGCGGCGGCAGGCCCTCCCAGAAGCCGTCCACCGCGAGCGGATCGACGACCAGCAGAAACGTCCGGCCGCTGCCGAGGTAGAGCAGGTCGGAGGAACGCTCCTCGCTGTAGAACCGCTCACCGGCGGCGTCGAAGAACTGCAGCAGCCGCTGCCGGCGCCCGATACGCAGGTTCAGCGCTATGCCGCGCTGCAGAGCAGGCGGGGTACCGACCACGGCCATGGTCCCGTCGAGGTACATGCGGGCAGTCGCGAGCTGGCGCTCGGTCCAGGAGTCGGCGAACCGCAACGACACCCCGTGCCGGTCACTCATCTGCTGCAGCGCGACGACGAGGGCGTACATCAGGCGCGTCTTGCCCGCGCCGGTCGCGCCGAACACCGGCAGCACCTCCTCGACCACCGTTCCCGGCCGATGCTCCATCTCCGAGCCGCACAACCGGAACGGGCACCGAGCGGCGAGCGCCCCGCTGCCGAACATCAGCAGCGTCGGGAGCCGGCGTCCGCACAGGCAGGTCCGCATCACGATGCCCGACGCCCCGGGCCGGATGTCCCAGTGGGTCTCGTTGCAGTCCGGGCAGCGGTAGGCCGGGTAGGGCAAGCGCTCGAAGCAGGCCAAGCACCGCATGCGGATGTGTCGCACCCGCAGCAGGACGGAGTCGACCGTCCACAGGACCAGGCCAATCCCGCGCCAGCACCCGCTCATCACCCCGGCGACCACCTCATGCAGGCCAGCGAGCAACGCGGCGGTTGCTGCACCGACCACCGCTCCTACACCCAGCCCGATCGAGAGCCCGACCGCACCCGGCAGCGCCATGCGGCGCTGCTCACGCGCACGACGGTCACCGAGCTCGTCCGGGTCGGGGTTGCACCACGCGGAGATGCGATCCGTCCACGCCGTGTACCTCTCCCGCAACCGTTCGACGGCCAACTGGCGGACGTAGGCAAGGTCGATGCGCACTGGGCCGTGCAGGTAGTCCACCACCGCAGGATCCCGATCCGCGGGCAGCGCGAGCGCACGGAACGGTGCGGTGAGGCCGAGCCGGCGTCCGGTGGCGACCTGGCACATCGGCACCAGGTAGGCGCCGATCACCTGTCCGGGCGCCACCACGATCCCGACGGGCACCATCACGACGATCACGCCGACGACGTAGATCACGTATCCGACCTTCCGCCAGAACAGATCCCAGTCCACTAGGCAAGCCACCAGCGGTGGCGTCGGGCCCGGCCCGGATCACGGGCGGCGACGAGGCGGTCGAACGTCTCGAGGGCCGCCTTATCCTCCGGTTTCGGTCCCCCGATCAGATGGACCAGCACGCTGCCGCCCCGCAGCTGCCGCCGCACCTTCCGGCGATCCCGCTTGGTCCAGGTCATCAGGGCAGGCGCCACCCGGTCGCGGCCGAAGCTCTGGTAGCGCGACGGCGACGGGCGCAGGACTGACGTCGCGGCGACCAACCTGGCCCCGAGGTCGTGCGATCGGGGCTGGGCCTGCAGGTCACCGGCGGCCTGAACACAGCAGGCATTGAACACCGGATCCGGGCAGTCCGCCAGCGCTCGACCCGGGTGCGGCGACCTGATGATCAATGTGGCCAGCCGGCTCCACAACGTCTTGTGCACCATGGGGCTGAGACCGCGGATGATCTTTTCGAGCTCGACGTACCACTCCGGATCCCCGCGGCTGGCGGCGGCGGCGCCGGCCCGCAGCTTCTCGTCGAGTCCATCGAGCTCGGAGATCCGGTCGCGGACGGCGGCGGGCAACGCGGCGAAAGCAGCGCGGTGCGCGCGCACCGCGGAGAGCAGCTTCAACCACTGATCCAAGCCTTCGGCATCGGACGGCGGATCGAGCGAATGCTCGAGCCAGCTCACCGCCGGTGCCGTGGAATCGAGATCGTTGAAGTGGTCGAGCAGCCGACCGGTCTCTGCTGCGGTCCAGGTGCCCTGCGGCCAGAGCGTCCGCAGCAGCTTCGCGTCAGTGAAGGGGTGCGCGTCGGGCGGCCGCAGCTCGACGAGCTCACGCACCGCGTCGAGCGGGGCGACGCCACCCTTGTGCACTTCCTCTAGCACGATGAACTCCCGCAGCTGCGGATAACTTCGCAGGTCCGCCGCGTCGAGCAGCACACCGACGGGTCCGCGCAGCAGGGCCACCGCACGCTTCTGCGTACCTTTGGCCAAGTTCGCGGCCATCCCGCTCAGCAGCGCACGCTGCCCACGGCAAACCTCGACAGTGCGGGGATCGTGCTGCACCCGCTCCATCGCCGGGCCCAGCACTTTCTGGCCGCACCGCCGGAGCACGTCCGACGCCACGCTCACCCCGGCCCGCCGCGCCCAGAACAGGACGTCCACGGCGCGATCGGCATCCGCGCTGTCGAGCAGCGAGCCGGCGCGATCCGCCGCCGCCGCCCGACCGTGAGCGGTGAACGGATCGGTGACGGGTTCGGGCACCGAACCGGAGCGCAATGTCGCGAGCGCCCGGTCGAGCAGAGCCGTCTCGATGACGGCGGTCTGGTCTTCGCCCTCGGCCGCCCCGGCCACGGTGACGAACGCGCGCAGCCGCTCGCTGGACAGCTCCTCGGCCCGCTCCAACACCACCCGCAGCACGGCGCCCGATCGGCGGGCCGACAGCGGCGCGGCGCAGCGCGTCGCGGCGTCGACGAGCCAATCGGCGACGACGTCCACGGCCCCGGCGCTCAGCGGCGGCTCCTGCCCGGTCATGGCGTGCACCGCGGCGAGGATCGGGTACCAGTCGTCCAGGGACTGCTGAGCACCGGTCGCGAGCTGCCTGGCCTGGCCCCAGAGCCCGGCCGCCCGCACCGGCCCCGCGGCGGCGAGCAGCAGCGCCGCCGGATGCGGGTCGACGTCGCTGTGCCGCCGGTCCATCATGTCGAAGACCGCGTAGCTTCCGTGCAGGCCCGCCGTCACGGCGTCGGACTCGGGGTCGGGCACGGTGCCGATCAGGCTCACGCGGCAACGATCGGCGCGCCGGGCGTACGTGGCGAAGGAGAGGTTCAGGGCCGCAGGCCCGTCGAGCAGGTAGCTGACGGCCGCGATCCAGAGCGTGTTCTCCTCGACCGTCGCATTGCGCAGGACGACGGGCCGCCCGCCCGCACCGGCGTGCACGGCCGCGGTCAGCAGCCGTCCGAGCACATCGGTGGCACCGTCGTACGCGGCCAGATGCTCGGCGACCGTCACCCGGTCCAGCGGTCCGACCTCCGGCCGGTCCGCGAGGGCAGGAAGCTCGGTTCCGGGCGACGGTTCGGTGTGCCAGACCGTCGACCGCCACAGTTCCACCGGACGCAGGTCAGCGAGGTCGCGCTCTGGATCGGCCGTGGCGAGCGCATGCGCGAAGTAGTTGCCGGGTCGGCCGGACGGATCCACGCCCGCGTAGACGACCTGGGCCGTCACCGCGGTGCCGGTCGCCGGATCGACCGCGTGGCAGAGGTTGATCGGCTCCTGTCCGGCCGCGACCACAGTCGGGCGTTGGTAGCTGGTCAGCGCCTCGACGTCGCGCATGACCCGGGCGTCAACACCCGCGCTCACGGCGTTGAACTGGAAGCCCGCGTAGCCGCTGAGGCCGTGGTCGCACGACGTGTAGTATAGCTGGGCGAAGCTCATGTCACCGCCTTCGGACTATGCGGACGGCGCCCAACTCGGCCAGCAGCCAGAGGAACGGATCGGCGACCCGGTAGGGCGCGATCCCCACCGACGGCACTCGGGTCCCGGTCGGATGGTTGCCGAGCGCCGAGAAGCCGAAGTACCGGAAGCATCGGTAGTTGGCCCGCAGGAAGGTGTCGATCTGCCGGCCGTCCCAGTCGTTGATCATGACTTGCACCTGGGCGTTGACGTCGAGCCCATCGCGCTCGTCGACGCCCTTCTCCACGGGTTCGGCTCGACGCAGCGGCGCCGCGGGCGCCATCCCGTCCCAGAAGACGTCGACCTTGCTGAACGCGACCCCGAGCGGCTTGCTCACCTTGCCGGCCCGGCGGCCGTCCTGGAGCAGGTCGGTGATCTTCTGGAGCACCTGGAAGGGGTTGTCGACGGCCGGGCGCTCCGGCGGTCGGACGTCATGGCCGGCCCGGGCCCGCCCGCCCGCCATCTGCAGTGGGTCGAGCACGAGCAGCACGGCATCCGCCGAGCGCAGGTAACGGGTGTTGAGCTCGACGCTGGCCTCGGAGGTCAGGTCCTCGCCTGCGGTGTCGAAGAACGACAGGAGTGTCCTGCGGGAGCGCCGCAGCCCCGATCCCTCGGTCGCGAAGGAGAACACCAGCGGTGGACGCAGGCCGTTCTGCTCCGCGCCGACGGGCCGCGTCGTCCCGGGCAGATCACCGTCGGTGTACATCGGGCGCTCGTACTCGCCGGCGAATATCCGGCGGGTCTCCTCGTCCGCGCCCCACACCCCGGACTCGAGCCGCTCGCCGGCCCGGTGGTTCAGCTCGTGCATCAGCACCGTGAGGTACACGGTCTTGCCGCTGTCGCTGGCCCCGACCAGCGCGACCAACCGGCTCCGCACCCGTCCGAAGTGAGTCGGCAACCGGTGGTGGCAGTTGGGGCACACCCGCACGGTCGTCTCGCTGCCGCAGTGCGGGCAGTCCGCGGCGTAGCGACGCCGCGCCGGGAAGACCGGCAGCTGGAACCCGGGCCCGTAGAACGCAGAGTACACGGGGTCGGCGCCCGGATCGCAGCGGTCGCCAAGCCTGCTGGGCCGCCCAGAACAGCGGAACTGGATCCGCCAGCGGAGAAACACCTGATAGCAGTACGGACAGGCCATCCGGATCTGCGGCCAGGGCCGCGCACGCCACATCACCTCAACGCCTCCGCTGCTCGGGAACCGGCGGCGGCTCCAGGATGATCCCCGCGTCGCCGTCGCCCAGCGGCTGCGGATCGACAAAACAGACGAGCCACGAGGGTCCCGGCGACGTCGGATCGACCGACAGCAGCACGGGCTCGCCGGCCTCGACCGACCGGCGCGGCTGCGTGGCCACCGGTACGCCCTGCTCTGGCGCCTCCGGGCGCAGGCGCGTCCGGCCTTCCACCACGACGAGGTCTGGCAGGTCGCATGCCGCGGCGGCGGTGAGCACCACCTCGTACCGGCGTCGACCGAGAGGTGGCGGCAGGGTCCACGGCCGCCGCCGGATGCGGTAGCTCACCGGCACGCCGAGGGCTTCCAGGCGCACCTCGACCGGTGGAGCGAGCACCTGGGCGTCGTCGTAGCCGTATGCGGCCCGGACCTCAATGGTGACCGCCAGGTGGCCCACCGGCACCGAGAGACCGCCCCCATCCTGGTAGGCCCGCCGTGAGCAGCGCACCGATTCGGCGACGTTCGGGCCCTCCGATGCTGCGGCCGCGCCGCCGTCCGGTCGCCAGCTGACGACCGCGCTCACCGCGTCGTCCGGCCACACCCAGCTCAACCGCGCTTCGCACCGGAACCGACGCACGGCAAGCTCCCGAACCGGCGTAGCGGCGGTAAGCTGGACCGTCACCCCGACCACCGCGTCGCGGCCTGCCACCGTCAATGCGGTCAGGTAGAACGGTTCGTCCGGTGCCATGACCTCGCGACGCACGCGGCCGCCCGGCAACGGCACGGCGCCGGCCGTCGGTTCGGTCGTCCCGTGCGCGGTCATCTCAGCCGAGGAGATGACGGTGCCCTGGGCCCAGCGAGGCGCCCGGCTGGCGCGACGCAGCGCCAACACGCCCGCGATGGGCGGGGTCCAGCTCAGGTTCAGGTATCCATGTCGACCCGGCCGCACCCGCAGGTCGACCACGGCCGTCGGCTTCGGCGCGATCGACGGCCGAGGGCTTGCCGGCGTTGCCGGACCCCGCGAATCCCCCGTGACAGGTGGTGCTGTGCCGATCGCCCCGGCCGGATTCTCGACGAGAGGAGCGGCCGTGGGTTCGCCGTCTTCAGCGGGGCCGTAGCCCTCGTCTGAGCTCTCGACCTCCTCGGCGACAGCCGCCGCGATGAGGTCGGCCTCCTCACGGGTCAGCCCGAGGTTCGCCGCCTGCTTGGCCAGCGCCATCTGAGTGAACCCGTCGCGGCGCAACTCCCGCAGCGGTCCGACGACCTCCCAGAGCACGATCGCGTCGAGGGCCCCTGGCGCCGCGGCCGCCACCGACAGGTCGGCGAGCACCGCTTCCCGCAGCGCGCGGTCCGGGCCGTCGGGCAGATCGACTGCTTGCCGGGCCGCCTCGGTCACCGCATGCGGGTCAAGACGTCGGCCGTTGTCGAGCTGCACGCCGTCGAGCACCCGGAAGCCGAAGCTCAGCTCGTTGCCGAAGACGACCTCGATCGAGAGCCGGAACCTGAGCTCCTGGACCTGCCCGAGCAGCCCCGCCGGTAATCCCACCGGGGCAGCGGCCGGCAACGCCGGCAGCTCGGCCACCCGCACGTCACGGGCCTGCAGTGCGGCGACCACGTCCTGCTCGGTCACCCCGGGACCGCACTCCTCCGCGATGCGCCGGGCCCGCGCGGCGCCGACGCACGCCGCATCGGCGATCACCGGGTCGAGGAGGCGGTTCAGGCGCCGGCGGTCCTGCGGGCTCGGGCCACCGGTCACGGGACGGCCTCGACCTCGGCGAGATCGAGGCCCGGAGGAATCCACAGCTTGTAGGCCTCCGAGCCACCGAGTATCAAGCGGTCCACCAACGGAGCCTTGACCGACCGGTCGAGGGTGTCGCGGATCCGCCGCGCGCCCAGCGCGAGCTCGGCCGGGTCCGCCATCACCCGGCGCACCAGGGCCAGCACCGACTCCTGGTCGACCCGCAACTCGACCGTCCGCTCGGCGGTGCGCACGAGCTGGTCGAGAAACTTGATGGCGATGAGGTCGACGTTCTCCGGGCGCAGAATGTCGAACGGCACTATGCCGTTGCCGAAGCGGCCCAGCAGCTCCGGGCGGTTGAGCTTCTCCGTGAAATGCTTGCGCACCTCCTCCTCGAACCGCTCGACGACCTGCTCGTACGTCGGATCCTTGCCGTTACGGACATCGTCGTAGATCTCCGTGGCCCCGATGTTGGAGGTGAAGACGATCAGCGTGTGGGCGAAGTAGGACGTGCGCCCCAACCCGTCGGTGAGCCGGCCGTCGTCCAGGATCTGGAGGAACTTGTCGAAGATCGACTCATGGGCCTTCTCGATCTCGTCGAACAGGAGCAGGCTGAACGGTCGCTGGCGGACGCGGTTGGTCAGCTCGCCGCCACGCTCGTGGCCCAGGTATCCCGGCGGTGCCCCGGTGAACCGCTCCGCCGAGTGCGGCTCCCTGAAGGTCGACATGTCGAACCGCGCGAGCGCGGCGGCGTCGTCGTAGATGAGCTCGCTGAGCGCCTTGGCCAACTCGGTCTTGCCCACCCCGGTGGGACCCACGAAGAAGAAGATCCCCTTCGGGCGGGCCTCCAGGCTGTGGACGTCGGCGACGAAGTCGATGCCGAGGGTGGCGGCAGCGAGGGCTTGGCTGACCCGGCGGGTGGCCACCGGCTGCCCCACGACCCGGCGGGCGAGTTGCGCCTCCGCCCCGGCAACCCGCCCGCTGAGCCGTTGCCACGGGTCCTGGCGACGCCCCAGAACGGTTCGGTTGAGCAGCTCACGCGGCTGGGCGAGCCCAATGTGCTCACGCCGGCTGATCCGCCAGAGGCCGTCCAGCTCGGTCACGGCCATGCCCTCGGTGAGGTTGGCGAGCACGCGCACCGACTCGGCCGTCCACGCCTCGCCGTCTGGATCAACGTAGAACCGGGCGGCGTTCTCGCGGAGGAACTCGCGGCGCTCTTCATAGGTCGGGCGCATCGCCTCGACGGGCTGGACGAACGGCTCGCCTTGGTAGAGCCACTCCGGCAGGGCCGGCAGATCGTGCACGACCAGAATCAGCAGATTGCGCAGGTGCCCGACCTGTGCGGCTCCGAGCATGGCCTTCTTCACCATTCCGAGCAGCCGCCGGTCGCTGCGGTCTGCGCGGTCGGGGTCGGCCAGCAGGAGCTCGGCGAAATCGACGATGAACGCAACCGGTTCGTGGCTCTGCGCCAGTGCGCGCCGGATCGCGGGGAACGCCTCGTCTGGACCACTGTAGGTCGGCGGCGGCGCGTTCTCCAGTCTCGCCAAGGTGGAGGCACGGCGCTGCCCGGACCGCGTGGCCGGCGCCCCGGCGGCGTTGGCTGTGGCGTCGGGAACGGACGCGACGGGCGCCGACGACCCGGCACCACCGGGCGGCTGCACGGCGGTCAGCCTGCTCAGCCGCTGCGGATCGTGCTCGTGGTTCGACGTCATGCCGTCGATCACGTCGTAGTACCCGATCGTCAGATACCCCGAGATGTGCAGGACCTCGGTGAGCGCCCGCCGCAGCGCTACGTGCTCGTTCTTCCACCGCACCGGATCACGCACGTTGCCGTGCACGATGAGGTGCCTGCCCCGCACGATCTCGGAGACGATGCGTTCCATCCAGGCAGCGGTGGATGCACCCGGCTCGTCGCGCACAGGCGTCAGTCCCGTCCGCGGGACTCGCCCGCGTAACCGATGTGGCGTTGTGCTCCCCGGCGGTCCGGCCGCGCGGGCTTGCCCTCCCACTGCAGCTCGCCGGCCTCCACGTCGTGGACCGAGAGCTGGTCGTGGAACCGCTCGAGCAGTTCCTCGGTGAGGTCGCAGACGGCCACGGTCCCCTCGGCCGTCCGGGTCTGAACGTAGTCGCTCGCGTGACCGTCGTAGGTGACGCGCGCCCCCTCGCCGACGGACTCGACGGTGAGGTCCAGCACGGCTCCGTCAGAGCGCGCGACCTGGAAGGCCACGACACTTCCAGTCTGCACAACCGAGCCGGCCAACACCTGCAGACCGACCGACGGCAGAGCCTCTGCGGCGGCCTCGACAACGAGCTCGCAGTGGTACAAGGAGTCGAGCACCTCTTCGAGGGAGGTCTCGAACTCCGCCACGGCCGCGGTCAGGGCGGCTGCGCCACGCCTCGCGGACGCGACCGTGCCGGCGGCAAGATCCGCGATCAACCGCTGCCGCGTCTGCTCGGCACGATCTTGGCCGGGCAGGACGGTCTGCGCCTCGGCCGCCTCTGCCAGCACCACGTCGAACGCCTCCACCGCCAGCGTCACCTCGAGCTCGACGGCGTCACGTGCCCGCCTGTTGTCCTCGACGACACCCAGGTGACGCTGCGCCCGATCGGCCAGATCGGCATGGATCTGGTCGAACCGCCGCGGCTCGTGCAGCGCCTGCCGAGCCGATCGGACCAGGCCGTCGACCTCCCGGGCACCGGCGGCGTCAAGCCGCAACCGCTCTTCCTCCGCCCGAAGCAGCGCCTCCATCGCCTCGAGAGCGTCGGCTCGCTCGCGGGCGGCGCCGGCCTCGGCGACGTGGCCGTCCGCGCGGTCGAGCGCTCGCTCGACCGCGCGGAGCTGCGCGGTGGCGCTGCCGACCCGGGCGCCGCCGTCGGCAGCTAGAACCCGGCCGACCTCGTCGAGGCGAGCCCGCATCGACGTCCGCTCCGTGGCGCTGATACCGGGCTGCTGCTCGATTCGCCGCGCCGTCGTCCGCAGCTGGTCGACAGTCTCGCTACGCCGACGTTCCAGAGCCGCGGTCCGTCTAGCGATCCGTTGGCCGTAGCGCTCGTCGAGCCGCTGGTTGCGCTCCTCCGCCCGACGCCGACGTTCCTCGGCCCGTCGGCGGCGCTCCTCGGCCCGCCGGACCCGTTCGGCCTCCAGCCGCCGGCGGCGCTCTCTCGTCAGTGACACCGAGGCATACTTTGGGCTTCCCGACATCAGTTCTCCTCCCGAGGCACAAGCTCAACGCCTTGCGCGGACATCGCCGACTCGAACTGCGATCGGAATCCCGGAACCGGGGGCACTCCGATCCACTGCAGAGACCCATCTGCGACGGTGACCTCGACACCAGCACCGCGATCCTGCGCCGGTGCGCGGTGGCGGTCGGTAAGGTAGTGAATCTGCTGGTTGTCCGATCCACGCCAGAGCAGGTCGGCATGCCGCGCTTCGAGGTACGGGCCGTCGACCAGAATGTCGAGCCGCTCCAACAACGCCTGCTGGCCTTCGTCGCCCGAGCGCCGCAGCCGAGCGAGGGTGAATCCGCTGAAGGCCATCACCGACCAGTCGCGACCAGCCCGAATGAGATCGACCAGGTCCGCCAGCGCCGCAGCCTGCGACATCGGCTCGCCGCCGGAAAGGGTCAGCCCGGTCACGTGAGCCGGCAACGCGCTGAGCCACGCCGCAAGGGCAGGCACACTCCACCGCTCGCCGCCCTCGAATGGGAGATCCTCGGGCGCGACGCAGCCGGGGCACCGCAACGGGCATCCGTGTACCCACACCACCGCCCTGAGCCCCGGTCCGAGCACGCGTGTCGAGCTCGCGACCCGGCTCAGCCCCAACGTCCGTTGGCTGTGCCCGGCCCGAACGATCTCGTCGAGCGCCTCGGGACCGGACGGCACCGTGGCGTCGTTCAGGTTCATCTCGACGCCCTCCTCCCCGCCGGATGCGAGTCCCGAGCAACGGAACGGACCACGCATGGCGCAGCTCCATCTTGCCGGATGCTGGACTATGACACGCCGAGGTTCGGCAGACGGTTGCAGGGTGCCAGGTAGAGACAGGCTCCCAGCTACTTCGCCGCCGAGAAGGCCTGAACGGCAGGGTAGGGCGGCTACGGCGGTCGGGCACGAGGTCGAGCAGAGGCTCGCTTTGTCGGTTCGACGTGCCCGGCGGCAGAATTGCCCGGACGTCCAGGCGCACAACGCAGTCAGCAGCATCCTCGTGCGCACCCCGTCGTGGACCGTGCCGTCCTTACTCGTCCCGTCGTAGATCATTCCGAGCCTCGTGGGGAGGTCCTCCCCGTTATCCGCATCGAGGTCCTCGTCGCCAGAGTCAGCGGTTCGCCGCTCGCTTCCGGGAGTGCCGGCCGCGCTGGTGTCGTTGCAGGTCAGCGAAGCCTCAGCAAGGTCACCTACATCCACCACCAGCTGGTCGGCCCGGCCGAGGTCGAAGGGGTCGCCCGACTTGCCGAACTGTGGCCCGACCTCCGTGCCGGGTTCGACCGGGCCTGCATGACCGGTGACCGTCAGCTCGCCGGCGCTCTCGTCCGCCCGGTCGCGGGCGAGGTCAACCTGCGCCGGCAGACCGAGGTCAGCGACTGGGCCGAGCGGATCCTCGCCCTCACGCCCGCGGACGACGACCAGCAGATCGTCTTCTGGCTCGGGGTCGCCGCCAATCGATACAAGCAGATAGGGGACCACGACGGGTTCGAGCGTCTCGTCAACCGCCACGGGCAACCGGACCACGTCGTGGTCCGCTACGCGCGCGCCAACCTCGTCGACGACGGCGAGGCGCTGAACGAGTGTTCCGCCGAGGCGTGGCCTGGCTCCGCCGCAGCGGCGAGGACCACGCCGCCGCACTCACCGAGATCGGGGGCGCGTCAGGACTGCTGAGCACCGGGCGATTCGGCGAGCTCGACGCGGTCGTCTCGGCGCTGGCGGACCGGTACCGCGTCGAGGGCCCCCCGACCCTGCACTACGTGACATTGACGCTACTTGGCTACTCCGCCTTCTTCCAGGGCGAGCCGGAGCGGGCCGGTCGGCTGTTCGACGAATCGGCTGGAATCGACGTCCCCGACCGGACCATCTCGATGAACGCGCCCGTCGACGCGCGATCTGCATTCCGGCGCGGGAACCGGTCACGAGCGTTCCGGATCCTCCGCGCCCACGTCGACGAGCTGCTCCGGACCCGCTACACGGACATCGCCAGCAACGCCGCGGTCGAGTTCATCAACATGATGGCCTCGATCGACCGTCTGAAAGACGCCGCACGCGTGTTGAGCTATCTCGCGACGGCCGGCGACTTCGGCGCCCTCGCGGTCAGAACGCTCGTTGCCGAGGCCGCCGGCAAGATCACCACAGGCGCCGGACCGGCCCCGGACCTGGAACAGCCGCCCGGACGCCAGCTCGATGCCCGCCAAGCCCTCGAATACATGTGCGACGTCCTCGACGAGCTCACCGAGGTCCACCAGCCCGACGCTCCATGAGGGTTATTAGAAAGTCCTTTTCCTGAGTTTTCTTCGGCGCGCCTCCCACGGAAACAACGACCCCTCCAGAAGAATGTGGTGAACAGCACAAACAGTTCATCACACCCCGGAGGGATCGT
>Ga0136616_10000375_pt1 | contig 20565 bp, 22 predicted proteins | sample AntDrymUQ2992106_2_FD_106648 | JGI IMG/M metagenome (GOLD analysis project Ga0136616, IMG submission 106648) | Polar desert sand microbial communities from Dry Valleys, Antarctica - metaG UQ299 (21.06) | ecosystem: Environmental > Terrestrial > Soil > Desert | place: Antarctica: Dry Valley... | reverse complement strand
TGCTGCGCAATAGGTCTGCGAACTGGTGGAGAAGAGCCCGGTCACCAGGCGAAACGCGCTCAGCGGTCCGCTGCGGTCCGTTCGGGCCCTGACCTATGATCAAAGCCCTGCCCCAGATACTCACTCCGAATGTAGCTCAGGCTGGACAACGCCGAGGAAGTTTCACGTGCAACAACGGGTCAATGGTCGAGTCTACTCGCCGCTCATGAAGCCAAATAGGGAATACATAACGTAAACCACGCGCTTGCCATTTTGGCCCCCGCGCGTCAGCCTTCGTCGGGTTGGATGATCACCCGCCGCTTGGGCTCGGTGCCCTCACTGGAGGACGTCACGCCACCGGTCTTGGCCACCAAGTCGTGCATCAGCTTGCGCTCGTAGGCGTCCATCGGGTCCAACCGCACGGGGTTGCCGCTCTCCCGCACCTCGGCGATCGCCTCGCGGCAGTGATCGCGCAACTTTTCCACGTGGCGCCCGCGATAGCCTTCGACGTCGACGCGCACCTGCGATCGTCGCTCGGTTTGGCGCTGGACTGCGCAACGGACGAGTTCCTGCAGCGCGTCCAAGGTGGCGCCTCGGCGCCCGATGAGCAGCCCACTGCCGACGTCCTCCAGATTGACCAGCGCCTGGTCTTCTTGAATCTCGATCTCCAAGTCACCGGGCAGATCGAGCAGGTCAAGCAACCCCTCGACGAAGTCGGCGGCCAGTTCGGCCTCCTCGTCCAACTGGTTCATGCGCTCTTCGGCGGACGGCGCCTCGCTGTTCGCCAAACTGACTTGTGGACCGCTGTCGGTCTCGGTCATGACGTGGTCCTCCTGCGTTTCGGTTCTCGAAGACGTCTGGGGTGCAACCGGCGGTGGGAGCGGAGCCTTGCGGGTAACTCGCACCACTGCCGGCTTCGGACTTCCGAAGAAGCCCCGCCGCGGTTCGGCCACCACCTCGATGTCGACCGCGTCCTGGCTCACACCAAGCTGGGCCAGCGCCGCGGCCACCGCCTCGGAGATGGTGGCCCCGGTGACCTGCACCTGTCGCGCTTCGCCTGCCGTTCCTGCCGGCCCGTTGGGCATGAGTTGCTCCCACCCTTGTCGGGGTCATGTGCCCCGGAACATCACGTACTGCTGGGCGATGGTCCAGCCGTTGGTCGTGATCCAGTACAGCAGCACGCCGATGTACAGATTGACGGCGAAGACCGTGAGCATCACGGGCATCGCGTACAGCATCACCTTCTGCTGTTGCGCCTGCGGACCCGATGTGACCACGTTGGCGGCCATCATCTGCTTGGAAGAGTAGAACGTCGTCAACGCCATCAACACGATCAGGACCCAGGCACCGAGCCCGACCTGTGAGGGCGTGGCAGCCAGGTTGTTGACGAAATAGAAGGAGGCGGTCCGCAGCTCCGGTAGCCGCTCGACGTCGCGGAGCACGGAGAACAGGGCGAAGAACACTGGCATCTGCGCCACCAGTGGCAGGCACCCCGCGGCCGGATTGACGCCGTGCTCCTTGTACAGCGCCATCATGGCTTCCTGCTGCTTTTGGCGCTGCTCCTTGTACTTCTCCGGATTGGACCGCATCAGGCTGCGGTCGGTCTTGTACTTGGCCTGCACCTTCTTCATCTCCGGCGACAGCTTCTGCATCGCCCGCTGCAACCTGGTCTGCTTCACCGCCAGCGGCAGCAGGACCACCCGGACCGCGACGGTGAGCAGGACGATGGCCCACCCCCACGCCGCGGCGTCCCCGAAGAGCGGTGACGTCGCGGTGTGAAAGAACCGCAGCACGAGTTCGATGATGTCGAGCAGGCCGTTCCAGAGCGCATCCACGCGCGGTTGTCTCCTCTTAGATCAGCGTTGGTCCGCCGCCAGTCGGCGACGGCACCGGGTCCACCCCGCCGGGGTGGAAGGGATGGCAACGGGCGAGCCGGCGCAGGATCAGCCAGCCGCCGCGTAGCCCCCCGTGCGCCGCCAGGGCGTCCAGGGCGTATTGCGAGCAGCTTGGCAGGAAGCGGCAGACGTCGGAGCCAGGTTTGGGGATAGCTCGGTAGGCCTGGACGAGCAGCGTGAGCAGCCAAGCCAGGGGAGAAGGCCACGGTGCTCGACGACGACTTCGCCAGCGAGTCATGGGGTCGGAATCCGGGATGCGGCGCGCTTGACAAGTCCTGCCAGCTCGGCCTGCAGTGACGTGAAATCAGCGGTCAGCACGCCGCCGCGGGCGACAACCACCACGTCGAGCCCCGCAGGAAGCGTTCCGCCCGCCAGGGCCGCCCGTAGGCGCCGCTTGGCCCGGTTGCGTTGCACGGCCCCACCCACCTTGCGCCCGGCCACCACCGCCACCCGTGTCACGTCGAGGCCGGTACCGCGCCTGGGTCCACCGCCGCGAGCATCTCCAGATCCCGTCCGCCCGGTGGCGTGGACGACCACATCCGCACCGTGCACCACGTTCCGGCCCGTGAGCACGGCCCGGATGTCGTTGCTGCGGTGGAGTCGAGAAGGGAGCATGGGCGGTGGCGGCACGCGCCGTGCCGGTCCGCCCACGATAGGAGGCCCGCCGCCCTGGCGCAGCCCCCGGTCCGCAAGGTGCGCGCCGACTGCGTCCGCCCGCCCGACAACGGGACCGCGCGCAACCGGCCGCGCGCTGCCCAGCTCGGCGCCGCCCTCGGGGTTGTTCAGGCCGTCAACCGCTTGCGGCCCTTTGCCCGCCGCCGCTTGATGATGGTTTGACCGGCCCGCGTGCGCATGCGGTGCGTGAAGCCATGCTTGCGCTTGCGCCGGCGGATGTTCGGTTGGAAGGTGCGCTTCATGATCTCGATCCCCACTGTTGGTGGCTGCCCGGTGGCGCCGGGTGGGCCACCCGAACGCACCAATTTGCGGGCGACGGTGCGCGGTCCCTTGGCTGGTCACGGCCCTGGCGCCAGTCGGCGCGGCCGTCGACCGATGTCGCGCAAGGCTTCCGGCGACACACGCCCGTCTCCCAACCGAACACTGTACCGCGACCGCCGCCGGCGCCGTCAGCCGGCGACAAGCCGGGGGGAACCCCGTTGCGACACCTGTGGACATGACCTTGCCACTCGATTTCGACGGTGCCTATACTCCCAACGTCCCGAGCCGGATGGCGTTCCCAGCCGCTTTCGAAGACTTGTGCGATGGGTCGGGGCTCAGGTACCAGCGTTGGGCGGGAGCTCGGCGGCAGGGGTCGCTGCGGGCGTTGAGCACCGGTGCTGCCGGGATCGCTATACAGCGTGCGCGAGGATCATCGGGCCTGGGCGGGCATCGAGCGATGTCCAGCAGTGGTACAGACGCCGCCGAGAGGATCACCGCTTCCCTGGTGTTGTGTGGACTACGTGCGCCCGCGAGGGCCATCCCACCCGATGTCCCGGTCACCCCTAGGAAGCAACGCCCTTCCACAACTGTGGAGGGTGTTGTGGAAAACCCTTCGATCGTCAAGGAGATCCCGGTGCCAGACAGCATGGTCATGGTCATCGACTTGGACGACCTCTGGACCCGGTCCCTCGCCGATCTGCAGGACACCCTCACGGGGGCCGCGCTACGGGCGTGGCTGGACGAAACCCGACCTGTGGGCTTCGACCAGGACACGGTCGTGCTGGCCGCACCGCACAGCTTCGCCCGCGAACAGCTGGACACCCGCTACGGCCCGGCGCTGCGCAGCGCTGTCACCAAGGCGGCCGGGCGGGCGCTGCACGTCGTGGTTACGGTTCGCCCGGATCCGCAACCGACGCCCGTGGATGTGGCCGAACTCCCGGATCTCCAGGTCGAGCGCAAGGCCTGGGCGCCGGAGGCCTTCCCCCGGTCGGCACCGGAGCGCGACAGCGCCCTGAACGAGAAGTACACCTTCGACCGCTTCGTCATCGGCGCCAGCAACCGCTTTGCGCACGCCGCCGCCTTCGCTGTCGCAGAAGCGCCGGCCAAGGCCTACAACCCGCTGTTCATCTACGGCAGCGCCGGACTGGGCAAGACGCACCTGCTGCAAGCGGTCGGCCACTACGCGACCCACCTGTATCCGCGCCTCAAAGTCCGCTACGTCACCACTGAGCAGTTCACCAACGAGTTCATCGACGCCATCAGCAACCGGCGGCAGGTGGCCTTCCAGCGTCGTTACCGCGACGTCGACGTGTTGCTCATCGACGACATCCAGTTCCTGGCCACGCGCGAACGCACCCAGGAGGAGTTCTTCCACACCTTCAACACGCTGCACAACGCGCAGAAGCAGATCGTCATCTCCTCGGACCGACCGCCCAAGCAGATTGGCCAGCTCGAGGACCGCCTGCGCACTCGCTTCGAGTGGGGGCTGATCACCGACATCCAGCCACCAGACCTGGAGACCCGGCTGGCCATCCTGCGCAAGAAGTCGGGGCAGGACCGCCTCCCGGTCCCCGACGACGTCCTGGAGCTCATCGCCAGCCGGATCCAGTCCAACATCAGGGAGCTGGAGGGCGCGTTGATCCGCGTCACCGCCGCGGGCAGCCTGCAGCAGACGGAGGTGACGCTGCACATGGCACAGGTCGTGCTCAAAGATCTCTTCCCCGACGGCGGCAACTCCGAGATCTCGGTGAGCCTGATCATGACCGAGACCGCCACCTACTTCGGGTTGACCCTTGACGACCTGTGCTCGCCAAACCGCACCCGCCAGCTCGTGACCGCCCGCCAGATCGCCATGTACCTGACGCGCGAGCTCACCGACCTGTCCCTGCCCAAGATCGGGCAAGCCTTCGGCGGCCGCGACCACACCACCGTGATGCATGCCAACTCCAAGATCAGTGGCCTCATGAAGGAGCGCCCCGCGATCTACGAGCAAGTGCAAGAGCTGACAAGCCGGGTCAAGACCAGTGCGCGGCAGGCTCGTTGACTGTGGACAGCAACGGGACAAGCCCGTGGACAGGATGGGCACAACCAGCGTTTGCTCGCAGTTGCAACGCTGTAGTTCGCGTGGAGGTGGACAACGTGGCGGTGGCCCACACCCTCACCCCCACGCCGCCCACAGTGCTCCCACAGTGCCAACAACGCGATGACCAGGCACAACAGGTGTTGTCAACAGCCTGGCGCCTCCCCGACGACGTCGATGGTTTGGATAAAGACAACAGCCTTTCAAAGCCGGGCGCGTCCTGCTCGGTGGGAAACCCGAGCCTGTCCGCAGCCAGCGAAGCGGCAGGACACTGGGCCATGTCCTCATGGAGCGAAGCGGTCGGCCACCGGATGCGGAGGAGCACATGAAGTTTCGGGCAGAACGCGGCGAGTTCGCCGACGCTGCCGCGTGGGCGCTACGCACGGTCGGTGCCCGAGCCACGCTGCCGGCGTTGTCCGGCGTGCGCCTGGAGGTCAGCGGTGACCGCCTGGTGCTGTCGTCGACCGATCTGGAGATGGCCAGCGAGCTGTCCATCCCGGTGCAGGCCGAGTCCGACGGTGTTGCGCTCGTCCCCGGCCGGCTGCTGGGCGATGTGGTCCGCAGCCTTCCCAACGCCGCGGTGTCCGCCGAGGCCGCCAGGGAACGACTGCACCTCGCTTGTGGCCGCGCGCAGTTCGACCTGCGGCTGATGCCCGCCGAGGACTTCCCGTCCCTGCCCGAGCCGGGGCCCGACGCGGTTACCGCCGTGATGAAAGCCGAGGAGTTCGCCCGCACCGTGGCCCAGGTGGCGCGCGCCGCCAGCGCCGATGATGCCCGCCCCGTGCTGACCGGCGTGCAGCTGGAGGCGACGACGCAGGGGTTGACCGCCTCGGCGACCGATTCGTATCGCCTCGCGGTGCGCACCGTGCCCTGGGATCAGGGGACCGAGCGCACGGTGCTGGTGCCGCGGCGCGCCCTGGAAGAAGCTCGCCGCTCCGCCGAGCTGCTCGGCAGCGAGGTGCGTCTGCTGCTGGAAGCCGGTCAGGTGACCTTCGCATTCGGCGACCGGCGCCTCACTAGCCGTCTCATTGAGGGCAAGTTTCCGGATGTCCGCCAGCTGATCCCCGCTGGGTCAGAGCGCCGGCTGCTGGTCGACCGCGCCGAGCTGATGGAGGTGGCCAAGCGTGTGGCGGTGGTCGGTGACGCCAACACCACCGCCACGCCCGTGACGCTGCACCTGACAGCGGACTCGGTGCGGGTGACGGCCGGCAGCGGTGATGTGGGACAGGCCGAGGAGTCGATGCCGGGCCAGCTGGAGGGCGAGCCATTGCAGATCGCGTTCAATCCGCGCTACCTGACCGACGGGTTGGACGCGGCCGGCAGCGAGCGGGTCGTGCTGGAGTTCCGCGACGAGCTCAAACCGGCGGTGCTGCGGCCGGCGCCCGCCGCACAGGGCGAGGATGAGCCTCCGGCGCCGGACTTCCTCTACCTGCTGATGCCGGTGCGCGTCTAGCGCGGAGTGTTTCTCGAGCGCCTGGAGCTCGTCGACTTCCGCTCCTACACCGCCGCCACGTTGAGCCTTGGTCCCGGGATGAGCGTGCTGGTCGGTCCCAATGCGCAGGGTAAGACCAACCTGCTGGAAGCGGTGCACTATCTGGCGATCGGTAGCAGTCACCGTGTCGCCGCGGACGCGCCGCTGGTCCGAGTGGGCGCCGAGGCGGCGGTGGTGCGGGCCGTCGCTCGCACCGACACTGGCGGATCCGCCGAACCCGCAGCCAAGGGACGTGCCCTGACCGTGGAGCTGGAGCTGCGCCTGGGCGGGCGCAACCGCGCGCGGCTCAACGGGCAACCCCAACCGCGGGTGCGCGACGCGATCGGCCAGATCCGTAGCATCCTGTTCGCGCCCGAGGACCTCGGCCTGGTCCGCGGGGACCCGGCAGACCGTCGGCGCTTCCTCGACGAGCTGCTGGCGCAGCGACGACCGGCGTATCTGGCGGCTCGCTCCGAGTACGAGCGGGTGCTGCGCCAGCGCAACACACTCCTGCGCCAGCACCGGACGGGGGGGCGGGGTCGTCTCGAGCAGACCCTGCCGACCTGGACCGAATCGCTGGTGTCGGCGGGGGCGACCCTGCTGGCCGCAAGGATCGCGGTGGTGCACGCGCTGGCCGGTCCGGCCGACACCGCCTACCGCGATCTGGTTGCCGCCTCTCCGCTACGCGAGGCCCGGGGTCATCTGCAGCTCGCCTACGAGCTGTCGACCGGACGGCGGGTGGAGGCCACACCGGGTTGCGGTGTGCCGGACCCGGCGGCGCTGGCCAGCGAGCTACGGGAAGGTTTGGCCCTGGTGGCCGAAGCCGAGCGCGAGCGGGGAGTGACGCTGGCCGGTCCCCATCGTGACGAGCTGGCGCTGGCGCTCAATGGCATGCCGGCGAAGGGCTACGCCAGCCACGGGGAGACCTGGTCGCTGGCCCTGGCCCTGCGGCTGGCCAGCATCAGGGTGCTCCACGACGTCGGGGAAGAACCGGTGGTGCTGCTCGACGACGTGTTCGCCGAGCTCGACGAGCCGCGCCGGCGCCGTCTGGCAGAGCGCTGCGAGGCCTTCGAGCAAGTGATCGTGACCGCCGCGGTGGACGCCGACGTGCCGTTGGCAGGCCCTCGGCATCTAGTGCACGAAGGCACGGTAGAACCGGTGACGACACCATGAGCCGGCTGAGCGATCCCAGCGACCCCGACCGCCGGATCCAGGGCCCAGAGCCCGAGGGCGTGGGTGCCCTGCTGGGGTTGATCAGCGGTCGCCGGGGCTGGCAAGCCCGGCTGCGAGGGGCTCGAGTCCATCAACATTGGGACGAGATCGCCGGTGACCAGCTGGCCCGCCACGTCGAGCCGGTGCGCCTCGCCGGCGGGGTCCTGGTGCTCCGTGCGGTGTCGTCGGCCTGGGCCACGCAGGTCGGCTTTCTGGCACCTGAGCTGCTGGCGCGGGCCAACGCGGTGCTCGGCGCTGGGGAGGTGACGAAGGTCACGGTGACCACCGGCCGATTGACCTCGAAGTGATAACGCGTTGACCAGCGCAAACGCCGCCTGCGCCTGTCTGGGACGCAGACTGCGGCTATGGTACTCTAACAAGGAGAACAGGCCGCCCCATGGCACGGCCGCGTTGAAGCATTTTCCGGCGACGCCCGCGTTGATCGCAGAGCCTGCTCGCGCCCGCCCGCAGCCCAGCAGAAAGTAGCCCGTGGAGTCTGGAATCGGCGAGTACGACGCCGCTGACATCACCGTCCTGGAAGGACTGGAGGCGGTCCGCAAGCGGCCCGGCATGTACATCGGCTCCACCGGTCCACGCGGTCTGCATCATCTGGTCTACGAAGTCATTGACAACTCCGTCGACGAAGCCATGGCCGGTCGCTGCAGCGTGATCGAGGTGCGGCTCCTGGCCGACGGGGGCCTGCAGGTGGTCGACGACGGCCGCGGCATCCCGGTCGACGAGCACCCCACCCTGCACAAGTCCGCCTTGGAGGTCGTGCTCACGGTCCTGCACGCCGGTGGCAAGTTCGACGGTAAGTCCTACGCGGTCTCTGGGGGCCTGCATGGGGTCGGCGTGTCTGTGGTGAACGCGCTGTCCAGCCGCCTGGTAGCTGAAGTTCGGCGGGACGGGCGGCTCTATCGCCAGACGTTCAGCCGGGGAATCCCTGACGGGCCCGTCGCGGTGGTAGCGGAGGGCGAAACGTCCGGCACGGGTACGTCGATCACCTTCTGGGCCGATGCCCAGGTCTTTGAGAGCACCGACTACAGCTGGGAGACGCTGACCACTCGCTTCCGGGAGACGGCCTTTTTGACCGCCGGGTTGAAGATTTCGGTCACCGACGAGCGCCACCTCGATCCCGACACCAGCGAACCGCGGACGGCGATGTTTCTCGCCGAGGGCGGGCTGCGTGACTTCGTGCGGCACCTCAACGACAGCAAGGAGGCGCTGCACCCGGCGATCCTGCACTTCACCGCGGGCGAGTCCAACGGGGACGGACCGCACGAGGTGGAGATCGCGCTGCAGTGGAACGCCAGCTTCCACGAGTCGATCCACACCTTCGCCAACACCATCAACACCCACGAGGGCGGCACCCACGAGGAGGGCTTCAAGAAGGCCCTGACCAACGTGGTGAACCGCTTCGCGAAGGACTCAGGCCTGCTGCGCCCCGGCAGCAAGGAGAAGGACCTGGCGCTGACCGGTGAAGACATCCGCGAGGGTCTGACCGCCATCGTGTCGGTCAAGCTCGCCGACCCCCAGTTCGAGGGGCAGACGAAGACCAAGCTGGGCAACACGCCGATGCGCAGCTTCGTGGAGCGCACCTGCAACGAGCGGCTGCGCAGCTGGTTCGACGAGCATCCTGCCGAGGGCCGGATCGTGGTCAACAAGGCGATCCAGGGGGCACGTGCGCGTCTGGCGGCCCGCGCCGCTCGTGACCTCACCCGTCGCAAAGGGCTGCTGGAGTCCACCGCACTGCCTGGCAAGCTGGCCGACTGCCAGTCGAACGACCCGAGCCGCTGCGAAATCTTCATCGTCGAGGGCGACTCGGCGGGCGGGTCGTCGAAGATGGCCCGCGACCGGGTCACCCAGGCGGTCCTGCCCATTCGGGGCAAGATCCTCAACGTCGAGAAGGCGCGGCTGGGAAAGATCCTGGAGAACAAGGAGATCCAGGCGTTGATCACCGCGATCGGCACCGGGATCGGCGACGACTTCGACCTGAGCAAGGCCCGCTACCACCACGTCGTCATGCTGATGGACGCCGATGTCGACGGCGCTCACATCCGCACGCTGGTGCTGACGTTCTTGTTCCGCCACATGCGCGACCTGATCGATGCGGGGTACGTCTACATCGCGCAGCCGCCCCTATATCAGATCGAGCCGCCGGGAACCAAGGCCAAGGACAAGATCCGCTACGCCTTCTCCGACCGGGAACGTGACGTGATCCTGGCCGAGATCGACGGCAACGGCTCCGGCGGCAAGCGCCCGCGCATCAGCCGCTTCAAGGGCCTTGGCGAGATGGACGCCGACCAGTTGGCCACCACCACGATGGAGCGGGCAGGCCGCACGCTGTTGCAGGTCACGATGGATGACGCCGCCGCCGCCGACCAGATGTTCACGGTGCTGATGGGCGACGACGTCGAGGCGCGCCGCGACTTCATCGTGCGCAACGCCCGCGACGTGCGCTTCCTGGACGTGTAGTCGCGCCCGTGCGCCGTAGCTGCCTGCTCCTCGTCGCCCTCGCCCTGCATGCGGCGGGGTGCGCGCCCACGCTGCCGACGGCCGACGTGGACTCCGAGGCGGCCGTGCAGCGTGCCGATCGGGTCGACTTGACGCTGTACTTCCGCAGTGGCCGCGGCCGGCAGGCTCATCTGGTGCCGGTGGTGCGCGAGGCACCGGTCAGCGATGACCTGCCTCGCAGGGCGCTAAGGTTGCTGCTGCAAGGGCCCCGCGCTTCCGACGAGGAGGGGCTGATGGCGCCCTTGCCCACCAGCAGCGCGATCCAGAGCTTCACGTTGACCGGCGACACCGCACGCGTCGATCTGTCCTCCGAGGCGGTCGACGATGCCGCCACGGTGGACGACGGCCCCGTCAACGAACAGTTGGCGCTGGCCGCGATCACCAACACCCTGACCGAGTTTCCCACGATTCAAAAGGTGCAGTTGACCGTCGACGGCAGGTCCGGCGGACGGTTCTGGGGCGCCTGGGATCTGCCGCCCACGCTGGTCCGCGACGACAGCGTCATCGGCACGAAGCCGGGCGGCGAGGGTGTGCTGGGCGGCGCCGGATTCACCACGGGCAGGCAACGCATCGGCACCCGTACCGCCGTCGGTGTGCGGGCCAGTGGCATCAGCGCCAGCAGCCGCGCCGGCTACCTACGGATCACGTTGGAGCTTGAGGGGTCCGACGAGTTGGAAGCGGGCGTCGTGCCTCGCAGCGTGGCGCGCTCGCGCGGCCGCGATGTGGTGCTGCAGGTGCACGGCCTGGTCACCGACGACATCACCGCGGCCGACCTGGCGCCTGCCGCGCAGATCCTGGGCGACATCGAGGTCACCGCTGGCCAGCAGCGCGTCGACCTCGTCGTCAACGCCAAGACCGCAACCGACTTTTGGTTGCACACCCTGTCCGAGCCGCCGCGCATCGTGCTCGACGTGCGGCCACGCTGAGGATTAGTGATGACCGACGACGTCCTGCCCGCCGCCTCGCCCCCTGTCGACCCGTCAGGGCGCGTCGAGCCGGTCGACATCGAAGACGAGCTTCAGCGCTCCTACCTCGATTACGCCATGAGCGTGATCGTGGGGCGCGCACTGCCGAGCGTCCGCGACGGCCTCAAGCCCGTGCACCGGCGGATCCTGTTCTCGATGTTCGAGGGCGGCATGCGCGCTGGCACCCAGCACCGCAAGTCGGCAGCCGCCGTCGGCGATGTCATGAAGAAGTACCACCCGCACGGTGACTCGGCGATCTATGACGCGTTGGTCCGCATGGGCCAGACCTGGGCCATCCGCTACCCCCTGATCGACGGGCACGGCAACTTCGGGTCGGTGGACGGCGACCCCGCAGCGGCGATGCGCTACACCGAGTCGCGTCTGTCGCCGCTCGCCATGGAGCTGCTGCGCGACATCGACGAGGAGACGGTCGACTTCGTCGACAACTACGACGGCCAGGAAGTCGAGCCGCTGGTCCTGCCGTCGCGCTTTCCGAACCTGCTGGTCAACGGCAGCTCTGGCATCGCCGTGGGCATGGCCACCAACATCCCGCCACACAACCTGGTGGAGATGACCAACGCCGTCATCGCCACGGTCAACGACCCCAGCATCGAGCTGGACGGCCTGATGAGCTACGTAGCCGGACCGGACTTTCCGACCGGTGCACTGATCATGGGCACGCAGGGCATCCGCGAGGCCTACGAGACCGGCCGCGGCTCGATTCGCATGCGGGCGGTCACCGAGGTCGAGGAGGACAGCAGGGGCAACGAGCGGATCGTCGTCAGTGAGCTGCCGTACCAGGTCAACAAGGCCAACCTGGCGGTCAAGATCGCCGAGTTGGTCCGTGACCGGCGCATCCAGGGCATCCGCGACCTGCGCGACGAGTCCAACCGCCAGGGCACCCGGTTCGTCATCGAGCTCAAGCGCGACGCCAACGCCCAGGTTGTGCTCAACCAGCTGTACAAGATGACGCAGCTGCAAGACACCTTCGGGGTCATCAACCTGTCGCTGGTGGACGGCGTGCCACGCACGCTGTCGCTGAAGGCCGCCATCGCCGCCTACATCGACCACCAGATCGAGATCGTCACGCGGCGGACGGCCTACCGCCTGCGCAAGGCCACCGACCGGGCGCATGTCCTCGAAGGCCTCATCGTGGCCCTGGACAACCTCGACGCGGTGATCACGCTGATCCGCAGCGCGCCGTCGGCGGAGGCCGCGCTGGGTCAGCTGCGGGAGCGCTTCGAGCTGTCCGAGATCCAGGCGCGGGCGATTCTGGACATGCAGCTGCGCCGGCTGGCCGCCCTGGAACGACAGCGCATCCTCGACGAATACGCCGAGTTGCAGGGTCTCATCACCGAGCTCCAGGGCATCCTGGACGACCCTGCCCGCGTGCGCGGGATCATCGTCGAGGAGCTGACCGAGCTGCGGGACCGCTTCGGCGACGCCCGCCGAACCCGCATCGTTCCTGGCGGCGGCGACCTGGACATGGAGGACCTCATCGCCGAGGAGGAGGTCGTGGTCACCCTGACACGCGCCGGCTACGTCAAGCGCGTCAAGGCCAGCGAGTACCGCACGCAGAAGCGCGGCGGCAAGGGCGTCACGGGCGGTGCCCTGCGCTCCGACGACATCGTGCGCGACCTGTTCGTGACCACCACGCACCACTGGCTGCTGTTCTTCACCAACCAGGGACGGGTCTACCGGGTCAAGGCCTGGCAGGTTCCCGAGAAGAGCCGCACCGCCCGCGGCACGTACGTGGCTAACGTCGAGGGGCTTGGCCTGCAGCCGAACGAGACCATCGCGGCGGTCGTCGACCTGAAGGACTTCCGTCCCGAGCAGCCGCAGTACCTGCTGTTCGCCACGCGGCAGGGCATGGTCAAGCGCACCCTGCTCAGCGAGTACGACAGCCCCCGCACCGTGCTCATCGCCATCAACCTGCGCGAGGGCGACGAGCTCATCGGCGTGCAGGTGACCTCCGGCGGTGACGAGATGATCTTGGTGTCGCGCCTGGCGATGTCGATCCGCTTCGCCGAGTCCGACGCTCGCCCGATGGGGCGTGATACCTCCGGGGTGCGGGGCATGAGCCTGTCCGCCGCCGACGAGGTGCTGTCGATGACCCGGACCGTCCGTGACGGTCAGCTGCTGGTGGTGACTGAAGAGGGCTACGGCAAGCGCACGCCGCTGGAGCGCTACCCGGTCCAGCGCCGCGGCGGCAAGGGAGTGCAGACTGCCACGTTGGTGGAGTCGCGAGGCGGACTCGTCGGTGCCCTGGTGGCTGCCTACGAGCAGGAAGTCTTCATCATCACCGACACCGGCACAATCATCCGGATGGACGTCAAGGACATCCGGCCCACCGGCCGCTCTACGCAGGGTGTGCGGGTGATGAAGCCGTCCGAGGGCGCCAAGGTCGCCTCCATCGCTCGGGTGATGGAAGCCGAAGAGCTCGCCGGCGGTTGATGTGGACGAGGCCAGGTTCGGCGTGGTGCTCATCCAATTCGCGCGCACGCTGGTGGGCACCTACGAGGTCGCCGACATGCTCGAAGAGCTGTGCGACCACGTCTGCGACGTGCTGCCCGTCGATGGCGCAGGGGTGATGCTGGCCGACGCCAAGGACGTCCTGCGGTTCGTGGCGGCTTCCGACGAGACCATCCGCGACATCGAGAGCCTGCAGATCGAGCTCGGCGAGGGACCCTGCCTGCACGCGTATCACAGCGGCGAACAGGTGGTGGTACCTGATCTCGAGGACACCGGGCGCTTCGCCAGCTTCGCCCCGCGTGCCCGGGAATCCGGCCTGCACGCGGTGTACAGCTTCGCCATGCGGGCCGGTGACGACCGCGTGGGCGCGCTCAATCTGTACCGCGGCACCCCTGGCGTGCTGGAGACCGACGAGATCGAGGCCGGGCAGGTGCTGGCTGACATCGCCACCATCTACATTCTCAACGCTCGACAGGTCGAGCGCTCCGCGGAGCGCTCCGAGCAGTTGCAGCACGCGCTGGAGAGCAGAGTGGTCATCGAGCAGGCCAAGGGCATACTCGCCGAGCGGGACCGGGTCGACGTCGCCGAGGCCTTCCAGCGGTTGCGCCGCTACGCCCGCAGCAACAGCCGCAAGCTGCATGACGTGGCCCAGGACGTCGTCCGCAACGACCTGCGACTGTAGGACAGGCATGGCTGGCATTGGCGAATCCGACGAGGCCGTAGACTCCGCGTCCATGAGCACGAGCCAACGCGGAACCACCGACCCAACCCGGCTTGAGCCCTCCCGCGCGCGCATGCAGCGGATTCCGGCTTCACGCGCGGTACGCCACCGCACCACTATCCGCAAGATCGACCCCTGGTCGGTGTTGAAGCTGAGTCTGATTTTTTACTTCTGCGTCCTGCTGGTGGTCATGCTGGGGCTGACCGTGTTCTGGGCCGTGGTCATCCGCCTGGGGCTGATCGAAGCGCTGCAGGAGCTGCTCGGTAAGGTCGGCCTGGAGCTGGTGCGCATCAATGGCGTCAACATCGCCCGGGTGATCTTCCTCGTCGGGCTGGTCAACGTGGTGCTGTGGAGCGGCATCAACGTGTTCATGAGCTTCCTGTACAACCTCATCTCCGACCTGGTCGGCGGGCTGCGGGTGACATTGGCCGACGATGAGCGGGGTCGCTAGACTCCCGGCCGCGTGGGGCCATTAGCTCAGGCGGTTAGAGCGCACCCCTGATAAGGGTGAGGTCCGAGGTTCAAGTCCTCGATGGCCCACCCGTCCCACGGCAAGGAGCGTTGTCATGCGCAGCCGCACCCTTCTGCTGGCCGCCCTCGCCGCCGCCGCTGCCGCTGTGCTCAAGAAGCAGCGCGACCGCGACCTGGACGAAGCCATCTGGGAAGAGCCCCGCGACCTGTAGGTCCCGCCGCCCCGGCCGGTGGGCGCTGGTCTCCCCGAGGGCCCTTAGCTCAATTGGTAGAGCGCCGCCTTTGCAAGGCGGAGGTCAGGGGTTCGATTCCCCTAGGGTCCACCCGACCCCCATGAGGGGCGTTGAGCGGTGGTCTATCCCGTCCGCACCGACAGTTCACGCAGTCGCTCTGCAAGGTCGGAGACGGGGAAGAAGTAGAACGCACCGGCGCCCGCTTCAAGATACTTGCGATCGATAGAAAGTCAGCCAGCCAGTAGCCTTGATGCACCCCACTGATGGCGATATGCCCGCTAGCCCGCTGGTCGACTTGATGCACCATTCGATGTGCCGGGTCTGGCATGGCATCCGTCAGTGGCCGCCGGCCGCTTGTGATGAGCCCAGCACCGAGCAACTGGGCGAGGCTACCGGCAACCAGGCATCCATCGGCGGTCTCAAGGTGACCACCGACTGACCACGCAGGCACCGCACCCGCCCCGAACAGGAAACAGCCCTGGCACGGCGTGCCAGGGCCGCTCGTTGGGGCAGCGGAGGGGGGCCACCCCGACGACTGAGCTTCCGCTGGCAGTTCGGAGCGGCCCGGTCGGCCGATGGGTCAAGTCGGGCGGCGGCGACGAGACCGCCCTGCCCCGGTGTTCGACCTAGGCTGGCAGCTATCAACAGGAGGTGGCCGACCGTGCCGACGCGACGGTGGTTCTGGCCCCTGGTCGGGGTTGGGCTGGCGCTGGCGGCCTTCGATGTCGTGGAGGCGCGGTACGTCTTCGCGCCGCTGCTGGGGTTGTTTATCTGGCGGGTCGGGACCGCCTCACTGGGTTCGCTCCGCCGCGGTGCCGCCTACGTCCCCGACGGTCCGCCCCGGCCCGTCGACCCGCGCGACGAGCGGATCACCTACTGGTGCAGTGGCTGCGGCGCCGAGGTGCTCCTACTGGTCCGAGGAGCGGCGGTACCGCCGCGCCACTGCGGCGAGCGCATGACGGAGCGCCATGAGATCGCCCGAGAGCCGCTGGCCTGAGCGGCGGTTGTCCCCATCTGGGGACAACGCTGTGGACGGGATGACATCACTGGAATTTCACCGCGTCTGCTGTGCACCTTCGGCTCAGCGCCACTGGCTGAGCACCACTAAGCCGGCAGCCATCACCAGGAATCCCACGATCAGCACGTAGTTCCCGCCCGGAAGGACTCCCGGAAAGATGTAGTTCAGCAGCACCAGCGCGAGTCCCAAGAGGATCAGGGCCAGGCCCAGCCAGGGCACCCAGCGGGGACTCGGCTTGGGCTTGGGTGGCTTGGGCGGGATGTAGCTGGAGCGCTTCGACTTCGACTTGGGCACGGCATCTCCTCGAGCAGGCCACCGGTCCACGGCACGATGGCGCAGGGGCCGGATGGTACCGTTGCCTCCAAGGCGTGAGGGCCTGCGAACGCACGTCGTGCAGGAGCCGCCGGACTGGGACACCGCATGAGCGCTGACGATTCCGCCCCGCCACGACTGCCCGCCCGCGCCGCCTCCGTCGTCGCGCTGGGACTGGTCGCCACCATCCTGACCGTGGCGGCGCGGTCGGAGGATGTACCGACCGTCGGGCGGACGGGACGCCGCCTGGAGCTGGTGGAGCTCATCCGCGCGGAGGAACGGCGGACCGCCGACCTCGAGCAGCGCGTCGCCGAGCTGTCATCGCACGTCGACGGCTACCAGGAGGCCGGTGTCACGGGCACCAAGGCAGCGGCCAGGCTGCAACGTCGCATCGACCGCATCATGGTCCCCGCCGGGATGACGGGTCTGACGGGCCCCGGCCTTGCGGTCACGCTGGACGACTCCGCCTTGGACGAGGCGCCCGAGGGCGATTTGAACAACCTCGTCATCCACGAACAGGATCTGCAGGCCGTCATCAACGCCCTGTGGGCGGGTGGTGCGGAGGCGATGGACGTCAACGGGCAGCGGATTCTGGCGACAACGGCCATCCGCTGCGCGGGCAACACGCTGCTGCTGCACGGCTCGGTGTACTCGCCGCCGTACGTCATCCGGGCGATTGGCGACGACGTGGCGTTGCAGGCCGCCCTCGACCGCGACCCCGTGGTGGCCAGCTTCCGCGTGGCCGCGCGTCAGTACCAACTCGGGTTCTCCGAGGTCAGCGACCGTTCCCTGAGCTTGCCGGCGTACGTCGGTCCGCCCACCGTCGACGTGGCTGAGCCGACCTCCGGGCAACGCTCGTGAGCGGTGCTGCCGCCCGCGCCGTACGAGGCGTCGGCTGGCTGCTCATCGCCGCCGGCGTGCTGGTCGGGCTGTACCTCGTCTACGAGTTGTTGTTCACCAATGTGGCGACCAGCCGCGCGCAGGACGCTTTGGCCGACGAGTGGAGCCAGTCGGTCGGCGAATCGGACCGGTCGGTCGGCGAGTCGGACCGGTCGGTCGGCGAGCGGGACCGGTCGGTCGAAACGGAGGGGAGCCGGGGCGCCGACGAGCGGACAGAGGACTCGCGGCGCCAGGCCGAACCAGTCGACCTCGGTGCCGCCGTCGCGGCGCTGCAGTTTGTCAGGCCCGGCTCGCAGCGCCCACCCGTGCACGAGGGACCGCTGTTCATCGTCGAGGGCGTCGGGTTTGCCGAGCTGCAGCGGGGCCCTGGCCACTACCCGAGCACCGCGCCGCCGGGCGGGGACGGCAACTTCGCCGTCGCCGGTCACCGCACGACTTTTGGCGCGCCGTTCTTCAACCTGGACGACCTGCGCGCCGGCGATGAGGTGCACGTCACGGATCGAAGAGGGCGGCGCCACACCTATGAGATCCGGGAGCAGCGCGTCGTCGGCCCCGGTGACAGCTGGGTGCTGGGGCCCGACCCGCTGGGCAGTGGGGTGTCGACGTTGACGCTGACCACCTGCGAGCCGCGCTTCTCTGATGCGCAGCGACTCGTCGTGTTCGCCGAGATGATTACGTGAACCGCGCGGTCCGCACTGTGGTGCTGATCCTCGTGGCGGCTGCGGTCATCGTGGTCCTGTTCGGATTCGTCTTCCCGTGGTTCGACCGAACGTTCATCAGCGACCCGACCCTCGGCTCGATGCGTGCGGGCGCCAGTGCCTGAACCGCGCAAGCGGGATCGTGTCCTGACCTGGGCACAGGCACGCAGCTGGCGGGTCGGCTCGGTCAACCCGTTCGTCCTCGGCGTGCGGTTGGTGGAGCAGACCGTCGAGAACCGGGTGTCCGGGCTGGCCGCTGAAATGGCGTTCTGGGCGCTGCTGTCGCTGGTTCCGCTGCTGGTCACCTTTGGGGCGACGATGGGCTACCTGGAGGATCTGCTTGGCGCGGACACCGTCTTGCGCGGCGCGGACGCGGTGATCCGTGGGCTGTCGGTGATCTTCAGCCACAGGCTCACCGACCAGGTGATGGCACCCTTCCTGCGGGCGCTGCTTGGACAGGAGCGAGGCGGCTTGGCGCTGGGCGGCGCGCTGGTCACGCTGTACCTGGCCAGCCGCGTGTTCAGTGCCACCATTCGATCGCTTGACACCGCCTACGGCGTCACCGAACGGCGGGGCCTGGTGACCCAGCGTCTGCTGTCGATCGGCCTGGCGGCCGGCTTCATCGTGGTGGTCGTCCTCACCCTGCTGCTGATGGTCGTCGGCCCGTTGCTAGGGACCGGTCAGACGCTGGCCGACCGCTTCGGGTTGGGGGGGCTCTTCCAGGCGCTGTGGGGCATTGGACGCTGGCCACTGTTGGTCCTCATTGTGGTTGCGTTCCTGGCCTGCGTGTACCGCTTGTGTCCCAACGTCAACTTCGGGTGGCGTGCCTGCCTGCCGGGCGCCGTGCTCGGCGTGGCGCTGTGGATCCTGGCCTCCGTCGGCTTCCGGGTGTACCTGGCGGCCGGTGGCGGCGACAGCGTGCTGGCCGACACCCAGGACGTGGCGGTGGCGCTCGTCGGCCGGGTCATCGGCACGCTCGTCGCCACCATCGTCTGGACGTACTTGACAGGATTCGCCATCCTCGTCGGCGGCGAGCTCAACGCCGAGCTGTGCCGAGAGGTGCAATAGCGAGTGCTGACCGCTCCGCCGACTAGGCTGCGCCTGAATGGCCGCGCGCGTGTTCCTCGTCGACAACTACGACAGCTTCACCTACAACATCGCCCAAGAGCTCGGCGAGCTGGGTGCCGACGTCGAGGTCGCGCGTAACGACGCCTTCACCCTCGATGAGCTGGCGGCCCTACGCCCCGACGGCATCGTCATCTCGCCGGGACCCGGCCCCCCGGCCGAGGCTGGGCTGTCCAACGCGGTGATTCGCCGCTTCGGCGGGCAGATTCCCCTGCTGGGGGTGTGCCTGGGCCACCAGTGCATCGGCGAGGTCTACGGCGGCCAGGTCGTACGGGCCCCGGAACTGGTCCATGGCAAAACCTCGCTGATCCACCACGACGACCGCGGCGTCTTCACCGGGCTGCCCCAGCCGTTCGACGCCACCCGCTACCACTCCCTCGTGGTGGCCGCCGACAGCGTTCCCGACAGCCTCGAAGTCACCGCGCGCACCGCCAACGGCCTCATCATGGGCCTGCGCCACCGCGAGTGGACGGTCGAAGGGGTGCAGTTCCACCCCGAGTCCATCCTCACCACCGCCGGTATGGACCTGCTCGCCAACTTCTTGGCCAGCCTTGCTGCCGCGCGGCCGGTCAGGGGATGACCCTGACAGGTCCGGCTTGAGCTCCCCTGTGCGCTGCGGCCCGATGGACTACGTGGCGGTACGGCCGACGACGACCGTTGCGCCCGCACGGGTGGCCAGCTGCCCCGGTGCCGTGCGGGCGGCCACCCGGTCCAGCGCCACGTGCTCGGTGGCTCCCAGCGCGATGAAGCCGGTCCGTGCCGCGCATTCGGCCAACAGGTTGGTCAGGTCGCGGCCCACCTCGACGACGGCCTCAAGCTCGGGGGCGAGACGCTTGCACAGCGCGCGGCCCGCGGCGACATCGTCGTCGCCGGCGACCCGGTGCAGCGTCTTAGCAGGAACCCCGAAGGCGGCGGCCCAGGAGCGGGCCAGGCGCGCGAGCAGCGGGGCGTTGGGCCCGGGACCGACCGCGACCACGATCTCACGGATGTCTGCGATCTGGCCGGGGCGCACCAGCAGCACGTCGCAAGGCGGGTCGGCCAGCACGTCTCGAGCCAACGCGTCCCCGCCGCGCACGGCGGGCTGCCACTCGACCACCACGAGGCTGGCCTCGGCCTCTTTGGCCAGCCGGTGAACCCCGGCAAGATCCGTGGGGGCGTCACCGTCCCAGATCATCGCGGTGACGCCGCGTTGCTGGGCGAGCATGGTTACGGTCTCGGCGGCCTCGGCCCCGTCATGGCCGTGCAGCGCCGGCCCGTGCGCGTGCAACGCGCCTCCACCGACACCGGCCGCGGCGAGGTTGGTGAGCACGGACGCGTTGCGGGTCGTCCGGTACAGCACCAGGGTGGAACCGGGAGCATCCAAGCGGCTTGCCTCCAGGGCGGCCGGGGCCACGGACGGTTTGCCAGGTTAGCCCGAGGCGCGGCCTTGGCGCAGAGCAGGTGACCGGCCCGGTGGCCGGCTCGCCACCCGCCGGCTCGGCGTTGCGACGCTGGACCATGGCGCTCAGTTCTTCACGGTCCGAGCCGGTGCCTTCGCGGAACTGGTGCAAGCCTGGAGCGACG
>Ga0136616_10000374_pt1 | contig 20569 bp, 21 predicted proteins | sample AntDrymUQ2992106_2_FD_106648 | JGI IMG/M metagenome (GOLD analysis project Ga0136616, IMG submission 106648) | Polar desert sand microbial communities from Dry Valleys, Antarctica - metaG UQ299 (21.06) | ecosystem: Environmental > Terrestrial > Soil > Desert | place: Antarctica: Dry Valley... | reverse complement strand
TACGCGGGCGCCGACAACTCAGAGCATCCCCCGGTGATGATCCATCGCGCGCTGCTCGGCTCCTTCGAGCGCTTCGTCGGGATCCTCATCGAGCACTACGCGGCCGAGTTCCCGCTGTGGCTGGCGCCCGTCCAGGCGATCGTCCTGCCGGTCGCCGACCGCCACCTCGAGTACGCCCGCCGGGTGAGCACCGAGCTTGACGGCGCGGGGGTGCGCTGCGAGGTCGACGAGCGCGCGGAGTCGGTCGGGCGCAAGATCCGCGACGCCGAGCTGCGCAAGGTGCCCTACATGCTCGTGGTCGGCGACCAGGAGCAGGTCGAGGACTGCGTCTCGGTGCGCCGGCGGGGGGAGGGCGATCGAGGCCGCGAGACGGTCGCCGAGCTCGCCGCGAGCGCTAGGCGGGAGATCGAGACCCGGGGGGCAGGGGACCCGCGGATTCCTGGCGCTATACTTAGCTGGGAATGAAGGGCACCCACCCCAAGCGCCGCCACCGCTGACGCGCCCGTGCCCTTCCCGTCTCGCCCGCCCCTCTCCCTCGCCTTTGTCGTCTAGCCACACCTTCTCTGCCTAGTGCCGATCCCGCGTAGGTTCGATCGGCGCCCCCCCGAACGGGACCAGACCCGCGTCAACGAGCGCATCGGCGTCCCGCAGGTCCGGCTCATCGATGAGGATGGCCAGCAGGTCGGGGTGGTCGAGCGCGACGAGGCGCTCCAGTATGCCCGCGACCGCGATCTCGACCTCGTCGAGGTGGCACCGCAGGCTCGTCCGCCCGTGTGCCGCGTGCTCGACTACTCGAAGTACAAGTACGAGCAGGAGCAGAAGGCGAAGGCCGCGCGCCGACACCAGAAGTCGATCACCGTGCGCGAGATCAAGCTGCGCCCGAAGATCGCCTCCAACGACTACGAGACCAAGAAGGGCCACGTCGAGCGCTTCCTGCGCCACCAGGACAAGGTCAAGGTGACGATCATGTTCCGCGGGCGCGAGACGACCCACCCGGAGCGTGGCGAGCGGCTGCTGATGCTGCTCGCGGACGAGCTCTCGGAGGTCGGGACGATCGAGCAGCGCCCGAACCTCGACGGGCGCAACATGACGATGATGATGGCGCCGGTGCGACCGAAGGCCGAACCCGGCGCGGGTGACGGCGAGAACGGACGCAGGGGCGAGAACGGCTCCGACGGCCACCCCTCCGGCGGCGAGCCCACCGCCGACCCCGTCGCAGCCGACGTCGCCCGCGTCGCCGACGCGGCACCCTTGGCAGACGGCGAGCGCGTAGCCGCCGACGCCGAGGTCGAGCCACCGGCCCCGGCGGTCGCCGACCGCGCGCCCGTCCCGGAGCCCTAGGCCGGCGACGCCGAGCGCCCGGCGGCCCTACCGGTCGCGACGCTAACCGGGGGCTCGGCGTGTTCGGGCTGGGGCGTCCGCTTCGCGGTCAGCGCGTATGGGTACCACGGGGCCGCCCTCAAAGGCTCCAACCGACTTTAGGAGCGCCCGGCTATACGCGCCAGCCGTGCGATCCAGCACCTCTCGATAGCTCTGCTCTATGAATCCCTCGTCGCTGAGCCGCCACAAGACTTCGCTGTGTATCCATGCGGCGTTGCGAGCCTGCTCAAGGCTCCAGATGACGAGCAGGTCGTCCACCGCGCCAAATCGGCGATCGAGGTCCTTCAAGCAATCCGTGAGAAGCCAGACCTTGACCTCTTCCTCCGTCTGCTTGATCAGGCTGTTGACTGCAGTGTAGTCCACATACTCTGGGCCGTCGCGATCGGGGCGGACACCGCGCTCGGTGCATACCTGTTGCACGCCCAACGCGAGGTCATGATTGATATGGGCGTTCATACCGGCCACTGCAAACTGAATGGGCGCAATATCACGAGCGTACCGCCGAAGAAATAACGGCTTCCACGCGTGAAACTCATAACCGGCGGGCAGATCCGTCCCCGTAGACCCCGCGGCATCGAGGGCGGCAAAGTAAGCGTTCGCAAAGACGATGTCCAGCCGTTCAAGAAACCCGGCTGCCGCCTGAGGGACGGTACTCACGTACTCAGCCACGTGCTCTGTCACCCTCAGGTAGAGGCGGTTGAACCACCTGACGCCATCATTGGGTGATAACTCGTCCTCAAGTCGGTTGAGGCGCTCGAGCGCCTCAACTATCGTCGTCGCGTCCGCCATGCCGCTCTCTTTCCCGAGCCTCTCCGACATTGCTCACTCCCCGTGGTACACCCCTCACGAAGATCGGGGGTGCGCCAGGCACGCCGTGTGGATCACTCGCCTCCAGCTTGCATGCAGCCGAGAGCGACGACCTCGCAGCGGTTGAGACAGAAAGCTCTGGCGCCTGTCCTCCGCCCAAGGCGATCCTCTCAATTCGGTGGATAGCTGTCAAGGCGTTGCCGCCTTTCTACCCCTACGCCGGCGAGGCCGGCCCGAAGACGAGGCGGCTCCAGCCGCGGAGTAGGGATAACCCCACCGCAGGACGCGTGTCGCCCGTACAGCAGAACGCTCCGCCGAGCGGGAGAGTGGCTCCAGATGCCGACCGGCGGACAGCTCAACCCTGGAGGCGGACCCGGCGAACGGGCGAATAACTCGTCTTCATCTTCCGCCCCAGACGTCGTGACGGCGCAGAGCGACTCGACCGCGCCGCAGCTCTCCCAAGCCGCCACTCTCGGCGTCGGTCCCGGTGGGACCGCCGGCACACCGACTACGCCGCCGGCCGAGTGCCTGGCGTTCCGCCGGGCGATCGACAACCACCAGGTCACCTTCCACCAGGTCGCCCGAGCGTGGTTCCAGTCGTCCCCGAAGTTCAACCCCTCCGCCGAGGACAGGCCGTTCTACGCAGAGCTCTTTCCCGAGCTGCTCGATGAGTTCGGGCGTCTGCGCGGGGGAATCGTGACCGGGTACTTCTGCGAGAACATTCGCGTCGCCGCGGTGCTGACCAACATCAAGATCGCCGCCGAGCTGACCGAGGGGCCGCGGGTGGCCGACCTCGTCTCCGACAACCAAGCGGACGGGGCCGGCTCCTCGGCGACGGCGGCCCTCCCCGGCGTTCCCCGCCGCTCCGGGTCCCTGAACGGCCAAGCGCGTTGGGAGAGGAAGCCGAGGGGCGAGCGCCGCTCGGCATCGAGCTCCGCCATCCACCTCGAGCCCGCCTTTGGCGATCCGGAGAGCTGGAAGGCGAAGGCGATGCTCTTCCGCTGCCTCGAGCTGCACTACCGCGCGCTCGAGTTCCTCAAGCCAAAGCCGCGCAAGATCTCCATGCGGATGGTGTTCAGCGTGATCGCCGCACTGCTCGGGAGCCTCGACGCCCGCGCAGCGCGCGGCGAGGGCGCAAAGAGCTTCGGCGATGACGTCCAGGAGCTGGAAGCCGTCGAGGAGGAGCTCGCCCGTGCGGAGCGCTACTACGTTCGCTCAGCCCAGCGCGCCGCACAGGTCGAGTACTTCCTCGGCATGCTGGGCGGCCTCGCAGTGCTCCTGGCCGTGGCGGTGGGCCTCGCTGCCGGGCTTCGGATGATCGGGGATCTCGACCTGCTCCTCGTGAGCTTGCTCTCCGGGGGATGTGGCGGCCTGCTCAGCGTCATGTCCCGGATGAGCGCGGGGAAGCTCGCACTCAACCACGAGTCCGGAAAGGGCATCATCCGTCTGCTCGGTGGCATGCGGCCGCTCATCGGCGCGGTGTTCGGCGTCGCCCTCTACGTCCTCCTCGAGGGTGGCCTGCTTTCGCTCGCCCCTGCGAACGGCTCCGACCCGGTCTACTTCTACGCCGGCGTCGCTTTTGTGGCCGGCTTCAGCGAGCGCTTCGCCCAGGACGCCGTCGCGGGCGTCGGCCGTGGCTTGAGCGCGGCGGGCCCCGAGCACCCCGCGGAGGCAGGCCCGGAGCCGGCGAGCGTAGGGCCGGGCGGCGCCCGCCTCTCCGCCCGGGCGCGGCGGTAGGCATGCGACAGCTTGGCGAGCCGCCTCAGCCCGCCGGCCGCGGCGACGAGAACCGCCGTCGGCGGCGTGATCGGCGTGTGCTTCAATGAGCGGTTCCCATGCCGAAGATGAAGTCCCATTCGGGCGCTAAGAAGCGCTTCAAGGTAACCGCCGGCGGCAAGCTGCGCGGCCGTCACGGCATGACGAGCCACATCCGCGTGAAGAAGAACGCCAAGCGCCAGCGCCGGCTCTCGAACGACCTCGTGGTCTCCAAGGCGGACGAGCCGCGGGTCGAGAGGCTGCTCGGGCGATGAGCCGCGTTACGCGCTCCGTCGCCGCACGCAAGAAGCGCCGCGCCACCCTCGCGCGGGCCAAGGGCTACCGCGGCGACGCGCACAAGAGCTACCGCAAGGCCAAGGAGGCGCTGCTCAAGGCCGACACCTACGCCTACCGTGACCGGCGCAATCGCAAGCGCGACTTCCGCCGGCTGTGGATCACCCGGATCAACGCCGCCGCTCGCCGCGACGGTCTGACCTACGGTCAGTTCATGCATGGGCTCAAGCTCGCCGAGGTCGAGGTCGACCGCAAGATGCTGGCCGACATCGCCGTGCGCGACCCCGAGACCTTCCGACGGTTCGTCGAGCGCGCCCGCGAGGCGGCCGCTGCCTGACCCTCGCAGGGGCAGCTCGGCTCGACTCTCGGGGCGCCCGCTGTGGCGCCCCTTTTCGTTCCCGACCCTCGCCATGATCACCTCTCCCGACAACGAAAAGCTCAAGCTCATCCGCCGCCTGCGCGACCCGCGGGCGCGCCGGCGGACCGGCCTGTTCGTGGCCGAGGGCGAGGACCTGGGAGAGGCGGCCGCGGCGGCGGGGATCGACCCCGAGGTGCTGCTCGTCGCGGGCGTCGACGTCGAGGCGTCGCTGCTCGCCGAGGTAAGCACGCTGGGGTCGGGGACGCGGGTCGTCGGTGTCTTCGAGCAGCGGTTCGCCGAGCCGGGTGGACTCCTCTCGGTCTACCTGCACAGGGTCGCGGATCCGGGCAACGTGGGGGCGACGATCCGCTCCGCGCACGCTCTCGGCGATGGGCCTGTGACCCTCGGGCCAGGCTGCGCCGACCCGTACGGACCCAAGGCGGTACGCGCGAGCATGGGCTCGGTCTTCGCACGTCCGCCCGCGCGGGCCGAGCCCGAGCAGCTCGAGGGCACGCTGCTTGCGCTCGAGCGGGGCGCGACGCGGTCGCTCACCGAGATCGATGACGTCGAGCTCGAGCCGTCGGTCACGGTCTGTCTCGGCGCCGAGCGCGAGGGCCTGCCGGCGGCGGTGCGCGAGCGTGCCACCCTCCGCGCCGAGATCCCGCTGCGCCCGGACGGCCCCGACTCCCTCAACGTGGCGATGGCGGCGACCGTGGCGCTGTACGAGCTCGGGCGACGCGAGGTGCTCGCCGCTGCTGGGACTAGGATGGCCGATCATGGCTGAGCCCGCCGCCAAGCGCCGCCTCGAGGAGCTCGGGGCGGAGGCTGAGGCCGCGGTGGCCGCCACCGGCGCGGCCTCGCAGCTCGAGGACGTGCGCGTGCGCTATCTCGGTCGCCGGTCGGAGCTGACCGCCACGCTGCGCTCGATCGGCGACCTGCCCGCCGAGGAGCGCGGGGCGGTGGGACAGGCGGCCAACGCCGTTCGCGTGCGCCTCGAGCAGATGATCGCCGCGCGCGGCGCCGCGCTCGAGGCGGCCGAGCTAGAGCACAGGCTCGAGCAGGATCGCGTCGACGTCACGTTGCCCGGCGACCCGCCCTTCCCCACCGGGCACCTGCACCTCGTCTCAGAGATCCGGCGCGAGCTCGAGGACGTCTTCGTGGGGCTCGGCTTCGCCGTGCTCGAGGGACCCGAGGTCGAGTACGAGTACTACAACTTCACCGCCCTCAACCACCCGCCCTCCCACCCGGCGCGTCTCCCCCAGGACACCTTCTACCTCTCAGACCGGGTCCTGCTGCGCACCCACACCTCGCCGATGCAGGTGCGGGCGATGGAGGCCGGAGAGCCGCCGATCTACGTCGTTGTCCCGGGCCGCGTCTATCGTCCCGACACCCCTGATGCCACCCACGTGCCGATGTTCCATCAGCTCGAGGGCCTCGCGATCGACGAGGACATCACGCTCGCCGACCTGCGCGGCGTACTGCTCGAGTTCGCACGCGCGGTCTTCGGCTCGAGCCGCGAGGTGCGCCTGCGGCCAGGTTACTTCCCGTTCACCGAGCCGAGCGTCGAGGTCGACGTCTCGTGCTTCGTCTGCGACGGCACGGGCGCGGTCGGCTTCGAGCGCTGCCCGACCTGCAAGGGGGAGGCCTGGATCGAGATCCTCGGCGCTGGGATGGTCGATCCCAACGTGCTCGGCTACGTCGAGGAGGCGGGCTACGACCCCGAGCGCGTCCAGGGCTTCGCCTTCGGGATGGGCATCGAGCGGATCGCCATGCTCAAGTACGGCGTGCCCGATCTGCGCATGCTCTGGGAGAACGACGTCCGCCTGCTGGAGCAGTTCGGCGCATGAGGGTCCCGGTCGCGTGGCTGCGCTCGTACTGCGACCCGGGGCTGTCGGGCGCGCAGATCGCCGACGTCCTCACCATGTCCGGGATCAAGGTCGAGCGGCTGCACCGGGTGGGGGTCGGCGACCCCTCGGCGTTCGTGATCGGCCGGGTGCTCGACGCCGAGCGCCATCCCAACGCCGACAGGCTGTCGGTGTGCCGGGTCGACGACGGCGGCGGCGAGCCGCGGACGATCGTGTGCGGAGCGCCCAACGTGGCCGGGGGGCAGACGGTGGCGGTCGCCCGGCCGGGCGCCGTGATGCCCGACGGCACCGAGCTCGGGGAGGCCAAGCTGCGCGGGGTGCGCTCGAGCGGGATGATCCTGGCCGAGGACGAGCTCGGGATCGGCGACGACCACGGCGGCATCCTCGTCCTCGAGGAGGATGGGCTGGTTCCGGGGACGCCGCTCGCCGAGGCGCTCGCCATCGCCGACGAGGTGATCGAGATCGAGATCACCCCGAACCGGCCCGACGCGATGGGGGTCTACGGGGTGGCGCGCGACGTCCACGCGGTGACCGGCGCCCCGCTCGCCGAGGACCCGACCGCGTTCGACGTCGATCCCGCCGGAGCCGACCGTGTCGAGGAGCACGCGCACGTCGAGATCGCCGACCCCGAGGTCTGCCTGCGCTTCGCCGCCCGCGTGTTCGAGGACGTGGAGGTCGGACCCTCGCCGCCGTGGCTGAAGCAACGACTCATGGCCGCCGGCCAGCGGCCGATCTCGAACGTGGTGGACATCACCAACTACGTCATGCTCACCTGCGGTCAGCCCCTGCACGCCTTCGACCTCGACGAGGTCCGCGGCTCCCGGATCGTGGTCCGGCGAGCGCGCGAGGGCGAGGCCATGACCACCCTCGACGGGGTCGAGCGCCGCTTCTCCTCCGATGTCGCCCTGGTGTGCGACGTCGAGGGACCGAGCGGGATCGCCGGGGTGATGGGCGGCCGGGTCTCGGAGGTCTCCGCCCAGACCGAGCGCGTGCTCATGGAGGCCGCGACCTGGGTCGGGCCGAACATCATGCGCACCTCGCGCGCGCTCGGCCTGCGCACCGAGGCATCGGCGCGCTTCGAGAAGGGGCTGCATCCCGAGCTCGCGATGGCCGGTCAGCGGCTCGCGACCAGGCTGATGGTCGAGCTGTGCGGAGCGCGATTCGTGCCCGGGACGCTCGACGCCTATCCGCAGCCGGTCGCGCCGCGCCGCGTGGGGCTGCGTACCTGGCGGATCGGCTCGCTCCTCGGAGAGCCCGTGCCCGAGGCCGAGGTCCACACGGTGCTCGAGCGGCTCGGGTTCGAGGTCGCCGCCGACGGTTCCGGCCGGCTCGAGGCGGTCGTCCCTCCCTCCCGCGACGGCGACGTCCAGCGCGAGGCCGATCTGATCGAGGAGGTCGCGCGGATTCACGGGCTCGACCGCCTTCCGGCCACGCTGCCCGCGCGCCGGAGCGCGGTGGGCGGGATGAGCCCGGCCCAGCGGCTGCGCCGCCGCCTGGAGGACGCGCTGCGCGACCGCGGGCTCTCCGAGGTCGTCGCCTACAGCTTCACGTCGCCGTCGGCGCTCGAGCGGCTGCGGATCGATCCGGCCGAGGCGCTGGCGATCCGCAACCCTCTGAGCGAAGACGGGAGCGTCATGCGTCCGCTGCTGCTGCCGGGCCTGCTCGACGCCGCGCGACACAACGCCGCGCACGGCCGGCCGGGGCTCGCGCTGTTCGAGTCGGCGCACGCGTACGCGGCGGCCACGGGCCACGAAGGAGGCGACGGTTCGGATCCGGTGCAGGCGGCCGAAGCGGCGCCGCGAGGCGCCCGCCCCGCTCTGGAGCGCCACCACCTGGCCGGACTCCTAACCGAGGCCGCGCCCTCGACGTGGCGCGCCGAAGCCCGGGTGGCCGACTTCTACGCCGCCAGGGGCCTCGTCGAGGCTCTGCTCGCGATCCCCGGGATCGAGTGGAGCGCCGAGCCGGCCGCTCGCCCGTTCCTCCATCCGGGCCGCTCGGCGACCGTCCGCGCCGCCGCCGACGGCCGCGAGCTTGGCTGGATCGGGGAGCTCCACCCGCTCGTCGCGCGCGAATGGGAGGTGCCTCCGGCCGCCGCCTTCGAGCTCGACGCCGACGCGATCGCCGAGCTCGCCCGCGACCCCGGGGAGGACCGCTACCGCGACCTCACGAGCTTTCCCGCGGTGGTCCAGGACATCGCGGTCGTGGTCGACGAGGACGTGACCGCCGCCCGCATCGAGGCCGCGGTGCGCGCTGGCGCCGGCGACCTGCTGCGCTCGGTCCGCATCTTCGACCTCTACCGCGGCGAGCAGCTCGGCGCCGGGCGCAAGTCGGCCGCTCTGCGGCTCGAGTTCCGCGCCCCCGACCGCACGCTGACCGACGCCGAGGTCGCCGCGCGGCGCGCCGAGATCGAGTCCGTCCTCACCGAGATCGGAGGTGCGCTCCGTGCCTAGGGTCGCCGTCGTCGGCGCCGCCGGCTTCGCGGGCGCCCTGTGTGCCGCGATCGTCGAGCGGCACCCCTCCCTCGACCTCGTCGCCGTGACCGCGCGCTCGGACGCCGGCCTGCGCCTCGACCAGCTCTACCCACGTCATCGCGTGAGCCTCGAGCTCGAGGCCTTCGACGCCGACCGCGTGGCCGAGCACGCGGCTGCAGCGCTCGTGGCCTACCCCCACGGGGCCGCCGCGCCGGTCGTCGCGCAGCTACGCGAGCGTGGCCTCAAGGTCGTCGACCTGTCGGCCGACTTCCGGCTCGAGCGCGTCCGCTACGAGGCCACCTACGGCCCGCACGCCGCCCCTGCCCTGCTCGGCGCTTCGGTCTACGGCCTGCCCGAGATCGGCCACCGCGAGGCCGTTCGCGGCGCCGATCTCGTGGCCGGCCCGGGTTGCTACCCGACGGCGGCGCTGCTCGCGCTGTGGCCGCTCCGCGAGCTCGTCGCCGACGCGATCGTCGATGCCAAGTCGGGGGTCTCGGGCGCCGGGCGCGAGGCGAGCGGGACGACCCACTTCGTGTCGGTGACCGAGAACGTGAACGCCTACAAGGTCGAGGGGCACCGCCACCGCGCCGAGCTCGAGCAGGAGCTCGCGGGCGCCGACTTCCCGGTCACGTTCACCCCGCACCTGCTGCCGATCGACCAGGGCTTGCTCGCCTCGTGCTACGTAACGCCCAAGCGCGACCTCTCCGCCGCCGATGTGCGCGAGCTCTTCCTCGACGCGTACGCGGGCGAGCCCTTCGTCGAGCTCGTCGAGAGCCCGCCCGGCGTGCGCGACGTGCGCGAGACCAACCTGTGCCGCGTCCACGCCACCGTCGAGCCCGCCACGGGCCGGGTGATCGCCTTTGCGGCCATCGACAACCTCTGGAAGGGGGCGGCCTCCCAGGCGGTCCAGGATCTGAACCTCATGCTCGGTCTGCCCGAGGAGGAGGGGCTCGGCGCGGTCGCCACCCCGGCGGGCGCCCCGCCGCCACCCTCCGCCGCAGCGGCCGAGGAAGGTCTCTCGTGAGCGGGGCGTCCGCGCCGCCCGCGAGTGCGCCGGCGAGCTTCTTCCGCTCCCGCTGGGTCGAGCGCCCCGCGCACGTGCGTGAGCTCGAGCCGACCACGCTCCCGGCCGGCTTCCGCGCCGCCGGTGTCGCCGCCGGCATCAAGCGCCGCGGACTCGACGTCGGGCTGCTTGTCTCAGATTCTCCCTGGACGACCTCGGCCGCGGGATTCACCCGCAACGCGCTGGTCGCCGCGCCCGTGGCCGTCTGCGCCGATGCGGCGCTCGACCGCCTGCGCGCGGTCGTCGTCAACTCCGGCAACGCCAACGTCTCCGACGGCGAGCGCGGCCTGGTGACCGCCCGCGAGTCACAGGCCGCCGCCGCCGACCTGCTGGAGCTCCCGGCCGAGCGGATCGGGCTGGCCTCGACCGGCGTGATCGGTCGCGAGCTCCCGCGAGAGCGCCTCGTCGAGGGCATCGCCACGGCCGCCGCCCGCCTCCGGCCCGACGCCGCCGACTTCGCGGAGGCCATCCTGACCACCGACCGCGGCCCGAAGCGGGCCGCTCTCGAGCTCGCTCTGGGCTCAGGAACGGTCCGCCTCGCGGCCCAGGCCAAGGGAGCGGGGATGATCTCGCCGCACTTCGCGACCATGCTCTGCTTCGTCGAGACCGACGCTGCGGTCGAGCCCGCGACCCTCGACCTCCTAACCGGTGTGTGCGTCAAGCGGTCCTTCGACCGCATATCGGTCGACGGCCAGCTCTCGACCAACGACGCCGTCTTCGTCCTGGCGAGCGGCGCGGCCGGGGTCGCGGTGGAGCCGGAGTCCCACGAGGAGCTGCGCCTGGGCGAGGCGCTCGACGCCCTCCTGCGCCAGCTCGCCCTCGAGATCGTCGCCGACGGCGAGGGGGCGACGCGCGTTGGCCGGGTCGTGGTGCGCGGCGCCGGCGAGCTCGTCGAGCCGGTCGCGCGCGCCGTCGCGGACTCGCCGCTCGTCAAGGCCGCCCTGCTCGGCGCCGATCCGAACTTCGGCCGCGTCCTCCAGGCTGCGGGCCAGGCGCTCGCCGAGCGAGCGCCTTTCGTGGTCGACCTCGACATCGAGGGTCGCCGGGTGGTCTCGGGCAGTGAGGTCGTCGAGCTCTCGGGCGCGCAGTGGCGGGCGCTCGAGCAGGCGGTGGCGGCGCCCGAGGTCGACCTAGAGCTGACCGTGCCCGGCTCGGGCGCGGAGACCGAGGTCTTCTTCTCGGACCTGACCCACGAGTACGTGCGCATCAACGCGGAGTACTCGACGTGAGCACCGAGGTCCGACCCGAGGAGCTGCGCCCGCGCGAGGTCGCGACCCTGCTCGAGGCCCTGCCCTACATCCGCGACTTCCACGGGCGCACGATCGTCATCAAGTACGGCGGGGCGGCCATGACCGACCCCGGCCTGCGCGAGGAGTTCGCGCGCGACGTCGTCCTGCTCAAGTACGTCGGCATGAACCCGGTCGTGGTCCACGGCGGAGGCCCCGACATCACGCGCTACATGGAGCGCCTCGGGATGAGGGTGGAGTTCGTGGAAGGGCTTCGGGTCTCCGACGAGGAGACCGTCGAGGTGGCGAAGATGGTGCTCGTCGGCAAGCAGAACAAGGACATCGTGCTGCGAATCGGCCGCCACGGCCAGGCGGCCATCGGCCTCTGCGGCGACGACGGCTCCCTCTTCCGGGTGCGCAAGGCCGTCGTCGGCGACCGCGACCTCGGCTTCGTGGGCGAGATCGAGCACGTTGACGTCGGCGTCCTCAACCACGTCGCCGCCGACTACATCCCGGTGATCGCCTCGGTCGGCGCCGACCGGGAGGGCTACTCCTACAACGTCAACGCCGATACCGCGGCAGGCGCGGTGGCCGAGGCCCTGGGCGCCCACAAGGTCGTCTTCCTGACCGACGTCGAGGGCTGGCTCGCGGAGTTTCCCGATCCGGCCACGCTGATCTCGGAGACGAGCGCCGAGGAGCTCGATGTCGCGCTCGAAAGGGTCTCGGGTGGAATGCGCCCCAAGCTCGAGGCCTGCCGCCACGCCGTACGGGGCGGGGTCTCGAGCGCGCACATCGTCGACGGGCGAGTCGCCCACTCACTCCTGCTCGAGCTCTTCACAGACGAGGGCATCGGCACCAAGGTCTGTCCGTGAGCACCCGGCCGGCGGCGAGCATCTCCGAGCTCGCGATCCTCGAGCGCGACCATGTCATGCCGACCTACGCGCGCCTGCCCGTCGCCTTCGTGCGGGGCGAGGGCGTGTGGCTGTACGACGCCGAGGGCACCGCGTACCTCGACTTCCTGGCCGGGATCTCGGTCGCCCAGATCGGTCACTCCCACCCTGCCCTTGTCGAAGCCGTGCAGGATCAGGCGGCCCGGCTCCTCCACGTGTCGAACCTGTTCTACAACGAGCCGGGCGTGCGGCTGGCGCAGCGGCTGACCGAGCGCTCGCTTGGGGGCAAGGCCTTCTTCTGCAACTCGGGCGCCGAGGCGAACGAGTGCGCGATCAAGCTCGTCCGGCGCCACCGCTCGCGCGGGGAGATCGTCGTGCTCGAGCACGCCTTCCACGGACGGACGCTGGGCGCGCTGTCGGCCACTCCGGAGCCGGCCAAGCAGGAGCCCTTCGAGCCGCTCGTGCCGGGCTTTCGCGTGGTCCCGCGTGACGACCCGGGCGCGCTCGCCGGTGCGGTGGGGGAGGGGACTGCGGCGGTCTTCGTGGAGCCGATCCAGGGCGAATCTGGGATCCACCCGATATCGGAAGAGGTCCTCCGTACCGCCCGCGAGGCCTGCGACCGCACGGGCGCGGTGCTCGTCTTCGACGAGATCCAGTGCGGCATGGGGCGCACCGGCACGCTATGGGCCTACGAGGGCGCCGGCGTGCGACCCGACGTGATGACCCTGGCAAAGGGCCTCGGCGGCGGCCTGCCGATCGGCGCGTGCGTGGCCACGCCCGAGCTCGCCGACGTCTTCCGTCCGGGCGACCACGGCTCGACGTTCGCGGGCGGGCCGCTCGCGGCCGCCGCGGCCTCGGCGGTGCTCGACGTCGTCGACGACGAGACCTTCCTGGCCGACGTCGCGGCGAAGGGCGAGCGCCTCGCGGCGGGCCTGCGCGCGCTCGGGTTGAGCGGAGTGCGGGGGCGGGGACTGATGCTGGCCTTCGTCGCGGCCGACGCGCCCGAGCTCGTTAGCCGCGCCCTGCTCGAGCACCGGCTGGTGCTCCACGCCACCGGCCCCGACTCGGTGCGGCTGCTGCCCCCTCTCACCGTCACCGCCGAGGAGATCGACGAGGCGCTCGAGCGCCTCGCGGCGGCCGTCGCGGGTTCGCGGTGACGGCCCAGGGCGCGGTCCACAACCCCCTCTTCGCCCGGCTCTACGACCGGGGAAGCGCCATGGCCGATAAGGCCGGTCAGCGCGAGCACCGGCGCGAGTTGCTTGCCGGCCTGTCGGGCCGCGTGGTCGAGGTGGGCGCCGGCAACGGTCTCAACTTCCCTCACTACCCGCGGGAGGTCGAGGAGGTGCTCGCCGTCGAGCCCGAGGCATACCTGCGGGAGCGAGCACGGGAGGCCACAGCCGGGGCGGCGGTGGCGGTCCGGGTGGTCGACGGCCTCGCCGAGCGGCTGCCCCTCGAGGACGGCTCGGTCGACGCGGGGGTCTTCTCGCTCGTGCTGTGCTCGGTGGCGAGCCAGGCGGTCGCGCTCGCCGAGCTGCGTCGCGTGCTGCGGCTGGGCGGCGACCTGCGCTTCTACGAGCACGTGCGCGGCGAGGGCGCGAGCTTTGCGCGTTTCCAGCGCGCCGCCGACGTGGTCTGGCCGCACGTCGCGGGCGGTTGCCACACTCATCGGGACACCCCACGCGCGATCGAGGGGGCGGGCTTCGAGATCGAGACCTGCCGGCGCTTCTCCTTTCGCCCGTGCTCGGTGCTCGCGCCGATCAAGCCGCACGTGCTCGGTCGCGCTCGGCGCGCCTGACCGAACGTCATCCTCTGACGAACGCACGCGAGCTCCGAGTCACGCGCGTCATCTCGCGCTCGGGCGGCATGGCCGACATGGACGACGGTCGCCCGACCGACGGCGAGGGTGCACTTTTCGACTTCAGGAACCAGGTTCCGTACCCCTTCGGCGCGCTGCGGCGCTTAACGTGGTGAGCGCGGACCTTCCGCCTCGTCTCAAGGTGCCGTCGCCATGAAAGCGGCGAGCGCAACAGCCGGGCGCCGCGTTCGCCCACGTCGAAGGAGGAACAACTTGAAGACGGTTCGCATGTCGATCGCCGCATTGGCCGCCACGGCCGCCCTGGGGGCGGTTCCGGCGCTCGCGGTAGAGGATGGTCGCAACGCCCGCGCCCAGGGCGCACCGGGATACTTCTGCAAGCAGGTGCCGGGGGTCGAGCCGGGGTCGCCTCAGTTCAAGACCTGCGTCCAGCTCGCCGCGAAGGCACGCGGTCAGGCGAAGAACGGCAACCATGAGGGCGGCAACCCGAACGTGCGCTCGCGTACGGCGCCGGGTCGCTTCTGCCAGGCCGACCCCAACGGGGCCGACCCGGGGTCCGAGGCGTTCCGCAACTGCGTGCGTACGGCCGCGAAGGCCAGGAGCGCTGCGCGGTCCTGAAGCCTTGGGTGCCGCCGGCGCCTCAACTGCGCGACTGCAAAGGGGATCCGTCCGGTGGGCGGATCCCCTTCAGCCCCGGATGCTAGAGCTTGAGCGGGCCGTCGGCGTGCCCCACTCGATTGGCTTCAGCGCGGTGCCTCGACGTCCGATGAGGAGAGTGGTGCTCGCCGCTACCCTCCTAGCCGCCGTGGCGCCTTCCCCGCCGCAACCGGGTTCGCGAGCCGCCGCGGCACTCGAGCCAAGCGACGCCGGCAGCCCGGGCCGGGAGTGGTCGGGCGAGGCCTTCCGGGGGGTCCTGGCCGCCGCTCGCTCGGGCTCCGAGTGGGCCTGGGCATCGCTCTACCGGGATCTCGCTCCGCGCGTGCTCGCCTACCTGCGTGCACGGGGAGCGCTCGAGCCCGAGGACGTCGCGGGCGAGGTCTTCCTGCAGGCGGTTCGCGACATCGAGCGGTTCGAAGGCGACGAGCGGGCGTTTCGCGGGTGGCTCCTGACGATCGCCCACCATCGCCTGCTCGACGCGAGTCGCCATCGCGCGCGCCGGCCGGTCGACGCAGCGCCCGACGAGGTGCTCCACGATCGCTCACCCACCGGCGATGTCTAGGAGGATGTCTTTCGCGAGCTCGACATGGCGACCGTCCGCAGGCTCGTCGGCCGCCTGTCGCCCGACCAGCAGAGCGTGCTCCTGCTCAGGATCGTCGGCGATCTGACCGTCGAGGAGGTCGCGCGGGTCGTCGGCAAGCGCCGCGGCGCCGTCAAGGCGCTGCAGCGACGTGGCCTCGTCGCGCTCGAGCGGGAGCTGTCGAATGAGTGACTGCGGCGCTGCCCGGAGAGGACGATGAACCACGCTCGCTCGAACGACGACGTTCTGCTCGACAGGCTCCGAGCCGGTGTGGGCGGCGAAGTCGAGGCCGATCCCCGTCTTCCGTTGGTTCGCACGCTCGTGCGCGCGGCCGCCGAGCCGCCCCCTCCCTCCCTCGAGCGGCGACACCTCGCCGCGATCTCGGAAGCCTTCCTGGAGCTCGGCGACGCCAAGGTGCGCCCGAGCTCGAATGGGCGACCTTTGGCGGGCGAGACGTTCGCACGCGGGGTTCCGCGGGTCCGGTCGGGGGGGCGGCTCAAGCTCGCCGCGCTCGCCGTGGCCACGGCAGTCGCTCTGACCGGCGTCGCTTTCGCGACTGGCGCCGTTCACGTGCCGCTCCGCGCCGCGCTCGAGGAGGTGGGCCTTCTCCCCGAGGACAGTGCCGACGACCCGCGTGTCGCGCCGCGGCTACCGGTCGCGACGACCTCGCGGCGAGGCCCGAAGAGTCGCTGCGCACCAACCGGTGATGCTTCGCCTAGCGCTACGCCGGCGGGGTGCGCAACGCCCCGCGCAGGGAAGCGCGGTCCGGCGCCGTCCCGAGGCCGCGCCCGCCGCTCGGACCGCGGCGGCCGATCGCGCCCGGGGGAGCCAAGCACGCGCCGCCGCGAGGACAGGCGGGAATCGGCCCCCAGCCCGCTGTCACGACGCGAGGCTGGGGACTCGGCGCCCGGCCGCAGCGGCTCGTCGCCGAGCCGCCGAGGATCCGCGCCGGTCGGTGGCGGGCGCGGCCGCTCGAGCGCCGGGCGCGGCCGCTCGAGCGCCGGGCGCTCCGGAGGCTCGGCACGTGGCAGAAGCTCCTCCGCTCGCGGGGGAGATCACTCGCGCGCCAGGCGCCCGGCGCGACCGCGAGCCCGCGGAGCGCCGGGGCGCGGCGCCGCCACGCGCGGGTGGGGGAGGCCGTCTCCTCGAAGCTGAGCGCGCTCGCCGATCCCGGGCGCTGGGATCCCGATTCACGATCGAGCGCCCGCCCCCGAGGCGGGCCCTCTGCTTCCAGGAGCTCCGCCGCCGGTGGGATGTCGGGGGCAGGGAGCGGGAAGAACGGGCGAGAGGAAGCCACCGAGGAGGACGACATGCCGCGCACGATCGAGCTACGCAGGCACACCGACGATGACGACGACGAGCTGAGCGAGGACGGCGTACGGGCGGCGCTCGAGCTCGGCGCAGGCGTGGAAGGCGGCTACGACCTGCTCGTGTCCTCTGGCGCCCAGCGCGCGACCCAGACGATCGCGTGCCTCCTCGCCGCGCGCGGCGAGCGCGTCGAGAATGGGCTCGTCGTCGAGCGCGGTCTACGCAGCGAGGTCGAGGATCGCTGGCGCGACGCCTACGGGAAGGCCGGCAGCGGGGAGCTCGAGGCGCTCGAGGGCGCCGACCCGGAGCTCGTCGCGCAGGACGGCGCGGCGCTCGCGGAGGGGTTGAAGCGGATCTTCTCGCGACTGCCGGAGGGAGGCCGCGCGCTCGCCGTGGGCCACAGTCCGACCAACGAGGCCGCCGTCTACGGTCTGACCGGCGAGCGCATCGCGCCGATGGGGAAGGGCAAGGGGGTTCTCGTCGTCGCCGAGGGCGAGCAGTACCGCGTCGATCCGCTCGGCTGAGCCCGAGTGGCGAGACCTCCGGCCACGCGGGCGACTCGGCCCGTCGAACGGTCCCACCCGCTATAGGCTGGGTCCCTCGATGGCCGCCTCTCCCGACCACCGCGCCCGCACCCCCCTTACCAAGACCGCCTCCTACGAGGCCGAGCCCGACGAGGTCGGACGGGTCCTGCTCCTCTACTCGGGCGGGCTCGACACGAGCGTGATGCTCAAGTGGATCCAGGACGAGTACGAGGCGGAGGTCGTCGCGCTGACCGTCAACCTCGGCCAGCCGGGCGAGGACTACGACGTCGTGCGCGGCAAGGCGCTCGACCTCGGCGCGCTCGACTGCCGGGTCGTCGATGCGCGCGAGGAGTTCGCCCATGGGTATGTGCTGCCCGCCGTCAAAGCCAACGCCCTCTATGGCGGCGGTTATCCGCTCTTCACCGCGCTCGGGCGCCCGCTGATCGCCAAGCTCGCGGTCGAGGCCGCGCGCGAGACCGGCTGCGACACGATCGCCCACGGGTGCACCGGCAAGGGAAACGACCAGGTGCGAATCGAGGCTACCGTGGCTGCGCTTGCGCCCGAGCTGCGGATCATCGCGCCCGTCCGCGGCTGGCAGATGGGGCGCGAGGAGGAGATCGCCTACGCGCGCGAGCACGGGATCCCGGTCAAGGGGGGAACGGAGGCGCCGCCCTACTCGATCGACGACAACCTGTGGGGTCGCTCATCGGAGGGCGGGCCGATCGAGGACCTCGCCGAGCCCCCGCGCCCTGACGTCTTCCAGCTCGTGACGCGTCCAGAGGAGGCACCCGACGAGCCGCAGCTCGTCGCCGTCGAGTTCGAGCGAGGCTGTCCGGTCGCCCTGGACGGCGCCCGCCTCGGCCTCGTGGAGCTGCTCGAGCGCGCGGGCGAGCTCGGGGCCCGCCACGGGTGCGGGATCGTCGACCACATCGAGGACCGCATCGTCGGCCTCAAGGTGCGCGACCTCTACGAGACCCCGGCGGCGGCGATCGTGCTGACCGCCCACCAGGAGCTCGAGAAGCTCGTGGGGACGATCCACCAGAACAACTTCAAGCCCGGCCTCGACCGCCAGTGGGCTTTCCTGGTCTACGCGGGACTGTGGCAGGAGCCGCTGCTCGACGACCTGAACGCGCTCATGGACCGGGTCAACGAGCAGGTCACCGGCACGGTGACCATGAAGCTCTTCAAGGGCAGTGCGGCGGCCGTGGCCCGTTCCTCTCCCAACGCCCTCTACGATCCGGCGCTCGCAGGCTTCGGGGAGTCCGGTGGGATCTTCTCCCAGGCGGCATCGCCGGGGTTCATCGAGCTGTGGAGCCTCCAGTCACGGATGGCCTACGGACTCAGGCACAGAGGGGAGGGGGGGACATGAGCAAGCCGGCCTACACGCTCCTGGGCTGGATCGTCTGGCAGGTCGGCCGGCGCGTTGCGCGGCGCAAGCTCGCCGGGGCCCGCGTCAAGCTCGGCGTGGCAGCGGCGGTGGCGATAGCGCTCGCTGCGGCGATCGGCGCAGCGCGGGCCGCCGGCGAGGAGTAGTCAAGGCGCAGCGCCGGGCTGCCGATGGGTACTAACGATCCCGTCACAGTTCCGACCAATCGGGTGCCTACCTTGGCGCCGGACTCCTATGAACGTCGCCACCCGTCTGCCCCACGAGCCGGCCTCCGTGGCCGAAGCACGCGCCGCCCTCGATCCGCTCGAGCCCGCCGTCGATCGCGCGATAATCGGCACCCTGCGCCTGCTCGTGTCGGAGCTCGTGGCCAACAGCGTCCGCCACAGCCGGCCGGAACGCTCAGTGGGCGAGATCGAGCTGCTGGTATCCATCTCGCCGGAGACCGTACGGGTCGAGGTCGCCGACGCGGGCGGGGGCTTCGCCGTGCGCCCGCGGGTCGCCGGCCAAGACCAGGGCTCGGGGTGGGGGCTACATCTGCTCGACACCCTGAGCGACCGCTGGGGCACCGAGCGTGACGGCCGGATGCGGATCTGGTTCGAGATCGACTGCGGTTCCGGCGACCACGGCCGCCGGAACCCAGACTGAACCTGCGCGTACGGCTCAGGCCACGCTGACGCCGCCCCCGGCAAGCGAGCCGACGTCGGCGCGAAAGGCGCTCGAGTCGGTGACGCAGAAGCCCGGCCCGAGCACGAGCGTCCGCTCCCCGACGCAGAGCACGAGCTCGTGGCGACCGGGGAAGTGGCTCACGACCTCCTTGAGGTCGTCGAGGAACGCGACCGGCACCGTGGTGTCGAGCTGAAGGCGCAGCCGCGGAGGCGGCGCCGCCGCCACGTCGGCCGCGTTGGCGGCCGCCCGCTCGACCTCCTCGGGGCTCGGCTCGAAGGCCTCGACCTCCTGGACGACGAGCTTCGTCTCGCCCTGCTCCTTGTGGTCGACCCGCCCGCGCACCACGACCACCGAGTCCACGTCCAGCTTGTCCGCGTTCTGGGCGTAGGCGGAGTTGAAGACGAGGATCTCGACCTGGCCCTCGAGGTCGTCGAGGGTGGCGAACATCATCGGCTCGCCCTTGCGCGTGCGGATGCGCTTGCCCTCGGCGATCACCCCCCCGACGGTCACCCAGTCGCCGTCGCGGCGGTCGGCGAGCTCGGCGAGGCCGCAGTCGACCCGCGCCCGAAGCGCCGCCCGGACCTCCTTGAGCGGGTGGCTCGAAAGAAAGAGGCCGAGCGTCTCCTTCTCCCAGAGGTTGAGATCCTGACGCCCGTCGGGAAGCGACGGGACCGGGAGCTCCTGGCGAAAGGCGCTCATCGGCGAGGCGCCACCCGGCTCCTCGGGCTCCCCGAAGTCGAAGATCGAGCCCTGTCCGAGCAACGCGTCCTGCTGGGCCTTCTGGCCGGCGCCCTGGGCCTGCTCGAGCACCGACAGCATTCCCGTACGGCTCGCCCCCGTGGAGGCGAGCGCACCGCAGCGCACGAGCGACTCGATCGCCCGCTTGTTGACCGCGCGCGCGTCGACGCGCTCGCAGAAGTCCCAGATCGAGCGGAAGGGCCCGCCGTCGGCCCGGGCGGCGAGCACGGCGTCGACCGCCGCGGCGCCGACGTTCTTGACGGCGTCGAGGCCGAAGCGAATCTTTGCCCGCCCGCCGTCGCGCTCGCTCTCCTGACGCAGCACTACGAAGTCGTGGTCTGACTCATTGACGTCGGGCGGCAGCACCTCGATCCCCATCTCCTCACAGCGCGAGACGAAGAACGGCACCTTGTCCTTGGTCTGCATGACCGAGGAGATCAGCGCGGCCATGTACTCGGCGGGATAGTTGGCCTTGAGCCAGGCGGTCCGGTAGGAGATCAGGCCGTAACAGGCGGCGTGGGCCTTGTTGAAGGAGTAGTCCGCCGCGGCCTCGTTGGCCTGCCACAAGTCCTCGATCACCCGCTGCGGCGTTCCGCTCGCCCGCGCTCCCTCGACGAAGCGCTCACGCAGCGACGCCATCCGCGCACGGTCCTTCTTGCCGATGGCCTTGCGCAGGTCGTCCGCCTCGGGGCCCGAGAAGCCGGCGATCTCCTTGGCGATCTGCATCGACTGCTCCTGGTAGAGGATCACCGAGTAGGTCGACTCGGTGATCGCCCGCAGCCGCTCG
>Ga0136616_10000373_pt1 | contig 20571 bp, 21 predicted proteins | sample AntDrymUQ2992106_2_FD_106648 | JGI IMG/M metagenome (GOLD analysis project Ga0136616, IMG submission 106648) | Polar desert sand microbial communities from Dry Valleys, Antarctica - metaG UQ299 (21.06) | ecosystem: Environmental > Terrestrial > Soil > Desert | place: Antarctica: Dry Valley... | reverse complement strand
GCCAACGCCGGCGTGCCGATGCTGCCGGCGGTGCGCGGTGTCGCCGAGACGGCGCGGCAGATCCTGCTGTACTCGTTCGTCCTCGTCGCGTTCACCTTGCTGTTCGGTCCGGTGGGTCAGATGGGCTCGCTGTACCTGGCGTCGGCGTTGCTGTTAGGAGCGCTGTTCTTGCTGCGGGCTTGGCAGCTGCTGCGCGACCTGTCGGAGGCGGCCGCGATGCGTCTGTTCCGCTACTCGATCGCCTACCTCGGCCTACTGTTCACGGCCATGGCCGTGGACGCCGCGTTCCGGGGGTAACTGGGGTCGCCCAAGTACGAGGGGTCAACCCGGGATCCAGGGGGCTTGGTCAACGCCGAGGCGACAAAGTCGCGGGACCGCATTGGGAGGAGCGACGACTGATGGTCAAGGGCAAGGGTCGGCAGCACAGGCCGCCGGCGCGAACCGGCCGCAGTGATGACCTCGCCCGCAGGGTCCTGACCGAGCAGGGTCCGGCGCTGCCACGTGCGCGGCGCCGGGAGCCGTGGCACCGCGACGTGCAGGGCGGCGCGGCGCGTGCCGCGGTGTTCGGGATCAGCGACGGACTGGTCAGCAATATCTCGCTCATATTGGGGTTCGCCGGCGCCGCCCCGACGCCCTCAGTCGTTCGGCTGGCCGGTATCGCCGGTCTGCTGTCCGGCGCCTGCTCGATGGCCGCCGGCGAGTACGTTTCGATGCGCGCGCAGACCGAACTGTTCACCCGTGAGTTGCATGTCGAAGCTGCGCAGATCACCGAGGACCCCGACGGCGAACACGCCCAGCTGGTCGATATCTTCACCAACCGAGGGATCGAGCCCGAGACGGCCCAGGTGCTGGCCAGCGAACACATGCGGACCCCCGAGCTGGCGTTGCTGACTCATGCGCGCGAGGAACTCGGCATCGATCCGACCGAGTTGGGTTCGCCGTGGGCGGCGGCCACGTCCTCCTTCGTCGCGTTCGCCGTCGGCGCCAGCGTGCCACTGGTGCCGTGGCTGCTGCTGACCGGCGGTGCGGCGGTGTGGCTGTCGGTGCTGCTCGGCGCGGTCGCGGCGCTGGCGATCGGGGGCACGCTGGGTCGGCTGACGGGGCGCTCACCGCTGCGCTCGGCGCTGCGCCAACTCACCGTCGCGGCGATCGCGGCCGGCGTGACGTACACGATCGGCACGCTGATCGGGGTGACGGTCACCTGACTCTGTGGGCGCCCTTGTCCGGGGTGCACCGCGTGTCCAGATCGGCCCCGAAGCCTCCCATGACCATCGGACGAACGGATTGGCAGGCTTCTACCGCCCGTCATGATGAGGTGTCACCCGTCATGGTCGAATGTGGCGAGCCGACCAAGTGTCGCCTAGCAATTCAGTCAGGGTCGACGCCCAAGCTGTTGAGGCTGACTGCAGACAGCGATGAAGCACGCGGCACAGCTTGTTGACCTACTACATCGGCCACCCCTTGGTCGAGGCCGATTGGCGACCAGGTGCGGCCCACTTGCTCGAAAACTGACGGAGCCGACTTCGAAGTCTCCTCTGCTAACCACAACACGACCTCGTCGGCAGGAGCCAAGGTCATAGATTGTTCAGACTCTCCAGCGGGCTGGATGACCTGGATCTGTGGTGGTCCTTCGCCTTTCAGGTACTCGGAGACTTCGATAGTTGACACGAGCTGCTCCAGAATGGAACCCTCGTCCGGCTGGGCGTTGCCCCCCGTGTCCTCCACGATGAGTTGCTCGTCCGTCACGGTCCCCACCACGGAGATATCCGCAATTCGTTCCACTTCGTTGAGGCTCTCGTACTGTGGTGCTGAGAAGGTATGGTGCGTCGCTGCTGTTGACCCCCCACACCCACCGGTGACTAGGACCGATGCTAGGCTCACTGCTGTCATCATCAGCCTGTTGGTCGGGTGAGCGTTCATGGAACTCCCATTCAGGCAGTGCATGCCACTGGTCGGCGACCGTGGGAAGCAACGTAGTGCCCTACGTCAACTATGGTGAGCGCCCCGTGCTGTTCCGCAGGCCAAGGTGAGTGGGGCTCACCCCCCCTACGCCTACTCCCAGCGGAACACCAGCGCGGCGATGAGCGGGGCGGCCGCACCCCAGAGGGCAAGCACGACTAACGCGTCCACGCCCAAGGCGGTGCCAGCGAACGCGGCCCGTAGGACTTCGGTCAGTGCGGCAGGGGGCAGCAGTGCCGCGAGCCGGGCTAGCGTCGCGGGCAGGGCGGCCAGGGGGAAGACGACGCCGCTGATCAGCAGCAGCACGACGAACAGGGCGTTGACCAGCGCCAGCGTGGCCACGGCGCGCAGCCGGCCCGCCAAGGCCAGCCCGACGCCGCAGAACGCCGCGGTCGCCAGCAGCAGGGCACAGCCGGCCAACAGCACGCCGCTGGGGCTCAGCGTCGGCCGCCACCCGAGCAGCCACGCCACGGCGACCACGATGGTGACCTGCACGGCCTGCACGGTCAGGACAGCTGCGATCTTGGCGACCACCAGCTCGGTGCGGCGCAGCGGCGTCGCCCCCAGTCGCTTAAGCACCAGGTAGAAGCGCTCGAAGCCGGTGGCGATGGCCAGCGACACCATCCCCGCTCCCATCAGCGCAAGGGTGAGGACGCCGGGTACGAGAAAGTCCACGGGCCGGCCCCGCACGGGCAGCACGTCCACGACGCTGAAGAACACCAGCAGCCCCACCGGGATACCCAGCGTCACCAGTAGGTTCTCGCCGTTGCGCAACAGCAGCCGCAGCTCCATCGCGCTCTGCGCACGCACCCGCCGCAGGCTCAAGGCTCGCCCTGACGGGTCAGGCGCAAAAAGACGTCTTCAAGACTGGTGGGGTTGACGGAGATCCCCGTCAGCGTCAGGGAACGTTCGGCGAACCAGGCGGTCACCCGAGGGATTGCCTCCGGGCCGGCCTCCAGCAGCCAGCGACCGTCGCCATCAGGAGTCACGGCAGCGCCGACGGCTGCCGCCAGCCCGGCGATGTCGACATTCTCGACTGAAGTGACCAGCAGGTGGCTGCCCGTGCGGGCATCTGCGGCGACCAAGGCCGCGGGGGAGTCCACCGCGCGCAGGCGGCCGCCGTCGATCACCGCCACGACGTCGGCCAGGCGTTCGGCCTCGTCCATGAAGTGGGTCGTGAGCAGGATCGCCAGACCGTCGTCGCGCAGCTCGCGGACGAGGTCCCAGGCGTCGAGGCGGGCTTGCGGGTCCATGCCGGAGGTGGGCTCGTCCAGCAACAGCACCGATGGCCGGCCCACCAGCGCCAGGGCGAGGTTGAGCCGCTGCTTCTGCCCGCCGGAGAGGGTTCGGATGCGCCGGCGGGCGGGCTCGGTCAGGCCAAGGCGCTCCAGCAGCGCGTCGATGTCAAGCGGGTGCGGGTACAGCGCTGCGTACAGCCGCAGCATCTCGCGGGGGGTCGCCGCCTGGTAGGTACCGCCCTCCTGCAGCATCACCCCCATGCGGGCCATGACCTCGTCGCGGTCAGCCCTCGGGTCGGCACCCAGCACCTGCACGGTGCCGGCGTCGGGGGTACGGAAGCCGGCGATGCACTCGACGGTCGTCGTCTTCCCGGCGCCGTTGGGACCGAGCAGCGCGACCACTGCGCCGGCGTCAACCCGCAGCGAGACCGCGTCGACCACGGTGCGCCCGCCGTAGCGTTTCGTCAGCTCCTCGACCGCGACGGCGGTGTCGTTTGCCACGCCGCCAGCCTAGGTGCCGGTCAGATGGATGGGCGGCGGGGTCAGCGCAGCAGGCAGTCGATCATCGCGGGGCGGTAGCGCTTGGCGGCGAGCACGCGTCCGGCCGCGGTTTCCAGGCGCCGGAGGGACAAGCGTCCGGCCTGGACGGCGGCCACAAGGCGATCGTGGACGACGGCCGTGCGGCGCCAATCGCCTACCAATGCCACGTCCGCGCCGGCGACGATCGCCAGCTCGGCGGCCCGAGGCACCGAGTAGCGGCTGGTGACCGCGCCCATCTCCAAGGCGTCGGTCACGATCAGCCCTTCGTAGCCGAGGTCGCCGCGCAGCAGCCGCCGGATCTTGGGCGACAGGCTGCCGGGCCGTCGCACGCCCAGAGCCGGGTAGCGCACGTGCGCCGTCATCACCGCGTCCAGACGGGGTCCCGCAGCGACGAAGGGTCGCAGGTCGGTCCGGCGAAGGCGCCGCAGCGAGGCGTTGACGGTTGGCAGCGTCTCGTGAGAGTCGACGGTCGTGCGGCCGTGGCCGGGGAAGTGCTTGCCCGTGGTGCGCACACCGGCTGACTGCAGACCGCGCGCGTAGGCGCGGCCGTAGGCGCTGACGACGTCGGGGTCCGAGCTGTAGGAGCGGTCGCCGATGACCGTGCCGCTCGGCGCCGCCGCGACGTCCAGCACCGGGGCGAAGTTCCAGTTGACGCCTAGCTCGAGCATCTCGCGGCCGAGTCGCGCGCCGCGGCGGCGGGTCTTGGCCACGCTGTCGTGGGCGGCCACCCACCGCGCCGGCGGGACCCGCGTCACCAGGCCGGCATTGCCGAGGCGGGCGACGCGGCCACCTTCCTCGTCGACGGCCACCAGCAGCCGGCGAGAAGTGGCGGCGCGCAGTCGCCGCGTCAGCCGGCGGACCTGGCGCCGCCCTTCGACGTTGTGCCCCAACAGCACGACCGCACCGGCGTGGCGTCGCACCAACCGCCGCGCGGTGGCTGTCGCCTTGGTGGAGGGGATGCCGGTGGTGATGGTCTGCGCCGCTCGCTGCCGCAGGGTCAACGGCGTGCAGGTCGCCGCCCCCGCGTCTCGGGCGTCGGCCGAACGGGTGGCCGCCGAGCCCGCCAAAGCTCCCGGCGGTGCCAGCAGTGCAGCGGCCAGCAGCGCGGTGAGCAGGAATAGCCGCAGGCGACGCATGACGGCATCCTGCCACGCAGCCGCTGTGCCGGATGCCGTACGGCCGCACACCCATGGCCGCACACCCATGGCCGCACCCTCTCGCGGGCGTACTCCATGGCCGCATCCTGCACGGCCCACACTCCACGACCGTTGCGGCGCGCCGGCTGCCTCGGACACCGCGGTTACCATGCGCCGGCAGACCATCGCGAGGAGCCGATGCCCACGTCCCGCACCGCCGTCGTCACAGGCCTGGGTGCGGTCACCCCGTACGGCATCGGCGTGGACTCGCTGTGGAACGGGCTGCTGGCCGGGCGGTCAACGGCCAGGCGCATCACCCGGTTCGACCCCAGCGACCACGCGGTGCAGATCGCCTGTGAGGTGCCCGGGTTCGAGCCGACCGAGTACCTGCCCCGGCGGCTTGCCCGGCAGCTCGATCCCTTCGCGCAGTACGCGCTGGTCGCTGCCGCCGAAGCGCTGGGGCAGGCGGGTCTGCTCGCCGAGGCGGATGGGATGCACTGGCCGGCGAACGACCAAGTTGACTCCCGGCGGGTCGGGGTCGTGATCGCCTCGGGCATCGGCGCCATTCAGGAGGCTACCGACCAGCACGAGCGGCTGCGTACCGGCGGGCCTGGGCGGGTGCGGCCGTATCTGGCGATCGCGTTGCCGCTCAACATGGCCGGCGGCCAGGTCGCCATCCGTCACGGGCTGCGGGGACCCAACTACTCGGTGGTCTCGGCTTGCGCGTCGGCCACCGACGCCATCGGTTCTGCGCTTGACCTGATCCGCGCTGGCCGCGCCGACGTCGTCGTGGCCGGCGGGGCCGAAGCGGCGGTGAACCCGCTGACCATCGCCGGCTTCGCCGCAGCCGGGGCCTTGAGCCGGCGCAACGCCGAGCCGGCACGGGCGAGCCGGCCGTTCGACATCGACCGCGACGGCTTCGTCACCGGTGAGGGGGCAGGGGTCGTGGTGCTCGAACGCCCGGCGCATGCCGCGGCCCGCGGCGCCACGGTGCTGGCCGAGGTCAGCGGCTACGGCATCAGCAACGACGCATACCACCCGACGCAACCGGCCCCCGACGGCGACGGTGCCATCGTCGCGCTGCGCCTGGCGCTGGACGACGCCGGCCTTGGGACGTCCGACATCGACCACATCAACGCGCACGGGACCTCGACCAGGCTCAACGACGCCGCCGAGGCGGTGGCGGTGCGCACGGTCTTCGGCAACCAGACCGACCGCATCCCGGTGACCTCGACCAAGTCCGCGATCGGCCACCTGCTGGGAGCCGCGGGCGGGGTGGAGGCGGTTGCCACCGTGATGGCGCTGGCCGACGGGGTGGTCCCGGCCACGCTCAACCTCGAGCGGCGGGACCCGGTGTGCGACCTCGACGTGGTCGTCGGCGAGCCGCGCAAGCAGGCGTTGCGCACCGCGCTGTCTAGCTCGTTCGGCTTCGGTGGTCACAACGCCGTTCTGGCCTTCCAAGCGGTTTGACCAACGGCGAGCCTTGGCCGCCGCCGTGGCCGGGCGGGTAGGCTGCCGCCACCCGAGCCCGCCTCGCGCCCCCGCCTTGCGCTGACCGCAGGACCAACGCCCATGACCGACCCGTCGCGCCCGTCGCGCCCCGACCCTCGCATTGCCACGGCACTGCGCGACCTGTTCGGCATCCCTGAGAGCGACCTGCGCGCCGACGCCGAGCTGGACGCCGACCTGCACCTGGACTCGTTGTCGGTGGTGGAACTGCAGGTGGCCCTGGAGGAGTCCACGGGGGTTCGGATCAACCCCGAGGACCCCTCGGCGATCCGCACGCTGGGTGACCTGCAGTCCGTCCTCGAGGCGGCGATCGCGACCGGTCAGCCGGCGTTCCCGTCGCTGAAGCTGTCGGAGGACCGGTGACGGCGGTCGCGCTGGTGTTCCCAGGCCAGGGCAGCCAGACCGAGGGCATGGCGCGAGCATGGGCCGGCCATCCGGCCGCCGCCCGCTGGACGCAGGCCGACGAGACTCTCGACCGCGACGTGAGCCGCTTGGGCTTTGACGCGCCCGCCGATGAGCTACGGGAGCCGGCCAAGTGCCAGCTCGCACTGTTTGTGCACCACATCGTGCTGCTGGAGGCCTGGCGGGCGGCTGGCGGCGCCGAGCCGGTGGCGGTGGCGGGCCATTCCCTGGGCGAGTACGACGCGCTTGTCGCCGCGGGGGTGTTGGACTTCGCCGACGGGCTGCGCCTGGTCGATGCACGCGCCGAGCGGACCCAGCAGGCGGCCGACGCGGCCCCTGGCTCGATGGTCGCCTGCCTCGGCTTCGACGTCGACATCGTCGCCGAGGCGTGCACGCAGGCGGGTGCGTACGTGGCCAACGACAACGCCCCGGGACAGATCGTGGCGGCCGGATCGTCAGAGGCGCTGGCGCGCCTGACCGAGCGACTCGGCAGCGAGGGCACCACGAGCCGCGGCAAGGTGCGGCCGCTCAAGGTGGGCGCCGCCTATCACAGCCCGCACATGGAGGCTGCGGTCGAGCCGTTCGGTCGGTCGTTGGACTCCGCCACGTTCGCCGACGCGAGGGTGCCGGTGGTGGCCAACGTCGATGCCCAGCCGCACACCGCGGCGGGGGAGTGGCCCGACCTGCTGCGCCGGCAGCTGACCGCCCCAGTGCGCTGGCGGGAGACCGTCACCACGCTGGCCGGCCTCGGCGTCGACGAGGTCGTCGAGCTCGGCGCGTCGCCGGTGCTGACCGGTTTGGTCAAGCGCAGCGACCGGTCCCTTGGTCGGCGTACCGTGTCGCTGCCCGATGACCTGCGCGGCATGACCGCTTCCGGAGCCGGCGCGTGAGCCGGGAACCGTCGCGCTGGGCGCTGGTCACGGGTGCGTCCAAGGGGATCGGCGCTGCGACCGCCGAGGCGCTGGCCGCCCAGGGCCGCAACGTGATCGTGCACTACGGCGGTGACCGGGAGGGTGCCGAGGCCGTGGCCGGGCGCTGCAACCAGACCGGGGTCGAGACCAGGGTCGTAGGCGCCGACCTGCGCGACAGCGTCGAACCGCTCACCGCAGCCATCGACGAGCTCGGTGGTGTCGGCGTGCTGGTCAACAATGCGGGCGTCGCCGTCGACGGGCTGGCGATATCGATGACCGACGACGCCTTCGGCGTGGTGCTGCAGGTCAACCTGGCCGCTGCGTTCTCGCTGTGCCGCACGGCGCTGCGGGGCATGCTGAGGTCGCGCTCGGGGCGCATCGTCAACCTGACCAGCGTGGTCGGGCTGCACGGCAACCCCGGTCAGGCCAACTACGCCGCCTCCAAGGCAGGCCTCGTGGGCATGACCAAGTCGCTGGCCCGTGAGGTCGGCAAGCGCAACATCACCGTCAACGCCGTCGCCCCCGGCTTCATTGAAACCGGCATGACCGCCACCATCGACAGCGACGACTTCCTCGCCCGGATTCCGGCCGGGCGGCTCGGCACGGCCGCCGAGGTGGCCTCGGTGGTGGCCTTTTTGTGCTCGGATGAGGCCCGCTACATCAACGGCTCCGTCGTGCAGGTCGACGGCGGCCTGTTCGCCTGACGGCCGCCAAGTGCAAGCGGCCTCAACCAGCGTCGCCGCCACCGGCAGCGCAATGCGCTTCGCGCACCGTTGGGTCGGTCCACAGGTGGCGCGGCTACTGCGCGCCCAGGCCACGGGCGTCGTCGCGGTGCCGGCCGAGGGCGGGGTGCTGCTCGCCGCCAACCACCGCTCGTTCCTCGACCACTACCTGCTGGCGGCGGTGCTGCACCGACCGATGCGGTTCCTCGGCAAGGTGGAACTCGCTCGAGGTGCTTTCGGGCGGTTCAACCAGATGATGGGGATGGTCGCCATCGAGCGGGGCACCGCCGACCTTGGGATGGTCGACACCATCGCCGAGCTGCTGCGAGCGGGTGACGTCATGGGCATCTTTCCCGAGGGAACGCGCTCGGCGACGGGGGAGCTGTACCGCTTCCGCAGCGGCATGGCCCGCATCGCCGCCGCCGCCCAGGTGCCGACCGTGCCGGTCGGGCTGATCGGCGCCGCGCAGGTCTGGCCCCGCCATAGCCGCCCCGCGCCGCGCCGTCCCACCGCCGGTGTCCTGCGGGTCAACTTCGGCTCCGTCATCCCACCGCCCACCAGCGACCCGCGCTCGCGCCGAGCCTTCACCCAACAAGTGCACGACGCTGTCGCGGAGCTGTGTGAGCAGCCGGTCAACGACAGCTTCGCCCCGATCGCCAAGGACCGCACCGCTACCTGAACCCGAGAGGCACGCCATCAGCGACGCGACCGACACCATCGCCCGCAGCTACCTCGACGCCGTCGTGGCGGCGTTCCCTCAGCGCGCCACCGAGCTGGGTCTGCACGACCGGGACGGCGAGCTGCCCGACATCAGCGTCGCGATGCTCGACGGCTACCAGCGCGACCTCGCCGACCTGCGTTCCCGGCTGGCGGCGATCCTGCCGACCGACGCCGAGGAGGCCGCCGACCGCGACGCGCTGGACGCCACCATCGCCGAGGCCGCCTTCCAGCAGGAGGTGGAACGCCAGTGGCGGCGCAACCCGCACACGGCCGCCAGCATCGTGCCTAACAGCGTGCTGCTGCTGCTCAGCCGCGAGTTCGCGCCGCTCGAACAGCGGCTGGCCGATGCCTGCGGACGCCTGGAGGCGGCTCCGCGGCTGCTGGAGGCGGCTCGTGAGCTGCTCGACGAGCCGTGCCCACCCCACTGGCGCGACATGGCGATCGACGCCGCCAACTCGGCGGCTGACACTGTGCCGGCGATGGTCGCCGAGCTCGCCGCTGGCACACGGCTGGCGGCACGCGCCACGACCGCCGGTCAGGCAGCGGCCGAAGCGCTGCGTGGCTATGCGGCCTGGCTTGCCGACGAGCACGCGCCGCGCTTTCCGGAAGCTGTCTCCTACGCGCTGGGGGAGACGGCGTTGCGTCGCCGGCTCGCGGAGGTCCACGCCGTCTTCGACGACCCCGCCGACCTGCTGGCCACCGGCGAGACGGAGATCGCCGCCATCATCGAGACCATGGCCGAGCACGCCACCGGCATGGGCTACGCCCGGACATCGCAGCACGGGACTGCGGAGCAGCCGAACTGGGTCACCGCCCTCGACGACGTCAAGCGCCACCATCCCAGTGCCGACGGCCTGGTCGACGCCTACCGCGCCGAGATGGCCAAGCTCGCCGACTTTGTGTTCTCCAACCGGATCGTGACCGACCCACTGCCCGACGCGCCGGTGGTCGCCGTCGAGGCCACGCCGGAGTGCCAGCGCGCGTTCCTGCCCCTGGCTGCCTACGAGGGGCCCGGACCCCTGGACGAGGTGCAGCGCGGCCACGTCATCGTCACGCCGCCCCCCGAGCCGGCCGGGCTGCGCGACCACAGCTGGGCGTCGCTCCAGTCTGTGTCGGCCCACGAGGGCTACCCGGGTCACCACCTGCAGATCACCAGCGTCAACCGGTTGCCGTCGCTGACCCGCAAGGTAGTCGAGTCCCACGCCATGATCGAGGGCTGGGGCCTGTACGCCGAGCAGCTGATGGCCGACACCGGCTACTACGACGCCGCCGGCCGGCTCGGGCAGCTGGCGATGCGGTTGCTGCGCGCCCTGCGCCTGGTGCTGGACATGGGCCTGCAGACCGGCGAGACGACCTGGGAGGCGGGCGCTGAGCGCGCCGTGGCGCTGGTGCGGATGGCGCCGACCGCCGCTCGCAACGAGGTCGCTCGCTACACGATGATGCCAACCCACCCCTTCGGGTTCCTCACCGGTTGCCGCATCCTGGAGCGTCTGCGCACTGAGACCGAGCAGCGGCAGGGCGACGCCTTCGACCTGCGGGCCTTCCACGACCGGGTGCTGTCCTACGGCCACATGCCGCCGCCGCTGCTGGCCAGTGCGCTGGCGGCCGCGGGATGACCGACCACGCGGCGCGGCGCGCCCGGCTGGCGGCGCTGGCCGACGCGGCCGGGTTGGACCTGCTCTTCGTGCCGCTGGGCGCTGACCTTGAGTACCTGACCGGCCTGCAACGCCGCGTCGCCACCTTCGGCGAGATCAACTACACCCACGGCTGGGTCGCCGGGGCGTTCCTACCGGCCGCGGACGACCCCGTGTTGGTGCTGCCGAGAATGACCGCCGAGTTCGACCTGCCCGAAGGCGCCGACGGAGAGGTGGTCGTGGTCGGCGAGCACGACGCCGCCGAGGCCATCTTCGGCGAGGTCGCACGCCGCTGGGGACCCGTGCGCCGCCTCGGCATCGGCGCGCGGACCTGGGGCGAGACGGTCATCGGCCTGCAGACCGCCCTCGGCGGACCCGAGCTGGTGGACGCCGGGCCGCTGGTCAACCACCTGCGGCGGATCAAAGCGCCCGACGAGCTGGCGGCGATGCGCCGGGCCTGCGCCGCAGCGGACGCCGCGATGGCCGCGGTCAGCTCGCATGCCGTCGCCGGTGTCACTGAGCGCGATCTCGCCGAGGAAGTCGACCACCACCTGGCCGCGCACGGCTCGCGCACCCCGTCATTCGACACCGGCGTGTGGGCCATGGGCCCCGACGACCAACGCGACGCGACGGTGCGCGTGTCAGGCGCCCCGTTGCGGGCGGGTACCGGCGTGTCGTTCGACTTCGGTGGCGTCATCGACGGCTACTGCTCGGACTTCGGACGCACAGTTCACATCGGCGAGCCGCCGCCCGAGTACCGCCGCGTGTACGACCTGGTGATGACGGCGCAGGCGGCCGGCATCGCCGCCACCCGCCCTGGCGTGACCGCCGCTCAGGTCGACGCCGCCACCCGAGTTGTTATCGACGACGCCGGCTACGGGCGCTGGTTCCGGCACCGCACCGGCCACTGCATCGGGCTGGACGTGCACGAGCGCCCGTTCATCTCCTCGGAGGACGACACCCCCTTGGAGGCGGGCATGACGTTCACCGTCGAGCCGTCGGTGTTCTGGCCTGGGCGCGTCGGCGTCCGCGTCGAGGACATCGTCGTCGTCACCGACGCCGGCGCCTCCAAGCTCAACAGCTACCCGACCGACCTGGTCGCCACCTGACTCGGCTGCTTGCCCCACCGGCACCACCTCATGTCAGCGGTCATAGGCTGCGCAGACCGAGGCGTGTCCACAACAGCGGCGCCATCAGGCGCGACCGAAGCCGCCTTCCTCGAGCACCTCGTCAGCCCTGGAGCCGGTGTCCGAGTGGCCGCTGGAGAAACGACCCGCGTTCGAGGAGCGGGACGAAGACTCTCGCCCGAACTTCTCGCGCAGCGCCTCGCGGATGATGGTGGCCATGGGCGCATCGCGGCGCTGCGCCTCCGCACGAAGGCGCATCTCCAGCTCCGGCTCAAGGTAGACCGTCGTCCGATGCATATGGCGTCTGCTAACAGCTTCCCGGGTCGATCCGTTGGGTGCGGCGTCGTCTCTGGCGGCGACTCGGCCGCCCGCCCGAGGTGCTGTGACTTCCGCACCGTAGCGGTGGCAAAACCCCAGCACCTCGGGCGGGCGTGCTTGACGTCGCTCAGCCAGCGACGACGACACGAACGCCGACAGTCTCGTACGTGCTCCTGGCGCGGCCGTCGCGCGTGGCCAGAGCCGCGCCGTGCTCAGCGGCGGCCAACGCGACGAGCGCGTCGTACACAGCGCCGCCCGCGATTCCCAGCCGGCTGAGCACGTCCGGAAGGCCTCCGGCCACCTCGGGCCCGAGGAGCAAGGGTGGGGCGAAGCGCTCGTTGAGAAGCCGGGCTGTGTCTGCAGGTGTCAACCGAAGGTCCCCGGGCAGTCGAGTGAGAACGGAGTACGTCTCTGTCACAGCGTGACCGCTGAGCGCGACCTCTCGATCGTCCCACCAGCGGACGACGGCAGCGTGCGCCCGGTGTGTCTGCACCAGCAGCGGTATCGCGACGCTGGTGTCTACGGCGACTGCCGAGGTCAACGCCGTCCCATGTCGATGAGTCCGAAGACATCGTCGTCGTCGATCGTCGTGTCCCCGGTGGCGACCAGTGCGCCGGACTCCTCGACCAGCCGAGCCGTACGCCCCGTCGGTATCAGCGCAAGCCCAGCGCCGTAGCGCGAGATACTCACAGTGGAACCGGCCCGCAGGCCGAGGGCATCACGCAATGGTTTCGGCACGACGATCCGCCCTACCGAGTCGATGGTGGTCTTCATTGGTAGGACGCTACCACCTCCTTGCCAGTGCTGCTCGTCGCGCCGTCGGCGCACTGCACCGTCTCGTCAGGAGTTGCTCCTTTAGGGACGTCCGGCCCAGCTTTCTCGGCGCGAGCGTCAGGCCGACACCTGGTCGGCCGCCTGCCGCAGTCCGGCGATCTCGATCTTGCGCATGCCCAGCATGGCCTGGGTGGCCCGCTGCGCCCGGCCTGGGTCTGGGTCGCCAACGAGCTCGAAGAGCGCGGTGGGCACGACCTGCCACGAGACGCCGAAGCGGTCCTTCAGCCACCCACACTGCCCCTCTTCCCCGCCCTCGGACAGTTGGCCCCAGTAGTGGTCGACCTCGTCCTGGTCTGCGCAGAAGATCTGGAAGGAGATGGCCTCGGTGAAGGTGAACTGCGGCCCGCCGTTGAGCCCGACGTACTCCTGCCCGTCCAAGCTGAAGCTGACGGTCATGACGCTGCCCTCGGGCGCAGGCATTCCTGGCCCGTAGCGGGTCACCTGGAGGACCTTGGAGTTGGGGAAGATCGCGGTGTAGTGCGCTGCTGCCTGCTCGGCCTGTCCGTCGAACCACAGGCAGGGGACGGTCTTCGGCATCGGTCATCCTCTCTGGTTATCCCGGGTGGTTCCCGGCTGAAGATAATGACGTCGCCCGTGCGCAGAACTCATCGGTGGTGGTACGTGTCGCAAGGAGGCTACGGTTGTCGCATGACTGATGAGGGTCTAGCGCAAGGCGGGCTGTCAGTCGCCGCGGAGTTCGCGGGCGGCGTCGGCGAAGTCCTCCTCGGGGCGACCGTGGGCCACCCACTCGGTGTAGAAGGCGACGAAGTCGGCCACGTCGCCGGCGCCGGTTAACGGCACGTCGTTGATGTCGCCGAACGCCATGGTCAGCAGCCGGCGGCGGGTGTAGGCGGCGTCGACTGGGTTGGCGACGCCGTAGCCGGCGAGTTCGAGGACCTCGTCCATCTCGTAGGCGTCCTCCTCGGCCTCGACGGCCCAATGGTGCTGGCACTCGCCGTAGCCGCAGGCCAGCCAGGCGTCGGCCTCGTCGCGCAGCAGGAACCAGGCGGCCGCCCGCACCAGCGCGCTGGCGTGGGTGCAGGCGGGCACCAGTTCGCGGTCGGCCAGCGGCTCGTCTTCCGCCTCCAGCGCCGAGCGCGGGCCGAGGCCAGCGCGGACCAGAATCTCGATGGCCAACTGTTCGGCCTCGACCAGCGCCGTGTCGGGATAGTGGTCCTGGCGCAGCCGCGACAGCGCGTCGGCCCACGACGATCCGCCGCCGGCAATGCCGCCGAGGTCGTCCGGCTCGATCCCGTCGGGGAGCGCGCCCTCGGGCAGCGGCACCGGGCCGGCCCAGCGACCGATGTAGGCCCAGCGCAGCAGGCCGCGGGCCTCCAACACGGGACGAGCGAACGCCGGTTCCTCGTCGTCGGCTCCGGCCGGCACCACCCACCCCGCACCCGCCCAACCGGCCGCGATGGGCAGGTCACGGCTGTAGGGCCGGGCGCGGCAGGCGTCCCAGGCGGCCTGGGCGGCCAGCGGACCCCAACCGACGCGCACCATGGCCGTGCGCAAGTCGACCCAGTCCTCGTCGCCCTCGAGCTGTGCACCACCTAGCGGCGTCCAGTCGTGGCCGCCCACCACCCGCACCCACTCGAGCACCAACGCCGCCAGCCCGTCCTCGTCGTCGGCCTCGGGCGGCGGCGAGTGCCCAACGTCAACGGCGTGGGAGCGGAAGGCGGGTAGCAGCCAGCGTCCGTCGGGCGACCGGTAGATGGCGGCGCCGGCGAGCTCCTGGCGGTGGCAGGCGTCCAGCTCGACCGCTTCGCCGCTGCCGACGATCACCAGTCGACGGTTGGCCACGTTGGTCCCTTGGTGGTTACAGGTGGTTTCGGGCACAGTGTCGCGCATGCCCAACATCACCATCCCCGCCGAGCTACTGCCTGCCGACGGGCGCTTCGGCTCCGGCCCCTCGAAGGTCCGCCAGGAGGCGGTGGCACGGCTGGCCGACGTCGCGCCCCAGTTGCTGGGGACCAGCCACCGCCGCCAAGGCGTTCGCGACCAGGTGCGCCGCATCCGCGAAGGCCTGCGCACCTTCTTCGACCTTCCTGAGGGTTACGAGGTCGCGCTCGGCAACGGCGGCGCGACGCTGTTCTGGGACATCGCCAGCCACTGCCTCATCCGGGAGCGCAGCGCCCACGCTGTTTTCGGGGAGTTCTCGGCGAAGTTCGCAGCGGCTGTCACCGCGACACCGTTCCTGGCCGACCCGGTGATCGTCGAGTCCGCTGCGGGCACCCACCCGACGCTAGCCGCTGTCGATGACGTCGACGCCTACGCCCTGACCCACTGCGAGACCTCCACAGGCGTGGCGATGCCGGTGTCCCGACCGGCCGGGGGGCTGGTCCTGGTCGACGCCACCAGCGGCGCGGGCGGCCTGCCGCTAGACCCCGCCGAGGCCGATGCCTACTACTTCAGCCCGCAAAAGTGCTTCGGATCCAACGGGGGGTTGTGGCTCGCGCTGCTGTCGCCGACCGCGATCGCCCGCAGCGACGAGGTCGCTGCCACCGGGCGCTACGTGCCGGCGATGCTGGACCTACGGATCGCGCTGGACAACAGCCGCCTCGAGCAGACCTACAACACCCCCTCGATCGCGACGGTGTTCCTGATGGCCGAGCAGGTGGAGTGGATGAACGCCCAGGGCGGGTTGGCGTGGGCGGTCAAGGACTGCGCAGCCAAGTCCGGTCATCTGTATGACTGGGCCGAGGCCAGCGACTACGCCACGCCGTTCGTGGCCGACCCCGCCCAACGCAGCAACGTGGTGTGCACTATCGACCTCGACGAGCGGATCCCGGCCGCCGACGTCAACGCGGCGCTGCGAGCCCACGGCGTGGTCGACACGGAGGCCTACCGCACCTTGGGACGCAATCAGCTTCGCATCGCGGTGTTCCCCGCCATCGACCCAGGCGACGTACAGCGACTGACCGCCGCCATCGACCACATCGCCGCCGCGCTGGACGGCGGCGCCGCAGGCACTTCCTGACGAGCCCTGACGGCTCGGCGTCCACCTGGTGTGGGACGCGGAACCGACAGGAGTGTGCGAGGCCGCCGCCGGTAGGGTGAACCCTCAGGCGTGGTCGGCCAGGGGCTCCCCGGCCACCGCGTTGCGGTCGCCACGGGCGTCCAGCAGCAGTCCGATCAGCGCGCGGGCGGGTTGGGCCAGCGGCACCGTGACGCTCCCATCGGCTGACGGCAGGCTGCGGATGCCGTGCAGCGACAGGGCCCCGGCGACCGTTGCCGCCTGCTCGGCAGTCAACCGGTAGCCCCACGGCGGCGGATCGGCGATTTCGTTGCGGGCGGGCACGTCGATGTCGCTGCCAGCGAAGGCGATCGGCTGCGGTCGCTGCGCTGCGGCGGCGGCGTCGCGGCTGCTGCGTTCGATGGCCGCGGTTTGCTCGCGCAGGAAGCGCAGGCAGTCGTCGAGCACCTGGCGGTGCACGGCGACGCGGCGCCGGCGCGGAAACGGCTGGTAGCCGGGCTCGCCGATGCGCGGGTGCAGCGGAGTCTCGGCCACGACCGATACCCGGTGATGTAGGCCGGCGGTGTTGCGGCACATGCCTTCGTCCGCGCTGCCGCCGACCTCGGCGGTGACCCGGCCGCCAGCCTTGTGCTGGCCGTACACGTCAGCGCTGAAGCCGGCGGTGCGAGCCCCCGCGGTCAGATAGTCCTGGCACAACAGTCGGGCCAGGCGGTGGACACCCCGGTCCACGTTGCGGTTGCGTGGCCACAGTGACAGCAACTCGTCGTCGTACAGCACCGGTACGACCGGCGCGTACTCGTGCAGGTCGACGACGACATCCGGCCGCTCGGCCCGCAGCACCGTCGCCAGCGCTCGCGTCTCGGGCTCCCGCAAGTTGAGGTGATCACGGTTGAGATCGGCGTCGTGGGCGTTGCCGCGGGTCCAAGCCGCAACTCCGTCAGGGTTGGCGGTGGGGACCACCATGACTCGTTGGGCGCGCAACTGGCGCCGCAGCACCGGGTCGGTGGTGAAGGCGAGGTCGCGGACCAGCTGCAGCGCGGCCTCCCGCCCCGCCGGCTCGTTGCCGTGTTGAGCGGCGAGAACGAGCAGCCCGGGCCCCGTCGAAGCTCCCAGCCGTGCCAGCCGCAAGGGCGCTCCCGTGACGCTGCTGCCGATCACCTCCACGCTGACAGCGGCAGCACTGCGCGCCACCGCGGCGAGGAACCGCACCTCATCCGCCGGTGACGTCCAGCTCGCCCCGTCGGCGCGTTCGAACGGGGTGCGCAGCGCCGCCGTGTCTCGGCCGAGGCCCACCGCCGCGCCTGCCGCCAGACCCGCCGCAAGCACGCGGCGACGAGTGAGGCGATCGGCTGTGGTCACAGCGCCCTCCTCACCCTCCTCCAACGCCAGCGGCCGCGATTCTAGGACTGCTGCGGTGAGGGTCCGCCGGCGGGTGAGTTGGACGACCGCGTTCTCGGTCACCCTGCCCGCCAGACGCAACCTCAAAATCGCACCCCAGCAGACCCGGGAGGCGGCATGGCCAAGCCGGCACGCAAGGAGGTGGTCCGCGCGCTGCTGGAGCGTTCGGGCCGCACCTACGCTGAGCAGTTGCGGATCAACGTCGAATCCAACCGGCCATCGGAACTGTTCCGGTTGCTGTGCGCGTCGCTGCTGTTCGGCGCCCGCATCAGCGCCGACATCGCCGTGGCCGCGACCACGGCGTTACGTAAGCAGGGCTGGACCACGGCGGCCAAGATGGCCGATGCCACCTGGGCGCAGTGGGAGGAGCTCGTGCCCTTTGCCGACCGGCGAGCGCTCAAGTCTGCCGAGCGGCTCGGGTTACCTGCCGACACCAAGGGGTTGGCCAAGCTGGTCGATCGCCACGACTTCGCCCGGCTGATCGCGGCGCTGGTCCGCACCGAGTTGGCCGGCGACCACGACGCGGTGCGCCGCTTGGCTGCCGGGAAGGCCGATCAGGACTGAGCCAGCCCGCGGCGGCGCTGGGCTAATGCGCCGTGCCGGACCAGCCAATTCAGGCGGGGGAGGAGCTGCGGACCTCGACGATGCCGCCGCTGAGGCGGACGTCGTAGCGGGGCTGGGGCGTGGTGGCGGGCGCTTCCACGACGCTGCCGTCGGCGAGGCTGAACATGCTGCCGTGCCACGGGCAGCGCACGCAGCCGTCGACGATCGTGCCGTCGCCAAGCGGTCCGCCGGCGTGGGTGCAGTGGGCGTCGTAGGCGACGACCTCGCCGCCGTGGCGGGCCAGCAGTACTTCCCGATCGCCGGCCTGCGCCGTCATGGGTACACCGTCTTCCACGGCCGTGGCCGCAACCTCGGTCGATGTCCAGTCCTCGACAGGATCGTGGAAGGCGGTGTGGTCGATCCCCACGCCGAGCACGTACGACAGGTGACCGCCGAGGTACCCGGCCCCGGCCACCAGGCCCAACGCGCCCAGTGACAGCCCTTTACCGAGGCCGCGACGGCCGCGGCGACGGGCCACCATCGACGCCAGCTGCAGCACGACGGCGACGTTGTTGGCCAACGCATGCGCCGCACCGACCCGCCGAGGGGGCCCGTAGGTGTCGACCCACTGCGCCAGACCCGCCATCGCCGTGGGTAGGGCGCTGATCACGCCAGTGGCCAGCAGCGTGTCGGCGGCCTGCTCGTTGTCCTCGCCGAGCAGGTCGAGCAGTCCACTGCCCACCCAGGTACCGATCGGCAGCGTCACCAGCAGCGGGTGCAGTGGGTGGCCGAGCCAGGTGCCGTTGGCCGCGTTCTTGACCAACCGCGAGTTGAACGTCGGACCCAACACCCACATCAGGCCGTCGCCCACCTTGTCCAACGCGGGGCGCTGCCCGATCCATTCGGTCAGGCGATGCAGTGCGACGGCCATGGTGTCCTCCTCGGGTTGTCTGCTTGGATTCGCCGCCGCGCCAGAGAACTAAACGCGAACACGGGATCGGTGGTCGCCGCACCAGGCGGGCAAAGGGATGATTTCGCCCGCCGCCGTGCGGTTGCGGGGATTCCGCCGTAGCGTCCCCGCCGCCATCGTCAAGCGAGGAGCCGGCGTGCCGCCAGGTCAGCACATGACCGCCGAGGAGTTCCGTCGCCACGGGCGCGCCGTGGTCGACTGGATCGCCGACTATCTGGAGCGCGTCGACGACCTGCCCGTGCTCGCGCAGGTCGAGCCGGGTGAAGTCCGCGCGCAGCTTCCGGTCCACCCACCAGAGGACGCCGAGCCGTTCGACGAGATCCTCGCCGACGTCGATCGGGTGATCGTGCCGGGCCTGACGCACTGGCAGTCGCCCAGCTTCTTCGCGTACTTCCCGGCGAACACGTCGGGGCCGTCGATCCTCGGGGAGCTGCTGTCCGCTGGCCTGGGCGTGCAGGGCATGCTGTGGGCGACCAGTCCCGCGTGCACCGAGCTCGAGACGCTGGTGCTGGACTGGATGATCGAGCTGCTGGCGCTGCCCGACCGTTTCCGTTCCGACGGCGCGGGCGGCGGCGTCCTGCAAGACAGCGCCTCCAGCGCGACCCTGTGCGCGTTGCTGGCGGCACGTGAGCGCGTCACCGGTGGCAGCGGTGATCTGCCGGCCGCGCAGCTGGTCGTCTACGCCACCGCCGAGGCGCACTCCTCGGTGGAGAAGGCGGCGCGCATCGCCGGCCTCGGCTCAGCGGCAGTGCACCTGATCCCGGTCGATGACAATCACGCCATGCGCCCGGAGGCCCTGGACGCAGCCCTGGCCGAGGACGTCGGGGCCGGCCGGACCCCGTGCCTGGTCGTGGCGACCGTGGGGACCACGGGGTCCAACGCCGTCGACCCGGTTGCCGCCATCGCCGAGATCACCGCCCGGCACGGCGCGTGGCTGCACGTCGACGCGGCGATGAGCGGCATCGCGGCGTTGTGTGAGGAGCTGCGCTGGCTGCACGACGGTCTGGACCGCGCGGACAGCTACTGCGTCAACCCGCACAAGTGGATGCTGACCAACTTCGACTGCGACTGCTTCTACGTGGCGGACCGCGAGCCGCTCGTGCGGGCGCTGTCGGTCCTGCCTGAGTACCTGCGCAATGTCGCCAGCGACTCCGGCGCGGTGCTGGACTACCGCGACTGGCAGGTGCCGCTCGGCCGCCGGTTCCGGGCGCTGAAGCTGTGGTTCGTCATTCGCCACTATGGCGGCTCGGGGCTGCGCCGCCACGTCCGCGAGCACGTGGCGCTGGCCCAGGAGCTCGTCGACTGGGTACGGGCCGACCGCGACTGGGAGTTGGCCGCCCCGGCGCCGCTCAATCTCGTCTGCCTGCGCCACCGTGACGGTGATGGCGTGACGCAACAGGTGCTCGAGCGCCTTAACGCGTCGGGGGCTGCCTACCTGACCCACACGCGCTTGCAGGGCCGGTACGTCCTGCGGGTGGCGATCGGCGGTGCGACCACCCGCCGCGAGCACGTCCAGCGGCTGTGGCACCTGCTGCGCGACACCGCCGACGCCGTCAGCGCGGAGTCCGACCGCTGACCTGCTGCCCCCAGGTGGCCAACGGGCGAGCCGCTGCTGAGGGCCGACGGCAGCGGT
>Ga0136616_10000372_pt1 | contig 20594 bp, 18 predicted proteins | sample AntDrymUQ2992106_2_FD_106648 | JGI IMG/M metagenome (GOLD analysis project Ga0136616, IMG submission 106648) | Polar desert sand microbial communities from Dry Valleys, Antarctica - metaG UQ299 (21.06) | ecosystem: Environmental > Terrestrial > Soil > Desert | place: Antarctica: Dry Valley... | reverse complement strand
CCCCGCGCGGGGCCGGTGCATGGAGTTGGGGGATCTGCGGCAGGCTGGGCGGCCATGGAGCCCAACACGACCGCCGCCGACCTTGCCGACGTGCGCGCCGCCCTCGAGGGCCGGATGGCGCAGCATCGGGCCGACCTCGACACGCTCGTGTGCATCCCGTCGGTCAGCGCGGCGGGCTTCGACCCCGCCGAGGTGCGCCGAGCCGCCGAGGCGGTGCGCGACCTGCTGGCGGCCCGCGGGCTGGAGCACGCCCGTTTGCTGGACGTCGACGGCAGCCACCCGGCCGTCGCCGCCGACCACCTGCACGCGGGTCCGGACGCCCCAACCGTTCTGCTGTACGCCCACTACGACGTGCAGCCGCCCGGCGACCTCGCGGCCTGGACCTCGCCCGCCTTCGAGCCGACGCAGCGCGACGGGCGGCTGTACGGCCGCGGCGCGGCCGACGACAAGGCCGGGGTGCTCGTACACCTCGCCGCCGTCGACGCCTGGCTGTCGAGCCGCGGCGCCCTCCCGCTCAACGTGCGGGTGATCGTGGAGGGCGAGGAGGAGACGGGCAGCGAGCACGTCACCGACCTGGTCGCGCGTCACGCCGCCGCACTGGACGCCGACGTGGTGGTCGTCACGGACTCCACGAACTGGCGGGTCGGGGTGCCCTCGCTCACCTACCTGCTGCGCGGGCTGGTGGACTGCGTGGTGGAGGTGCGCGCCCTGGACCATGCGGTGCACTCGGGGATGTATGGCGGGCCGGTCCCCGACGCGCTGACCGGGCTGGTGAAGCTGCTCGCCGGACTGACCGACCGCCACGGCACGGTGGCCGTCCCCGGCCTGACCGACGACGCCCGCCGCCCGACCGCGCTGGAGCGCGACCGGCTGGAGGCGCTGGACTTCGACGAGGACCGCTTCCGCCAGGAGGCCGGGGTGCTGCCCGGCGTCACGCTGACCGGTGAGCTGGGCGTGCACGTCCTGGAGCGTCTGTGGATGCGTCCGACGGCCACGATCATCGGCATCGACGCGCCCTCGGTGGCCGAGTCGTCGAACACGCTGGCGCCGTCCGCCCGCGCCCGGCTGAGCGTCCGGCTGGCGCCGGGTCAGGACCCCGAGCGGGTCCTGACCACGCTGTCCACATGGCTGCAGGCCGAGGCGCCGTGGGGCCTGCAGGTCGACGTCACCCCCGGTGCGCGGGCCGGCGCGTTCGTGGTGGAGCCCGGCGGCCCGGCCTTCACCGCGGCCGAGTGCGCCCTCGAGGCGGCCTTCGGGACGCCGGTGGTCTATCAGGGCGTCGGTGGGACGATCCCGCTGCTCGAACCACTGCGCGAGATCCTGCGCGGGGCGCCCGCCCTCCTGACCGGCGTCGAGGACCCCGACACCCGAGCGCATGGCATCGACGAGTCGCTGCACCTGGGCGACTGGGCGCGGGCCTGTCTGGCCGAGGCCTACCTGTTCGCCGAACTCGCCACGGTCGACCGCGAGGCGCTGCGCCCGTGACCGCGAGGTCCGAGTACGACGCCGCCTACTTCACCTGGCTGCGCGCCCAGGAGGAGCGCGACGCGCTGCTGGCCTACGACGAGTACCTGCGGTCCGAGGTAGCCCGCCTGGAGACCTTCAGCGCCGAGACCCGCGACGCCGCCGAGCACCTGTCGCGCAAGGTGCGCCGCCCGATCGACGCCTCCACCAAGCCGATGCTGGAGGCCGTCGGCCGGCGCCGCTCGGTGGTCCTGGACGAGCTGAACCGCATGGACACGCGCAGCGCCGCCGCGCAGGCGTTCGTCGACGAGTGCGAGCGCGAGGTGCAGGCCCTCCGCGGCTGAGCGCGACCCTCGCTGCGCAACGTGCTGGCTGCACGCCCATTCACTGCGATACGGTGGCTACTCCCTTTCACAGCGCTTCACTGCTGTTGCACGCTGTGATCCCAACTTCCGAGGGGAAACTGTGGAGAGCTTGTTGCAGGGCAAGACCGCGCTCGTCACCGGCGCCATGTCCGGCATCGGGAAGCAGACGGCGATCGGTCTGGCCAAGCGGGGGGCGACCGTCGTCCTCGTGGCACGGGACCGCGAACGTGGGGCGGTCCGCAAGCAGGAGGTCCGCAGGATCAGCGGCAGCCCGCAGGTCGAGCTGCTGGTGGCGGACCTGTCCACCCAGCGCGGGGTCGCCGGTCTCGCCGAGGCCTTCCGCGCCCGCTGGGACGACCTGTCGGTGCTGGTGAACGGAATTGACGCGCGCTTCGAGCAGCGCAGCGTGACCGAGGACGGCGTGGAGCGCACCTTGGCCACGAACTACCTGTCCGCATTCCTGCTCACCAACCTGCTGCGCGAGGAACTGCGCGCAGGCGCACCGTCGCGGATCGTCAACGTGGCCTCGCGTGCCCACCGCGGCGCGCACCTCGACTTCGACGACCTGCACAGCGAGCGGGACTACTCGGCGCAGCGCGCGTACGCGCAGTCGAAGCTCGCCATGATCCTGTTCACCTACGAGCTGGCCAGCCGCCTGGACAGCGGCGTCACCGTGAACTGCGTGGAGCCGGGCGCGGTCCTGACCCCCCGCGGCGCCACCGGCCTGGCGCGGGTGGGCGGCGTGCTCGCCGCCCCGCTGCGCCGGGGCCGCCGCGGCGTCCGTGGCCTGCTGCACGTCGCGACCGCCCCGGATCTGGAGACGGTGAGCGCCGAATGCTTCTCTCCCTCCGGCGCGGAACGGCGCACTAGCAACGAGAGCTACGACCCTATGGTGGCCGCCCAGCTGTGGGAGGCCAGCGAGGCGCTCGCCGCCGCCCGCGTGGGCTAGCGGCCCGCCACGAGGTCTTGCATCGGCAGCGCCAGCGCGGCGTTCGTGGTCAGCGCCTCACCCGAGGTCAGCGCCTGACCGCCGTCCCAGGCGGTCAGGCGCCCCCCGGCCTCCTCCACGATGCAGATGAGCGCCGCGACGTCCCACGGCTTCACGTCGCGCTCGATGGCGACGTCGGCCTGGCCGCCCGCCACCAGCAGGTGCATCCAGAAGTCGCCGTAGCCGCGGGTCCGGCCCGCCCGCTGGGCGATGCGCCCGAGGAGGTCCCAGCCGCCCGGCGTCTTGCGGAACCAGTCGAGCCCGCCGTGCAGCACCACGGCGTCAGAGAGGTCGTCGACCGCGCTGACGCCCATGGGGTAGCCGTTGCGCCGCGCGCCCAGCCCCCGGGCCGCGCTCCAGCGCTCGCGCAGCGCCGGCGCGCTGGCCACGCCCAGCACGGGTGCGCCGTCCACCACGAGGGCGAGCAGGGTGGCCCAGATCGGCGTGCCCCGCAGGAAGCCCTTCGTCCCGTCGATGGGGTCGAGGACCCAGGTGGGGACGCCGGGTTCCAGCCGGCCGCCCTGCTCCTCGCCGTACTGCGCGTGGGCCGGGAAGGCCTCCGTGAGGCGCGCGCGCACGAGCGCTTCGACCTCGCGGTCGGCCACCGTGACCGGTGAGCCGTCCGCCTTGTGCGTGGCGTCCACCCCGCGGGCGAAGTGGCGCAGGCTCAGCGCGTCCGCCTCGTCCGCGATCGCGTGGGCGGCGGCGAGCAGGGCCTCCAGGTCCAGCCCCCCGTTCATTCGTCCTCGACGAGCTCCTCGAAGCGGAGCACCAGGTCGTTGGGCTGCACGGTGAGGCTGACCTGGTCGCGCGGCGCCCACAGCGGGATGCAGGGGCCCTGGCCGGCGTGGCCGCACAGGCATACCACGAGCGCGCCGGACGGGGTCATGCCGATGAGCTGGCGGGCGTAGCTGAGCAGCTCGGTCATCGGCGCGAGCGCGCCGGTGCGGCGCCAGTAGGCCATGGCCCAGCGCGACTCCGGCCGCCCGAACACCGCGAGCGCCGAGCCGGGGACCAGGCGGGCCACCGAACCCAGCGACTTGCCGCCGGCCAGGATCTTGTCCTGCTTCGGCGTCTTGCCGACACGCGCCGCCGCCGCGGGCTCCGCCAGAGCCCCCGGCAGGTCGGCCAGGTCGTAGTTGCCGGCCGCCTGGGCGGCCTTCTGCCGCTCGACGGACACCTGGTAGACCTGCTCGTCCTTCGTGGTCATCACGCGCGTCGCGGTCCTCGTGTCGTGGAGGGGGCATGTGGGGCAGGCACGGCGCGAGAGGCGTCCGTGCGGTGGGCCACGATTGTAACGTTGCTCAAGCCCGCGCCTCGGCTGGTCGATACCCCGCGGCGCGCGGCGTGCCCTCGCCGACACGCGCCGCTGGAAGGGCGGGCGCGTGCGCGGGCTGCCGACGCGGTGGCGGAGCCTGAGCGCCGCGCCACTGCTGGGGCTGGTGGGGACGCTGCTGCTGTCGCGACCCCCGTCGGCGCGCTGCCCGAGGGCCTCGTGGACGAGGCGGTCGGCGACATCCCCTCCCCCACCGCCCTTGACTTCATGCCCGACGGCCGCATCCTCGCCGCGTCCCAGACCGGCGAGCTGTGGCTGATCACAGGCGGGCAGCGCCGGGCCGCGCCGGTCCTCGACCTCTCCGGGCCGGGTCTGCAGCAACTCCGAGCGCGGGCTGCTGGGCGTACCCAGCCTGACACCGGCGGCGGCTGCACGGAACGCGCGACGAACCGCGTCGCGCGCTTCACGCTGGGCGCGGGCGACACCCGGCGACCTGCAGTTCGGCGCCGACGGTGCGCTGTACGTCGCGGTCGGCGACGGTGGCACGAACGGCACCGGCGGCGGCGGCGCGAACGACGCGGCCCGCAACCCGCGCAGCCTGCTCGGCAAGATCCTGCGCGTCTCCCCCGACGGCCCCGCCATCCCCGCCACCGGCAACCCCCACCGGGCGGCGCGAACTGCGGGCTGACCGGCGGTATTACGTCCCAGACCGCCGCGCAATGCCGCGAGAGCCTACCTCGACGGCGACTTCGTCTGCGGCAAGATCTTCCGGGTCGGGCCGGACGACGGCGGCCCGCCCACCCCTGCTCGATGGTCCGGCCACGGCCCGCGTCGTGACGCTGGGCTTCGGCCCGGCCGAGGGCACCCAGGCCCTGTACTACACGACCTACTCCGAGGGCGGGTCGCTGCGCCGCCTGCGGTACGTGGGCGACGGCCACCGCCCGCCGTCGGCGGCGGTGTCCGCCACCCCGACCTCGGGCGCCGTCCCGCTCGACGTCGCCTTCGACGCCTCCGCCTCCGCCGACCCGGACGACGACGCGCTGTCCTACTACCCGGCGCCGACATCCCGACGCGCTCGCCGCCGGGGCGACCGCCGAAATGGCTGGCGCAGGCCGGTGACTCCCTGGCCGCGGTCGTCCTGGTGGCGGTACCGACGCGATCGGGCCGCAGGTCGAGGCCGAGATCGCGGCGCTGCTCGCCGGCGCCGGCCAGTAGGGACCCTGCGGCGGGCTACCGTTGGGGCGGTCCGCGGGGCGCGGGTCGAGTCGCGCAAGGGGTGGGGGCGTGCAGGGACGGGTCCTCGAGGTACGCCGGTACCCGGTCAAGTCGATGGGTGGCGAGCTCCTCGACGCCGCCGAGGTCGACCGCCGCGGCGTGGTCGGCGACCGCCTCTGGGCGCTGCACGACGAGCAGGGCCGCTTTGGCAGCGGCAAGACCACCCGGCGCTTCCGCCGCATCCCCGGGCTGCTCGACCTGTCCGCCGCCTACGACGGCGACGTGCCGGTGGTCACCCTGCCCGACGGTGGGACGCTGCGCGGCGACGACCCGCACTCCTCGGTGCGGCTCAGCGACCACCTCGGCGTTGGGGTCACCCTGGCCCGCGAGGGCGAGGTGTCCCACTTCGACGACGCGGCGCTGCACCTGTGCACCCTGGCGTCGCTGGACCGCCTCCAGCGGCTGCTGCCCGCCTCACAGGTCGCCGTGCCCCGCTTCCGTCCCAACCTCGTGCTCGACGCCGGCGGGCAGCAGGGTTTCCCAGAGTCCGACTGGGTCGGCCGGCGCCTGCGCATCGGCGACGCCCTGGAGGTCGAGGTCACCCAGCGCACCGAGCGCTGCGTCATGGTGACCGCGGCGCAGCCCGGCCTGCCGGCGGACCGCGACGTCCTGCGCGGCGTCGCGGCGCACCACGACCTGCGCCTCGGCGTCTACGCCGACGTCATCCGTCCCGGACGGGTCCGCGCCGGCGACACGGTGAGCTTCAGCGCGCGCTGAGCACGCAGAACTCGTTCGCCTCAGGGTTCGGCGAGCACGACTCAGGTGGCGTCGCGCTGTCCATGCCGGCACCCTACGCCTCGGCGATGCCTGGGCAGCCTGCCTCGTCGTCCTCGCGGACGGTGCTTCCCCGCCCAAGGCAATCACTATCCCAATAGGAGACCAACAGGAGACCAGAAGATCATGCCTCCTGCCTGCGCACCTGAACCGACCGAGGACCCCGCGACGGGAAGATCGCAGGGTCCTCGGCGCGGTGAATCTGGGACGACGGTGCCCGCTCTGAGTGGGTGAGCGCCGCCGCCGGGCGGCCCAGCCCTGCGAGGGACCGGATCATGGCCACCATCGACCTGCACGACCGCACCGCGCCGCCCCCGCCCTTCCTCGCCGAGGTCGCGGAGTCCGTCCGCGAGCAGCTCGCGGCGTCGGTGGAGCTGCCGCAGTTCCTGCGCGGCGCCGGCACGCTGACCCTCGACGAGCGTGTGCTGCTGGTCGAGCAGGCGACGGTGCTGCTGGAGCAGAACTACGTGCACCTGCCGCTCAAGGTGGCGATGCACGCGGTCAACCCGGTGCAGCGCCTGCGCCTGCTGCGCACCCGCCTGGCGCGCTCCGACACGGCCGCCATGGAGCCGGAGTGTCTGTTCCACGCGGAGCTGTCGAGCATCTTCCACTCAGTGCGCGACCTGCACACCAACTACCTGCTGCCAGCGCCCTTCGCTGGCATGTTCGCGTTTCTGCCGTTCCAGGTGGAGGAGTACTTCGCCGACGGCGAGGCCCGCTTCGTCGTGGCCCGCATGGTGGCGGGACTTAGCGCGCCCGGCTTCGGCCCCGGTGCCGAGGTGACGCACTGGAGCGGCATCCCGGTCGGCCGCGCGGTGGAGTGGAACTGAGAACGTGTTTGATAGGGCGGGGCGCGGCAGTTCCATCGATGTGAGTCCCATCGCTGTGATCATGCGGGGCCATGGCCTCTTCCCCGAGTCCTGGCCGCCCCCGATACCCCTGCGATGTCACCGACAAGCAGTGGACGTTGATCGAGTCGCCGCCGCCGCCGCCCAGCACCGACGGACGCCGCGAGAACACCCTCGCCGCGAGATCGTCAACGCGGTCTTGTACCTGCTGCGCACGGGCTGTTCGTGGCGGCGGCTGCCCCACGACCTGCCGCCGTGGCAGACGCTGTACTGGTACTTCAAGCGCTGGCGCGACGGCGGCGGCGTGGACCGCGTGCACGACGCGTTGCGTGACCGGCTGCGTGACCGTGCGGGCCGCGACCCGATGGCTTCCGCCGGGATCGTCGACGCCCAGTCGGTCAAGGGCGCCGACGCCGTCGGGCGTGCCTGGCGCGGCTACGACGCCGGGAAACGCGTCAACGGGCGCAAACGCCGCGTCGTGGTCGACACCCTCGGGCTGTTGCTGGTGGTGATGGTCACCGCCGCCAACCTGCAGGACCGCGACGGCGGCAAGCTGGCGTTGCAGCGGTTGCGGTTCGCGACGCCGTCGGTGGCGACGGTGTTCGCCGACGGGGGCTACGCCGGCCGGCTAGTGGGCTACGCCGGCCAGGTCCTGCGGGTGGCCGTCGAGGCGGTCCACAAGCCCGCTCGAGCAGCGCGGCTTCGCGGTCCTGCCCCGCCGCTGGGTGGTGGAACCCAGCTTGGCTTGGATCCTGCGCCGCCGCCGCCTCGACCACGACTGCGAACGACGAACCGACAGCGCCGAAGCGACGACGAAGTGGGCCATGATCGGCGTCAGACGCGACGCCTCGCCCCGGTCCCAGCCGACCTCCCTGGCAGCCCGCGACCCCCACATAACCCCATCTCAAACACGCTCCCAGTCGGTAGAAGCCCATCCGTCTACCAACGCCGAGGTCGCCAAGGCGCGACGCGCCGCGAGGCCTCGAGCAGATCCGGCACCGCTCGGCGCGGACGTTGCGCGCGGCCGCCCGTCGCCTGGTCGGCGAGGCGCACCTGACCCAGCGCGACGTCGCCGACCTCCTCCTGGGGGTGTCCCACCAGCGGGTGGCGCAGGTCCTGCGCGAGCGCGAGGACGCCTAGTGTCCTGTCCGGGTGAAGGGCTGTAGAAGTTGCTAGGCGTCTTGGGTGACGGCGCGGCAGTAGCCGGCGAGGCGGTCCAGGATCTGCTCGGCGGTCTTGTGCCACACGAACGGCTGAGGGTCGGCGTTCCAGGCGTCGACCCAGGTTTGGATGTCGGCGGCGAGGGCGGCGGCGCTGGTGTGGGCGGAGCGCTGCAGCTTCTTGGTGGTCAGGGCGGCGAACCAGCGTTCGATTAACCGGCCCTCGGGGTGATGTCAAGCAACGGGTTCGGATCGGCGCGTGTCGCTGAGGCGGCGAAGGTGGGTTTCGATGCTGGCGATGACGCGGGCGTGGCGGGCCACTTCGGAGTCCCAGCCGCGCGCCTCGGCGTCGTCGCGCAGGACATGCACGTCGTCGAGTTGGGCCTGGAGTTGTGGGAGGAACTCGGCGGTGGTGACGAAGTTGTCGCACTGTTCGCAGACGTTGGCGTAGGGGCAGGCCTCGGCGGCGAGGTGACGTGAGCAGTAGCCGTGGGCGACGCGGGTCTTGAGCAGTTCGCCGCGGAGCCACTCGACGCGGTCGGGCACGGCGGGCTTGCCGCCGATGATCAGCGGCAGGGGTTGGCGTGCGCGGACCTTGGCCATGGCCTGCTCGTAGGCGGCCCGCACCGTGGGCGAGGCCAGCGACGCGTACCGCAGGGTCATCTCGGCCGAGACGTGTCCGAGCAGCGCCATGAGGGCTTGCAGGCTCATGCCGGCGTTGACAAGTTCGGTGCCGTAGGTATGGCGAAGCTGATGAGGCGTGACGCGCAGCGGCGCGCCGCCTGATCCGCGCAGCCCGGCAGCGGCGACGGCGTGGTCGAGCCCGCGGCGCAGCCGGTAGGCGCTCAGACGGCGTCCGCGTTCCATGAACAGGAAGTCGGCGGGTCGGCCGTGACGCGGGTGGGCCAGAGCGCGCTGGGGACCGCGATGGGTCATCCAGGCGTCGAGGGCCGCCAGCGTCTCGGGGTCAAGCGGCACCATCCGCTCGGTGCCCAGCTTGCCGAGGGGAACCTTGATCCAGGTGCCGTGGCTGGCCGAGTCCCACAGGCAGTCCAGTTCGAGGTCGAGCAGCTCGCCAAGACGCATGCCGGTGCCGCGCAGGATGGTCAGCCCGCAGCGGGCGAACCGGTCGTCGAGCGCGCTGACGGCGGCGGTCAGGTCACGGTCGACGTCTGGGGCGAGCGCTCGTGGCAGCGGGCGGTCCAGGCGTGGGATGTCGCCGGGGAACAGCAGCCGCCGCGCTGGTCGCTGGGCCCAGCCCCACACCGCGAGGTCGTCGAAGAAGGCGCGAAGGTCCACGACCACTCGCTTGGAGGTGACCGGCGAGACCGCCTGGTCGCGGGCGACACGGCCGCGCCAGGGGCGCCGGTGGTTCCACACGAGGAACGGCTCGACGTGGGTGTGACGGTCGAGGTCGACCAGGCTGGCGACCTGGGGATGGTGAGCGGCGAGATATTCGCTGAACACGATGAGACTGTCGGCGCGCAGCTCGACGGTGGACGGTCGCAGCGTGGCGGCGACGGTCTGCAGGTAGCGCAGCGCGGCCCGGCGGATGTCGGGTTGGGCGATGGCTTCCAGCCGCTCGGCGAGGCTGGCCGCCCCTGGCCTGGCCTTGCGCGGTGTCGTGGCACACACGCCCAGCTCGTAGCAGGCCTGGTGCAGGCTAAACAGCCGCGCCTGGTTGTGACCGCGGGCGCTGGCCGTGGCCGATGGCGCTGCGGCGAGGTCGGCAGCGAACGCGGCGAAGTCGGCGTCGTCGAGCTCGCGCAGCCTCTTGCCAGCCCATAGACAGAGCAGTGCCAGGCCGCCCGAAGTGACATCGCGGGTCCAGTTGCGGCTCCAGCCGAACCGCTGTGCGACCTGCGCGACCGCGGCGACGTCATCGGGATGGCGCGCCGCCCAGGCGGCATACAGACCCCCGGGGATCTTGGCCACGAGCAGGTCCAGGTCGGGGCGCAGATGGCCCTCGATGAAGCACCAGCACACAAACGGCCAGGCGCTCGCCCGGCGCAGGTCGGTCAGACGCGCGTTGGTGGGTCGTGCCATCCAGGCCGTTAGGTCCGGGTGCCAGGCGAGCAGCTGCTCGGCTGCGCGGCGGCGGATCCGCTTGGCGTCGGGGTTGATCGCCAACCCCTGGACGTGCTCGGCGTAGCCGACAAGCAGGTCCGCCGCACCCGCGTCGCGCAGCGACACCGCAGCCAGCGCGCTCATCGCGTCGCCTTGCGCGCCCTGGCGAACTCGGCGGCCAGCGTGTCCGCCGACAGGTGCACGTAGCCAGCAGTGGTCTCGGGTGAGGCGTGCCCCATCAACTCGCGCAGCACCAGCAGGTCAATGCCAGCGGCGGCGAGTTCGGTGCCGTAGGTGTGGCGCAGCCGATGCGGACGCACGCGCTGTGCGCCCGAGCGCGCCCGATGGGTGCGGAAGATGCGACGCATGCCGGCCTCGGTCATCGCCCGCCCCGCACTCGGGCCACGCAGAACCACGAAACACTCTGCGGTCGCGCAGCCGTCCGGTCGTTCGTCGCGTAGGTACGCGGCCAGTTCGGTGAAGAACGCGCGGTCGATCGGTACGACCCGCTCGCGGCCGCCCTTACCGACCACCCGCACCCGGCGCAGCCCCATGTCGACGGCGGCCAGCCGCAGCGAGCGGACCTCCGCGGCGCGCAGGCCGCCCAGCAGCATCGCCAGGGCCATCGCCCGATCCCGGTGCGTGCCGAGGTCGGCGATGAACGCGTCGACCTCGCCGGCGTCCAGGCTGTCGGGCAGCCGCCGGGGTTGGCGCACCAGCCGCCCCCCGGTGGCGGCGCGGCGCCCACCGACGTGTCCCAGCACGCCGCGCGGCTTGGGTCGCAGACCCGTCGAGCGGCGCGCCGCCGGCACCGGGTTGTCCTCGCGCACGCCGGTGATGACCGCGAACTCGAACAACCCGCGTACCGCCGCGATGCGCCGGTTCATCGTCGCCGGCGCCGGTCCCCTCCGCTCGGCCAGCCGCACGACCTTGGTCCCCGCCGTGGGCTTGGGCTTGGTCTGCCAGTCGAGATACTCGAACAGGTCGGTGGCGACCACGTCGGTCAGCGTCGCCCGGCGCTCGGCGAGGAAGCGGCTGAAGTTGAGCAGGTCATAGGCGTAGCCCCGGACCGTGCCCGCCGCGAAGCCGCGCGTCTCGAGATGGGTCAGGAAGCCGTTGACGACATCGGTGATCGGGCCAGCGCCCTCAAGACGGTGAGTCGCGCCGCTGCGAACGACGGCAAGCTCCATGGCTGCCTCCTCAGGCCGAGTATCCGCCCTGCCAGACAGCTAGCCGTGGAACTCACGCGCTCCTGGAGAGCCCCGGCTGGGAGGGCCGGTAAACAGAGACCAGGTTCATCCAGGACCCGTAGGTGGGTGTGAAGTGCAGGTGGAAGCGGCGGTGGCGCAGCAGCCAGCGGTGCACCTTCGGCGTGGTGTGGGTCGACAGGTTGTCCAAGATCACGTGGACGGCCAGCTCGTCGGGGACCTCGCGGTTGATCTTGTTCAGGAATGCCAGGAAGTCGTCTTGGGTGTGGGACCGGCGCAGGTCGGTGATCACCGTGCCCGAGGCGATGTCCAGCGCGGCGAACAGGTCCACGGCGCCGTGGCGCTGGTAGTCGTGAGTGGCCCGCTGCGGGGTGGTCGGCAGCAGCGGCAGCGTCGGGGCGGTGCGGTTCAGCGCCTGGATCTGGGGTTTCTCATCGACGGCGAACACCGCGGCGGCGTCGGGCGGGTTCATATACAGCCCGACGATGTCGCGGACCTTCTCGATCAGGTCGGGGTCCGGTGACACCTTGAAGCCGTCCTGACGCCACGGCTTGAGCCCGAATGCCCGCCAGATCTCAGCGACGGTGGTCTTGGAGATCCCGTGCTTGGCCGCCAGCCCGCGGGTCGACCAGTGCGTATCCGCGCCCGGCGCGGTCTCCAGCGTGTCGACCACGACCGCCTCCACGGCCTCGTCACCGATCGTGCGGGCCGCCCCCGGCCGCGGCGCGTCGGTCAACCCCTCCAGCCCGTCGGCGGCGAACCGGTGCCGCCACTTGGACACCGTCACCGGATGGCAGCCCTCCCGCGCCGCGATCTGGTTGTTGGTCAGCCCCTGGTCGCAGCCCAGCACGATCCGGCAGCGCAACGCCAACGCCTGAGACGAGGAATGCCGCCGCGACCAGCGCGCCAACGTCTCCCGCTCCGTCTCGCTCAACGCGATGCTGACCGTGGGCCGTCCACGCCGTGCCATACCGCTGGCCTCCACGCCCGGCAGCGGCCCCACGACCGCCGCGTCGGCGTGATCATCCCCCAACCAATACTCAGTCAATCAACCGGACAGAACACTAGCTGGAGGTTTCCTCGGCGGCGGCCGCCTGGGGCGTGGGGAAGTGGGCCTGCATCCAGGCCTGCCATTCCCGCTCGTCACGGGCGGCCGTCGCCGGGGCCCCGTCGCCGAACAGGTAGAGATGGACGCTGGTGGACACGTGCTCGCCGTCACCCTCAGCCGCGACGAAGCCCCGGGCGCGGGGGTGGCGAGCAGCAGCGTGAGCATGCCGTCGGTGACCCGCTCCACGACGCCGCCGAGGGGCGGCGCGTCGGCAGCGAAGGCCGACACCCGCTCCCCCTTCGCGGCGCTGGTCGGCAGGCCGAGCGCCGAGGCGAGCGCGTGCCAGACCTCCGCGTTCGCTCCCTTGCCGAAGCCGTTGACGATGACCGTGCCCCCGTGCTGCCCCGGGAAGTGGGTCAGGTACAGGCGCAGGTTGGACAGGAACAGCTTCCAGCCCGCCGTCTGGCCGTCGTACTCCGCGCCGGTGCCGAACCCGCTGGCGATCAGCCGCACCACGCAGGTATCACCGGTCCGAGCCTCGACGAGGAACTCATAGGCCAGGTCGCCCGGGTCGCCCTCCATGCTCCCGTAGGCGAAGCGCCGTGGCGGGTCCCAGGCGGTGACCCGGCCGGGCGGCCAGCGCGATGAGGTAGCTGGCCGAGAGCCGGTCGTGGGTGCGCCGGGGATCGGCGCCGGCGCGGCCCAGCGCGCCGGCGCGACGGGGTCCAGCGCCACCGCGACGGCGGTGGGATCGGCAATCACCTCGAGGTCGAGCCCCGCGCCAGTGGGGTGGGCGCTCGCTCTGCACGACCTGGTAGAGGGTGGAGAAGCGCTCGATGTCGAGGAAGACGACCGACGCCCCGACCTCGTCCACCTGCTGCGTGCCCGCACCCAGAACCCGTCCATCAGCTGCCGGGTGCGCTTCGTCGACCACCCGATGGCGTGGGCGATGGCGATGCCCGCCCGCCAGCCGTCGTAGCCTGGGCCGTAGCCGGTGATCCCCACGAGCCTCATCGCCGCAGCCCTAGAGGCCGTCCAAAGCGGCGGAACAGCCCCGCCTATCCTGGTCGGGCCCATGGAGACGCCCACCCTGACCGCGCCGCCTTCTGAGCTCAGCGAGCGGATCTCCTACCCCCCGGACCTGCCGATCACGGCGCGGCGTGAGGACCTGCTGGCCGCGCTCCGTGACCACCAGGTGGTGATCGTCGCGGGCGAGACCGGATCCGGGAAGACGACCCAGCTGCCGAAGCTGTGCCTGGAGCTGGGGCGCGGGACGCAGGGCCAGATCGGGCACACCCAGCCGCGCCGCATCGCGGCGCGCACCGTCGCCGAGCGCGTCGCCTCCGAGCTCGGCAGCGAGCTCGGCGGTCTCGTGGGTTACAAGGTGCGCTTCAGCGATCGCGTGGGCGCCAACACCCGCGTGAAGCTGATGACCGACGGCATCCTGCTGGCCGAGATCGCCCAGGACCGCGAGCTGCGCCGCTACGACACCATCATCATCGACGAGGCCCACGAGCGGTCGCTGAACGTCGACTTCCTCCTGGGCTACCTGAAGCGCCTGCTCCCCCGCCGCCCCGATCTCAAGGTCGTCATCACTTCCGCGACCATCGACCCGGAGCGCTTCTCCCGCCACTTCGACGGCGCGCCGGTGGTGACCGTCTCGGGGCGGACCTACCCGGTCGAGGTGCGCTACCGGCCCCTGACCGCCGAGGAGGCCCATGACGACCGCGACCAGACCCAGGGGATCCTCGACGCGGTCGACGAGCTCGTCGCCGAGGGCCCGGGCGACATCCTGGTGTTCCTGTCTGGCGAGCGCGAGATCCGCGACACCGCCGACGCGCTGCGAGACCGCGCGCTGCACGATGTCGACGTGCTGCCGCTGTACGGACGGCTGTCCGCCGCCGAGCAGCAGCGCGCGTTCCAGCCCCACCCGGGCCGGCGGCGGGTGGTGCTGGCGACCAACGTCGCGGAGACGTCGCTGACGGTGCCGGGCATCCGCTCCGTGGTCGATCCGGGGACGGCGCGGATCTCGCGCTACAGCGCGCGGACCAAGGTGCAGCGCCTGCCGATCGAACCGGTGTCGCAGGCGTCGGCGGACCAGCGCAAGGGCCGCTGCGGGCGCACCGCGGACGGCATCTGCATCCGCCTGTACCGCGAGGCGGACTTCGCGGCGCGCCCCGCGTTCACCGACCCCGAGATCCTGCGCACCAACCTCGCCTCGGTGATCCTGCAGATGACGTCGCTGGGCTTGGGCGACATCGCGGCCTTCCCGTTCCTCGACCCGCCGGACCGGCGCAGCATCACCGACGGCGTGCGCCTGCTGGAGGAGCTTGGCGCCTTTGACAGCGCTCAGCGGGAGGGCCGCGCCCGGCTGACGCCGGTGGGTCGCAAGCTCGCGCAGCTCCCCGTCGACCCGCGCTTCGCGCGCATGATCGTCGAGGCCGACCGCACCCGCTGCGTCGCCGAGGTCCTGGTGATCGCCGCGGCGCTGTCGATCCAGGACCCGCGCGAGCGGCCGGCCGAGCACGAGCAGGCCGCCGACGAGTCCCACGCGCGCTTCGCCGACCCCGACTCGGACTTCCTGACCTACCTCAACCTGTGGCGCTACCTGCGTGAGCAGGCCGACACGCTGTCGTCCAACCAGTTCCGCCGCCGCTGCCGCGCGGAGTACCTGAACCACCTGCGCGTGCGCGAGTGGCAGGACCTCTACGCCCAGCTGCGCCAGGCAGCGCGCTCGGCCGGCATCACCCCGAGCAGCGCCCCCGACGACCGCCAGGCCATCGCCACCGCCATCCTGTCCGGCCTGCTGTCCCACATCGGCCTCAAGGCCGACGAGCGCAACTCCTACCTCGGCGCGCGCAACCTGCGCTTCGCGGTCTTCCCGGGATCCGCGCTGTACCGCAGGCCGCCCCGCTGGGTGATGGCGGCGGAGCTGGTGGAGACCTCCCGGCTGTGGGGACGGGTGGTGGCCCGGATCGACCCCGGCTGGGTCGAGCCGCTCGCCGGGCACCTGGTCCAACGCAGCTACAGCGAGCCACACTGGGACCCCGGCCGCGGCGCCGTAATGGCCTACGAGCGGGTGACGTTGTACGGCGTCCCGGTCGTGGCGTCGCGGCGGGTGAACTTCGCGCGCATCGACCCGGCGCTGTCCCGCGAGCTGTTCATCCGCCACGCGCTCGTCGACGGCGACTGGGAGGCGCCGCACGCGTTCCTCGCCGACAATCGACAGCTGCTCGCCGAGGTCGAACAGTTGGAGCAGCGGGCGCGCCGCCGTGACCTCGTGGTGGACGACGAGGCGCTTTTCGCATTCTACGGCGCCCGCCTCCCGGCCGACGTCACCTCCGCCCGCCACTTCGATCGCTGGTGGAGGCGGACGGACCAGCCCGACCTGCTGCGCCTCGACCGCGCCACGGTGCTCGGCGCCGCCGCCGCCGAGGTCGACCCGGCCGACTACCCCGACGTCTGGGGCGCCCGGCGGCCTGGACCTGCCGCTGACCTACCGCTTCTCCCCCGGCGCGGCCGACGACGGCGTCACCGTCACCGTCCCGCTGCTCGTGGTCAGCCGCGCGGCCGGCCTCGGCTTCGACTGGCAGGTCCCCGGCCTGCGCGAGGAGCTGGTGGCCGCGCTCATCCGCTCGCTGCCCAAGCCTCTGCGCCGCGGCATCGTGCCCGCCGGCGACGCGGCGCGCGCGGTCCTCGCGCGCGTCACCCCCTACCGCGAACCCCTGCTCGACGCGCTGGAACGCGAGCTGCGTAGCGTGCGCCAGGTCGCGGTGCCGCGCGCTGTTTGGCAGCTCGACCAGGCGCCCGACCACCTGCGGATGAACGCGCGGGTGGTCGATGTTGACGGGCGGGTCGTGGGTGAGGGCAGAGACCTCGGCGCGCTGCAACGCGCGCTGCGTGGTGCACAGCAGGACGCGCTCGCCTCGGCGGCGGGTGGCCTGGAGCGGCGCGGGCTGCAGACCTGGGACCTCGGCGAGCTGCCACGCACCGTCACGCTGCGCAGCGGCGGGCACGAGGTGCGCGCCCACCCCGCCCTCGTCGACGAGGGCGACAGCGTCGCCGTCCGGCTCCTGGGTACCGCCGCCGAGCAGGAGCCGGCGATGTGGCAGGGCACGCGGCGCCTGCTGCAGCTCGGCGTCCCGTCGGTGCTGCGGTACGTCCAGGGACGCCTGCCCAATGCCACGAAGCTGGCGCTCACCGCCAGCCCGTACCGCGACCTCGCTGAGCTGCTCGGCGACGCCACGCTGGCCGCCGCGGACGCGCTGCTCGCCCGGCACGGCGGACCCGCCTGGGACGCCGAGGGCTTCGCCGCGCTGCGGGAGGCGTTCCGCGGCGAGCTCGGCGACGCGGTGCTCGCCGTGCTCACCGACGTCGGGCGCATCCTGCCGCTCGCCGCGCAGGTGGAACAGCGCCTCGACGGTCTGGTCAGCCCCGCTCTCGCCCCCGCAGTCGCCGACATCTGCGCACAGCTCGGCGCGCTCGTCCCGCGCGGCTTCGTCGGCCAGGTCGGCAGCCGGCGGCTCGGCGACCTCGTGCGCTACCTGCGCGCGACCGAGGTGCGCCTCGACACCCTCACGCGCGACCCCCGCCGGGACCGCGAGCGGATGGACACCGTCGCGCGGACACACCAGGCCTATCTGAGTCTGCTCGTCGCACTCCCACCGTCCCGCCACGTCGCCGAGGACGTGCGGGCCATCCGCTGGATGATCGAGGAGCTGCGCGTCAACACCTTCGCCCAGGCCATCGGCACCCCCACCCCCGTCTCCGAGCAGCGCATCCTGCGCGCCATCGACCGGCTGACCCCGTGACCGCCTCGGACCTGCTGGTCGACCGCGCCGACGGCCACCGGCTGCGCGTGGTCACGTCCGACACCGCCGATGAGGGCCGCCTTGCGCCGGGGCAGGTGCTGCTGCGCGTCGACAGCTTCGGCCTCAGCGCGAACAACGTCACCTACGCGGTGACGGGGGACGCGCTCGGTTACTGGCGCTTCTTCCCCGCTCCTGGGCGCTGGGGGCGGGTGCCGGTGTGGGGCTTCGCCGACGTGCAACGTCGCGGCACCCGGACCTCGCCGGCGGCGAGCGCATCTTCGGCTACCTGCCGATGTCCACCCATCTGGTGGTGGCGCCTGGCCGGGTCCGTGCGGCGGACTTCGCCGACGCCGGCGCGCACCGCAGCGCTCTGCCGTCCGTCTACAACCACTACACACGCGCGGCCGCGGACCCCGGCTACGACGCGAGCCAGGAGGCCGAGCAGATCCTGCTGCGCCCGCTGTTCCTGCTGTCGTTCGTGCTCGACGACTTCCTCGCCTCCTCGGACGGCTTCGGCGCGCGCTGGGTGGTGCTGTCGAGCGCGTCGAGCAAGAGCGCCGTCGGCCTGGCGCACCTGCTCACCAGGCGCGAGGGCCGCGGCTTCGAGGTGGTGGGCCTGACCTCCGCGCGCAACGAGGCGTTCGTCAACGTCCTCGGGTCCTACGACCGGGTCGTGACGTACGACGACCTCCCGTCGCTGCCGACCGGTCCGGCGGTGTTCGCCGACCTGGCGGGCGGCGCCGAGATCGTGGCCGGGGTCCATCGCCACTTCGGCGACGACCTGCGCCACAGCGCCAGCGTGGGCTTCACCCACGGGGACCGGCCGGAACCCGGACAGGATCTGCCAGGGCCGCGACCCGAGCTGTTCTCCGCGCCCACCGTCATCCGGCAGCGCACCCGGGAGTGGGGCCCGCAGGGGTTCGAGGAGCGCTACGCCGGCGCCTGGCGCGGCTTCGTCGCGTCGGTCGGCGGCTGGCTGCGCGTGGAGCACGGCCACGGCTGGGACGCGGTCGAGCGGGTGTACACCGACCTGCTCGACGGCCGCGTCGACCCGCGCCTGGGCCACGTCCTGTCGCCGCCGCCCAGCTGAGCCCCCACCACCGCGACCGCGCCCCTCGCCCGCCCACCTACGCGCCACCTGCGTGCCCAGGCGGAGTTGGCGGTCGACCGCTTCCTGGCGCTGACCTCGCCACAGCCGTATGACCGAAGGTTAGTAGGCCCAGGTATCGCGGCGGGGCTCTGGGAGCTCTACCGACGCGTACAGGCCGAGCCGGCTGCTAACCGGCGGGTGGTGCGTTCCAGCCCGTCCACACGCTTCACAGGTGGCCGAGGCCGCGGTCGAGGGCTTGCGGCCCGATGGTCACCACCACGTTCGGCGGGGAGACGCTCGCCGCGCTGCCCGGCCCGGCGGCGCTGCCGTTGGGACGCATCGCTGCCGCAGGGTCCTGCTGACCAGGCGTGCGCAGCGCGTGGACCGCGCGCCGGCGATCGGGCTGCTCAGCATCGCCAGCTTCACCGTGCCCCACGAGGTCGTCGCCACTGTCAGGGTGTGAACTGGACGGTGGCCTCGATCTCGACGGCGATGTCGAACGGCAGCTCCGACATGCCGACCGCGGAGCGTGCGCCGCGGCCGCGCTCGGCCCACACGGCGATGAGCAGCTCCGAGCAGCCGTCGATCACCATCGGTGTGCGGTTGAACCCCGGCGCGCAGTTGACCATGCCGAACAGGCGCACGACCTGGGTCACGCGCTCCAGGTCGCCGAGCTCGGCCTGCAGCACGGCGAGGATCTGCAGGCCGGTGAGCCGCGCCGCTTCCCTTGCCTGGGCCTCGTCGACATCCGCGCCGACCTTGCCGGTCAGCAGCGTCCCGTCGGCCAGCACAGGCCCGGTGCCGGACAGGTAGAGCAGGTCGCCGACGGCCAGCACGGGGCGGTAGAGCCCGGCCGGGGTCTTCGCCGACGGCAGCGTGATGCCGAGTGAGTCGAGACGTGCTGCGGTCTTCATCCTGCTCTTCTATATCCGTTGCTCGCCATCGGATCGCCGCAGACTCTACACCGCGGCCCTACGGGGCGCCCTCGGCGAGGTCGGGGCTGCGCTCGGGCTGTGGGACGCACAGCAGCAGGGCGCCGGGTCGGACGGTGACCGCCAGCGAGCGGCCGGGGCTGATCACGTCGCCGTCCAGCTCACGGGGCTGCTCGCGGTCGCTGGTGACCGCGACCCGGCGCGCGCGGAAGACCTCCATGCCCGGGATGCGCTCGTGACGGCGGAGCACCGCCCAGGCCAACGCGGCCCAATGCCCGACCGTGCGCGGGGCGACGACGGCCACGTCGAGCTGCCCGTCGTCGGGTACCGCGTCCGGCAGCAGGCGGACGCCGCCCTGCAGACGGCCGACGTTGCCGACCACCACCGTCCGCGCGCGTCGACGCAAGGGCGGGTCGTCGTCCAACCGGAGCTCCACGCGCATGGCCGGGTCGCGCAGGTGACGCAGCGCCGCGAGCACGTAGGCGACCACCCCGACGCGGCTCTTGAGGGCCTCCGACGCGCCGTCGAGCAGCTGCGCGTCGAAGCCCATTCCGGCCATGACCACGAAGTGGCGCCCCTCGACCACGCCGACGTCGAGCCGTCGACGGCCCATCTCGACCACCACCGCGACTCCCGCGGCCGGGTCGTTGGGCAGGCCGAGGTTGGCCGCCAGCAGATTGCCCGTCCCGGTGGGCAGCACGGCCAGCGCCGCGTCGGTGCCGACCAGCGCGTCGACGCAGGTCATCACCGTGCCGTCCCCGCCGCAGGCGAACACCACCTGTGCGCCGTCGGCCACCGCCTGCTTCGCCTGCGCGAACCCGGGTTCCTCGGGGGTGGTCGCGAACCAGGCGGGCTTCGCCCACCCTGCCTTTCCCAGCGCCGCGCCGACCGCTCGCCGCAGACCCTCCAGGTCCGCGACCTTGGCGGGATTCACCACCACGGCGCAGCGCTGCCCGTTGGTCTCGCGCTCCATGGTCACGTCGCCAGTCTGCCCGCTCCCGCCGACGCGCCCCTGCGATGATCACGAGATGACGCCGGAGCAGCGCTACGCCGGGCTCGTCGAGGAGTTCCTCGGCCGTCCGCGCGTGACCCACCCGGGCCGACGGGACGCGGGCGTAGCGGGGCTTTGACTCGTCCGCGCTGAAGGTCGACGGCAAGATCCTCGCCGAAGCTCGAGCTGCTGCTGGCGCTGCGCCGGTCCGAGCGGATCACCTGGTCCGGCCGGCGCCGCGCGCCGCTCGATGACGTGGGCATCTACCCGCGCCCGGTCCAGGACCCGCTGCCGGTG
>Ga0136616_10000370_pt1 | contig 20630 bp, 18 predicted proteins | sample AntDrymUQ2992106_2_FD_106648 | JGI IMG/M metagenome (GOLD analysis project Ga0136616, IMG submission 106648) | Polar desert sand microbial communities from Dry Valleys, Antarctica - metaG UQ299 (21.06) | ecosystem: Environmental > Terrestrial > Soil > Desert | place: Antarctica: Dry Valley... | reverse complement strand
TTTTCCATAAGTTTCTCCTGACGGCAATAGCTTACAGCAGAGAGATGAAACACGAAGAGCGCGAAGAACTGAGAAGCGCACGAAGGATACAAAGGAAATGATGAGTGATGAATGCGGAATGATGAGTGTCATCAAGTGCCGTCGTGATATCCATCATTTATCATTTCGCATTCATCATTTCCTCTTCGCCGTTAAATCCTTCACCCCTCATTGAGCCACTGAAAAGAAGCCGCTGACGATTTCTCGTCAGCGGCTGGCCGGCGGATTATTTGAGTAAAGGCCAAAGGTCGGCGAACGTCGAGCGTGCTTTCTCATTGCTTACTTGCCACCCACTTTTACGCGGTTGCTGCTGAAGGTAGTAAGCCTCTGATCTCTCGCACGATGCGTTGCGCGTCCTGTTGGTCTCTGAGCGCGATCATGAAGAACTTGTAGCCTTGCTGGAAGCAGATGACGCCGTTCGAGAAGAGCCAGATGCCTTCGAGGACGGGGTTGCCGCCCAAGAGCCAACTGATGGGTGCGCCGACGATCCGGCCCGGTTGAAAAATTTGCGCGCAGATGGCGACGCCCGCCGCGCAACTGAACGCGCCGAGCAAGGGCGCGCCGACGTAGCGCACTATCGTCCGCTCGAACTCCGCGCGCTTACGTTCGGCCTCCGTCAGTTCGCCGCGTTTGATTAGTTCTTCACGCTCGCGCAGGTAACTATCGAACTTCGCGCCCGCGCGCTGTATCGCCCAGACGGGCAGAGCCGAGTGGGTTAGCCAGTGCGGGTGCGCGCCGAGCAACACGGCGTCGAGTCGCGGAAACGACGCGCCCAATCCGACACCCGCCGCGATTGAGAATGAAACCATCACGGCCTGTTTTGGATTCGCCCGCGCCCAATCATAAACTTTGAAGAGGCCAATGCCGGCGGCAGAAGTGGCGCGTGTCGCGCGCGAGCCGATACTGTAAGCCCGCGCCGCGCGTTCGTAGTAAGTCTTGGCTTCGCCGAAAACCTCATTGGCCCGCTCGCCGGCTGCGCGCCCGGCATGGCGCAAACGCTCAGAGGCTTCGCGCGCTGCTCTCGCCGCCTCATCCGCCGCGTGCCGCGCTCCCTCGCGCACATCCGTCGCACGATCACGCACTTCAAACTCTTCGCTCAGGCGCTCGGCCTCGGCGCGCGCCCGCTCCGCTTCGCTCATCACGCGCGTCGCGCCGCGCTTGGCTGCATCCTGCGCCACCCGCGCGCTCTCCTCGACGCGATCCTTAATCTTGTACTTCTCATCAAGCTCGCGCGCCTTGCGCCGCGCCGCCGCACGCCACTCTTCCAACCTGTCTCGATAATCAGCCATGCAACCTCCAATAAAACAAAGATGAAAGATGAAAGATGAAGGCGGAAGTGAAGCGCTTTTTCATCCTTCTGCCTTCATCCTTCATCCTTGTCCTGTTGTTACGCCCTGTGCCTGCGCTGAGTTCGCTTCCGGATCGGCAGTGGGAGCGCGCCCGACACGGTCGCGGCCTTGCCGTTTGGCTTCATAGAGCGCGGCATCAGCATTGGCGAATAGCTCGCGGCTGCCGTCCGGCATGTCGGCGGAAAATTCGGCCAGCCCGAAGCTCGCGCTCAAGGCTTCAACCTCCGGCACTTTCGTCTCTTTGACCGCGAGGCGCAGGCGCTCGGCGACTTCGAGACCGTGCGCCAAATCCGTCTCGGTCAGGATCACTGCGAACTCGTCGCCGCCGATGCGCGCCGTCGTATCGATGCCGCGCGTCCCGGCTTGCAGCGCGCCCCCTAAACGCCGCAGCATTTCGTCGCCAGCCTCGTGGCCGTGCGTGTCGTTGACATTTTTGAAATGATCGATGTCGATCAGCAGCAGGCAGAACGGCCTACCATAACGTTGTGTGCGCTCCACTTCGCGCTCCACTTGCCGCTCGAAGCGGCGGCGGTTCGCCAGCCCCGTCAAGTGATCGGTGAAGGCCGCTTCTTCGCACGTGTCGAGATAGTTTTTGAAATCGAGGAGCGTGCCGACACGCGCCAACAACAGATCGAGATCGGTCGGGTCGGTGATGTAGCCGAGCGCGCCCGCCTCCGCGCCGCTCCGCTGATCATGCTCATCGTGGCGGGTCGCGCTCTGGATGATGATTGGGATGAAGCGCGTCTGCGGATTGGCGCGAATGCGACGGGCCATTTCAAAGCCATCCATTCTGGGCATCTGCACGTCGGTAATCACCAGATCGACTTGGAACGTTTCGGTGAGCGCTAAACCCTCTTGCCCATCGTTGGCCGTCAGCACTTTGTAGCCGTTCAACTCCAGCGCGAAGCGCAGCAATTGGCGCTTGTCCGGATCGTCGTCAACCAGCAGAATCTTAAATTTGTTGTCCATAACTTCCGTTCGCTCGCCTCATCCGTCCTCAAAAACAAATCTTGCGCGCGCCAGAGGCTTCATGCTAGAGTGCGCTCTAACAAGGACGGTCGCCCGCGTTTGGTCGCAGTCTTCGGCTGAGGCCCCACACACACGAACGTGTTTCGGATATTCAAAAGAACAAGTTTAAGCGCTCATTTTTTACTACTCCTCGCACGTTTAATTCTTTCCGGCGAGGCCGGCAACTGATCTGAACGCTTCTGACGGCGCAGCCTCAAGTCGCAAGCGCCAAGCCGACACTACATCAATCCCAGCATACTCAAGTTAGAGGTTCCCCCACAATGTCACACCGACGAGCCTGCGATCTGAACGCGCTAGACCGCGCCAACTTGATCCAGCAAACTGAGATCGGCAGCACGCTCGACGAATCACTGCTGCTGAAACTCGCCACCGCCGCTTTCGCATTGGACGTGCGCCGCCGCCGCTTCGTTTACCGCGCCGGCGATGTTGCGGACGCGCTCTTTTTACTCACGCGCGGGCGCGTGAAACTGTGCTGTATCGAGCCTGAGACGGAGCGTGAAGCGGTCATTGACATTTTGCCGACCGGCTCGCTGTTCGGCGAATACGCGCTTTATGCTGCGGGGGCGCATCAGATGTCCGCAGTGGCGTATGAAAATGCTCGCCTATTGCGGATACCTGCGGGGGAATTCCGGCAATTGATGGCTGAGGGTTGCGGGCTTTATGATTACACTTTCCGCCTGATCGGTCAACGGCTATCTCGTTCGGAGCGGCGCGTCGCCGACTTCGCGCTTGACGCCATCCCGGCCCGGCTGGAGAAACTGTTGATCGAACTCTCGGAGCGCTACGGACGACGCGCCGAAGACGGCGTGCTGATCGATCTCGCGCTCCCGCACCGCGAGATCGCTTCCATTGTCGGCTCGACGCGCGAGAGCGTCACCGTCCGCTTGAACGACATGCGCCGCGCCGGTATGATCGATTTCGTTGATCGCAAAATTTTAATCAAACACCCGCTGCCGGCGGCAGCCAGCGCCTAGCGGACGATGGACAAAAATGTTCTGCCATCGTCCATCGTCAATGGTCTATCGTCTTTTTATGAAGTGTCCGATCTGCGAAAAGCCCATCACTTGGAAAGATAATCCACACCGCCCGTTCTGCTCTGAGCGTTGCCAGCTCATCGACTTCGGCCACTGGGCCGACGAAGATTACGGCGTGCCTTCGGCGGAAGCCCCGCCCTCGGTCGAAGGCATTGAGCAGAGCCAACTTCCCACTCAAGACGAATAAGCGCGATGGGGCGAGAGGGAGATTAGAAGAGCGGGCGAAACCACTTTGTTTTTTTCTCTCCGTCGCCCTCGCCCATACCGCTCTTTGCCTTAATTTTTCTTGTCTATGCTTTCGTTTGCTGTATAATTTCGCCTTCAAAACCTGCCAGAGGCCAGAGAAAAGCTGGCACAAGATGTAGCCAGCCGCCGATGACCACATGGTTTTAGTCAAGTGAGGCGGGGAGATTCCGAAAAGTTTTGCAGTAAGGACACGCGAGTTCGATCCGCTGGAGTGCAATTCTTGAAACAAGGCTCGATTTTTTCGCCATAGAATTTTCGCGTTGAGAAGCAACTGCTTCTCGCTTCTTTCCGAGTCCCGACACCCGATTCCTGATGCCGCAAGTAAAACTCCCCTGCCGGAGCTTGCCCTGCGGCAAATCATACCGTGAGCCGCGCGCCGCGTGGCACGCGGTCCCGTGAAGCCCGGCTCACGCTCGCGGCTTGCCACACTTGAACCTGATCGAGGAGACAACATGGAGCGCATAATTCTCAGGCACTTGAGCGGCTCGAAGGCCAATCAGGTCGAGGAGTTCCCCCTCAACCACATCAAAGAGCTGATCATGGGGCGCGACCCTTCGGCCACCGTCCGCTACGACCCCGACCGTGACGACCTCGTCGGACGCCAGCACGCGCGCATCGCGCCAGATGCGAACGACCCGACGGCCTTCACCGTCACCGACCTCAACAGTCGCAACGGCACTTTCGTCAACCGTCAGCGCATCAACGGCACGATGCGGATCGGGCCGGGCGACACCGTGCAACTCGGACCCGGCGGCCCCGAATTCATCTTCGACCTTGAGCCGCGCCCCGCCGGAGCCGTCAAGACCACGCGCATCCCCGCCGGCTCAATGGCCCCGACCCTGCATGACCCTCCCCCTACGCGCGCCGTCAGCATCGGCGGCGCGGGCATGGTCTCGCCACCGTCGGGCGCGACGCCTCCGCCCACGAACACCATCGGCAAGGCGACCGTCGAGCGCATGATCTCGCACAACATCACCGAGACGAAGAAGAGCGAAGGGCGCAAGTATCTTCTGATCGGCGGCGCGGCGCTCGTCGCCGTGCTGATGCTGTTCGGCGTGGTGGCCGGCTTTCTGGTCTGGCGCAACCGCGGGGCGCAGCAGGAACTCAGCGGGCTGCGGCAGAACATCGCCGACAAGGAAGCGGGCGCGGCGCTCACGCCTTCCGCCGTGGCGAAGTCCAACGCCAGCGCAGTCGTCAAGATCGAAGTCGCGTGGCGGCTCATCTCGCCGGCGGGTGGCCTCGTTTATCACCAGTATCTTCCAGACCCAGACCGTAAAGGCCCGATCCAAGCCGGGTCCGCCGCTTACGCGATGTACGTGAGGTTAAATGACGGCACTATCGAACCCGTGCTGACTTACGACGGCAACAAGGACAGCGAAGCCATCGGCGGCCAGCATACCGGATCGGGATTTGTCGTCTCAAGCGACGGTTTCATCCTCACTAACCGTCACGTCGCGGCGGCGTGGGAAACGGCTTATGACTTCCCCGAGAGCGCCAACCGGGGCATAGTCATTGACGCCGCCACCGGGCGTTATGAACCACTTGAGCAGCCATTGACGACTTGGGTTCCTGCCGCAACCAAGCAGGTGATTAAGCAAGGAAAATTCGACGGCAGGAATGACCGCCTCGCCGTCGCTTTCCCCGGCAAAGAAAATCGCATCGCCTCGCAGCTCGTGCAATCGTCGCCGCGCCATGATGTGGCGATGATTAAGATCAGCGTCCCCGATCCGACGCCCAAAGTCGAGATCAACGATAACTACGATTCGATTCAGCCGGGCGACGCGGCCATCGTCCTCGGTTATCCGGCGGTTTCACCGCCCGTCTTCGGCATCGTCAAATCGCAGGACGTTTTCAACCGCGAAGGGCAGGTGACGGAACTCCCTGACCCGACTCTCAGCGTCGGCAATATCGGCAGGCTGCTGCGCGGGCGCGAAGCGTCTGAGAAGAAACAAGGCATCTACAGCGTCTTCGGCGACGCCTATCAGTTGACCATCAACTCGACGGGCGCGGGCAACAGCGGCGGCCCCGTCTTTGACGACCGCGGGCGCGCCGTCGGGATATTTTACGCGGGGCGTCGCACCGACGCCGCCATCACGTTCGCCGTGCCGATCCGCTACGGCAAAGAATTAATGTCAGTAGGCCAGTAAGGTCAGGCGCTTGAGACGACTTTATTGGTGATGATCGCGTTAACGGTCGCGGGGCGTGAGGCGCGTTTCGCATCGTTCACAGCCGCCGCACTCCCCAGCTTGTAGGGAAACGAAAGTGAGCAGGCCAGACCTTATCAACTCTACCGTCGGCGAATACTGCCTCGTGGATTTTCTCGGCGCGGGCGGAATGGGAGATGTCTATCGCGGCGTGCATTCCAAAATCGGGAGGGTCGCCGCCATCAAAGTCTTGACGCAGACTGCCAACACCGGCGGCTTCGTCGAACGCTTCTTCAACGAGGCGCGCATACAGGCCAGCCTCCAGCATCCGAACATTGCCACGCTCTACGATTTTCTCGAATTCGACGGCCAGCCCTGCATCATCATGGAATATGTTGACGGGCAGACGCTCGCCGACCGCATCAGGCCCGTTGGTCCCCTGCCGCTTGCGGAAACGCTCCGCGTCTTTCGTGCTGTGGTCGAAGCCGTCGGCTACATTCATGGGTACGGCATCATTCACCGCGACATCAAATCCAACAACATCAAGATCAGCTCGACGGGACAAGTGAAGCTGCTCGACTTCGGCATCGCCAAAGGGAGTATGAGTCCCGGCCTGACCGAGACCGGCAGCGTTATCGGGACGCTCGAATACATCTCGCCGGAACAACTCGCCAGCGGCATCGCCGATCCGCGCTCGGACATCTGGGCGCTCGGCGTTCTTCTCTACGAGATGGCGACGGGACATGTCCCCTTCGAGGCGCAGACGCTCGGCGCGCTCTGCACCAAAATCAGCAAGGCCGACTACCTGCCGCCCGCCCAATTGAATCCGGCCATCCCGCGCGAGATCACCGCAGTCATCACGCGCTGTTTGAAAAAGAATCCGGCGGAGAGGTATCAAACGGCTGAAGCGCTGCTGCAAGACATCTCACGCATCAATGTGCCTATCACTCCGCCGCCCGACAGCTACGGTGATGTTGGAACAGACGCGCGGCCTCCCGACTCGTGGGCGAAGCGTAACTGGCTGAAGCTCTCAGGCGTCGCCGTCATCGCGTGCATGTTCCTGATTTTCGCCGTCGCCGGAACTTACTTCGCGATGAGTTCGGGAGAGGACGGGCCGGCGCAACCGAGTGCGGCGGGAGCAGCCGCGCCCGGTCAATCTTCCCCACCTAAAGGTGAGGCGGCGAGGGCGGGGACGAGAACTGTGACGGTTGATATGAGCGACGGCCCGGCGGAAATTTGGCGGGGCGAGCAGCGTCTCGGCACGATGAAATCGACCAAGCTCGACGCCCGCCTCGGCGAGCGCGTCACACTGACGCTCAAGCGCGAAGGCCACGAGCCGCGGATCGTCTCCTTCGACGTGACCGAGAATAAAAAAGTCTATACTTTCTCAATGAGCAAATAGTCCCGCGCCGAATTCGACGCGGACGAATAAGAGCGAACATGCGTAAAAGTATCAAGGCAACAAATGACCTCGCGCCCGCGCAGGGCGGTTATGAAGTCCTCGCCAGTGTGCAGACGGACGTGGGCTGCGTCCGCGAGGCCAACGAGGACAGCGGCAGGCACGTCCGCCCCAACGATCCGGCGCTGCGACAGATGAAGGGCGCGCTCACCATCGTCGCCGATGGGATGGGCGGCCACGCTTCAGGCGAAGTGGCAAGCCAGATGGCTGTCGAGATCGTCAGCCGCGTTTACTATCAAGCAGAAGACGACTCGCCCACGGCGGCTTTGAAGCACGCCGTCGAAGAGGCCAACCGTTTGATTCACGCCGCCTCGCTCAAGGACGAGAAGCTGCGCGGCATGGGTACGACCTGCACGGCGCTCGTGCTGCGCGGCGGCTTCGCACACTGCGCCCATGTCGGCGACAGCCGCCTCTACATGCTGCGCGGCGGGGAGATTTATCTGCTGACTGAAGACCACTCGGCGGTCATGGAGATGGTCAAACTCGGCCTCATCACGCCGGAAGAGGCGCGCACGCACGAAGACAAGAACGTGATCCTGCGCGCCCTCGGCACGTCGCCCGAAGTCGAGGTCTCTGTCTGGGGCGAGCCGTTCGCCGTCCGCGAGGGGGACCAGTATCTCCTGTGTTCGGACGGCCTCTATGATCTCGTGCGCGACGAAGAGATCAGACGCGCGCTCGTCGAAGCGGCGGACGCGCACGCCGCCGGCGAAGAATTGATCGCGCTCGCCAAAGAGCGGGGCGGCCACGACAACATTACGGTGGGGATCGTCGGCGTCGTGCGCGAAGGCGCAGGCGTGGTTGACGCGGAAGACGTGCGGATCACGCGCGAGTTGGAGGCTGTCAAATGATCGGACAAATCATCGGCAACTATAAAATCGAAGAGAAGCTCGGCGAAGGCGGCATGGGTGCGGTCTATCGCGGGGTGGACATGATGCTGGAGCGCGAGGTCGCCGTCAAAGTCCTCCGGCCCGAACTCGGCAGCCAGCCGCAGGTCGTTGAGCGTTTCCGTTCTGAGGCCGTCACGCTGGCAAAGCTCAATCACCCGAACATCGCCACGCTCTACAGCTTTTTCCGTCAGGGCGATGAACTGTTCATGGTGTTGGAGTTCGTGCGCGGCGTCACGCTCGATCACGTCATCGGGCAGCGCGGCGCGCTCGCCTGCGAACAGGCCATCCCGACCTTCTGCCAGATGCTCGACGGCATCAACCACGCGCACGACTTCGGCATTATCCACCGCGACATCAAGCCCGCCAACATGATGATCACCCACAAAGGCGCGCTCAAGGTCCTCGACTTCGGCATCGCGCGCATCCTCGGCACGGCCCGCATGACGCGCGCCGGCAACGTCATCGGCACCATCGAATACATGGCCCCCGAACAGGTCAGGGGACTAGAGACGGACGCCCGCTCCGACATCTACAGCCTCGGCATGTTACTCTACGAGATGCTGACGGGGCGCGCGGCCTTTGACATCCCGAACGAGTTCGAGTTGATGAGGGCGCAGATCGAGCAGATGCCGCCGCTGCCCTCGCAGTTGAACCCGGCGATCCCATACGTCGTCGAGGGGGCCATCATGCGCGCCATCGCCAAAAATCCCGACGAGCGTTTCCAGATAGCGGACGACTTTCGCGCCGAACTAATGAACGCGGGCTACCCCGCCACAGGCCGGATCGAACTGCTCGCGCCCGGCGCTGCTTCGCCTTACCCGACGAGGCCGAGCCAGCCGCCGTACAGTAATCCTCCCATCTATTCGACACCGCCCTCGCAGCTGAGCGTCAGCGCGCCGCCGTCGCAACCGGGCATCACGTCGCCGCCGTCCGCTGGTGACACAGCGCCTCCGGCGACGAGATATTCAACCGGCGATGGAGAGGCGACACCGCCCACCGCGAGCGTGTTCAAAGAAACGCGGATCGGAATGCCCGGCGCGTTCGCGGACGCTCCGGCAACGTCCGGCCAGATGAAGGAGACGCGGATTGGCGTCGCGCCCACAACGGGAGCGCCCGCCGCGCCCTCGCAGCCTTTCGCTCCGCTGCCGCAAGCCGCGCCGCAGCAGTCATCTTTCTTCAGTAAGCTGACGCCACTGCACTACATTGGTGCGGGCGTGGCGGCGCTGGTTCTTTTGGGAGTCTTCGTCGCCGTGCCACTCATCTTCCTTTTGAGCGGCAGTACAACGCCGGAGGCGGAGCCGGCGAAGACACAGGCCGAAGAGAAATCTTCCGCCCCCTCGCAGACGGTGACGCAGGAGCAGCCCGCCGCGCCGCCTGTAATGCAGAGCGAACAGCCGACTCTCAACGAGACAACGACGCTCCCGGCAGAGCAGCAGCCCGCTCCGCTTGAGATCATCCGGCCCGCGCCCGCCGCTTCGACCACGCAGACCAGACAATCCCGGCCCGCGCCGAAAGCGCCCGCCAAGCCCAAAACTGACGACGCTGCCGCGCGTCGTAAGAGGAAAGCCGCCCTCGACGCGCTCGATCAATAACGTCGGATGAGGTTCGAGAAACTTTCAACTTCCGGTGAATAAGACAAGAGGAAACACGATGCGCCCGAAAGCTCAAAGAGTACTGACCCGGCTCGCCGCTCTGCCGTTGGCGGCTCTTCTCTTAATCTCCCTCAACTGGTCCGGCGGAGGCGCGCACGCGCAGAACAGCGGCAAGCCCATCAGCCGGAAGGGACTGACCGAGTCCGTGAAGATTAACGGCCTCTCGACCACCGAACTCGTCCAACTGATTCGACGGCGCGGCGTTGACTTTGAGATGACGGCGGACGCCGAGCAGGATTTGCTCGCCGCCGGAGCGCGCCCCGAAATCATCGAGGCCGCGCAGCAAAATTATCGTCCCCGTGCGGCGACCACGACCGCAGCCAACACCAAGAGTGCCGCGCCGCGACCGGCCAACTCATCGCCCCCTGCCCGCACCTCCGGCCCGCCCGTGCCGCCCGGTTCTCCGCTCTCGAAGAACGAGGTCATCACCATGCTTCAAGGCGGCATCGCCCCGTCGCGCGTCGAGCAGTTCGTCGAAGCGCGCGGCGTGAACTTCGCCGTAACGCCCGACATCGCGCGCGAGATCACCGCCGCTGGCGGCACGCGCTCTCTTGTCGGCGCGATCACGGAAAATTCCACGCCGGACGTCGCCGAAACATCTTCGCCGTTCGACAGCGGCGATGATGCGTTTGACGGTGGCGATGACAGGAACGCAGGCCCTAACTACGATGATCTGATTGATCGGGCGCAGTCCTCCATTTCGTCCAGCGACCTGAACTCCGCCTTCCGCTACGCGCAGCAGGCCGTCCAGCTAGACCCTTCGCAACCGACGGCTTACTCCATGCTCGGCACTATGCTGCTCTACGGCAGGCGCGACGCTGCTTCTGCCGAACAAGCCATGCGCGCCGCCATCGAGCGTGGCGGCACGGCGGCTTTCAAGGCTTACCATGATCACGATGGCAGCTTCAGCAACTACTGCGAAGGCTCATTCTTCGTCACCAAGTCTGGTGTTAGCTTCAAGGCTAATGATGGGCGCGACACCTTCGAGACCGACGACTCAAATATCAAAGAAGTTAAGACGAATGGCTTCGTCGGCGCACAGTACGGCGCATTTCACATCAAGCCGAAGGTAAAGATCAACAACCGGGACAACTTCAACTTCGCGCCCGCCACCCAGCAGAGAGTCGAATCACAACTCATCATCCGCCTCATTCAAGGCTACTGACCGCGCCCACCAAGCGCGAGAGTTGGAGTAGGAATAATGGAACAGTCCTCACGCCACTTGCTGGCGGTTTTCCTTTTTGCCTGTGTCGCCTTCCTGTGCGACCCGCCGGCGGCGACAGCCCTACAAAAACCGCAGGACGCCCCGAAGCACGCTAAGAAGGCCGACGGTCATCTGCAAAAGGCGGAATACAAGAAAGCCATCGAGAACTATCGAAAGGCGCTCAAGGCTGACCCGAACTATGTCGAGGCGCACTTCGGCCTCGGCGTCGCGCACATGCGACAGAAGCAGCCGCAGGAGGCGATCCCGGCTTTCGCCAACGTCATCCGCCTCAAGCCGAATGTGCGCGCGCGCGATGCCTACCGCAACACGGCGCTCGTCCTCTTTGACCTGCAACGCTTCCGCGAATCAATCGAAGCCTTTCAGCAGGCTTTACCGTCGGGCGATCTATCGCCAGACAATTATTACTTTCTCGGCAAAGCCTACGTGAACCTCGATCAGTCCCACGAAGCGATTGTCGCTCTGCGGCGCGCCACACAGGCCGCGCCCGATTACGCGCACGACGCATATCTCAACATCGGCGGCATTCACCTCAAACTGAAAGAGAACAAAGAAGCCGTCGAGGCTCTGGAGATGGCGGCGCGGCTCAAGCCGAATCATGTGCCGACGAATCTCTTTCTGGGGAGCGCCTATCTCTTGCAGGAGCGTTTCGCGGAAGCCGAGCGCGTGTCGCGCCAAGCGGTCAACTCCGCGCCGAACCTGTTTGACGGGCATTACCAACTCGGCTTCGCGCTCCTGATGCTGAACCGGCGCGAAGAGGCGACTACCTCCTTCGAGACGGCGGCGCGGCTTCTGCCGCCGACAGCCGAAGCGCACGCTGGACTCGGCAACGCCTACGTCCGCCTCGACCGCTTCCGCGAAGCGCAGACTTCGTTTGAACAGGCGCTGCGCCTCAAGTCCGAGATGGTCGAAGCTCATCTCGGCATGTGCATCGTTTATTACTCGCAGGGGCAGTATGCGGCGATGCTCTCGACGGCGCAGGGAGCGGCGAAGCTCGCACCGAACAACGCGAGCGCGCAGACGATGCTGGCCTCAGCTCTCGCTACCCCCGGACAGATGCGCGAAGCGCAGGAGGCGGCGCGACAGGCCATCCGGTTGGAGCCGGACAACTATGGGCCGCATCTCGTCCTCAGTTACATCCTCGTGCGCGTTGACCGCGCGCCGGAAGCCCTCGCCGAAGTGCGCCAAGCCGTACGCCTCAAGCCGAACAGCGCTGAGACGCAGAACCTTCTCGGCTACGTCCTCAATCAAGTAGGCCAGCATCAAGAAGCGCTCGCCGCAAGCCAAGCGGCGCTCCGCCAGAAGCGCGAACCGGCGGACGAGGGATTGTCGCATTACAACATCGCTACAGCCTACGATAAGCTGAAACGGGAGCAGGAGTCGCTCGCGGCTTTCCGCCAATCACTTGCCGCCTACCAGCAGGTCGGGCGCACGCTCGATCCCGACGACCTCTACCTCATGGGCAACGCCTACCTCCGGCTCGAACAAGACGAGCAGGCCATCGCCGCCTTTCGCCAGTCGATCAAACTCAGGCCGAACTTCGCGCAGGCGCATCTCAACCTCGGCGTGGCCTACGTCAGGGCGAGCGACAAGAAGGCCGAGGCGGGCGACAAAAAGGGCGCGGCAGCCGATAAGAAAAATGCGCTGAACGAGTACAACCTCCTGAAGCCGCTCGACCCCGCCCGCGCCGCCCGGCTCGTCAGCGTAATCAACCCCAAAGCTGGGCGGCGGAAGTGAACACTAGGGGGCATCATTTCTGAACACCATCGCCTGTTGTTTTATTTATCAAATCATCGCTGTCTGTCCCTGACTTTGCAGACAAACACTCCACCCTCTTCTCAAGCCTCTCCGCCCGCCCGTTTCTCAAGGCGTTTCGCCTCGTGTAAAATGTGCCGGTGCTCGCGCGCACAAGCGAATCGCAATTGATTGTCTGAAAGCTCGCTCTAAATTCATTTATGTCCAAACGTTTTTTGCCGTTGCTGTTCGGTTTAGCTCTCGCGTCGCTGTTCGTTGCGGCTTGCAGCCGGTCTCGACCGATGCCGGAATCTGCTAACGTCGCGGCACAGACGCCGAGAGGCTCTGCGCCGCCGCAGACGGCGCTGCCGATGCCGCCGATTGCTTCATCGAACGACAAAGACGCCGGCTCGTCTTTGTCGCAGCGGATCATTGCGTCTGCGCTCGGCTGGACGATGCTCGACGGCAGGCGCGCGCGGACGGTGGACTACCACGGGAAAGTTTTGGTGCTGGATATCTGGGCCACTTACTGCCCGCCGTGCCGCGAGCAGACGCCGCATTTGATCGCGCTGCAACGTCGCTACGGCGGGCAAGGCTTACAGATCGTCGGCTTGAACGTCGGCGGCGAAGACGACCGCCCGAAAGTCGCGGGCTTTGTCGAGGAGTTCGGCATTCAGTATCCGCTCGGCTACCCGGACGACGCGATGGCGCAGTTGCTCTTTTCCGACAACGACGCGATCCCGCAGACTTACGTCTTCGACCGCACGGGCCGCCTCGCCAAGCGCTTCATCGGCTACGACCGCACGATGCCCGCCGAACTGGAACAAGTGATTGAAGACGCGCTCGCCGCCCGTGCCGAACCGGAGTCCGAATAAGTTTCTATCGCAAGCAGCTTGAAGGAGTTGTTAAACGAAATGTCTCGTTCGATTAAACCTGCGCTGTTCTCCGAGTTGTGCCTGCTGGCTGTCGTCATCATCGTCACACTCATCTTTTACGCCAGCGCTCGCGCTGCCCCATTGATTGCCGCGCCGCAACTCGACGCAATGACGGCTAATCAACTGCCGCGCGCCGACGACGCGACCGGCGCACAGACCGGCGTTCCCGATTTCGAGTTGGAAACTGTCAGGGGGACCAAGCTGCGTCTGTCGTCTCTGCGCGGGCGCGTCGTGCTGCTCGATTTCTTCAGCGCGACCTGTCCGCACTGCCAAAAGCACGCGCCCTTCATCGTCGATCTCGCCAAACGCTACCACGACAAGGGACTGGTGGTCGTCAACCTGTCGTCCAACAATCAATTCATCGATGGCGAAAAGGTCGCGGCTTACATGCAAGCCGCCGGCATCGAGAACGAAGTCGTCTGGTCCCCTCTCGAACTCTTCAAGCTCTACATCGCGCCGAACAAAGAAGGCGTCGTCGGCGTCCCCTACGTCGTCCTCTTCGGCGCGGATGGGCGCGCCGTCGCCCGTTTCGCCAGCTTTGAAGACGCCGACCGCCCCACCATCGAACAAGCCGTTCAGAAAGCAGTGACGGGCGGCAAGTGACCAATCAGGAAACCGCGAGTCGTCAGTTGTGAATCGAGAGCAATTGCCCTCGCAACGACCAGTGTAGGGCGAGATCGGCGCAGCCCGGTTCAACATTGAGAGTACGTGTCCAATGGACATAGCAATCGGCACACATCTTGGCCGCTACGAAATCCGCTCGCAGATCGGCGCAGGTGGCATGGGTGAAAAGTCTATCTGGCGCTAGACGCACAGCTAGACCACGCTGTTGCGCTGAAGGTCTTGCCTTCTGATGTTGCTTTTGACGGGGAGCGAATGCGCCGCTTTATTCAGGAAGCGAAAGCTGCCGCCGCGCTCAGTCACCCGAACATCGCACACATCTATGAAGATGCCATTTCCCGCAAGGCTGCATGAGTAAGTCCCGGAAGCGCCGCTTTCGACGCCCGCATGATTTACCGACTCCGATACTGTCGTCTTCCCTTGCTCAGAAATTTTCCTTTCCCACTTTGCCCTGCGCGACTTGTCAGCCGCCGCGTTTTCGTTATGATCGACGGGCAATTATTCAGAAGATAGAAATCAGGGGTCAGCAGTCAGGAAATAGACAAACTGCTTTTTGTTTTTAACCGGCCTCTGATTTCTCCCCGGAGGAACTTGTGAGAAGAGCCAAAATCTTGGCGACGTTGGGACCGGCATCCCGCGAGCCGGCGACGTTGGAAGCGTTGCTGGCGGCGGGCGCGAACGCCGTCCGCATCAACATGTCGCACGGCACGCAGGAAGAACACGCCGAGACAATCCGCCGCACGCGCGCTGCTGCCGAACGAATGCGGCGACCGCTCGCCATCCTCGTCGATCTCTCCGGGCCAAAGATTAGGACGGGCGTCTTGCAAGGCGGCCAACCGATCCTGCTCGAAGACAACACGATTTTCACATTGACGACACGCTCGGTTGCGGGCGACGCGCGCGAAGTCTCGACCAATTACGCGGGACTCGCGCGCGATGTCAAACCCGGCGCGCGCATTTTGTTGGACGACGGCTTGATCGAGTTGCAAGTCGAGCGCACGACCGATACGGATGTGATCTGCCGCGTCGTCAACGGCGGCCTCTTGAACGAGCGCAAGGGCATCAATCTGCCCGGCGTCGCGTTGCCGATTCCGTCCTTGACCGACAAAGATCGGCGCGACTTGCAATGGGGCGTGCGGCAAGGCGCGGACTACATCGCGCTCTCGTTTGTGCGCCGCGCCGAAGATTGCGAAGAGGCCAAGTCGCTGATCAAAGCGGCGGGCGGCAACGCTCCGCTCGTCGCCAAGATCGAGAAGTCCGAAGCCATCGACAATCTCGACGAGATCATCGCGGCATCGGACGGCGTGATGGTGGCGCGCGGCGATCTCGGCGTCGAGACGAGCGTCGAATTGGTCCCCGTCTATCAAAAGCGGATCATTGAGGAGGCCAACCGCGCGGGCAAGATCGTGATCACGGCGACACAAATGCTGCAATCGATGATGGTTGAGCCACGACCGACGCGCGCCGAAGCCTCCGACGTAGCGAACGCCGTGTGGGACGGCTCGGATGCCGTGATGCTATCGGGCGAGACGGCGACGGGACAATTTCCGGTGGCGGCAGTGGCGACGATGGCGCGGATCATCGAATCGGCAGAAGGCGGCAGGCCGACCGGATCGAGCGCGATCACGAAATGGATCGGCAAGCAATCGGGCCGCATCAGCCGCGCGATCTGCGAAGCGGCGGCGTTCGCGGCGGAAGAGATCAGCGCCAAAGTGATCGTCGTCTTCACCGAATCGGGCTTGATGGCTCGCCGCCTGTCAGCCTTGAGGCCGGAGCAGCGGATCATCGCGCTGACGAACACGCGCGAAGTCCTCAACGAGTTGGCGCTTGTCTGGGCCATTGAACCGTTGCTGCATCCGCACACTGAGACGACCGAACAGATGATCCGCACCGGCGACCGGACGCTTTTGGAAAGCGGCATCGTGCAGCACGGCGATCTGATCGTCCTCATGGCTGGGCGGCTATCGGGACTCGGCTTGTCCAGTTCGATGACGCTGCATACCATCGGCGAAGAAACGACGAAACAGGTTGAGCGTTAATGTTCAAGTGGCAAATCTCCGCCGGGCAATTGGCTGAAGCGATCCGCCCGGTGGCTTTTCTTTGCGCCGCGCTCATCTCCACTTGGACGCTCGCCGACGCCCGGCAGCGTCAATGCAAAACTCACGTCGTCGCCCTCTGGACAGCCGCCACGCTCGCCTTCCCCTTCATCACCTTCCCGCTCTACCTCATCGCCCGGAGTCTCAATTGCGGATTGCGAATTGCGGATTGCGGATTAGAAGACAAGTCGTCTTTCAATCCGCAATCCGCAATCCCAAATCCGCAATCGAAGAATCCGCATTCCGCATTCCGCATTCCGCAATCGACGTTTCCGCTTCTCTATCTGCTGACGCTCATCATCCTTGGCGTATTCTACTTTTATATCGACTACCGTACCTTCGACGCGCATCTCGCACGCGCCGCTGCCGCCAAACTCCACCACCAACGCGCCCGTGCCATCAATGAATATCGCACTGCGCTCCGTCTCAAAGACGATCCGCACACACACAAATTACTCGGCCTTGAATTGGCGGCTGAAGAAAATCATGCGGAAGCGCTCGCGGAATTGCGCGCGGCGGAGCAAGGCGGCGAGCCGGACGCATTACTGCCCTACCAACTCGCCACCACGCTCGACGCGCTCGGACGCACGGACGAAGCCGTTGCCGCATATCGTAAATTTTTACAAAGCGAATTATGCGCCCAGCCGTTCCCCGATCTTCGCTGCGTCGAATCCCGACTTCGCGCGCGTCAACAAGAAAAATCCGCCGGCATCAAGGCTGATGAGGGCGGAACAAATCGCGCGCGATGACTTGTGTTGACTATTCCGCGCTCAGGACTTGGCGCACGGTTTCAGGCTTTGGCGGTTTAGCTGTGTGTTCGGCGGGGCGGGTTTCCGCTGTGGGTGATGGTAACGGCTGCGCGGCGCGGTTTTGTCCGGGGCGCGGGAGAAAATCTAGGTAGAGGCGAATCAGGTTGCGCCAATCGTCGAGGAGCGCAGTCTTGTGCGAGCAGGCGACGGTGCAGAAGGGCGCGCAGAATTTTTCCGTGTCGTATTCGCGATTGATGTCGGCTTGCGTGTAGTCGGCGAGGGGAATGCCGGGCGTGCCGCGTTGTTGCGAGCAGTAGTGAACAAGGCCGTCCTCGCAGATGTAGAGATAGCGCGCGCCGCTGCGACATTTCCAGTCGTTCGGCTGTCCGGCGGTGAGGTTGTCTTGGAACCAACCGATCCGCGCGTACTCTTTCTTGGAGAGCGCCTTCGCCGCTTCATAGACGCGCCGCTCACGCTCGGCCAGAGGCTTGAGTGTGCCGTCGCCGCCGTGAATCACGCCGATTGTCGTCGAGAAGCCGAGTTCGACCGCCCGCCCGCCGATCACGAGCGCGTCTTCCGGTTGCTTGATGCCGCCGCCGATCACGGAATTGATGTTGACGTGAAAATCGGCGTGTTCGGCGAGCCACTGCAAACGCTTGTCGAGCAGTTTCAGACTCTTCTTCGAGACTTCATCCGGCTCCACGTTGTCGATGCTGATCTGCAAATAATCGAGATCGGCGTCGTTGAATTTCTTGATCTTGTCGGGCGTCAGGTAAAAGCCGTTGGTGATAAGTCCCGCGATCATGCCGCGTTGCCGGATATACGCGATCAGATCGAAAATCTGTGGGTGCATCATCGGCTCGCCGCCGGAGATGGTGATGATCGACGTGCCGAGATCGGCCAGTTTATCAAGCCGCCGGATCATCTCTGCGAACGGGACGGGTTCAGAGAAGTTATCGTACTCGTTGCAGTAAGCGCAGGCGAGATTACAGCGGCGCATCGGGATGACGTGCGCCAACACAGGATGCTTCGACGACAGCAAGCCGCGCGCGATAAAGCTCGCTTCACGCACTTTGAGATTGAGGAATTTACTTCTCTTCATCTAACCGTTGACTGCTGGCTGGCCCTTCATTCACAGACTGCCGAGAAGATACGCAAAACTGAGGCCGAAAGGCAAGCGCACGCAGGAAGGACGCATCTCCTCAAGACGCGAAAAGAATTAGACAGGATTAACAAGATTGACAAGACAAATGGCATGAGCAATCATCGGCTTTTACTCTTCTCGTTAATCCTGTCTATTTCACACTGTTCCTAAAAATACGAAAGGGTTCCGGTCAACTGGGGCCAGAACCCTTTCACACTTCGGCGGCGTGGCTGATGATTAGCCGCGAACTTTCTTCACGTCCGAAGGCAGTTCAATCTTGAACTCGTTCTTCGAGACATTGACATTCTTCTGCACGTCCATCAAACGAACGGTCGTCGCGTCGTTGTTCTTCTCGACCACTTTGGTCTGGACGGGCATTCCGCTTCCGTCCACCCAGACTTCGACGTACTTATGGCTCGCCGCGCCCTTCGGCACGAACTTCATGTGCGTGACGCGAACGCCGCCCCATAGCGTCTCGTCGTACACGTCCTGCGGCGCTTCGTAAGCCGCCTTGAGTTGCGCCGAAGATGCGTTCAAACCAAAGCCGAGGACGCCGTTTACTTTCGCATTCTTCGAGTTGGTGTTGCCGACGTAGGCCAGTTTAAGGCGCGGGCTGAAGAGGACGTACTGCCCGTCAGCGACGGCGAGCGTCTGCTGCTGTGGGCGTTGCCAATCCACGCGCACCGAAGAATTACGACCGCTGCCGGGCAGATAAACCACGACGCCTGACTGCTTGTCCGTATCTCTAATCTGCGCGTTGTACTTCTCCATGCTGATAGAAGCGCGCAAAGATCGTAGGTCGCGCTGATTGCGCTCCATCTTGTTGATAACCGAGCTGACCAAGCCGGCGCTCTGCGCGTTGGTCGGCGGGACAGTCGATGAGACTGCCGCCGCGACGGCGAGAACTGCCACTGCAAGGCCCAGCGTTAAATATCTCTTCATGCAAACTCCTTTGAAAAATTCTGGGAGACCGTCACACGCCGGCAAATTGACGCCGGAAAATCCGTGCGATTATAAGGAACGACTATTCGATGTCAACCTCGTAAGCGATGATCCGCCCCTCGTTATTCATGACCGGACGCACCGCCTTGACCCGTGCGTTTGTCCTGCCGGTTAGCTCTTGCACGCGCCGTTCCAATGCGGATGTGCCGGGAGAACCTGCGGTGTCGAATGAGTCAATGAACAACCGTTGCGGGGCCACGTTCGAGGCATTTTGATGCGTCGCCCAATGAGCGCGTTCGCTATTTTCAAACCAACTTGGCGGCGTCAGGAAGATAAAGGCGAGGATCAGCACGCACAACACGTCGTACTGCCAAGTGCTGCGCCCGTATGACCAGAACAGCAATTTCTTGCCGAAATCGGAAATCTTGCTCATCGCGCGAACAAAGCTGGCCGGCTACAAAGAACAACAGGTGGCAGAGACAAGTTCGATACAACCCTTGTCAGTGACACCTGCTTGTCGAGAGGGATTATAGCTGGACGGAGGCGTGCGGCGCAACAATTTGTCCATCGCGCATTTGCACGATCCGGCGGCACATCGCGGCGGCCTCTGGGTTGTGGGTGATCATGATGATGGTCTGGTTGAAGCGGTAATTCATCTCCTGAAACATATTTAAGACGATGGCCGAATTTTCGGAGTCGAGATTGCCGGTCGGCTCGTCGGCCAGAATGATCGCCGGGCGCGTGACGACGGCGCGGGCCAAAGCGACACGCTGTTGCTCGCCGCCGGAGAGTTCGAGCGGCTTGTGGTGCATTTTGTTCTCAAGTTGCAGCAGGCTTAACACCTCTCTTCGTCGCTCGCCATTTTCTTTCTCGTTCCCGCCGCCCGCGTAAATGCTCTCGGCGAGGCGCAGGTTGCCTTCCGCCGTCAGCGTCGGAAACAGATTGAAGCGTTGAAACACAAAGCCGATCTTGCGGCGGCGAATGTCTGTCCGCTTGGCGTCGGAAGCCGCCGTCATGTCCTCGCCGTCGATGACGAGCCGCCCACTCGTCGGCGTCAGCAGCCCGCCGAGCAAATGCAAGAGCGTCGATTTCCCGCACCCCGAAGCCCCCATGATCGCCAAAAACTCGCCCTCCGCCAGATCGAGCGAGACGCCCCTGAGCGCATGAATGTCCACGCTGCCCACGCGGTAAATTTTCGTCAAATTTTCGGCTTGCAGAATCGTCTTCATAAAACAGTGACGAGTGACGGGTGACGAGTGACGAGCAAGTGCAGTAATTCCCCGTCACTTGTCACTGTTTAGCTGTCACATAAATTTGGCTGTTACTCGTAAGACAAAGCGTTGACCGG
>Ga0136616_10000369_pt1 | contig 20632 bp, 19 predicted proteins | sample AntDrymUQ2992106_2_FD_106648 | JGI IMG/M metagenome (GOLD analysis project Ga0136616, IMG submission 106648) | Polar desert sand microbial communities from Dry Valleys, Antarctica - metaG UQ299 (21.06) | ecosystem: Environmental > Terrestrial > Soil > Desert | place: Antarctica: Dry Valley... | reverse complement strand
CTCCGCTGCGGTCGCGGCCTCGACCGCGTTCGGCTCCGACGAGCAGCTGACGGTCGCGGTGAACTCCGGCGACCGGCTCGCGGTGCAGGCCTGCCGGCGGAGCGGCGGCGGTCCCGCCGCCGTGCCGCTGCGCTTCGACCTCTACGAGATGGACGCCTCCGCGCCGGCGGACGGCCGGATCTCCCTCGAGGCCGTGTCGATCTCCGGGCCGTCCGAGCTCGCGCGGCTCGAGCGACTCGGCTTGGACGTCACGCACGACGTTTCGGAGGAAGCGGCGACGGTTGCCCTCTACTCGGCGCGCGAGCGGGCTCGCCTGGCCGCAGCGGGCTTCTCCGCCACCACGCTGATCCCGGACCTGGCCGCCGAGGACGCGGCCGATCGCCGCAGCGAGGGGCTCGCGACCAGGGTGGCGGCCGCCTCGCCCCTCCCGAGCGGGCGCGAGGGCTACCGCGTCTACAACGACTACACGAGCCGGATGAAGGCGCTCGCGGAGAACAACCCGAGGCTCGTCCGCCCGGTGGTGCTCGGGCGGACGTTCGAGGACCGCCCGATCCAGGGCGTCGAGATCGCCACCGACGTCAGGCGCACGGACGACGGCCGGCCGGTCTACCTCAACATGGGGCTCCATCACGCGCGCGAGTGGCCTTCGGGCGAGCTGCCGATGGAGTTCGCGCTCGACCTCGTCCGCGGCTTCCGCAACGGCAACGCACGCATTCGGAGCCTTCTCGAGCGAGTGCGGGTAATCATCGTCCCGGTGGTCAACGTCGACGGGTTCATCGCGTCGCGCAGCTACGGCACCTCTCCCGCCGACGACGACTCGCTTGCCACGCTGCCGTTCGCGATCAACGACCAGGCGGCGTACAAGCGCAAGAACTGCCGGCCGACGGTGCCTGGCTCGGCCGCCATGCCGTGCGCGCTGCGCTCGAACTCCGGCGTCGACCTGAACCGCAACTACGGCGCCTACTGGGGCGGGTCCGGGTCGTCGTCGGACCGGACCGCGCAGAGTTACCGCGGCACCGGCCCCTATTCCGAGCCGGAGTCGCAGGCCGTGCGTACGTTCACCGCCGGTCTGCACCCGACGGTCTTCATCACCAACCACACGTTCACCGACGACGGCAAGTGGCTGCGCCAGCCCGGCTTCGACGACGTGATCAAGGTGACCCCGGACGAGCCCGCGATGAAGGACCTCGGCGACGACATGGCCGCGGCCACCGGCTGGACCTCCGAGCTCGGCTACGAGACGCTCGGCGACATCACCGGCGCGACCGAGGACTGGAACTACTTCTCGCAGGGCACCTACGGCTACACGCCGGAGGTCCGCGGCACGAACTTCCACGCCAACTACGCGGACTCGGTGGTCGAGGAGTACGTCGGCGACACGCAGCACGCCGGACTCGGCGTCCGCGAGGCGTTTCTGATCGCGGGTGAGCGCGCCGCCAACACGGCCCACCACAGCGTGATCAAGGGCGTGGCCCCGGCCCGTGCGACGCTCCGCCTTCGCAAGGAGTTCGACACGCCCACGAGCCAAAAGGGCCGCGTCGTGAAGGACGTGCTGAACACCCGCCTTGCGGTCCCGGCGAACGGCCGGTACCGCTGGCAGGTCAATCCCTCGGGGCGTCCGCTCCACCCGTGCGAGCGCTGGACGATGAGCTGCCGCCTCCCGGGCCGGGGGGTCGGAACCCAGAAGGTGTCGGTGGACCGGGGCGAGCGCGTGGAGGTCATTTGGGGGCGCGCGTGCAGCGGCGGCGGGTCGCCGGGAACGGGTGGCCCGCTCTGCCTGGGCGCCGAGGTCACGATCGCTGGGACGCGCCGCAGCGACCGCCTGGTCGGGACGGCGGGTCGCGACGTGTTCTTCGCCCGCCGCGGCGATGATCGGGTCGCCGGCCGCGGAGGCGGCGACGTGATCTGCACCGGGCGTGGCGCCGACACCGCCCGCGGCGCCAAGGGCCGCGACTCGATCGCCGCTTGGCGCGGGCCGGACGAGCTGCGCGGCGGCCCTGGCCGCGACGACCTGCTCGGAGGACCGGGCAAGGACCGGCTGGTGGGCGGCGGCGGGCGGGACCGCTGCCGCGGCGGGCGCGGGGCGGACACCGCGCAAAGCTGCCCCTGAGCTAGCCTCGAAGGGAGCGCCCCGATGAGCGCTTCCCCGGACACCAGCGAAGCGGCGCCGACCCTCCCGGCCACCCTCCGGCTCGGGCCGGTGCACCTGGCGGTCACCGACCTCGACCGCTCGATTGGCTTCTATCGCGACGCCATCGGCCTCCGCCAGCATCATCGCGGGGGGGCGGCCGCGGTCATGGGTGCGGGCGCCGAGGACCTGCTCGTCCTCCTCGAGGAGCCGAACGCGCGTCCCGCCGGGCGCCACGCGGGCCTCTACCACTTCGCGCTGCTGCACCCATCGCGGCTCGAGCTGGCGCGGGCAGCCAAGCGGCTGATCGCCGGCCGGGTGGCGATCAGCGGCGCGTCCGACCACGGCATCTCGGAGGCGATCTACCTGCCCGACCCCGACGGCAACGGCATCGAGCTGGCCGCCGACCGCCCGCGCGCGGAGTGGGGCGACCTTCGCGACCCGTCGGTCATCGGGCCGAAGCCGCTCGACCTGGAGGGCCTCCTGGCCCTCGTGGCCGACGAGGAGCCGGCGGCGCAGGCAGACGCGGGTCTCGTCGTCGGCCACCTTCACCTGCACGTGGGCGACGTCGAGGAGGGACTCGCCTTCTACCGCGACGTGCTCGGCTTCGAGCCGATGACGCTGTTCCCTAGCGCAGCGTTCGTGTCGGCGGGCGGCTACCACCATCACCTCGCCTTCAACACCTGGCGCGGCGCCGGCGCGGCGCCGGCGCCCGACGGCGTGGTCGGCCTGCGCCGATGGACGGTCTTCCTCGAGCGCGATTCCGAGCTCGAGGATGTCCGCGCGCGAGCCCTGGCGGCGGGCCTGGAGGCCGCCGATATGGACGGGGGCGTGCTGTTGCGCGATCCGTGGGGGCACCCGGTCCGCTTCGCGACGGCTCCAAGCGGCTAAGAGCCGCAGCCGGCGCGCGATACTCGCTCCGTGACTCCGGCGATCCGCAACGCGACGCTCGAGGATCTGCCGGCCGTCTTTGCGATCTACAACGAGCAGGTGCTCGACGGGACGGCGACATTCGACACCGTCCCGCGCGAGGTCGGGCGCGACGATGCGTGGCTGACCGACCGAGATCCGGCGCGCCACCCGGTGCTCGTGGCGGAGACCGGCGGCGAGGTCGTGGGATGGGGGAGCCTGTCGCCGTGGTCCGAGCGACGAGCGTACGCCCGGACGGCAGAGGAGTCGGTGTACGTTCACTCCGCCCAACGCTCGAAGGGGATCGGCCGCATCCTGTTGCTCGCGCTGGTACAGCGGGCGCGGGCTGCCGGGCTCGGCGTGCTCGTCGCCCGGATCGCCGACGCCCAGCCGGCGAGCGTGGCGCTCCACGAGTCGGTCGGCTTCGTGCGCTTCGGGACGCAGCGGCGGTGCGGCGAGAAGTTCGGCCGCCTGCTGGACGTCGAACTGATGGACCTGCACCTCGACGGCGGCTGACCGGGCCGGCGCAATTCGGCCCCACCGCGGTGAGCCTGACGTTAACCGCGTAATGCGCGGATAACGTCAGGCTCGGTGACGGTCGCGCCTTGGGGGGCCGCGTCCTACGCGGCCGCCCGCTCGAGCTGCTCCCGCACGTCGGGCCCGGTCAGCGGGCCGAGGTGGCCCGGCGCGCAGGTGGCGGGATCGAGCTCGGCGAGCTTGCGAATGCTCGCGCGCGCGCCCGCGGTGTCGAGGTTGTAGGCCTCGTTCGGAACCACCGGCGGGATGTGACGGCCGTACATGTCGGTCAGGTAGAAGCAGTCGCTGACGAGCGCCAGGCGATCGGACGCGCGCCACAGACCGATCAGCCCCGGAGCGTGGCCGGGGAGATGCACCACGGTGAAGCCGGCGACCTCGTCGCCCTCGTCGACGGTGCCCGAGATCTTCACCGGGCCGCCGTCCCACACGTGCTCGTGCGTGAACGTGTGGAGCTTGCGCGCCGGGAACGGAAGCTTCGACGTGTCCCAGTAGTCGCGCCCGCCGCTGCCCTCGGCCTGCTCGACCGCGTCGGGGTGGCACTGCACCGGGGCCAGCTCGCTGAGGGCCGGAGCCGACCCGCGGTGGTCGGTGTCCCCGTGCCCGAGCACCACGCGCTTGATCCCACCCATCCGCGCCGCCGCGCGCGCCACCGGCCCCGCCATCCCCTTCTCCCCCGCGTCGAAGACCACGACTCCGTCGCCGTCCTCGATGAGGTACACGTTCATCGTCCGGGTCAGGCCGCCGCGGATCAAGAAGACGCCCTCGGCAATCCGCTCGGGCTGCGCGGCGGCGAGCTTGAGCAGCCGCGGGCGACCGGTCAACTTGGTGGTGGTGGTCGTCCCCACGTACGTCTTCTACCCGTTCGTGTTGCATCTCGTAACCTCGCCGCCGCGCTCGGCGCGCCGCTCTTCTATCGTGCCCGGCCCCTGACCGAGCTCGCCGACAAGACGCTGTTCATCTCCGGCGGGAGCCGCGGCATCGGGCTGGCGATCGCCCTGCGGGCCGCCCGCGACGGCGCCAACGTCGCGCTGATCGCCAAGACCGCCGAGCCGCACCCCAAGCTCGAGGGAACGGTCTACACGGCCGCAGAGGCGATCGAGGAAGCCGGCGGCCAGGCGCTTCCGATCGTGGGCGACATCCGCGAGGAGGAGCAGGTCGCCTCTGCCGTCGAGCAGGCCGTCGAGCGCTTCGGAGGCATCGACGTCTGCGTCAACAACGCGAGCGCGATCAACCTCGGCGGCACCGAGGCGCTCCCGATGAAGCGCTACGACCTGATGCAGGACGTCAACGCGCGCGGGACCTTCCTCGTCAGCAAGGCGTGCGTGCCCCACCTCAAGAGCGCCCAGAACGCGCACGTCCTCACGCTCTCGCCGCCGATCAGCCTCGAGCCGCGTTGGCTCAAGGCCTACGCCGGCTACGCGATCGCCAAGTACGGCATGAGCCTATGCACGCTCGGAATGGCCGAGGAGTTCCGCGCCGAGGGCATCGCCTTCAACTCGCTCTGGCCGCGCACGCCGATCGCCACCGCCGCGGTACAGAACCTGCTCGGCGGCGACGAGGCGATGGCGCGCTCGCGCAAGCCCGAGCTGGTGGCCGACGCGGCGCACTCGATCCTGACGCGGCCGAGCCGCGAGTGCACCGGCAACCTCTTCCTCGCCGAGGACCTGCTGGTCGAGGAGGGCGTGACCGACTTCGCGCCCTACTCGTACGGGGGCGGCGAGCTCATGCCGGACCTGTTCGTCGACGCAGTCAACCCGTAGATGCCGCACGAGGAGTCCGCATGGACCTGACGTTCTCCGACTCGGAGCACGCGTTCCGCGAGGAGCTGCGGGCGTGGCTCGCCGACAACGAGCCGGGGGCCGAGCCCGACGGCGAGGAGGCGAAGCTCCGCTGGCGCCGCGACTGGCAACGACGACTCAACGAGGGCGGCTGGGCCGGGGTCCACTGGCCCGAGGAGTACGGCGGCCGCGGCGCCACGCTCATGCAGTCGGCGATCTTCTTCGAGGAGCTGGGCGGGGCGCGGGCGCCGCTGCCGGCGAACGCGCTCGGCCTGCTGCTCGGGGGCCCGACGCTGATGGTGTGGGGCACGCCGGAGCAGAAGGAGCGCTACCTGCCGCCGATCCTGTCCGCGGACGAGATCTGGTGTCAGGGCTTCTCGGAGCCGGAGGCGGGCTCGGACCTGGCGGCGCTGAAGACGCGCGCGGTGCGCGACGGCGACGGCTGGCTCGTGACCGGGCAGAAGGTCTGGACGAGCGCCGCCCACTACTCGAAGTGGTGCATGCTGGTCGCGCGCACGGACCCCGAGGCCGCCAAGCACAAGGGCCTCACGTACTTCCTGATGGACGTCGAGCAGGAAGCCGTCCAGATCCGCCCGCTGCGCCAGATGACCGGCGAGGCGGATTTCAACGAGCTGTTCATCGAGGAGGCTCACGTTCCTGATGAGAACGTGATCGGCGGCGTGGGCAACGGCTGGAAGGTCGCCCTGACGACGCTCATGAACGAGCGCGCCGGACTCGCCTTCTTCCTCCAGGTCCGCCTGCGACAGCTGCTCGACGAGCTGATCGCCGAGGCGGTCGAGCGCGGATCGCTCGACGACCCGGTCATCGCCGACCGCCTCGGGGAGCTGCACCTGAAGACCGAGGTGCTGCGCCTCACCGCCTACCGCGGGCTGACGGCGATCGAGAAGTACGGCCAGCCGGGTCCCGAGGGGTCGCTGACCAAGTGGATGTGGTCGGAGACCAACCAGCAGCTCACGCAGCTCGCCGTGGACGTGCTCGGAGCCGAGGCCGTGACCGCCGGCACGAGCTGGTCCTACGAGCTCCTGCGCGCCCGCGGGAACTCCATCGAGGGCGGCACGACCGAGGTGCTCAAGAACATCGTCGCGGAGCGCGTGCTCGGGCTTCCGCGGCTGAAGTAGGACTAGATGAACTTCGACTTCACCCCCGAGCAGCACGAGATCAAGCGGACGGCGCGAGAGCTGCTCGCGAGCCGCTCCTCGTTCGAGCGCGTGCGCGCGAGCGCCGAGAGCGGCAGCTACGACGAGGGGCTGTGGCGCGAGCTCCGCGAGCTCGGCTGGCCGGGGATCGCGATCGGCGAGCAACACGGCGGCCAGGGGCTCGGCGCGGTGGAGCTCGCGATCCTGCTCGAGGAGCTCGGCTACGCGGTCACGCCGTCGCCCTTTCTGCCGAGTGCGATGGCGGCGCTCGCGATCGAGCACGCCGGCTCCGACGAGCAGCGCGCGCGCTGGCTGCCCGGGCTCGCGTCGGGCGAGGTGACCGGAGCACTCGGGGTCGCGAACGACGGTTCCGCCGACATCGTCGCCGACGCCGATCGCGCCGCCGCGATCGTGCTCGTGGAGAATGGCGGCGCGCGGCTGATCCCGCGCGAGGGGGCGCGCGTCGAGGCCGTGCAGACGATCGACCCGACGCGGCACGCCGGCAGCGTCGCAGGCGAGGGCGAGCCGCTCGCCGGCGACACCTACGGCGCGATCGACCGGGCGACGCTGGCCGTGGCCGCCGAGCTCGTGGGCGTCTGCCAGCGCGCGCTCGACATGACGCTCGCCTACGTGAAGGAGCGCAAGCAGTTCGGCGTGGCGGTGGGCGCCTTCCAGGCGGTGCAGCACCGCTGCGCGGCGATGCTGCTGCACACCGAGTCCGCGCGCTCGGCGACCTATTTCGCCGCCTGGGCCGCCGACGCCGAGCCCGAGCGGCTGCCCGAGGCCGCGTCACTCGCGAAGGCGGCGGCCTCGACCGCGGGCCGCGAGGTCACCGCCGGGGCGATCCAGGCGCACGGCGGCGTCGGCTTCACCTGGGAGGCCGACGTGCACTGGCTCTTCAAGCGCGCGCAGGTGGACGCCGCCCTGCTGGGCGGCGCGACCGCGCACAGGGCGCGACTCGCCCGGCTCGCGGCAGCGCGCGTCGCCTCGGCCGCCTAGCTGCGAATGGCCCGGGGCGGGCACGAGGGTCACCCGGGCGCGGCTGCTACCGGCCGGCGGCACGAGGGCCACTCGCATCAGGTGTCGGCCGACGCCGACCGCGGCAAGCTGCTCCTCGCGCTCGGCCTGCTGCTGGGCTTCATGGCCGTCGAGGTCGTCGTCGGGATCGCCGTCGACTCGCTCGCGCTGCTCGCCGACGCGGCGCACATGCTCACCGACGCCGCCGCGCTCGCCCTCGCGCTGCTCGCGATCAGGCTCGCCAGGCGACCGGCGGGCGGCGCGTGGACCTACGGCCTGCGCCGCGCCGAGATCATGTCGGCGCAGTTCAACGGCGCGACGCTGCTCGTGCTAGCGCTGCTGATCGTCTACGAGGGCGTGCGGCGGCTCGTCGAGCCGCCGCCCACCGAGGGCGTCGCCGTGCTCGTGGTCGCGCTCGTGGGCGTGGCGGTCAACCTCGCCGCCACGGCCACCCTGGCTCGCGCGAACCGCCGGAGCCTGAACGTCGAGGGCGCCTACCAGCACGTCCTGACCGACCTGGCCGCGTTCGTCGCCACGGCGATCGCCGGCGCCGTCATCCTCGCGACCGGCTTCGTGCGCGCCGACGGCATCGCCGCGCTGATCGTCGCGGCGATCATGCTGCGGGCCGCCTACGGCCTGCTGCGCGACTCCGGCCGGGTGCTGCTCGAGGCGGCTCCGAGGGGCATCGACCCGGACGAGGTCGGCCGGGCGCTTGCGGGCCACCGCCACGTGCGCGACGTGCACGACCTGCACGTCTGGGAGGTCACCTCAGGCTTCCCCGCCCTGTCGGCGCACGTGCTCGTAGAGCCCGGCTGCGACTGCCACGAGCACCGGCGCCAGCTCGAGCGCCTGCTCGACGAGCGCTTCGGGATCGAGCACACGACGCTTCAGGTCGATCACGCGCCGCGCGGCGGGTTGATCGGGCTCGACGCGCGCGGGCCGGCGGCGCCATCGAGCCGCCCCGATCCGGACTGCGACAAGTAGGTTGTGGCGGTGGTCGCCCTCGTCACCGGCGCGTCGAGCGGAATCGGCGCCGCCGCGGCCCGGCGGCTCGGACGCGAGCCGAGCGCAGAGCTCCTGCTGGTCGCGCGCCGGGAGGACAGGCTGCGCGCGCTGGCGGACGAGGTCGGCGACTGCACGGTGGTCGCCGCCGACCTCACCGACGCGGACGCGCCGGCGCGCGTGGCCGAGGCGGTGGAGCGCGAGCACGGCCGCCTCGACCTGCTCGTCAACAACGCCGGGGGCGCCTGGCGCGGCACGTTCGGCGAGGCGGGCTGGGAGAACGTCCGCAAGCACATGGAGATCAACTTCGACGCGGTTGTTCGGCTGACCGAGGCGCTGCTGCCGATCCTCCGCCGCTCGGCGCCGAGCGCGATCGTGAACGTCAGCAGCGTGGCCGGCCGCGTCTCGCGCGGCAACTCCGGCGCCTACTCGGCTAGCAAGTTCGCGCTGATCGGCTGGAGCGAGGCGCTGCATCTCGAGGAGCGCCGCCACGGCGTGCACGTCGGCCTCGTGCTGCCGGGCTTCGTCGCCACCGAGGGCTTCCCGCAGCGAGAGCTGCGCGAGGGAAGGCTCACCCGCCGGCTGGTCTCGCGGCCGGAGCGGGTGGCGGAGGCGATCGTCGACGTCGGCCTCCGTGGGCGACCGGAGCGCTACGTGCCGCGCCCCTACTGGGCCGTGGCCGCGCTGCGCGGCGTCGCGCCCGGGCTCGTCCGTCGCGCGACCGGGGGCGGCGGGGCGATGACCCCGGCGACGGTCAACGACGAGCGAGGGTGAGCGTCGCGACCGGCGGGATCGTTGCGGCCGACCTGGGCCGCGACCGCTTCGGCGAGGCGCTCGGGGTCCTGACGCGCGGGATGCGCGACAACCCTGTGCACGTCGCGGCGTTCGGCCCCGACCCCGAGCGCCGCCGGCGCGCGCTCGAGCGGCTCTTCGGGGCCCTCTTTCGCATCAAGGTGGACCAGACGCCGATCTGCGCGATGCGGGACGAGACGATCGTCGCGGCGACGGGCGTCGCGCCCGCCGGGACCTGCCAGCCGAGCGGCCGCGAGGCTGCGGCGTTCCTGCCGGTGGTCGCCGGGCTCGGGCCGCGAACCGCCGCGCGCACAAGCCGCTGGATCAGCGCGTGGTCCCGCCGCGACCCCCCGGAGCCGCACGTGCACCTGGGCCCGCTCGCCGTGGACGCGGGGCTCCAGGGGCAGGGGATCGGCTCGATCCTCCTCGCCGAGCACTGCCGGCGCCTCGATGCCGCCGGCGAGGTCGGCTACCTCGAGACCGACAAGGAGCAGAACGTCGCCTTCTACGCGCGCCAGGGGTTCGAGACCGTCGACGAGGCCCAGGTGCTCGGGGTGCCGAACTGGTTCATGCGCCGCCCGCCGTCGCGCAGCGCGATGTAATCCTCGGCCGAGCGCGCCCGCGCGTGGACTCGCCCATCCCGTCACACGGACGTGCTTGTCCTGTGCTGATCCATTGCAATCGGGCGTGACCACGTCGGCCAAGCGGTGCTTCTCTCGGACGTGGGCACTGAAACGGTCGTATGTGGTCACCTTTGGGGCCCACGGCCCGACGGGCGTCGCGGACCCGGCTAGCCCGCACGGACTTCGCCCGGCCCCGCCGCCTCCACCGTCCCCCGCCGGTGACGCCGGTACGTGTCCTCGATCCAGCGGTAGGCGCGGCGGCCTTGAAACTGCGCGCGGAAGCGCTCGAGCGCGTCGGGGCCCTGCGGGAGCCGCGGCCCCTCGGGCGGCATCACGATCGGGTACAGCAGCGCGGCGGCGGTCAGGTCCGCGACGGTGAAGCGCTCGCCCACCAAGTAGTCACCCCCGAGCTCCGACTCGACGCGGTCGAGCGCGGCCACCACCTTGCGCCGCGCCAGCTCGGCAGCCTCCTCGCTCTTCACTCCGTAGCGGAGGTTCACGAACGACCTGGCGCCCGCCGACGCCAGCCGGCGCCCGCGCCCGGCGGCGGCGGGCACCTGCATCGCCGTCAACTCCTCCAGCCGCTCGCGGTCGCGGGTGATCTCGTGCCAAGCCCACAGGCGAATGTGGGAGCCGAGCTCCTCACCGAACCATTCCTCGAGCTCGAGCGCCCGACGGCGTTCGGCTTCGTCCTCCGGATAGAGGGGCGACTCGGGGAAGCGACGCTCGAGCGCCGCGATGATCGCGGTCGAATCCCCGATCCGCGCTCCGTCGAGCTCGAGCACCGGGAACGTCTTCTGCTTCCCGCGCGTCAGGGCGAGCGCGACCGCCATGTGCAGGCCTCCCGGCACGGCGCGGCGCTCGTGCTCCACGCCCTTGTGCGCGAGCGCCCAGCGAGCCTTCTCGCTGTAGTGCGAGATCGGGATGTGCCAGAGGACCGGCTTCGCCGTCCGCGGCACTAGCTCGCCATCGACTCGGCGATCTCGTCCACGCCGCGGTCCTTCGGGGCGCCGCCGTTTCGGCTTCGGTAGGGGCCCGGCTTCGGCCGCGGCTCGCCGCCCGGGAACGCCAGGCGGGCGATCGTTCGCTGCACCATGCCCAACTGCTTGAAGAACGGGCCGGTGTTGTAGGGCAGGCCGTAGCGCTCGCAGATCGCCCGCACCTGCGGGGCGATCTCACCGTAGCGCGTGCTCGGCATGTCGGGGAAGAGGTGGTGCTCGACCTGGTAGCCGAGGTTGCCGCTGATCACGTGGAAGAGCGGCCCGCCCTCGATGTTCGCGGCGCCGATCAGCTGGCGCACGTAACGCCCCCCGCGGGTTTCGTCGTCGGTCTCCTTCTGGCTGAAGGTGTACGTCTGGTCCGGGAAGTGACCGCAGAAGATGATCGCGTAGGCCCAGACGTTGCGCACGATGTTCGCCGTGAAGTCGGCTGTCACCGTCGAGCGAAATGGCGCGCGAAACGCCTTGCGCTCGACCAGCTCCCTGACGACGCCGGCGGCGCTCTTTCGGCGCCTGCGCTTAACCTTGCTGCGCGCGCTCTCAAATGTCTTGCGCGCCTTCGTCTTCGGCTTGGTCGCCGGGCGCAGCGAGCCCAGGTCGAGGTCGCGCGATGCCACCGCGAAGTCGATCGCGGTCATCAGGAGGCCGCTCAGCGCCGGCCAGGCGACGTAGTCCTTGACGATCTGGCGCTGCGCCTTGCCGGCCATGCCCTTGAGCTCGCGCCGCAGCTGGGACTTCGTCTTCTCTCCCGAGCGCAGCGCGTCGAAGTCGAGGTCGTGGAATGCGACGCCCCACTCGAAGAACGCCATCAGCAGGAGGTTGTAGAGCGGCTGGGCCAGGTAGGCGGGGTGCCAGCTCTGCTGCGGGTCGATGCGCATGATCTCGTAGCCGAGATCCTTGTCCTTGCCCCTGATGTTCGTGTAGGTGTGGTGCACGTAGTTGTGCGAGTGCTTCCACGCCTCCGGCGTCGACGCGGAGTCCCAGTCCCAGGCCGAGGAGTTGATCACCGGGTCGTTCATCCAGTCCCACTGCCCGTGCATCACGTTGTGGCCGATCTCCATGTTCTCGAGGATCTTGGCCATCGAGAGCGTCGCGGTGCCGGCGAGCCACAGCGGGCGAAACCGCGACCCGATCAGCAGCACGCGGCCGATCAAGGCGAGGCGGCGGTGGAGGTCGATGATCCCGCGGATGTAGCGCGCGTCGCGCTCCCCGAGCTCCGCCTTCACCTCGTCGTGCAGCGCGTCGAGCTCCCGGCCGATCGCGTCGATCTGCTCGGGGGTCAGGCCGTGCAGCGGGTTCTCTATCGCTGTCGTCGTCATGCGTTCTCCTCGGTTCGCTTCACAGTTCGACTTCGACGGGCCCCTCGGGCGCGCTCACGCAGGTGCGGATCATCTCGCCATCCTGGCCGTACACGTCGCCGGTGCGAAGGTCGCGCACCCGGCCCGAGCAGAGCTTTCCCACGCAGGTGTGGCAGATGCCCTCGCGACACCCGTACGGCAGGACCACGCCGGCGTTCTCCCCCGCGACGAGGATCGGGATCGAGCCGTCCGACTCGGCCTCGGAGTCGCTGGCGCGAAAGCGGATCACGCCGCCCTCGCCCTCCTCGACGTCGCCGCCGATCACCGGCTGAAAGCGCTCCATTCGCAGATGCTCGGTGCGCCCCTCGCGCTCGAAATGCTCGGTCATGGCATCCAGCAGCCCGGCGGGGCCGGACAGGAACACCTCGCGCTCTCGCCAGTCTGGGCACAGCTCGTCGAGGTCGCTCGGCGCCATGCGGCCCATCTCGGCGGTCAGCTGCTCGTGCAGGCGAAAGCCGGGGTGGCGCTCTGAGAGCGCCCGCAGCCGGCGTCCGAAGATGACCTCCTCCGCGGCGCGCGCCGAGTGCAGCAGCACGGCGTCGTCGAGGGAATCGTCATGCGCGAGGCTGCGCAGCATGCTCATGATCGGGGTGATGCCGCTGCCCGCGCTCACGAACAGCAGCTTCTCGGGCAACGGGTCAGGCAGCAGGAACGTGCCCTCCACGCCGCCGAGCGCGACCAGGCTGCCCGGCCGTCGGCGCCGGACGAGATGGGGCGAGACGACGCCCTCGTCGACGTTCTTGATCGTGATGCTGATCCGGCCGTCGGGCCGGTCCGGGTCGGAGGTAAGCGAGTAGGCGCGCCAGTGGCGTCGGCCGTCGATGTCGATGCCGATGCGGAGGTACTGCCCGGGCTCGTGCCCCATCCACTCGTACCCGGGACGGATCACCACGGTCGCGGCGTCGGGCGTCTCCGAGTCGATGCTCTCGATCTCGCCGCGCAGCTCGCGCGTGGACCAGAGCGGGTTGATCAACTCGAGGTAATCGTCCGGCAGCAGCGGCGAAGTGAAGGCGCCGACCGCCCGCAGCACGCGCCGCTGCAGTGTCGGGACGTTGGGGCGAGCACCGCGCTCGGGCATGCGCTCAGCGGTTGAGACAACGGTCGGGGAGGGCGATGTTTGAACCCTAGTGCTGTATAGCGCGGGCTTTTGCCCACCCCACCAACGACCGACAGCCCGAGTTTTGTGTCGTTGTGACAATCCCTGTCGTCGCCGCAGGGATTGCCCTGAGGGCTACCTCAGCTCGTCGAGCGCCCGCTTGGCAGTGCCGAAGACGTAGAGGACCGACAGCCCGAAGAACGCGGCGCCGATCAGGGCGCGCGCCTGCGCCGCGCTGAGCGGCGTCTTTCGCGACAGCGGGCCGGCCGCGCGGCCGGCCACCTTGTCGCGCCAGCCGACGAGGGCCGTCTCTCCAAGGTCAGTGCGCTTCACGGGTGCCTCCAAGTGGTCGGGTGAAGCGGTGATACCCGCGCCGCCACCGGCCCAACCGGCCCCCTGCCATGCATCAGAAGACCACGGTCTTGTTGCCGTAGCGCAGCACTCGATCCTCGCAGTGCCACCTGACCGCCCGGGCGAGCACCGTTCGCTCGATGTCGCTTCCGAGGTGCCTGAGCGCCTGCACGTCGTGGCGATGGGAGACGCGGATCACGTCCTGCTCGATGATCGGGCCCGCATCGAGCTCCTCGGTGACGTAGTGCGCGGTCGCCCCGATCAGCTTGACTCCCCGCTCGCGCGCCTGCTCGTATGGCGCCGCCCCTGCAAACGCCGGCAGGAAGCTGTGGTGGATGTTGATGGCCGGCGCGCCGAGGCGGTCGAGAAAGTCACTCGAGAGCACCTGCATGTAGCGCGCGAGCACCACGAGGTCGAAGCGGCCGGCGAGCAGCTCGAGCTGCCGTGCCTCGGCCGCCGGCTTCGTGTCCCGCGTCACCGGCACGTGCTCGAAGGGGACGCCGAGGGCGGCGACCGTCCGCTCCAGGTCGCGATGGTTCGAGAGGACGACGCCCACCTCCATCGCCACCTCGCCGCTGCGCCGACCCCAGAGCAGGTCGAGCAGGCAGTGGTCCTCGCGCGAGACCATGATCGCGACCCGCTTCGGCTCGGAGGCGTAGTGCACATCCCAGTCCATCCCGAACCCCCGGGCGACCTCGGAGTCGAAGACGCGCTCGAACTCGTCACGGCTCAGGTCGAGGCCCTCGAGCCGGAACACCATGCGCATGAAGAATGTGCCGCCCTCAGGGTCCGTCGAGTGCTGATCGGACTGGAGGATGTTCGCGCCGTGGCGAAAGAGGAAGTCGGAGACCGCAGCCACGATTCCCGGCCGGTCGGGACAGCTGATCAGCAGGCGACCGGTGTGGGCATCGGCGTTGCCGCCGTTGCGCCGCTGCGGCTCGCGCTCCACGGGTTGAGCCTAGTTGCGTGCGAGCGTCGCCGAAACCGACCACCCGGGGCGGCCGCCGCGAGGGAGGCGCGCGCGATTCGGTCCGGGCGCGCGTACGTTCAGGCCGAGAACGCCGCCGGCGCGCCCGCGCCGCTGCCCCCGGCCGCCGCGCGCGCCTCCGGGAAGGTCACGAGGCGGCCGCGGTCCTCGTCCCACAGCTTGAGGCGGACGGCGCGCAGCCCGTCCCAGAGCGAGAGCGTGGGGACGTCGTGGAAGATCGGGTTGTCGTCGTGCGCTCGCTGGAGGTTGTAGTTGGGCACGCGCGCGCTCAGGTGGTGGACGTGGTGCAGCCCGATGTTGCCCGTGAAGAACTGGAGCACCTTCGGCAGGTTCAGGTACGAGCTCCCCTGCAGCGCCGCGTCGGCGTAGCTCCAGCCCGACGAGCTCTGCCAGTAGGTGTCCTCGAATTGGTGCTGCACATAGAACAGCCACACTCCGGCCGCGCCGGCGAGCATTGCGGTCGGCAGCTGGAGGAGAAGGAGCTCCTGCCAGCCGATTAGCCAGGAGAGCGCACCGACCAGCACCGCGAGCACCACGTTGGTGCCGATCACGCTGCGGCGGATTCGCGGGCGCGCCGAGCGTGACACCAGCCGCGGCTGCACGACAAGCGCCCAGAGCGGCCCGATCCCGAACATCACGACCGGGTTGCGAAACAGCCGGTAGCCGAGGCGCTTCCGCCACGGCGAGGAGTGGTACTCGGCGACGGTCATCGTCGGCACGTCGCCGACGCCGCGCCGATCGAGGTCGCCCGCGGTGGCGTGGTGGACCGCGTGGCTGTGACGCCAGGCGTGGTACGGCGAGTAGACCAGGAGTCCGAGCGCTCCCCCGAGCCAGGCGTTCGCGCGCTTGCTCGTCAGGAACGAGCCGTGGGCGCAGTCGTGGAAGAGGATGTAGGTCCGAAGAAGGAAGCCCGCGGCGGGCAGCGCAATGGCGAGCACGAGCAGGTAGGAGACGTCCAGTGCCAGGTACATCAGCACCGAGAGCGCCAGATAGGGGACGACCGACGTCGCGATGTCGAGCAGGCTGCGGCCAACGCGCGGCTGCTCGTAGGGGGCAAGGGCCTCACGCCAGAACGGACGCCCGGTTCGCGCCGGCTCATGCGCGTCCGCGCGGCTCTGTGTCGAGGTGTCCGTCATCTGTGTTGGCCGACCTCGGCGCTAACCGCGTCCGCCATGTGCCTCCCCACGGTTACGACGAGCCCTGCAGGCGAGTCAGTACCCCTCTGACGCAACCCCAAACTCGGCTGGCGCGCAGACTAGCGGGCCGGCGCGCGGTGAGGCATCACGGCCTCGACCGGGCGCGGTCAGGCGTCACGCGGCCGACCTACCGGTTTGCCGATCCGTACGCGTCAGACCTTCTCGAACACGAGCCGATGGTGGTCGAGCAGCTCGCGCTCGAAGCAGACGCGGTTGGGGCTCACGCCCGAGGTGAATGCAAGCCTGAAGTCGGCGCTGGTGAGCCAGCGGGGAACGAGGCGGGCCTTCAGCAGCGTCTTTCTGAAGCTCGGCGCCGCGAAGCGCTTGCGCCACTGATCGATGGTCTCGATGTAGTCGAGCCGGCCGCTGGTGCCGGCCACCAGGCGGAAGTGCGGCTCGGCGCTGCGGACGACCTGCTCCTGGCCGAAGGGAAGCCAGGAGCCGGGGAACTGACGCCCCATGAGCGCGAGGTACCACGCGTCGGAGTCTCGCGGCGCGCGGATGTCGACCTCGTCCGGGTCGATCATGTTGCGCCCGAACACCATCGTCTGGAGGTAGAGCCGGCCGGTGTCGGGCAGCACGCCGGCGGTGCGCTCGAACAGGCCGCGGTAGATCTCCTCTTGCCGCCCGGCGCGGTAGTCCTCGGGTGAGCAGAAGTGCTCGAAGGCGCCGAGGCTGGCCACGGCGTCGAACCCGCCGAAGGTGTCGCGGGTGACCTCGCGCGCATCGTGAAGGTGGACGTCGAGGCCGTGCCGCCGGGTGGACTCGGCCTGGGCCGACGACAGGGTGACGCCGACCCCGGTGCCGCCCCGCTCGCGCACGTAGCTGAGCAACGGTCCCCACCCACAGCCCAGGTCGAGCACGCGCCTTCCCGCCTCGATTCCGATCTGCTCGGCGACGAACTCGTGCTTGCGTCGCTGAGCCTGCTCGAGGCTCATCGAGAAGTCGCCGTCGTACTTGGCTCCGCTGAAGTCCGCGAGCTCTCCCAAGCTGAGCCGGAAGATCCGGTCGATCAGCGAATAGGTGAACTCGAGGTCCTTCCGGTCGGCCATGGCCCGGGAAGGGGTATCAGGTGCGCGCCGCGCGCGGCAGTGCGGCGGCCTGGACCTTGGACCGACGAGCGGCAAACTCGCCGCTAGTCGAGGTTGATTACTCCCAGCACGAGCAGCAGGAGGAGGGTTGCGACCACCGAGATCAACAGTGACCCGAGGCAGCCAAGCCGGTTTGAGAAGAAGAACATCAGCTCAAGCGTGCCGCCCGGCGACCGAGCCCGAGCGCGATCCCGGCGCTCGCTAGGAGGCCGAGCGGGATCGGAAGGCAGCAACCGCAGCCGCGCACCTCGACGCCTCGCCGGCGGTGCGAGCCGAAGGGGCCTGCTGTCGGGCGGCGTCGCATTCGTAGGACTTAACCCCCATTGCCCCGCCTAAACCCGGCCGCCAACTGTAGAGTGGCCGGGTGGACGCCAAGCGCGCGCGAGCCCTGCTCGCAGGAGAGCGAAGCAGGATCGAGGACGCGCTTCGAAGCCTCCAGCGGCCGGGCGACGAGGAGCTCTCCCACCTCGACCAGCACCCCGGCGACGAGGGCACGGAGGTCTTCGAGGAGGAGCGCGACGAGGGGCTGTCGCAGCGGCTCCGCGAGGAGCTCGACGCCATCGACCGCGCAGAGCGCCGGGTGGAGGACGGAAGCTACGGAAATTCGATCGACAGCGGCGCCCCAATTCCCGATGGGCGCCTCGAGGCTGTGCCCTGGGCCGAGCGAACCGCCGAGGAGCAGGAACGCTACGAGCGCGGGTGATCCGCTGAGCGGTCGCCGCCCGCAAACCGCTCGGGCGTATCGCCGCTGACGCGGTGCTGAGGCTCTCGTCCAAGCGCGGGCGCTGGGTTCTCGCCGTCTCGATCCTCGGCTCGGCGGTGGCGTTCCTGGAGGCGACGGTGGTCAACGTCGCGCTGCCCGAGATCGGCCGCGACCTGGACGCGAGCGTGAGCGGCCTCCAGTGGGTTCTGAACGGCTACCTCCTCACGCTCGCGGGCCTGATCCTCCTGGGCGGGACGCTCGGCGACCGCTACGGGCGCCGGCGCGTGTTCAGCATCGGGGTCGTCTGGTTCACCGTCGCCTCGGCGCTGTGCGCTCTGGCTCCTAGCGTCGAGGTCCTGGTCGCGGCACGTGTCCTCCAGGGGATCGGAGGCGCGCTGCTGGCGCCGGGAAGCCTGGCGATCATCGAGGCCGTCTTTCGTTCCGAGGACCGACCGCGCGCGATCGGCGCTTGGTCGGCGCTCGGCGGCGTGGCGGCGGCGATCGGGCCGCTCGTGGGCGGCTTCCTGATAGACGCGACCTCCTGGCGCTCGGTCTTCCTGCTGAGCGTCCCGCTGGGCGTGTTCGTGGTCGTCGCCGCCGCTCGGCACGTGCCCGAGACCCGCGACGAGACGGTCACCGGCCGGCTCGACCTGTCCGGCTCGGTGCTGGTGACGCTCGCCCTCGCGGGCGGCACCTTCGCGCTGGTACAGGCGCCCACGGGAGACACGGTGGCTCCCGCGGTCGCGGCCGGCGCGGCCGGGCTCGCGGCGCTTGTGGCCTTCGTGGTCGTCGAGCGGCGCAGCGCGCACCCAATGCTTCCGCTCGAGATCTTCTCCTCGCGGCAGTTCACCAGCGCGAACGTCCTCACGTTCATCGTCTACGCCGCACTCGGGGGTGTGTTCTTCCTGCTCGTCCTGTTCCTGCAGGTCTCGCTCGGCTACTCGCCGATCGCGGCCGGCTCGGCCTCGCTTCCGGTCACGGCTTTGATGCTCCTGCTCTCATCTCGCGCCGGGGCTCTCGCACAGCGGATCGGGCCGCGCCTGCCGCTGACCGTCGGGCCGTTGCTGATCGCGGTCGGCATGCTGCTGATGTCGCGCATCGAGCCGGGCGACGGGTACGTCGAGGCGGTCCTGCCGGCGGTGACCGTCTTCGGCCTCGGGTTGGCCGCCACGGTCGCCCCGATCACGGCCACCGCGCTCGCCGCCAGCGACGACCGGCACGCCGGCCTGGCGTCAGGCGTCAACAACGCCGTCGCGCGCACGGCGCAGCTGACGGCGGTCGCAGCCCTGCCCGCGCTCGCCGGGCTGACAGGCGCGGACTTCGAGGACCCGCTCGCGCTGGCCGACGGCTTTCAGACCGCGATGCTCGTGACGGCCGGCGTGGCGGCCGCAGGCTCCGTGATCGCGCTGGCCACGATCCGCAACGACGTGCTCGAGCCCGCCGGTGCGGAAGCAGCCGCCGGCGACGGCACGGCCGAGCGACAGCTCGCTCACTGCGCGGTGGCCGGCACCCCGTTGCGCCAGGAGCGGCCGGCCGCTCGGCCTGCCCCGGTGGGTGCCGGTGACCGCGCCAGCTAGCCGCCCCTGTTCAGGCGACCGGAGAAGCGGCGGCAAGAGCGTCCGCTCGGCCCTCACGCCGACGCCGCGTACCGGCCGCTGCGAGCGATACAACCTCTCCTGACCCCGTAGACGATCCAGGAGGTGCGCCGGTGGAAGCGCGAGGAGCAACCCACGATGTCGCGGTTCGCCGGGATCCGCAGCCGCGCGGGCCGGCCGCCTACGGGGCGGAGGTCATCGGCACGTTCCTGCTGGTCTTCTTCATCTGCGGGCTGATCTCGATCTCCAGCAATCAGGCGGTGTCGCTCGATCTCGCCGGGCTCGGCCTTCTGCACGCGCTCATCCTGATGGTGCTCGTCTACGCCCTGGGCGGCACGTCCGGCGCGCACTTCAACCCGGCGGTGACGCTGGCGCTGCTCGCGATCCGCAAGATTTCCCCAGCGAGCGCGGCCGTCTACATCGCCTGTCAGGCGGTCGGGGCCGTGCTGGCGGCGCTGTTGGTAGCGCTGTTGTTCAACGACATCGGCGAGGCCGTCAACTACGGCGCCGCGACGATCAACCCCGACGTGCTCCAGGACGGGTCGGTCGGGCTCGGCCTGATCGCCGAGGCGCTCGGGACCTTCATCCTGATGTGGGCGATCATGGGGCTCGCGGTCAACCCGCGCGGCGAGGCGGCGCTCGCCGGCGTGGCGATCGGCGGCGCGCTGGGCCTGGCGGTGATGGTCTTCGGCCCCGCCACCGGCGCGAGCCTAAACCCGGCGCGCTGGCTCGGCCCGGCTGTGGCCTCGGGGGAGTTCTCCGACTTCTGGCTCTACCTCCTCGGCCCGGTCGTCGGCGCGCTCGCGGCGGCGCTCGGGTACCGCGCGTTGGTGCTCGAGCGGCGCGGGCTGCAGGCGATGGCTCCCAAGGAGGAGCTGCCCGGCTGACCGGAGCGGCGTGGCGATCGACGAGCAGCTCGTCAAGGCGCTCCACGTCGAGGTCCTGCGAAGGCAGGATCTCCACGCGGAGACCGAGCCGCACGTCGTCTTTCAGACTTCGACGATCGACGCGCTTCTCGAGGGCGCGTACGACGGTGATGTGAGCTTCGCCGAGCTCCGCCGGCACGGCGACCTCGGGCTCGGCACCTTCGACGCCCTCGACGGAGAGATGATCGCCCTCGAGGGCGAGTTTCACCGGGCGACGGTCGACGGGAGCATCCGGCCGGTGCCTGCCGAGGAGCGAACTCCGTTCGCGGTCATGACCTTCTTCGCGCCGACCTCCGAGGTCGCGATCCATGCGCCCCTGGACCAGGCCGGACTGCTCGAGGCGCTCGAACGCTCGCGTGACGGCGAAGCCGCGAGCCACGCCGTTCG
>Ga0136616_10000367_pt1 | contig 20675 bp, 19 predicted proteins | sample AntDrymUQ2992106_2_FD_106648 | JGI IMG/M metagenome (GOLD analysis project Ga0136616, IMG submission 106648) | Polar desert sand microbial communities from Dry Valleys, Antarctica - metaG UQ299 (21.06) | ecosystem: Environmental > Terrestrial > Soil > Desert | place: Antarctica: Dry Valley... | reverse complement strand
GCTTGGGTACCGCCGGCGACGATCACGTTGAGGCCGCTGGCGACCGCAGCCTCCAGGAAGCGGGCCGCCTGTGCGGTGAGGGAACCGAGCGCGACAAGCTCCTCCAGATGCGACGCGCGCACCACGAACTTGCGCACGTTGACCGCCCAGTGACGGCGGGTGATGTCCGGGATCGCCACATGCAACCGGCTGCCGTCCGGAAGGGTGGCGTCGACGAACGGGCTGTTCAGATCCACGCGGCGCCCGGAGGACTTCAGCATCCGCTCCACCAGGTCGCGCACCTGCAGAGCGGTGAGGATCGTCGTGGTCAACTGGCTGCGACCGTGGACCGCGACGAAGACCCGCCCCGGCTCGTCGATCCAGATCAACGACCGACTAGGGCACAGGTCGACGCTCGCCCACAGAAGCTGCCATCGTCCGCACGGACTGAAGGCAGGCCACGCTTGCGCAATGTGTCAACGGCGGCTGAAAACTGACCCCCTTCCGCCCACGACGTCCCATCGCGACACCCTCTCCACTGCGGTGGTGTTGCGACGAGCACTCGAACCCAAGCGCCGTCAGGGGGTCAGTTTTCACGCGCCGCCGACACAATGCCTCGTTCCGTCCTACAAGGGTTCTACGCACAGACGCTAGGATTCGACATCGTGCGTGAACAAGACGAGGTGGTCTGGTTCAGGTGCGGAGCCGAAAGCCGCCCTTTCATCTCCGCCAGCACGACGGGGACGGCTGATGAGCAGACCCAGTCTTCGTGGCGCGTCGATGACATCGCCTCGGAGGTCGCAGAGCTGCGTTCCCGCGGAGTCGAGTTCATAGAGTACGACATGCCGGGCTTGACAACCCGGGACGGGATGGCCGAAGTCAGCCACGTATGGGTGGCGTGGTTCACGGATCGGCAAGAACAGCCTGTCAGTCATCCACTACAAGTGACCGTCTGAAGCACCTTGCCGTCACCCGCGTCGTGGTCCGGTGAGCCGGTGGCCGTAGGCTTGGTCGGAGCCGGGCCCTGGGCCAGAGCGATGCATGCACCGATGCTGGCTCGGGGTCCGCAGACCCGGTTGGCCGCGGTATGGGCCCGCAAGCCGGATGCGGCACGTGATCTGGCGCGCGCCTTCGGCAGTGTCGCGGTGGGCAGCCACGACGAGCTGCTCGACGTCTGCGAGGCGGTGGCCTACGCGGTCCCTCCGGACGTCCAGGCCGACCTCGCACCGGTGGCCGCCCGGGCCGGGCGGGCGGTCATGCTCGAGAAGCCGCTCGGGCTGGACCTCCGCCAGGCGCGCGGCCTAGCCGAGACCGTCAGCGCGACCGGCGTGCCCAACATCCTGGTCCTGACCAAGCGGTTCCATCCCAGCACCGGCGCGTTCCTCGACCGGGCAGCACGCCTGCGGGCCGACGGACCGATCACGGGCGTGCTCGCGGCCTACCTGCACGGGTTCACTTTGCGAGGCGGGGCATCGACGACGCCGTGGCGCCTCGACCATGGAGCGCTGCTCGACCTGGGACCGCACCTGGTGGACCTGGTGGATGCGGCGGCCGGACCGATCCGCAGCGTACGGGCCACGGGTGACCCGAGGACGTACCTCACGGTGAGTACCGAGCACGACGACGGAGTCGGCCAGCTGGCGCTCTCCTGCGCGGTCGCGATCGACTCAGCGCTGACCCGGGTCGAGGTGTTCTCCGACCAGGGCAGCGCTCGTTGGGACACCGCCGGGATCGACCACGACGCGTGCTGGCCGGTGTTGTGCGCCGAGTTCGCCGGCGCGGTTCGCCATGGCACCGCGGTCCGCGCGGATGTCGAGCGGGGCCTGTCGCTGCAGCTGGTGCTGGACGCGGTCAGCCGGTCACTGACGGAGGACCGTCGGGTCGTCCTCGACGAGTGAACTCACCGCGTTCCCGGTCGAGCGGTTCGGCTGGCTGGCGTCGGCCAGGGCGCGGCGGTACTCGCGGGGGCTGCACCCGGCGACTGACCGGAAGCGCCGGTTGAAGTTGGACAGGTTGCCGTAGCCGCACCGGGTCGCGACCTCGGAGATCGCGAGGTCGGTGTCACGCAGCAGCTGGCACGCGGCTGCGACCCGCAGCTCGGTGACGTACGCGGTCATCGTGCGGCCCATGGCGCGCCGGAAGAAACGGCTCAGCGCCACCGGAGTGAGGTGCGCGACTTGGGCCACCGAGTCGAGCCGGATGTCGGTCACGACGTTGGCTTGCAGGTAGGCACACACTGCCTCCATCCGCTGCCGGGCCGCCGGCGTCCACTGGTGACGGGCGCCGGGATCGGCGAGCGTGCGGACCGGGCCGTCAGCAAGGACGGAGAGCAGGTCGAGCAGTGCGACCGTACGAGCGGCGGGCGCCAGGGCCGCCAGCCCCGCGAGCCGGCCGGCCACCTCGGGCGTGGCCTCGACCAGCGCGGCGGACGCGTCCAGCAGGTCCGCCACCCCGGCGAACTCCGGTGCCGCGAACAGCTCGGCCCCCAGGAAGTCGCGGCGGAACTGGACGAGGATCGCCTCCTGACCGGCGGTGCCCGGCGTCGAGACGAAGGCGTGCGGGACATGCGGACCGATCAGCGCCAGGTCACCCGGTCGGTAGCTCTCGATCCGCTCCCCGACGATCCGGGTGCCCGACCCGCGCGTGATCAGGGTGAGCTCGACCTCGGGGTGGAAGTGCCAGAAGAAGTCGAAGCTCGTCTCCCGCAGGACCCGGTGCTGCCAGGACGCGGCGGGCGGCACCGCCACCGGCTCGTACGACGCGCGCACCCGTCGACCGTACTCAACGCACCGCCGGAAGACCCAGGTGACGTCCGGTGAGGCAACGAAGTACCGGAACCGGTCAGCCGCCAGGCGTCGTTCCTTAGGTGCACCTGGACCAGCGCAGCTCGCCGTCGACCTCGGTGCCGTCCGGGCTCAGCCCGAGGTGCCTGGCGACGGCGGCCGAGGGCGCGTTGGCGGGCGCGACGAGAAGGGAGACCTCGGTGACGCCGGTCGCACCGAGGTGATCGAGCAGCGCGCGGGCCGCCTCGGTGGCGTAGGCGCGGCCCTGCCAGGGCGTGCCGACGACGTACGCGACGTCCGCGCTCGAGCCGACGACCGTCGCCTGCAGCCAGCCGACCACGGCGCCGCCGGCCCGCTCCACGACCACCCAGTTGAGCCAGGCTTGGCCGCCGTCCGGTGATCGACGGTCCGCCCACTGCCCCAGCCGGGAGCGCCACTGCTCGGCGGTGCTCGGCTCGCCGCCGATGTGCTCGTTCAGCGCGCGGTCGGCGAGCGCGGTGGCCAGCGCCTCGGCGTGCGCCGGCTCGGTCGGCAACAGCTCCAGCCGCACGGTGCGAAGCGGAGGGTTCACGCCTCCGACTGTACTCAACGCACCGCTGGGGCGACCAAAGAGACGTCGGGCGAGGCAACGGAGTACCGGAACCGGTCAACGCAGGCGTGGCGCCGGATCGGCCGACCGCCCGAGGATGGACGGCATGACACTCACCACTGGGCACGACAGCGCACAGATCGACATCGGGTCCCGGTATCCGGTGGACCCCGACACGGTCCGCCGGTTCGACGAGGAGGGCTTCGTCCGGCTGCCGGCCGTCCTGAGCCGGGACGCCATCGAGCACTGGGAGGCGGAGGTCACCGCGAAGGTGATCGAGCTCAACACGATGCACCTGCCGATGGCCGAGCGCTCCACCTACCAGAAGGCGTTTCTGCAGGTGGGCAACCTGTGGCGGCACAGCGAGGTCGTACGCCAGCTCGTGTTCTCGACCCGGCTGGCCCGCCTCGCGGCCGAGCTGATGGGCGTCGAGGGCGTCCGGCTCTACCACGACCAAGCGCTCTACAAGGAGACCGGCGGCGGCATCACGCCCTGGCACGCCGACCAGTACTACTGGCCGCTGTCCAGCGACCGGTGCTGCACGGCATGGATCCCCCTGCAGGAGACGCCGGTCGAGATGGGCGCGCTGTCCTTCGCCGTGGGGAGCCATCGCTTCGAGGTCGGACGAGACCTGGAGATCAGCGATCAGTCGGAGCGGGAGATTCAGGTCGCGCTGGCCGCCCAAGGCTTCGACGTGTCCCAGGAGCCTTACGACGTGGGAGACGTGAGCTTTCACCAGGGCTGGACGTTTCACCGGGCGGGGCCGAACGGGAGCCAGACGCCCCGCCGGGTGATGACCGTCATCTACCTGGATGCAGGCCTGACCGTGGCCGAACCGGTCAACCCGAACCAGGTGGACTCGATCACGCGGTACATGCCGGGCATCGCGCCCGGACAGGTCCCCGACACCGCCACCACCCCGGTGCTCTACCGCGCCGCACCCTGACCAAAGACATGATCGTCTGCGACGTTGCCCGCAGACTCTCCGATGACGGGTACGGCGTGTCGGTCGTCAACGTCGCAGACGATCATGTGGCAGCCCTGATCGACCTCGGCTCTGCTACGTTCACGCGGACGTCCGAGCAGTTGCCGTCTGAGAGGTTGGTCATGCCGCGGGTGGTGCGGTTCGCCGGCCCCCGGCTGGTCGAACTGGTCGAGGAGCCCGCGCGCTCCCTCGGACCCGGCGAGGTCCGGGTGGCGACCGCCTACTCCGGGATCTCGGCCGGCACCGAGTTGACGGCGTACCGGGGGACCAACCCCTACCTCACGCACCGCTGGGACGCCGACGACCGCCTCTTCGTCCCCGGCGCCTCGACCGTCAGCTACCCGGTCGACGGGTGGGGCTACTCCGAGGTCGGTCGGGTGGTCGAGGTCGCCGCCGACGTGAGCGGGCCTGCGGTCGGGGACCTGGTGTGGGGGATCTGGGGGCACCGCGAGGAGGCCCTGGTCGTGGCCGAGGCGGTACGTACGCACGTGCTCGCGCCCGGGTCGGCGCCGATGACGGGGGTGTTCGCCCGGGTGGGCGCCATCGCGCTGAACGCGGTGCTGGCCAGCGACGTACGCCTCGGCGAGACGCTGGTCGTCTTCGGCCAGGGCGTGATCGGTCTCCTCGTGACCCGCCTCGGCGTGCTCAGCGGCGCCGTGGTCGTCGCGGTCGACGGCGTGCCCGCACGGCGAGCGGCGGCGCTGTCGGCCGGAGCAGGGCAGGTGCTCTCGCCGGAGGTGGACGTCGCGGCGACGGTGCGCGCACTGACCGGGCACCGCGGCGCCGACGTGGCGGTGGAGATCTCCGGCTCCTACCGCGCGTTGCACGAGGCCGTCCGGACGGTGAGCGTCGACGGCCGGGTGGTGGCTGCCGGCTTCTACCAGGGCGAGGGCGCCGGGCTGCGGCTCGGGGAGGAGTTCCACCTCAACCGGGTGCAGGTCGTCGCGTCCCAGATCGGCGGTGTCCCGACCGGTACGGCCTCGCGCTGGACGGTCGGGCGCCTCCAGGAGACGTTCATGCGCCTGGTCCACGACGGGCGGCTCGACCCGGTCCCGCTGGTCACCCACGTCGTCCCGGCGGCGCAGGTTGCGGATGCCTACGAGCTGCTCGACCGCGCGCCCGGCGACGCCCTGCAGGTCGTCCTGGACTTCACCGCCGGCGACTCACCACCCGCGGCCGAGGCATGAGACCCGGCCTGCGGCTGGCCTGCCAGGAGCAGCTGCTCCCCGGCGACACCCTCCAGCAGAAGTGGGAGACGGCGCAGCAGCTGGGCTTCCAGGCGATCGAGCTGCGCGGCCGCGGCAACGGCCACTTCGCCGCCCGACTGCCGGAGCTGCGCCGCGCAGTTGCCGACGGGGTCCCGATACCAACCGTCTGCGTCGACATGACCTACTTCGTCGGCGACTTCGACGCCGAGCGGCGCCGCGACGCGCAGGCCCAGCTCCGGTCCCAGCTCAGCACCGTCGCGGCCATCGGCGGCCGGCTGGTGATGACCCCGGCGTCGTACGGCATGTTCAGCCGGCGCCTGCCGCCCTTCGACCCGCCGCGCAGCGAGGAGGAGGACCAGGCCGTCCTGGTCGAGGCGTTCGCCGGGCTCGCCGGGCACGCCGAGGCGGAGGGGGTGGTCATCGGGCTCGAGCCGCTCAACCGCTACGAGGACCACATGGTCAACACCCTCGCGCAGGCGGTCGCGCTGTGCACCGAGGTGGGGTCACCGGGCCTGGGCGTGGTGGCCGACAGCTACCACATGAACATCGAGGAGGCCGATCCCCCTGCCTCGCTGCGGGCGGCTCGCGAGCACCTGGTGCACGTCCAGGTCAGCGACTCCAACCGGCTCGAGCCGGGTGCCGGTCACCTCGACTGGGCGGGCTGGCTCGCCGCGCTGGACGAGATCGGCTTCGGTCACGAGCTGACCTACGAGTGCCGGCTCTCCGGGCCGCCCGAGGAGGCGCTCGCCGCCTCGACCGCCTACCTGCGCGCCCGCTGACGCCACTCGCTGGGCGTCATGCCGGCGAACTCGCGGAACCGGCTGGCGAAGTAGTACTGGCTGCTGAAGCCGCTCGCTCGCGCGACCGCGCCGACCGGCATGGAGCTGGACTCGAGCAGTGCCTGCGCGCGCTCCATCCGGCGCTGCTCCACGAAGCGCGCCGGTGAGGTCCCGAGCTGTTCGGTAAAGAGGTGAGTGAGCCGCGAGGCGGACAGGTGCACGGCGTCGGCGATCGCGGTGACGTCCAGCGGCTCGTCCAGGTGGCTCGTCACGAACAGGACCGCCTCGCGCACGCGGTCGTCGAGCAGCTGCTCGCCCGGGCTCGCGGCGTCGAGCCAGAGCAGCGCGCGCTCCAGCGCGTTCATCGCCAGGTCGGTCGCGCGGGGCAGCGCACTGCTGGCCTGGCTGTCCATCTCGAGCAGGGCCTCGTCGACCCGCGTCCGGAGCAGCTGCGATGGTGCCGGGACCCGCCCGACGCCGCCGCCCACCGTCGGCCAGGCGAGCGAGTCCGCCCAGTGCTCGCGGGGCCGGAAGTGCGCCCAGACGATCTCCCACGGCTCGGTCCCCGGGCGGGTGCCGAAGTCGTGCGTGACGCCCGGCGCCCAGAGGACGGTGTCGCCCGCTGCGACCACCTGCTCGTCGTCGCCGCTGCCAGCCCGCAGGACGCCGCGGCCGGCCCGGGTGTGCACCAGCAGCGCGGTCGGCGTGCCGCGCGGGCGCCAGCACCAGCTCGCCTCGCGGCGCTCGTGCCCGGTCAGGAGGATGCGCACCGCGGGCGACGGCGTTTCATGGCTTCTCACCACAGCAGGATCTCGCATCTACATGGCCGGTGCACCGATCGACCGTACCCGAGCACGGGTGCACGGTTGTCCCGACCAACAACACCGGGAGGACTCAAATGCGCAGCATGTTCTCGGATCAGGAGATCGCCGCCTACCGCCGCGACGGGTTCGTGGCCGTGCCGGACTTCCTCTCCGCCGAGGAGCTCGCGCACTGGCGGCAGGTCGTGGACGCCGCGGTGTCCGACGCGCACGCGCAGGTCGGCACCCCGCGCGCCGACGTCTTCACCCAGCGGATGCAGCTGCGCCGGACCAACCCCGGAGCCAAGGGGATGGTCGAGGACCATCGGCTCGGCCGGCTGGTCGCCCAGCTCGAGGGGGTCGACGCGGTCCGCATCTACCTCGACCAGGCGCTCGTCAAGGAGCCCTACGGGTCCCCCACGCAGTACCACCTCGACCTGCCGTGGTGGCCGTTCGACTCCCCGCACTCGTGCACCGTCTGGGTCGCCCTCGACGCCTCGACCCTGGAGAACGGCTGCCTCTACTTCGTGCCTGGCAGCCACCGCCTCGCCCTCACCGCCGCCGGCGACCTCGGACCCGACCTCGGCGCCGTGTTCGCCGCACACCCCGAGGCGGCCACCCCTCCGACGCCGTGCCCGCTGCCCGCCGGCGGGGCCTCGATCCACAACGCGCGCACCGTCCACGGCGCGGGCGCAAACATGACACCGGGGCGCCGCCGTGCGATGACGGTCGCGTTCATGCCCGACGGGGTGCTCTTCAACGGCACCCGCGACGTGCGGGTCCTCGGCGAGGACTACGCCGGCTCGCTGACCGAAGGCGACCTGCTGGCCAACGACGAGCTCAACCCGGTCGTCTACGCGCACGCCCCCTGACCGACAGCGTGCATCGCGGCGCCCACCAGCGCCGCGTCGTCGAGGTGCTGCGCGGCCACGATCCCGAACCGCTCCGACCAGCCCGGCGCGGCTGCGTCCATCCCCGCGCGCAGCGGCCCGGCGACCACGTCCCAGGACCGGACGATCGACCCGCCGACCACGACCGCGCTGGCACCGAAGTCCACCGCCAGCGGCGCGAGGACGCCGCCCAGCAGGGTGAGCGACCCGGCCAGTGCCGCGGTGGCTGCGGGGTCGCCTGCCCGCGCCGACGACGCGATGTCGTGTACGTCGGGCGGCCCCGGCTGCGCGCCGGCCGCGTCGGAGTGCTGCCCGTACGCCGCCCGGATCGCGCTCCGGGAGACGTGCTCCTCGAGCGGGCGGCCGCGCACCTGCGCCAGGTCGAGCCGTCCCGACGGCGGCACCCCGGGCCCGGCGACCTGCGGCACACCGTCGACGAGGAACGCCGACCCCACACCGGTGCCGAGGGTCACCGCGACCGCGCGCGGGTGGCCGAGCGCGGCGCCGGCCGCCCACTCGCCGATCCCGAAGGCGTGCGCGTCGTTGACGAAGCCGAAGCAGCCAGTCGGGGCGCCGAGCGCCCGCCCGAGGTGGCGACCGAGGTCGACCCCGTGCAACGCCGCGAACTTGCCGACGCCCCGGAAGTCGCCCACCCCGCGGTCGTAGTCGAACGGCCCGGGGATCGCCACCCCCCAGCGGGCCCCGTCGGCCGGGCCGATCGCGGTCGCCGTCTCGACGATGGTGGCGAGCACCTCGTCGGTCGACCCGCCGGCGTCCAGCCGGAGGCGCGTGCTTGACCCCGGCTCGACGCCCCACCGGCCGGTCCGCACCCAGGCGGCGGTAACGTGCGTACCGCCGATCTCGAGGACGGGGACCCGCTCCGGCTTCATCGCACCACCGCCTTCACCGCGCGCGCCCGCTCGTCGCCGAGACCGTGCAGGCGGTAGCCCCCGACCGCGGCGGGGACGACGAGCGTCTCGGCGTAGGCCAGCCCGTGCCCGGCCCCGGCGACCGGCTCGACCCGCACGCCGTCGCCCTCCACCACGGTGAGGATGTGGAACCGTCCGGCCGTGTCGTCGTCGAACACTCCACCCGGGTCGAGGTCGACCCGGCGCACCTCGAAGAACATCTCCGGCAGGGAGCCGAGGAGCTCCTCGCGCGCCGTCTCGCCGGCGTGCACGGTCTGCGGCGGCGGCACGAGGTCGCGGCGCACCGCGGCACCGGTGCGCGCCGGGTCGAGGTTGCGGAACGCGTGACCGACGTGGACCGGCCGCTGGCCGCCGGCGGCATCGCGGCGCAACCAGTCGTAGAACCGCAGGGAGTAGAGATACGGCGTCGCGCTGACCTCGAGGACGACGTTGCCCACTCCGCTGCCATGCGGGGTGCCGGCCGGGATCAGGAAGAGCTGGTGCGGCTCCGCGGGGTGGACCTGGACGAAGCGCTCGATGTCCAGCGGCACCCCCTGCGCCTCCGCCTCCGCCGCCCACCGGCGGAAGCCCGCCACGTCGGCGTCCTCGCGCAGCCCGAGGAACACCCGGCTCTGCGGGCCGGCCACCATGACGTAGTACGTCTCGTGCTGGGTGTAGGGCCAGCCGAACACCTCCGCCATGTAGTCCGCCTGCGGGTGGCAGTGCACCGACAGGGGCCCGCCGTCGACGGTGTCGAGATAGTCGAAGCGGACCGGGAAGGACGTGCCGAACATGTCGTGTACGTCGGGTCCGAGCACCTCGGTCGGGTGGGCCGCCACGACGAGCTGGAACGGCACCTCCACCGCGTCGCCCACCGACCCCACCAGCACCCCGGACTCCGGCGCGATCAGCTCGTAGCCGAGCGCGGTGTTCGGTGCGTCCGGGTTGACGCCGAGCCGCCGCTGCGCCCAGTGCCCGCCCCACGGGGTGGTGTTGAACGTCGGCCGGGTCCGGAACGGCCGCCCGGCCAGGTCGCGCATCGTCGCCCGCAGCGTTGCGCCGTCCAGGGACGTCGGCCGGTCCGGGTCCTGGAGGTCTACCCACCGGTGCACCTGCGCCGCGACGGCATCGCGATGGCGGTCGGTCAGCGGCCAGTCGACGTAGAACAGCCGTCGCGTCGTCGGCGGACCGTCGGCGGAGCGCTGGCCGAGGTTGTGCCCGCGGCCGGCCGAGACCTCGGCCTCGGCGAAGCGCTTGGGCAGGTCGAGCCACCAGAGCCGGTCGGGCGAGAGCAGTGCAGCACCCGGCCCGTAGGCGACCAGCACACCGCTCGCCGGCGGTCGCGCCGGCGGCAGCTCGGCGAAGAGCTCCCGCAGCTCCCTGCCCGCCAGCCGCTCGAAGTCCGGGTCGTCGGCCAGCGCGGGCGAGGTGGTCGCCGCCACGACGTCCGGCCACGGCACGAGGCTGTCCCGGAGGTCGAGCCGCTCGAAGGCCGACCCCCGTCGATGCAGCGCCGCGCACACCTCGTCGACCGCCCGCTCCCAGGGCAGCAGCGCCGGCCCGTCCAGCGCCAGCACGTACGGGCCGTCGGGCAGGTCGGCGACCGCGCCGTCCCATCCCGCGCACACCTCGCCGCCGACCGGCGCATAGCGTGGGTCGGGTTCGTAGCGGCGGGTCGCCATGGGTCCAGCATCTCTCCCGTCATGCGACCGCACCGTGCCGCCACCCGACGGGGAGCAGCCCACGATGGTCGACGACGGGGCGGGCGGGGCCGACGTACGGGCGCAGGCTCGCACGGTCCTGGAGCGGCACTGGGAAGACAAGCGCGGCTACTGCGTGCCCAACGCCGCCACCTACCCGCACCTGTGGCTGTGGGACTCCTGCTTCCACGCCGTCATCTGGGCGCACCTGGACGACGACCGGGCCACCCGGGAGCTCGACGCCGCGCTGGCGGGGCAGCTGCCCGGCGGCCTGGTCCCGCACATGCGCTACGGCGCGGTGCCGCCGGACACCTGGCTCGGTCCGCGCGCGACGACCTCGTCGCTGGCCCAGCCCCCGATGTACGGCCACGCGGTCAAGGTGCTGCTGTCGCGCGGTCTTGCGGTGTCCGCGGAGACGGTCGCGCGCGCGAGACGCGGCCTCGACTGGCTGTGGTCGCGGCGCCGCACCGAGCGCGACCTGGTCTACGTCGTGCACCCGTGGGAGGCGGGCAACGACCACTCCCCGCGGTGGGACCGCTGGGGTGCACCGGGCAGGTCGCGCACCGACTACGACCGGGCGACCCGGTCAGCCTGGAACAAGGCGGGCATGAGTGCGGTCGAGTTCGACGAGGACGGCGCCGCCACCTGGTCCTCGACGTTCGTCGTCTGCCCGGCCGGTTTCAACGCCTACGTCGCCTTCAACCTCGCCGAGCTGGCCGAGGCCCTCGATGACCGCGTGCTGGCTGACCGGGCTGGGCGGCTCTCGGCCGCGATGGAAGAGCACCTCTGGGACGAGGGGCAGCAGCTGTGGGCCGACCTTCCCGTCGTCGGTGGCGGCGACGGGCTGGTGACCACGCCGATCAGCGACGGGGCGATGGGAGCGCTGGTCACCGCCGACACCGCACGCGCCCACGGCGCGCTGGCCCAGCTCGATCGGCCGGACCGCTTCGGTGCGCCGTTCGGGCCGACCAACGTCGCCCGCACCAACCCGGCGTACGACCCGCGGGCCTACTGGCGCGGTGTTGCCTGGCCGCCGCTGAGCTACCTGCTCTGGCTGGCCCAGCGACGGTGGGGAGCCGACGAGGAAGCCGGCGCACTCGCCCGACGCACCCGGGACGCCGCAGTCCGAAGCGGCTGGGCGGAGTTCTGGGACCCGGAGTCGGGCGAAGGGCTCGGCGCGATCCCGCAGTCCTGGACCGGCCTAGTCCTGGCGATGCCCGCCGACCGCTGACCCGCGCACGGCCTGCACCGTCCGGACCACGGCGTCGGCCACCTGCGCGTGCCCGGCGTCGTCGGGGTGCACCCTGTCCGGCGCCAGCATCGTCACCGGGCTCCAGCCGTGCACCGTGACAAGGGTGACGTCCGGGTGCCGGTCGGCCACCGCGCGCAGCCGCTCGTTGTAGGCGTCGATCACGTCGTCGGAGCCGCGGTGGTGCGGCGCGTGCAGCGAGTAGTCCAGCAGGTGCGGCTGCAACACGGCCAGGACCGGCGCACCGCGACCGGCTCGGCCGAGCGCCGTGACGATCGCGCTCAGCGCCGCGGCGTACCCCGCGAGCCCCGGCGGCGACGCGCCGTACAACCGGGCGTCGTTGAGCCCGGTCATCAGCAGGTAGACCTCCGAGGCGGGAGTGCGTTGCCGGGACACCAGCGCCGCGGTGTCCGTGCTGAGGCTGCCGCCGACACCCAGGTTGGTCGCGGTGGTGCCGAGTCGCCGGGCCACCACGTCCACCAGCCGGTACGCCGGGTCGCTCGCTCCGGCGCCGGCCACCCACGAGTGCCCGTACGCGGTCAGGCCGGGCATCGTCGGGTCACGTCGTGGCGCCGACCGCAGCCGTGGCGCGGTCGGTGCCGACGGGAGGCAGGCCGAGCAGCCGGCGGTTGACGGCCTCGGCGGAGAACACCTCCTCGATCACCAGGCGGGCGGCGCCCACGACACCGGCACGGTCGTCCAGGATGCTGGCGAGGAGCTGCAGGTCGCGGGTGGCGAACGGCTGGGCCCGTTGGTAGACCCGCTCTCGCACAGCACCCATGAAGTGCTCCTGGGCATGGACCAGGTCGCCCCCCACCACGAGGACCTCCGGGTTGAGCAGGCTGACCGCTGTTGCCAGGACGTCACCCAGGACCAGGCCGGCCTCACGGATCAGCTCGATCGCCTCGAGGTCCCCGTCCTGCGCTAGCTCCGCGACGCCGCGACTGGTCTCCACCGTGCGGCCGAGCTCGCGCAGCCGGCCGGCAAGCGCTCCCCCACTGGCCGAGGCCGCCAGGCAGCCCCGTGCGCCGCAGGCGCAGACCGGCCCGGACTCGCTGTCGGAGATCCGGACGTGCCCGATGTCCCCCGACCCACCGTTCGCACCGCGCACCAGCTTGCGGTCGACCACCATGCCCGCACCGATACCGGTGGCAACCTTGACGAACAACAGCGACGGGCAGTCCGGGTACGAGTCGTGGAACTCGCCCAGCGCCATGATGTTCGCGTCGTTCTCCACGAAGCCGACGACGCCGAACTCCTGCTCGAGCCGGTCGCGGACCGGGTAGTCGTGCCAACCGGGCATGATCGTGGGCCGGATCGGTCGCCCGGCGACGACGTCGACCGGGCCGGGGATGCCCACGCCGAGGCCGACCACGTCGGCGCGGTCGTAGCCGCTTGCGGCGACGAGATCGGCCCACTGACCCTCCAGCCAGCCCAGCACCGCCTCGGGCCCGTTGCTGATGCGCAGCTGCTCGGCGACCTCGCCCAGGGTCCGGCCGGCCAGGTCGCACAGCGCGGCGCGCGCGTGGGTGGCACCGAGGTCGGCGGCGAGCACGACTCCGTGTCTCTCGTCGAAGGCGAGCAGGTTCGACGGGCGCCCACGCGCCCCGCTCTCCACGCCCACCTCGTGGACGTAGCCGAGCTGGAGGAGCTGGTCGAGTCTGGCCGCGACCGTCGACCGTGACAGCCCGGTCGTGTCGAGCAGCTCGCGCCGGGTCCGGGCCCGACCGGTGCGGATGAGGTGCAGCAGCTGCCCAGCAGCAAGTTGGGCCGCGGGGATGACGGTGACCCGCTCTGTCATGGGTGTCCCCATCGCGCTGTGATCGTACTGGCCGGGCGGCTCCTCGGCGGCCGGTCAGCCCTTCTCGGCTCCCGCCGTCAGGCCCTCGGTCAGCAGCCGTTCGCTGGCGAAGAAGATGATGATGATCGGCAGGGTCACGATCACCGAGCCGGCCATCAGGACGGTCGTGGGGATCTCGATGCTGCCGGCGAGCTGGGACAGCCCGAGCGACACCGTCCATCGGGACCGCTCCTCGACCAGGAACAGCAGTGCGAAGAGAAACTCGTTCCAGGCGATCATGAACACGAACAGCGCGTTGGCCATGATCGCCGGCAGGGCGAGCGGCAGGCTGATCCGGCGCATGATCCCGATCCGGCTGCAGCCGTCGATCGCCGCCGCCTCCTCGAGGCTGACCGGGATGGTGTCGAAGTAGTTGCGAAGCATGTAGATCGACACGGCGACGATCTGCGACACGTACACGATCAACAAGCCGACGAGGGAACCCCGGAGCCCGATCCTGGTGAAGAAGACGAACAGCGGCACGGCCAACAGGATGCTGGGAAAGAGATAGACCGCGAGGAACAGCCCGCTGATCTGCCGCCGGCCGAAGAACTGCAGCCGGCTCACGGCGTACGCCCCCGGGATGGCTACCAGCAGGGTGAGCGCAACCGTGCTGAAGGCGACCACCGCGCTGTTGCGCATGAACTGGAGGAAGCCCTGCCCGCCCTCGTCGGCACCTGCCAGGACGCTGTCGTAGCTGTCGAGGATGACCTCGGACGGCCCGACCCAGAGCGCTCCCGGGTCCTGCACGACCTCGTCCAGCGGCCGCAGCGAGAGCAGGACCATGTAGTAGAACGGGAAGAGCGTGATCACGAGCAGGAAGGCGATCACCACCCAGCGCAGCACGCGGAAGACCTGAGTCTCGACCGCGTCGCGACTCCAGGTGCGCGCGACTGGTCGGGTCGGGGTCAACGGAGCCTGCCGGTCGACGTCGGTCGCGGCCGTCATCACGCCTGCTCCTCCTGCCGCGCAAACCGCTTCAGGTAGAGCACGACCATCCCGGCCAGGATCACCGCAAGGACGAGCGCCTGGGCCGATGCGGCACCGATGTCACCGCGCGCGACGAGCGCGTTGAATACCCGGACGCTGATCACGTCGGTTCCGGCCCCGCCGCCGGTGAGCAGGTAGATGTCGTCGAAGCTGTTGAACGTCCAGATGAACCGCAGCACCGACAGGACCGCGATCGTCGGCAGCAGTTGGGGCAGCACGATGTAGCGAAAGCGCTGCGTCGGCGTCGCCCCGTCGACCCTCGCGGCCTCCTCGAGTGTCTCGGGTGCGGCCGCCAGGCGCGCGGTGAGGAACAGGAACGCGAAGGGGAACGAGCGCCAGGCCTCGAACGCGATGACCGTGAGCAGTGCCGTGGGGAGGGACACGCTGATCCCGAACAGGGACACCTGGTCGCTGCGCTGGCTGAGGAACGCGATCGGATTGTCCCAGCCGAGAAGGCGTTCTCCCCAGTAGTTCACGACGCCGAACTGCGGACTGAGCATCGTGGTCCAGACATACGTGACGGCGACCACCGGTGCGACGTACGGCAGCAGCATCGCCGCCCGGACGAACGTGCGGCCGCGGAAGGCCGAGCGCAGGGCCAGCGCCGCGACCAGTCCCAGCCCGATCGCCGACGCGGTGCCGAGCACGGAGTAGATCAGGGTCGTCCGCAGGGATACCCAGAAGTCCCCGGAGGTCAGGATGCCCTCGAAGTTGTCGAACGAGTAGCTGCCGAACACTCCCGCGGTGCTGATGTTCAGCAGCCGGATGTTCTGGAAGGCGAGCGACACCGTCCAGAGAATGGGCAGGACGACCATCACTACGACGATCACGAGGGTCGGCGAGATCAGGGTCAGGCCGGCGCGAGCCTCGGCTCGCGCCCGTCGACCGCTGCCCCGTCGGGTCGGCCGGCCCGCTGGCTGGTCAGGCAGCGGCGGTGGCGCCGCACCGCTGACATCGGCCAGCTGCTGGCTCACTGCAGCCCGTCCTGGATGCCGCGCACTGCTTCGGCAGCCTGGCTGGCGGCCCCCTCCGGGTCGGTGCCTCCTCCGGTCAGCTCGCCGATCGCCTGTGGCACCGGCAGCTCGCCGAGCGAGGCACCGATCAGGTCACCCTGTCCCTGGGTGATCCCCCAACGGGAGAAGTTGTCCGCGCCGCTCTGGATGATGTCGATGACTTCCTGCGGGTAGAAATCGGACAGCGGTGCCTTGGAGTCGACCCCGACGTCGAGACCCTGCCAAGCCTCGACGTACTCGGTGGGGTTGTCCGCGGTGCCCGACCGCACGGGGAACTTGCCCTCTGGTGCGATGGCGATCCAGTCGACGTAGCCGTCCGAGAGCATGTACTCGACGAACTGCTGCGACGGCTCGGCCGACGCGGTCGAGGTGATCGCCCACGACGAGACCTCGCCGAACTGCGCCGGCTCGTCACCGTTGGGGCCTTGCAGCAATGCCACGACGCCGGTGTTCGCGGCGAGGAACTCCGGGTCGTCCTTGCACTCCGGGCAGCTCGGGAGGGCGTCGTTGCGCAGGCCCGCCAGCTCGTCGAGCAGGAAGGTGGACCAGATCGCCATCGCGGCCTCCCCGGCGAAGTAGGCGGCGCGGACCGTGTCGACGTCCTGGGTGCCGGCGACCGAGTAGTTGCCGATCAGGTCCTGGTAGAAGCCGAACGCCTCCACGCACTGGTCACTGTCGATCGTCACCTCGCCGTCCTCGTCCACGAGCTCGCAGCCGTTGGCCAGGGCAAGGTGTTCGAAGGTCTGCGCGGTGAAGGCGTCACCCGGTGTCGTCGCCCCGACGAACCCGGCGACGTCGTCGCCGTCCAGCGCCTCGGCAGCCGCAAGGATGTCCTCGTAGGTCTCGGGCGGCTGCAGACCGGCAGCCTCGAAGAGATCGGTCCGGTAGTAGAGCAGCTGCGACCAGGCGTCGGTCGGCACCGAGAGCTGTTCGTCACCGTCGCGTGTCAGCTCCAGGGAGCGCTCGGAGAACGTGTCCTCACCCAGCGACTCGATCACCGCTGCGGTGGCCTCGGTGTTGACCAGGTCGTTGGCGGAGAGGGTCCGGACGGCCGCCAACGGCTGGGAGCCGACGACGTCGGGCAGGTCACCGGCGGCGGCGGCCGACGTCAGGGCCTGGTTGAACTGGTCCTCCTCGACGCCTACGAGCTTGACCTTGATCCCGGTGGACTCGGTGAACGCGGCGATGATCTCCTCCGTCGCGGCGACCCGGTCCGGGATCGTGTCACCCGTCCACACCACGATCGAGTTGGCGTCACCACCGCCGCCGCCGCCGCCGCCGTCGCCGCCGTCGTCGCCGCCGCCGCAGGCCGCGACCACCAGGAGCGAAAGCAGCGCCGCAGCAACGGCAGAAGGTCGGGTGAGAGTGGGCATCGGGCGCTCCTCGTGACCGGGCGGAGCCGGCACCGCCGTGGCGTCAACCGGCTGGTCGCAGGATTGCCCATGCCGACAGCCGGTGTCTAGACTTTATGTCGAATTGTTAGGCGGAAGTTGCTTGCTCGACATGCTGAACTGTGGTGAGGTGACATCAGCCCTCCCTCCGCCGATGCGGCGCAGGTGTGCGGCCAGACCCGGAGAGGCGGCAGCCATCCCTCAGGTGAGCGCGCGGGACCGGGCCGAGAAGCGTCCTCGCCCACCGGCTGCCTGGCCCACCGAGGGCGTCTGGGATCCCCACGAGCTGACGGCGCGGGCGGCCTACGTGCTGCGCGGCAACAGCGTGGGTGGCATGACCCGGGCGGCGCCCGACCTCTACCCGCACCAGTGGAGCTGGGACGCCGCGTTCGTCGCGGTGGGCCTGGCCCATGTCGACGTCCCGAGGGCCTGCCTCGAGATGGACACGCTGCTCGCCGGCCAGTGGCGCACCGGCATGGTCCCGCACATCGTCTTCGACCCCACCGAGACCGGCTACTTCCCCGGACCGGACCGGTGGGGATGCGCAGAGGTGTCGACGGACGCACCGATCGCGCCCCGTACCAGCGGCATCTGCCAGCCGCCGGTGCACGCCCTGGCGGTCGAGCGGATGCTCGAGGTGGCCGGTCACCGCGGGGGCGCCGACCAGGCCCGGCTCAACGCCTGGCTGCCGGTGATCTACCCGCGGCTCCTGGCCTGGCACCGCTACCTCGTGCGGGCGCGCGATCCCGGGGGCACCGGACGGCTCGCGATATACCACGGGTGGGAGAGCGGCATGGACAACTCGCCGCGCTGGGACGACGCCTACTCTCGCGTCACGGTAGGGCCAGAGCTGCCGCCGTACACCCGCCGGGACACGACCGTACTGACCGACGCTTCACAGCGCCCGAGCCGGCAGGAGTACGACCGCTACCTGTGGATCGTGGAGGAGCTCAAACGCGCTCAGTACGACGACGGCAAGATCCGGCTGTCCGCCAGCTTCCACACCACCGATGTGTTCATGTCGGCGATCTTCGCGGTGGCCAACGAGGCGTTGGCCGGGCTAGCCGAGCGGCTGGGCACCGACGAGGTGGACGAGCTTCTCACCTACGCCGAGCGCTTCCGAGGTGGCGTCGCTGCCAGCGTCGACCCGACGTCAGGCTTCGCGGTCGACACCGACCTCCGCAGCGGCGCATCGATGCCCAGCGATACGATCGCCGGGTTCGCCCCGCTGCTCTGTGGAGGCCTCGATGCCAAGACCGAGGAGCGCCTGACCGAGCTCTTCCGGTCGGACGAGTGGACCGGCAATCCGGAGCTACAGCGCGCAATCCTGCCCACCACCAGCCCGACATCTCCGGCATTCCGGTCCCGGACCTACTGGCGTGGGCCGAGCTGGCCGGTCATGAACTGGTTCTTTGCCTGGATGCTGCACCGCCGCGGCGCGCCCACTCTCGCTGGGCCGTTGCGACGGGCCTCGATCGCGCAGCTAGGAGATGGCCAGCTCGCTGAGTACTACGAACCACTGACCGGTGAACCGCTCGGCAGCCGCGACCAGTCCTGGACCGCGGCGGCCGCTCTCGACCTGCTCATCCACCCGGACTGGCCGACCTAGAGAGCTCGCCTGTCCGGGGCAGGGCGCGCGAACGATTGTCGGTGAGCTGAGATGCCCATCGCTGCGATCGACGACGTCGTGGTCTCCAATGGGCACGGCCGGATCTACCCGGAAGGCTGGCAGAGCTGGAGCCCGACCACGACCTATGCCCTGGGCCAGACCCCGCACCGACCCGATCATTCTGGGCAGCAGACGATGCGCTTCCGGCCGGAGGCGCCGATGCCGTCCCACGGTTTTCCAGGCCGAGGGCCTGCTCGTGCTCGACCCCGGCACCGGCGAGCCGATCCGGTCGTATAGCGGGCCGGATGCCTTGCGCACGGTTCCGAGTATTCGGGCCTATCTGGACGGGAGCCGGGCTCGTTGTCACGGCGGACGCCCCCGTCCAGACCGCCCACGGGGCCGACAGCATCGACGCCGCACTCGCCGGATTCAGGCCTCGGGCCCCGCGGCGTTAGATCTTGGCGCCTCGTACTGTCTGGTGGCTGGCCGACCTGTTCGCCCCACTTGACATAAGCAGGGCCTGGCGAGCCGAGGACGTCCGCGGCCTGGGCCGCTAGCTGACTAGGGATATCCGTTCTGCGCCGACGAGCGCTTGGTCAGGAGGACAGCACCTACACATGCTTAGGCCCGATACGCCGCGCCTTGAGCTCGTGTGGCCGAACAAGGCCAGTTCTTGCTCGTCCCCAGGGGCGGGGCCGGGAAGCCGGTCTGGGTGCCGAGGACGCACCCGGCCGCCTCTGAGTTCGGCTCGCCGAGTTCACGGGCTCGTGCGCGGCCGCAGTGGACTATTGGCAGAACTACGTGAAGGGCCGGTACCGCTTCGGAGGCCGGACAGGCACCCGTCGGCGCGTCCCAGAGCCGATGCTGGAGACTGCTCGCTACATGCGGATCCGCGAGACTGCCACAGGTCAATAACCTGACCAGTGTTGGTCTACACTTTGGACTATGACGATCGCAGCCACACCAGTGCCGCTGTCCGAGGCGAAGGCTCGGCTGTCGGAACTGGCCCGACGTGTGCGCCAGCAACACGAGCGGATCACCCTTACCCGCAACGGGGAGGCGGAGGCCGTCCTGCTGTCCGTGGACGACCTTGAGGGCCTGGAGATGAGCCTGGAAGTCCTCGGCGACCACGAGTCGGTTGCGCGCATCTCCGAGAGCCTGGCAGCGCTGGGCCGGGGCGAGTCGGGAACCGACCTGGCTACCGTCCGCGCGGATCTGGCTCGGCGTCGAGCCACCGGCACGTGACTTCTCCACCCCCACGGTACGAGATCCGGTTCCAGCCCGCCGCCCGCCGGGCGGTCTCTCACCGGCTGCCCGAGGCGGTCGCCGCCGCGGTGCTGGAGTTCTGCGCCGCCGCACTCGCCGTCAACCCGCACCGAGTCGGCAAGCCGCTCTTCGGTCCGCTCGCCGGCTGCCACGGCGCCCGACGGGGCACCTACCGGATCGTCTACCGCGTCGCCGAAGACACGCGCACCGTGCACGTCCTGGACATCGACCACCGCGCCGACATCTACAACCGTCCGCAGTCGTGACGGCCCCGTCCGGTCCGGCAGCGTGACGGTGGCGGTCTTGCCGCCTCAACGGCTGGCGCGGCGACCTGTCCGCGTCACCCCACCATGCGCGCGGCGGTCGTTGGCGAATCCGTGATCACCCCGTCGATGCGGTCGCGGCAAGCGTTCCGGTACCTGCGCTTCGGGTGGGCGTCCCGGTCGTCGGCGAAGGTCCAGGTGAACATCTGCAGGCCTAGCCGGTGCGCCCGGCTGGTGCGACGCCTCCCCACGAGGGTGCGTGGAGCGGCGATGGCGTCGGCGTAGCGCGCGATGTCCTGTTGACCGGCACGCTTGACCTGGCGGTCTTTGGTGACCAGCTGCGCCACCGGGTACGGAAGCTCTCGAGCCAGCCGCCGCGCCGTGGCCGAGTCGAAGGAGTGCATCCACACCTGGACGCTGGGCCGGTGCCGCT
>Ga0136616_10000365_pt1 | contig 20732 bp, 17 predicted proteins | sample AntDrymUQ2992106_2_FD_106648 | JGI IMG/M metagenome (GOLD analysis project Ga0136616, IMG submission 106648) | Polar desert sand microbial communities from Dry Valleys, Antarctica - metaG UQ299 (21.06) | ecosystem: Environmental > Terrestrial > Soil > Desert | place: Antarctica: Dry Valley... | reverse complement strand
GGGCCGGGCTTCTTCAAGGTCGAGCTCGATTCCGCGATCGCTCTCGTGGACGATGCCGTCGACGTGAAGGAGATCGACGACCGGCGGGCGCAGGAGCAGCTCGACACTGCCCGCGCGGAGCTCGAGCGGATCGAGCGGGGCGAATCGACGGCGGATCGCTGGCAGCTCGAGCAGCGGGTGCGGCACGCCGAGAACCAGCTCACCGTCTCAGGCCGCTCCTGACCCGATCCCCAACGGGATGTCGGCGATTCGTGACGAAGTCGACGCACGTCCGCTCTTGCCGACGTGGTAGCGCGGCCACCGATCGTCTCTGAGACCGGCCGCGTGCGGTTCCACACTTTTGGCACGCGGATGATGCAGTTCTGTCGCAGACGGTGTGCTAGCTCCGCCGCGCGTGGTCTCTGAGACCGATTCGCGCTCGGGCGACGGCGTCGCTAGCCTTAGAACTCGTCCTGGAAAGCTTTGACGGCAGCTTGGCGACCAGGAGAAAAAAACGCCTAAAGAGCCGCGGCGCCGCGCTTGCCGCCCTCTTTCGGCAACCGCAGGAGGAACCAGGTGGGCGCAGAGGCGAAGCTGAGACAGTTGCTCGAGGAGCGCATCCTCGTGCTGGACGGAGCTTGGGGAACCATGCTCCAAGCCGCTGGTCTCACCGACGCCGACTACCGCGGCGAGCGGTTTCGTGACCACCCGTCGGAGGTGGCCGGCGACCCTGACCTGCTCAACCTGACACGGCCCGACGTCGTCCTCGACATCCACCGGCAGTACCTGGCCGCGGGCGCCGACATCATGACGACGAACACCTTCACCGCGACCTCGATCGGCCAAGCCGACTACGGCCTCGAGCACGTCGTTCGCGACCTGAACGTCTCCGGTGCCCGCCTCGCACGGCAGGCGGCGGACGAGGCGGGCGGCCGCTTCGTCGCCGGGTCGCTCGGGCCGCTCAACGTCACCCTCTCGCTGTCGCCGCGCGTCGACGAGCCGGCCTTCCGAACCGTCACTTTTGACGGCGTCAAGGAGGCGTACGCGGATCAGATCGAGGGGCTCGTCGAGGGAGGGGTCGATCTGCTGCTCGTGGAGACGATCTTCGACACGCTGAACGGAAAGGCGGCCATCGCCGCCGCGCGCGAGGTCGCGCCGGAGCTCCCGCTGTGGATCTCCGTCACGATCGTCGACCTGAGCGGCCGGACGCTCTCGGGACAGACCCTCGAAGCCTTCTGGGCATCGATCGAGCACGCACGCCCGCTGCTCGTCGGTGTCAACTGCTCGCTCGGGGCGCAGGAGCTGAGACCGCACGTCGCCGAGCTCTCGCGCCTGGCCGACTGCTACACGAGCTGCCATCCGAACGCGGGGCTTCCGAACCCATTCGGCGGCTACGACGAACTGCCAGACGAGACAGCCTCGTTCCTGCGCGAGTTCGCCGAGGCGGGTTTCGTCAACGTCGTGGGCGGCTGCTGCGGCACGACACCCGAGCACATCCGCCGAATCGCGGATCAGGTCGACGGGCTCGCGTCGCGCGTCGTTCCGCGCCACCGTCCGAGCACGCGCTTCAGCGGGCTGGAGCCGTTCGAGATCGGTCCCGACACCGGGTTCGTGATGATCGGGGAGCGCACGAACGTCACAGGCTCGAGTCGCTTCCGGCGGACGATCGAGGCGAACGACCTCCAGGGAGCCGTCGATGTTGCGCTCGAGCAGGTTCGTGGCGGCGCCAACATCCTCGACGTCAACATGGACGCCGACTTGCTCGACAGCGAGCGGGCGATCACGACCTTCCTCAACCTGATCGCGACCGAGCCCGAGGTCGCGCGGATTCCGATCATGGTCGACAGCTCCCGCTTCTCCGTGCTCGAAGCGGGCCTGAGGTGCGTTCAGGGCAAAGGGATCGTCAACTCGATCAGCCTGAAGGAGGGTGAGCGTTCGTTTCTCGAGCAGGCGCGGCGCGTCCAGGACTACGGTGCCGGGCTCGTCGTGATGGCCTTCGACGAGGCAGGCCAGGCCGAGACTGCGCAGCGCAAGGTCGCGATCTGCGAGCGCGCCTACCGCCTGCTCGTCGAGGAGGTCGGCTTCGCGCCGGAGGACCTCATTTTCGATTCGAATGTGCTGGCGGTCGCGACGGGGATCGAGGAGCACAACCGCTTCGCGCTCAACTTCCTCGAGGCGCTGCCACTGATCAAGGAGCGCTGCCCGGGCGCGCGTACGAGCGGCGGCATCTCCAACCTTTCGTTCTCGTTCCGAGGCAACGACGTTGTTCGGGAGGCGATGCACTCGGCCTTCCTTTTCCATGCCATCCGCGCCGGGCTCGATCTGGGCATCGTCAATGCCGGCCAGCTCATCGTCTACGAGGACATCCCGCCCGAGCTGCTCGAGCGCGTGGAGGACGTGATCTTCGACCGCCGTCCCGACGCAACGGACCGGCTCGTCGCACTCGCCGAGACGGTCAGAGGTGAGGGGACGAGGCGTGAGCTCGATCTGTCCTGGCGCGATGCCCCGGTGGAAGAGCGACTCGCGCACGCCCTCGTCCACGGAATCGTCGACTTTGTCGAGACGGACACAGAGGAGGCTCGGGCACGGGCCGGGCGGCCGCTCGACGTGATCGAGGGGCCACTGATGGACGGGATGAAGATCGTCGGCGACCTCTTCGGCGCGGGAAAGATGTTCCTGCCGCAGGTCGTGAAGAGTGCGCGCGCCATGAAACGAGCGGTCGCCTACCTGGAGCCCTTCATGGAGGCCGAGAAGGGCGGCGCCGGACGCGAGCAGGGCAGGATCGTGCTCGCGACGGTCAAGGGTGACGTGCACGACATCGGCAAGAACATCGTCGGGGTCGTGCTCGGCTGCAACAACTACGACGTCATCGATCTCGGCGTCATGGTGTCCGCCGAGAGGATCCTCGATACCGCGGTTGCAGAGCGAGCCGACGCCGTCGGGCTCTCCGGCCTGATCACGCCGTCGCTCGACGAGATGGTGCACGTCGCGAGGGAGATGGATCGCCGTGGGCTCGAGCTGCCGCTCTTGATCGGGGGTGCGACCACCTCGCGCCAGCACACGGCAGTGCGCATCGCTCCGGCGTACGAGCACCCGACGGTGCACGTCCTGGATGCCTCGCGCGTCGTCGGGGTCGTCTCCGACCTGCTCGAGCCCGAGCGCCGGCGGCGGCTCGACGGTGAGAACCGGGTCGAACAGGAGCGTCTCCGAGAGCTCCACGCCGCGAAGGAGCGGCGTCCGCTGCTCCCGCTCGGACTGGCACGTGAGAATCGCCTCGCGCTTACGTTCGACCGGCTCGAGACACCGGCTTTCACCGGAACGCGTGCGGTAGCACCGGATCCCGCGGAGCTGCGCGAGTTCGTCGACTGGCAGTTCTTCTTCCACGCGTGGGAGCTGAAGGGGAAGTTCCCGGCCATCCTCGAACAGCCCGCAGCGCGCGAGCTCTTCGACGAGGCGAACGCGCTGCTCGACGAGATCCTTGCAGCCGGTGCCCTGCAAGCCCGGGGCGTCTACGGTCTCTGGCCGGCTCACGCCGACGGTGACGACGTCGTCCTCGAAACCGGGGCTCGCTTCCCGATGTTGCGGCAGCAGGCGGCGTGGGGCGACGGGCGGCCCAACCGCTCGCTCGCCGACTTCGTCGCGCCCTCGGGGGATCACCTTGGTGCCTTCGCCGTCTCGATCCACGGTGCCGACGAGCTCGCCGCCGGCTACGAGGCCGAGCACGACGACTACCGCTCCATCACCGTGAAGGCGCTCGCCGATCGGCTCGCCGAGGCGTTCGCCGAGTGGCTCCACCTGGACGCGCGGCGACAGTGGTACGAGCCGCACGCGTCGCCGTCGCAGAAGGAGCTGCGGGCCGAGAGCTTCCGGGGCATCCGGCCGGCCTTTGGCTATCCCGCATGTCCGGATCACTCGGAGAAGCGCCCGTTGTTTGAGCTGCTCGGCACCGACGAGACTCTGGTCACGCTCACCGAGAGCTGCGCGATGAACCCGGCGGCAAGCGTCAGCGGTCTGTACTTCGGCCATCCGGAGGCCCGGTACTTCGCCGTCGGGCGGATCGGCCGTGACCAGGTCGAGGACTACGCGCGCCGGAAGTCGATGGCGGTCACCGAGGTCGAGCGCTGGCTGCGGCCGAATCTCTCGTACGACTCGGGCTAGCCCAGGCAGAGAGACGCGGGTCAGCCTGATCCGACGGTGCAGGTTGGTAACGTCCTGCGATCCGCCGTCTCGATCTCCTTCGCCGAGCTCCCGACTACCGCCGACTCTTCCTCTCGACGTTCGCCTCGGGGGCGGGCACGTTCCTCGCTGCGATTGCGCTCACGGTGGACGTCTACGACCGAACGGGCTCGGCCAAGTGGGTGAGCGCGCTCCTGATCGTGGACTTCTTGCCGATCGTGGCGATCGGAATCGCTTTTGGCCCGCTCATCGACCGCTGGTCCCGCCGCGGCGTCCTGATCGTCTCGGACCTGGTGCGGGCGGCCGCGTTCTGCATGCTGCCGTTCGCCGACCATCCTGCCTCGATCGTCGGGCTCGCGTTCGTCGCCGGCGTCGCGACCGGGTTCTTCCGCCCGGCCGTCTACGCTGGATTGCCCAACCTGGTCTCGGACGCGGATCTGCCCGCTGCGAACTCGCTGCTGCAGACGATCGAGAACCTGGCCTGGACGATCGGCCCCGTGCTCGGCGGCATTCTCGTCGCCGCCGAGGGCCCAGGCCTCGCCTACTGGCTGAACGCGGGGAGCTTCCTCGTCTCGGCGTTTCTGCTCGCGCGGATTCCCTCGCACAGGCTGCAGGCTGGAGAAGTCGAGAGCCGGGGCCACTGGGGTGACGTCGCCGACGGACTCCGGCTCGTGTTGCGCTCCCGTCCGCTGCTCACCGTGCTCGTTGTGTGGAACGTGGCCCTGCTCGGGAGCGCGAGCATCAATGTCGCCGAGATCGTGCTCGCGAAGGTCTCGCTCGACGCCGGCGACGTCGGTTTCGGCGTCCTCGTCGGCGCGACGGGTGTCGGACTGACTCTCGGCAGCTTCGCTGCGCCGCAGCTGCTCGAGCGGCTCGGGACGCGCGGGTCTTACGGAGGCTCGCTCGCGCTGATGGGAGTCGGGATCGGCCTGGCGGCGGTGGCCCCGACACTCTGGGTCGCGGTGGTTGGCGTGATGGTGGGCGCCGTCGGGAACGGAGCAGCTGTCGTCTGCAACGCGCTGCTCGTCCAACGAGGCGCGCCCGACCACCTTCGCGGTCGCGCCTTCACGGTGATCATGTCCTCGAACTACGTTGTGCTCGGCCTGGCGATGGTCGGCGCAGGCGTGCTGGTCGACACAGTCGGCGCCCGCTGGGTCTTCGGTGCCGCCAGCGTTGCCTTCCTAACCGCCGCGGCGACCGCCGCAGTCCTTGCCGTCGGCGCCCGTGTGGAGGAGACCCAGCAGCCGGAGCTCGAGGAAGCAGTCGAACCGGGAGCCTCTAGAGTCTGAGAAGCTCTAACACGGGGGCCTCGTCGGCTCAGAGCTTCATTGTGTTAGAGCTTCTTAGCGTGGCACGCGCAGCGTGGACGCTCGACGAGCTCGCGGCGGGTATTCGCTCCGGCGAGCGTCGGGCACTCGCGCGCGCGATCTCGCTGGTGGAGAACGCCGACCCGCTCGCCCTCGACCTCGTGCGCGAGCTCTATCCGGAGACGGGCCGCGCCTTCTTGATCGGCATCACGGGTCCCCCGGGTGTTGGCAAGTCGTCGCTGATCAGCTCGCTCGTTCGCCACGTCCGCGGCCTCGACCGCTCGGTGGGCGTGATCTCGGTCGACCCTTCGAGCCCCTTCACCCAGGGAGCTCTGCTCGGGGACCGGATCCGGCTCTCCGACCACTTCCTCGACCCGGAGGTCTTCATCCGCTCGATGGGAACCCGAGGCCACCTCGGCGGCCTCGCGGAAACGACTCTGCAGGCGGCGCTCCTTCTCGACGCTGCGGGCAAGGATCTCGTTTTGCTGGAGACGGTCGGCACCGGCCAGAGCGAGATCGAGGTGATCGGGATCGCGGATACCGTCTTGCTCGTGCTGATGCCGGGCTCGGGCGACTCGGTGCAAGCGCTGAAAGCCGGGATCATGGAGATTCCCGACGTGATCGCGATCAACAAGCTGGATCACCCTGCTGCGAAGACGATGTTGAGCGAGGTTCGATCGATCCTGGCGCTCGATCGCGAGAGCGCGTGGAAGCCTCCGATCGTGCTGACCGAGGCCGTGCGGGGCGAGGGGGTGCCGCAGCTCTGGGAGAAGCTGGAAGCGCACCGTCAGTTCCTCGAGACCGAGGGACTGCTGGAGGAGCGGCGCCGCAAGAATCTCGCGGGCGAGGTCTTCGCCGTCGCGTCGAGTCGGGCGAAGACACACCTGCAGGAAGCCGTTGCCGACGACGCCGAGCTGCGCCGGCTCCTCGACGAGGTGCAGGCTCGCCAGCTCGACCCGCTCTCGGCAGTCCAGGAGATACTCGACAAGGTGTATGGGATTGGCGACGGCAGCCGCACCCGGTCTACGTGAGCTCGAGGCGGCGCAGCGCCGCCTCGAGGGCATCGTCCGAGTCACGCCGGTCTACACGTCGGAGACTCTGTCGCGGCGGGCGGGACGGCCCGTCCAGCTGAAGGCGGAGAACCTCCAGCGGACCGGGTCGTTCAAGATCCGCGGCGCGGTTAACACGATCGCAGCCTTCTCGGAGGAGGAGCGCGCCGCGGGTGTGGTCGCCGCGAGCGCCGGGAATCATGGTCAAGCGGTCGCGTGGGCTGCCCGCGAGGCCGGCATCGAGGCGACGGTCTTCATGCCGGAGGACTCGCCGATGGCGAAGGTCGAGGCGACCCGGAACTACGGCGCCCAGGTCGAGCTGGTCGGCGCCGGCTTCGACGAGTCGCTAGCCGCCGCCCAGGACCGTGTCGCGACCGGGGGCGCCACCTTCCTGCACGCCTTCGACGACGAGCGCGTCATCGCCGGCCAGGGAACGGTCGGCCTCGAGATCGTGAAGCAGCTGCCGTCGGTGGGGACCGTGGTCATTCCGATCGGCGGCGGCGGGCTGGCCTCGGGAGTCGCGATCGCCGTGCGGGAGCTGCGGCCTCAGGTCCGCCTCGTGGGCGTGCAGGCCGAGGCTGTCTGCCCGTTTGCGGGCGGCACCGAGCATCGCTACACGATCGCCGAGGGCATCGCTGTCAAGCAGCCCGGGGTCTTAACCTCGGCAATTCTCCGGGACCGGCTGGACGAGATCGTTACGGTCACCGACGAGCAGATCAGCCTCGCCATCGTGGTGCTGCTCGAGCGGACGAAGTTGCTGGTGGAAGGGGCTGGAGCGGCTGCGGTCGCGGCTCTCCTGGCCGGAGAGGTCGCCGGCGACGACGAGGCGTGCCTCGTTCTCTCTGGCGGCAACATCGACCCCACGCTCCTGATCCAGGTGATGCGTCACGGCTTGACGCAGGCGGGACGCTACCTCGTCCTGCGCACGCGGATCGCCGACCGCCCCGGGGAGCTGATCAAGCTGCTCCAGCTGGTGGCCGAAGAGCGTGCAAACGTCGTCTCCGTCGAGCACCATCGGGAGGGAATGGCGCTGCCGATCGCGGAGACCGAGGTCGAGCTGATCCTGGCGACGCGGGACGAGGATCACTGCGCAGATCTCCTCCGGGTGCTGGGGGAGCGCGGTTACCCGCTGCAGCGCCTGAATTAGAACTCGTCTCAGAATGACGCTTCGCCGGCGGGGTGTGCTGGGTGGTGCGAGCGCAATGGGCCACGCTAGCTCGGCAGAGTCTCGGCAGCGCTATCGGGGCGACCGAGGACGCCGCGATCGTGCCGCACAGCGCGCTCCGGCGGCCCAAGGCTTCACTCTGAGACGAGTTCTCGGCAGCCCGGTCCGAGCAAGAGCGTGCCGCCCGTGCTCGGACCGGAGCTGCAGACCTGCTACGAGGAGATGCGCTGCACCGTGTCGCCGGTGAGCGAGTCGTGACCGGACTGCGCGATATCCGCCTGCGCAAGGATGCCGACGAGTTTTCCGTCCTCCTCGCACACGGGCAGGCGTCGAAGCTGGTGCTCGCCCATCAGGCGTGCTGCTTCGTCGAGGCTTTGCTGTGGGTCGATCGTGACGAGAGCCTGCGAGGCAATCTCGCCGACCGTGGTCTCGGGTCCTTTGCCCTCGGCGACGAGGCGAGTCGCGATGTCGCGGTCGGTGACGATCCCGATCAGCCTGTCGCCGTCGACGATCGGAATCGAGCCGACATCCTCGGACTGCATGAGGCGTGCCGCCTCCTGCGCGCTCGTGCCCGCTGCCACGGTCTTCGGGTTGGGCGTCATTGCATCGCGAATGGTGTGCTGCATGTCTTCCCTTCTCTCGAATGTCCCGCGGGGGATACCCTGCCTCGAGAGCGGGAAACGAGCCAGTCGCCGTTCGGATCGAGCTAGAGCTCGTCCGGCGCGAGGCGTTCGGCGAGGCTCCTGAGTACCTTCGACTTGATCTGGGTCGACGAGGAGAGGAGCCTCTGGAAGTCATTGACCCCGATGACGAGAGCCCTCACGGGTGTCGTGGTCTGAACCGTCGCGCTCCTGGGAGCGTCCGTGAGCAGCGCCAGCTCGCCGAAGAAGGAGTCGTCACCGCGCTTTGGTAGCTTCCGCCCCTTCTTGCGCACTTCCACCTCGCCCTCAACGACGACGATGAACTCGCGGCCGCGATCGCCCTCGCGGATCAGCGTGCGCCCCGCCTCGAATGTGAGCTCGTCCGCAAGTGACGCGATCGACGCGAGCTCACGTTTCGAGCAGCCGGCGAAGAGGGGGACACGGCGGATGAGCTCGATTTTGGCGTCCTTCCTCAACACTTCGACGAGTCTAGACCCGGCGCGCCGCGAAACCTAGTCCGCTCCCGGCACGTCCTCGGCGTCCCCCTGCTCCTCCTGCGGGTCGGGAACGGGTGAGCCCGGCAGCTCCTCGTTCCGGTCGTCGTGCCGCGGGTGGCTCTCGGCGGGCTGCTCAGTATCCTGATCGGTCATGAAGGTCGTTCTTCCCGATCGGACGGAACTCGAACTTCCCGATGGAGCTTCGGGTCTCGACGCAGCCCGTGCGATCGGACCGAAGCTGGCCGAGCAGGCAGTGCTCGTGCGGGCGAACGGCAAGGTGCAGGACCTGCGGCAGCCGCTCGAGGACGGGCAGCCGATCCAGATCCTGACAACGCGCGACAAGGATGATCCCGACGCGCTCTCCGTGCTCCGCCACTCGGCCGCGCATCTGCTCGCGGAGGCGGTCCGCAAGCTCTACCCCGGGGTGAAGATCGCGATCGGGCCGCCGATCGAGAACGGCTTCTACTACGACTTCGAGTTTCCCGAGCCTGTTCGCGAGGAGGAGCTCGAGCGGATCGAGGCGGAAATTGCGCGCGCGCTCGGCGAGGGCCGCTCCTGGGAGCGCGAGGAGATCTCGGCCGCCGACGCGCGCCAGCGCTTCCTCGAGGAGAACGAGCCGTACAAAGTCGAGCTCGTCGAGACGGCGGAGGGGCCGATCTCGCTCTATCGGCAATCATCCGGGCAGGGGGGCGAGTTCACCGATCTCTGCCGCGGCCCGCACCTGCAGGACTCGAAGCCAATCAAGGCGGTCAAGCTGACCTCGCTCGCGGGCGCCTACTGGCGCGGGGACGAGCACAACAAGCAGCTGACGCGGATCTACGGCACCGCCTTCTACTCGCAGGCAGACCTCGATGCGCAGCTCGAGCGGCTCGAGCAGGCGCGGGCACGCGACCACCGCCGCCTCGGAGCCCAACTCGACCTCTATCACCTGTCCGAGCACTCGCCCGGATCGCCGTTCTGGCATCCGCGCGGGATGGTGATCTGGAACGAGCTCGAGGATCTCCGCCGCCGGGAGAACGCGAAGCGCGGGTACTCGGAGGTGAAGACGCCGCTGCTCTACGACGTCGACACGTACACCACCTCGGGGCACTACGAGAACTACCGCGACAACATCTTCTTCGTCTCGTCCAAGGAGGACGCGGAGAAGCAGTTCGCGCTCAAGCCGATGAACTGTCCGGGGCACATGCTGCTCTTCGGCTCGTCTCTGCGCTCGTATCGAGACCTGCCGTTCCGCTACGCCGAGTCCTCGACGCTGCACCGGGACGAGCTCGCCGGCACCCTGCACGGCCTGCTCCGCGTCAGGCACATCACCCAGGACGACGCGCACATCTTCTGCTCGCCCGAGCAGATCGAGGACGAGATCTTCGGGTGCCTCGACTTCGCGTCGTACCTGTACGACCTCTTCGGGATGGAGGCCCGCTTCGAGCTGTCGACGAGGCCCGACGACAAGCTCGGAACCGACGACGAGTGGAATTTCACAGAGGGGGCCCTGAAGGCGGCACTCGAGCGGCGCGGCATCCCCTACGAGCTGAATGAAGGGGACGGCGCCTTCTACGGGCCGAAGATCGACCTCCACATGACGGACGTCCTCGGCCGCTCCTGGCAGATGGGAACGATCCAGCTCGACTCGCAGATGCCCCAGCGCTTCGGGCTGTCCTACATGGGCGCGGACAACCGCGAGCACACCCCCTACGTGATCCACCGCGCGCTGCTCGGCTCGCTGGAGCGCTTTATCGGCATCCTCATCGAGCACCACGCGGGCGCCTTCCCGCTCTGGCTCGCCCCCGTGCAGCTGCGGCTGATCCCCGTCGGCGAGGGCCATCGCGACGCCGTGGCGGATCTCGCGGAGCGCATCCGCGCCAATCGCTACCGCGTAGACGTGGACGAGCGGGACGAGACGCTGGGGAAGCGGATCCGCGATGCCGAGCTCGAGAAGATCCCCTACACGGTCGTCTACGGAGCCCGAGAGTCCGACGACGCGCTGGCCGTACGCGAGCGCGGTGGCGGGCAGACGACCCGCTCGCTCGCCGAGTTGCTCGAGGCATTCGCCGCCGAGCTTGCTACGATCCGATCCTGAAAAGTAGGAGCGTCCACGCCGCTCACCTCCGGAGCGCTGTGTTGAATTCGACATCAGCACTCATCGGGGGTTCGACCGAGCCGGTTGAAGAGGATCCGTGGCCGCTGCCTGCAGCGGTTTCGTCGTTCAAGAGAGAGGATCGAGACAGCTTGGTGAAAGCCCTTTGAGACCGAGACGGCGCCCGGAGGACCGGACGCGTCCCCAGCCCCTGGACAGGATCAACGACGCGATTCGCGTCCCGCGCGTGAGGCTCGTGGACGAGGACGGAGCGCAGATCGGGATCAAGACGACCGACGAAGCGCGCGAATATGCGTATGGGAAGGGGCTCGACCTCGTCGAGGTCGCCGCACAGGCGGACCCTCCCGTCGCCCGGGTAATGGATTACGGCAAGTACCGGTACGAGCAGGAGCAGAAGGCAAAGCTCGCCCGCCGGCACCAGCAGCAGATCAACATCAAGGAGATCAAGTTCAGGCCCAAGATCGGCATTCACGACTACGAGACGAAAAAAGGACACGTCGTGCGCTTCCTGAACCAGCGCGCGAAGGTCAAGGTCACGATCATGTTCCGAGGGCGCGAGAACCTGCACCCGGAGCGTGGACGCGACCTGCTGATCCGTCTCGCCGAAGAGATCAAGGACGTCGCGACGATCGAGTCGCCGCCGCTCCTCGACGGACGCAACATGGTGATGCTGCTCGGTCCCACGAAGAACGCAGGAGTGAAGACAGATGCCCAAGGTGAAGACATCGAGCGGAGCGAAGAAGCGCTTCAAAGTGACGGGGACCGGCAAGCTGCTGCGCCGCCAGGCGATGAAGAGCCACAACCTGCAACACAAGTCGCAGAAGCGGAAGCGAAGGTTCGATAAGGATCAGCCGGTGGCGCCGGCCGATGTGCCGCGCCTCAAGAAGCTCCTGGGACTCGGGTAAGGCGACCCATGCCAAGAGTCAAGAGGTCGGTTCACGCACGCAAGAAACGGCGCAAGGTCCTCGGTCACGCCAAGGGCTACTGGGGGCTCAAGAAGTCGAGCTACAAGTACGCCAAGGAGCAGGTCGAGCACTCGCTCGTCTACGCCTATCGCGACCGCAAGAACAAGAAACGCACCTTCCGCCAGCTCTGGATCGTCCGCATCAACGCAGCCGCGCGCGCGAACGGGATGTCGTACAACCAGTTCATCTCCGGCCTGCACAAAGCGGGGATAGAGCTCGACCGCAAGGTCCTCGCCGACCTCGCCGTCGCCGACCCCGCCGCCTTCACGGCGGTCGCGCAGCAGGCGAAGGCGGCGCACGAGTCGGCGCAGGCGGCCTGACCCAGGCGCAGGTCCAGGCGGAGGTCTTTCGCCGTCAGGCGGCCCAGTGCGACGGGCGCTCGCCGCTCTACGCGGACCTCTGCAGGAGCCTGGCGCAGGACCCGCGGGTTTCGGGCGTCGTCAGTGAGCTGTCCTGGGACACGCCGCTGCGCCTCCTCGCCGGCCTGCACGCGCTCGTCCTGACCGGACGAGCGAGCTGGGACGATCTCGACGCAGCTCTCGAGCAACCCGATCTGCCGCAGCTCGCCGCGCGGGCGATCCAGACCAATGAGGTACGTCGCTCGTGGGTGCTCCTGCCGTGCTTTCTCGAGCTCGCGCGGCTGACCGGCTCGGAGACGATCGATCTGCTCGAGCTCGGCGCGAGCGCCGGCTTCAACCTCCTCTGGGATCGGTACCGCTACGCCTATGCGGCCGGAGGTTGGGGCCCGGTGGACGCGCTCCTCGAGGTCGACGGCGAGGAGCGGACACCGGTGCCGGACGAGCTCCTCGCCCTGACGCCTCGCGTGCGCCGGCGCGTCGGGCTCGACCTCGACCCCGTCGACGTGACGACGGCAGAGGGAGCGCTGCGGTTGCGCTCCTTCGTCTGGCCCGGGCAGGCTGGCCGGCCGGAACGGCTCGATCGCGCCATCGAGGCTGTGCGCCGGGAGCCGCCGGAGCTCGTGCGCGCCGACGTCGCCGACGTGCTCCCGCACGTGCTCGCCGAACGCTCGGCGGTTGCGCTCACTGTCGTCTACCAGACGGCTGTGCTCGGCTATCTCAGCGACGACGCCTGGAATCGCGTGCGGGAGGCTCTTGCGGCCGCTGGGAGCGAGGGCCCGCTCGCGTTCGTCTGGACCGACCGGCCGGCCGAGGACGTGCACGACTACTGGGGACTGTGGCTCCAGCTCTGGCCGGGGGAGGGCCCGCGGCTCCTGGCACACGCGGACTTCCACGGCGCCTGGCTGGAATGGCTCGGGAGCGAGTGGCTGTGATCACGGCCGCGACGAATCCGAAGCTGAAGCTCGTCCGCAAGCTGCTCGCGCAGAAGCGCAAGCGGGACGAGCTCGGCCTGTTCGCGGTCGAGGGAGAGGATCTGATCGATGCAGCCCGCACGGCCGGTCTCGAGCCGGTCGAGCTGCTCCTCGCTGGGGAGACGGTGGCGCCGGAGCTCCTCGAGGAGATCTCGACGCTGCCGCACCCCGCGCGCGCGATCGGCGTCTTCCGCACTGCTGATCTGCCCCGGGACGAGCGCGAGGTGACGCTCGCGCTGTGGCGTATAGGCGATCCGGGAAACGTCGGCACCCTGCTGCGTACCGCCGACGCGTTCGGCGCTGCCGTCGCCCTCTCCTCCGGCTGCGCCGACCCGCTCGGGCCGAAGGCGTTGCGGGCATCGGTCGGCGCCATCTTCCGTGTGTCGCTGCTGCGCTTCGAGGAGGCGCCGGGTCGCCGTGTCGCACTGGTCGCACACGGCGGCCGGCCCCTCCGGGAGCTCGACCTCGCGGGAGCGACGACGTTCGTGCTCGGGTCGGAGCGCGAGGGCCTGCCCGAAGAACTAGTGGCCGAGAGCGACTGTCTCGCCACGATCGAGCTGCCGGGAGGCGCGGAGTCGCTGAACGTCGCTGCTGCTGCCGCGATCGCGCTCTACGAGCGCTCGCGCCGTTAGAGCGGGAGCCAGCGGAGCGGCAACGGCCGTCGCCTACGGCGCTCCTCTCGCTCCTTCCGCACCTTCAGAGCTGCCCGTCGGCGATCGAGAAGTGCGAGCATCTCACGGGTGCGGTCGTCATAACCGGCCGCCCACGCCTCCTCTTCAGCCGTCAGTATCGGTCTCTTCTTCTTCGCCATCGTCTTCCTCCAGAAGCGCACGAATGAGTCGAAGCTCGGTTCTCAGGTCGAAGATACCGCCGAAGATAGCCGTGACATCCTCATCCGAAATCATCTCCAGAGGTTCGCCGTACCGCGCCGCTTGCACAAGGTGACCGTTGCAGCCGTGTCACCAGGCGCCCCCGCCGCCACCCCCGCCGCCGCCGCCACCGCCGCCTGAAAAGCCACCGCCGGAGCCGCCCGAGCCGGAGGAGGGCGGTGCGAGCGCCGACCCGAAGCCGGCGGCGAGGTCCCCGATGCCGAGCGAGGTCGGTCCCGAGCCCAGGTCTCCGTGCGGGCCGATCCAGTAGAGGGTGCTTGCCGTCGCGAGTGCCTCGGGCATGTGCAGCTGCGCTCCCTGGAGGACCCGCTCCGCGATCCCGAAGGCGATCCCGTAGACGAGGAAGCGCTCCCAGAGCGCGAGGGAGGCCGGCGGCGCCTCCTGTAGCCTCGGAAAGTCCGTCAGGTAACGCCGGAAGGCCTCCCACCGCTCGGCCTCCTGCTGCGCCTGCGGCTTCCGTCGGCGCCACAGCCGCCGGTTCAGGAGCGCGAGCAGGAGCACGACCGCGTTCACGATCGAGCAGGCGCCGAAGGCGATCAGGAGCACGTCGCCCCAGCGCGGCGCGAAGGTCTCGAGCCGCGAGATCCCGAGACCAAGGAGGAGGACGCCGAGTGCGACGAAGAGCACGAGACCGGCTACGAGCAGCTTGAGGCCCCCGTTCGTGAACCATTCACCCACCCTGGTGCCGACCGAAGACTTGAAGCTCGAGAACCGCTCCGAGTTCGCCGTGCGGTCGTCCTCGATGCGCTCGCGGAAGCGCGAGAGCCGCTCCGGCCCCTCCGCGACAAGCGGGTCGATCACCGAGGCGACAGGATCCTCGAAACTCGCGACGGGCGACTCCAGATCCCCCACCGAGAGCTCCAGGTCTGCGACCTGCTCCGTCCGCAGACCCGCCCAGACCGATCGCTCGGTGGTGACCGGCTCCGCTCGGTACCTGCCGCGGCGGATCAGGTCGAACAGCGTGGCGGTGAACTCGAGCGACCCGGGAGTGCCACCCTGGCTCAGCAGCGACGGGACTAGGGCCGGCTCCGTCCCGGTCGGCGGCTCCTGCTCGTATTCACGGTCGTAGCTGCTCCGGCGCTCGCGTCCCCAGAACCACCAGACCGCCGTCACGACCGCCAGGGCCGGCAGGAGGGAGAGGAGCAGCAGGACGATCAGCTCGTTCAGCGGGTTCGCCAGGGCCTCGTCGAGGCGTGCCCGGTCGCGCTCGTACGCCGCCGCATCCTCCCGCTCCTCTCGAGCGATGCGCTCGAGCGCGAGACCCGACCTCACCTTCATCCCCGTGATCGAGGTGAACGCGTCGCGGGGGATCAAGGCCCGCAGTTCCACGAAGCGCCCGGCGGGAACATCCAGTGCCCGCAACTCGACGCGCTCGTCGTCTAGGGTCACGTCGCCGCGGATGCCCACCGGATGCCCCCAGGCCCGCTCCACGGGCGCAGGCGCGACGAGGGTCGCCGTCAGCTGGCCCAGCCGCTGCTTCCACTCGTTTCCCCACACCTTCAGGTTCACGTCCGCGACGTCGTCGTAGGCGGTCGCGAGCCCGCGTAGCCGGTAGTGCACGCGGAACGTCCGCTCCTCCGAGGACGTCTTGTAGTGCCACACGATCCGCACGCCCGCGTCCGTACGTGTCGTCCCGAACGTGCCGGGGGCGCCCTCGGAGCCGAGTTCGGCCGACGCACCCGGCCGGTAGGCGCGCCCCGATTCGAACACCGCCGCCTCGTCGAGTGACTCGCCCTCCCGCAGCGGGATCTCGCGAAACGCGCCGCTGAAGCTGCCGAGGAAGCTGAACGTGATGCTCTCGTCGACGACGAGCGAGCCGTCCCCTTGCACCTCGACGACGACGTGTGCGCGCGGGAGCGTGAACGACTGCGCAGCGGCGTCCCCGGTAAGCGCGAGCGCTGCAAGGAGCGCGGCGCCTAGAACGCGACGCGTGGTGCCTCCCGGGTCGCCTCCTCGGCCTCGAAGAACTCCCGTTGCGCGAAGCCGAACGGCCCGGCGACGAGCACGCCCGGCACCGTCTGGATCGCGTTGTTGTAGGTCAGCACCGTGTCGTTGTAGACCTGCCGCGAGACCGCGATCCGGTTCTCGGTCTGCGCGAGCTCGTCCTGCAGCTGCCGGAAGTTCTCGTCGGCCTGCAGCTCGGGGTAGTCCTCGGCGACGGCGAAGAGCCGGCCGAGCGCCTGGCCGAGGATCCCTTCCGCCTGAGCCTGCTCGCCGGGGCTTTGAGCCGCTTGCGCACGCGACCTCGCATTCGTGACCGCCTCGAACGTCTCCCGCTCGTGCGCTGCGTAGCCCTTGACCGTCTCGACGAGGTTCGGGATCAGGTCGTAACGGCGCTTGAGCTGCACGTCGACCTGCGCCCACGCGTTCTGCACGCGGTTGCGCAGGGTGACAAGGCGGTTGTAGAGGAGTACGAGCCCGAGGACGAGCGCGACAACGATCCCGATCACGATCCAGAGCATGGGCTGACCGTACCGCTCGCACGGGACGCGTAGCAACTGCTGTCGCGCGCGACGACGGCGATCCTGTCGTTGCTCACTTCCTCTCGGCGACGAAGACGAAGTCCTCCTGACCCGAGTAGGGGCGGCGATCGAACCAGCCGTAGTGCGCTTCGATCTCGAAGCCCGCCCGTTCGAGCAGCCGCCGCCACTCGAGTGCAGAGAGCCAGGCGAGCTCCATCGTCGAGGCCTCCTCGCCACGTCGCACCGACAGCGTCAGCGTCCGCTCGCCCTCGTCCCAGTCGGCCCGCTCGAAGATCCCCGGCTCGCGTTCGAGCCAGCGACCGTCCGTTGCCTCGATGTCCTCCTGCGCCGGGGCGAACACGTCGAAGACGAGCCTGCCGCCGGGCTCGAGCAGCTCCCGCGCGGCGCCGAGCGCCCGTTCGCGATCGGTCTCGGTCGTCATGTGGAGCAGCGAGCGGAAGGGAACCAGGACGAGCGGGACGCGCTCGGGGACGGGCGGCTCGCGCAGATCGCCCAGCCTCAGGTCGACGCGCTCCGACACACCCGACGCTGCTGCGAGCTCGCGGGCCACCGCGAGCATTCCGGCCGAGCTGTCCACACCGATGACCGAGACGCCCGCCTTCGCGACCGGAACCGTGATCCGGCCCGTGCCGCAGGCGAGCTCGACGACCGGCCCACCGGCTGCGAGTGCCTCCTCGACGTAGAACTCGACATCCTCGGTGACGCTGGCGCTCCACGGGTCGTAGAGCCGCGCTATCTGGTCATAAGGGTTTGCGGACAACCCAGACGAACTCCCCCGCGCCTTCGTCGAACGGTTCGCGGTCAAAGCCTCCGTAGAGGCCTTCAACCTCGAGCCCGGCGACCTCGATCAGCCCTTCCCATTCTGCGCGGGTGACCCACCAGAGCGACACGGTGCCACCGCCGTCGAGCACGATGTCGATCCGGTTGTCGTGGGGGAAGTGCTGCACGGTGTGGGCGATGCCGTTCTCCACCTGGTGCACGCCATCGTTGCCCGCTGCGATGCGGTGGTTGAAGACGAACGCGTTCCAGGCGAACCGGCCGCCCGGCTGCAGCGACGCTGCCACCCGCTCGAACGTCCGGCGCTTGTCTCCCCACGTCGGCAGGTGCAGCAAGGAGCGGGCCGGGCAGAGGACGAGGGCTGCCGGCTCGTCGAGCTCGAGCTCGCGCATGTCACCCTCGCGAAGGTCGAGCTGGACTCCTGCGCGCGCACCCTGCTCGCGCGCCAGGACGAGCATCGCGGGCGAGCGGTCGATCCCGATCACCGTGCGTCCCGATGCGCGAGCCACGGGGATCGCGACGCGACCGGTGCCGACGGCGAGCTCCACGATTGGCCCGTCGGCCTCCTGTGCGAGCTCGACGTACCACCCGACGTCCTGCGTCATGTGGGCCGACCACCGGTCGTAGATCGACGCGAACGCCGCGTAATCGCTCACGGGGCCGATGCTATCGTCGGCCGACCCATGGATCTGAGCGCTCTCGAGCAGGAGGCGACGGCAGCCGTCGCAGCGGCGACCTCCCTCGAGGAGGTCGAGCAGGCGCGCGTCCTCTACCTCGGTCGCAAGAGCGCGTTGAAGCTCGCGCTGCGCGAGGTGCGCGACCGCGAGACGGGCATGGCGTTGAATGCCGCGCGTACCACGATCGAGGAGGCGCTCGCCGAGCGTGAGCGCGAGCTCTCGGCGGCGGCAGAGGAGGAGCTCGAGCCGTTCGACCCGACCCTGCCGGGCGTGCCGGTTGCGCGCGGCAGCCTGCATCTGCTCACGCAGCTGCGCCGGCGGATCGAGGACATCTTCCTGGGCATGGGTTACGAGGTTTACGACGGGCGCGAGGTCGAGACCGTGTGGCACAACTTCGACGCGCTCAACCAGCCCGAGGCGCATCCTTCGCGTGACCCGCGCGACACCTTCTATCTCGACGAGCACACCCTGTTGCGGACCCACACCTCGCCGTCGCAGATCCGCGCGATGCAGGCGCAGGAGCCGCCGGTCTACCTCGTCTCGCTCGGCCGCACGTACCGGCGGGACCCGCTCGACGCGACACACACGCCCGTGTTTCACCAGGTCGAGGGGCTCGCCGTCGATCGCGGGATCACGCTTGCCGACCTGCGGGGCACGATCGAGCTGTTCGCCGGCGCCATCTTCGGGCAGCGGGAGGTCCGGATGCGGACGAGCTTCTTCCCGTTCACCGAGCCTTCGGTCGAGTTCGACATCACCTGCTACCTCTGCGACGGCGCCGGCTGCGCGGTCTGCAAGTGGTCGGGCTGGATCGAGATGGGCGGCGCGGGCGTCGTCGACCCGAACGTCTTCGAGGCGGTCGGCTACGACCCCGAGGAGTGGCAGGGCTTCGCGTTCGGGCTCGGGATCGACCGGATCGCGTTCCTGCGGCACGGCTTGCCTGACCAGCGGCTCTTCTTCGAGAACGACCTGCGAATGGTGAGGCAGTTCTGAAAGTCCCGGTGTCCTGGCTGCGCGAGTACGTCGCGTTCGACTGGCCGCTGGAGCGGTTGGCGGCGAAGCTCGTCTTCACAAGCTGCGAGGTCGACCGGATCGTCCACCGGGGCGTCGTCGATGCCGACGGAAACCTCGGCCGCTTCCTCGTCGGCCGCGTCGTCGAGGCCGACAAGCACCCGAACGCCGACCGGCTTCAGCTCTGCCGCGTCGACGTCGGGGAAGGTGAGCCGCGCCAGATCGTCTGCGGCGCCTGGAACTTCGGCGCCGGCGCGACCGTCGCTGTCGCGCTCCCCGGTGCGCTGCTGCCCGGCGCTGAGGAGCCGCTCGGCGAGGCGAAGCTCCGCGGCGAGGTCTCCCGGGGGATGATCCTCTCTGAGCGCGAGCTCGAGCTCGGCGTCGATCACAGCGGAATCATGGTGCTGGCCGACGAGCTCGAGCCGGGCACGCCGCTGGCGGATGTGCTGCCCCTCGCCGAGACCGTGCTCGAGATCGAGACCGGCTTCAACCGGCCCGACCTGACCTCGGTCTACGGCATCGCGCGCGAGGTCTCGGCGTTGACCGAAGCCGAGCTGGCGCCGCCACCCGGGCGCGACCCCGAGCCGGCTGGCGACGAGCATGTGGACGTGCGCGTCGAGGATCTCGAGGCCTGTCCGCGCTACATCGGGCGTATCTTCCGCGGCGCGACCGCCGGATCGAGCCCGGCCTGGCTGAAGGCGCGCCTGCTCGCGGCGGGCATGCGACCGATCTCGAACATCGTCGACGTGACGAACTACGTGATGCTGGCGCTTGGCTCGCCGCTGCACGCCTTCGACCTCTCAGTGCTCGACGAAGGCCGGATCGTCGTCCGCCGCGCTGCCGCGGGGGAAAGAATCGTCACGCTCGACGGCCACGAGCGGGAGCTCGCGCCCGCCGACCTCGTGATCGCGGACGCGCGTCGACCGGTCGCGGTCGCCGGCATCATGGGCGGCGAGCACAGCGAGGTACGCGAGGAGACGACCGACCTGCTCCTCGAGGCGGCGAACTTCGATGCGCTGACGGTGCTGCGCACGTCGCGTCGGCTGCGCGTTCGCAGCGAATCGTCGACGCGCTGGGAGAAGGGCGTCGACCCCCACGCCGCCGAGCAGGCCGCCGTTTACGCAAGCGAGTTGTTCGTCTCGCTGGCAGGCGCGCGGCGCACAGGGCATGTCGACGTGCAGGGAACGCTGCCGCCGCGTCCGGTCGTGCAACTGCGGCCGGAGCTCGCCGAGCGGCTGAGCGGGATGACGATCCCGGAGGAGGAGCAGCGCCAGTTGCTCTTCAGGTTGGGCTTCGAGCTCGAGGGCAGCGAGGTGACGGTGCCCACCTGGCGCGCACTCGACGTGACCCGGCCGGTCGACCTCGTCGAGGAGGTCGTTCGCTTCCGGATCGAGGAGGTTCCCTCGACGCTGCCGGCGCGGACGGCGGCCTCTGTGCAGCTGTCGCGGGAGCAGCGCCTGCGCAGGCTCGTCGAGGACGTCTTGGCCGGCGCCGGCTTCTCCGAGGCGTACACCTGGAGCCTCGTGCCGGCTGCGGATGGGCTCGTGCCGCTCGAGGAGCCGTACACGGTCGACATGGCGGCGCTACGCACTGATCTGCGGCTCGGGCTGCTCCAGTCGGCCGAGCGGAACCGCAACGCAGGCGTCGAGGAGATCGCGCTCTTCGAAGTGGCCCGCGTCTACCTGCCCACGGG
>Ga0136616_10000362_pt1 | contig 20737 bp, 24 predicted proteins | sample AntDrymUQ2992106_2_FD_106648 | JGI IMG/M metagenome (GOLD analysis project Ga0136616, IMG submission 106648) | Polar desert sand microbial communities from Dry Valleys, Antarctica - metaG UQ299 (21.06) | ecosystem: Environmental > Terrestrial > Soil > Desert | place: Antarctica: Dry Valley... | reverse complement strand
GGGCTCGCGCTCGGCGCGTGGATCCTGCGGCGCGGCGGCCTGGCGGCCGACTTCATCGCCCGCCGCACGGTGGCCTTCTTCCTGCTGACGAGCCTCGCCAACGTGGGCTTCCTCGCGCTGGGCGGCGTGGCGCTGGCGACGGGGATCCTGCGCGGATCGCCGGGGCTCCTGCTCGGTCTCGTCCCGGCGGTCGCCGCCGCGCTGGCGATCACGCTCGCCGTGGGGGCGCGCCGGGCGGCAGGAGCGCTGGCGCGACGCTCGATGCGGGCCCGGCTCGCCGCGGCGGCGGGGGCGGTCGGCGACGGCGTGGACGAAGCGCTGCGGTTGCTGCGATCCGGCGATCCGGCGATCCTCGCCGGCGCCGCCGGCTACCTGCTCTTCGACGTCGCGATGCTCGGCGTCTGCTTCGCCGCGTTCGGCAACGACGTCCCACCCGTCGCCGTGCTGCTGGTCGCGTACATCATCGGCCAGCTCGGCGGCCTCATCCCGATTCCCGGGGGGATCGGCGGCGTCGACGCCGGCCTGATCGGCACCCTCGTGGTCTACGGCGTCGACGCGGCCGACGCCGCCGTCGCCGTGATCGCCTACCGCGGGCTGCTGCTGGCGATCCCGGCGCTGCTCGGGCTGCCGGCGCTGGCCGTCCTGCGCCGCCGGCTGCGCGACGAGGCGCACGACATCGCCGCCTGCGCGCCCGGAGAGGCGGTGGAGGTGCTCGGCCGCGGCGTCGTACAGCCCTACGACGGCCGCAGCCGGAACATCAGCGCGTCCTCGTAGCACCAGCTCCAGTCCTCGCCTGGCTCGGCCGAGCGGACGATCGGGTGCCCGCTCGCGCCGTGGTGCGCGGTGGCGTGGCGGCCGGGCGAGTCGTCGCAGCACCCGATGTGGCCACAGGTCTGGCACATGCGCAGGTGCAGCCAGCGCGCGCCCGTCGCCAGGCACTCCTCGCAGCCGGCGACGGGCTCGGGGAGGTCGAGGACCTCCACCGCGTCGAGGTGACCGCAGGCCGCCATCGGCACATGGTGACAAGGGGGGCGCATATGCGCCACACCGCACCTCGGCAGGCCGCTGACCTACGCGAGCAGCACGCCGGGGTTCATCACCCCGGCGGGGTCGCAGCGCTCCTTGACCGCGCGCAGCAGCTCGTGGCCGAGCGGGCCGGCCTCCGCGTGCAGCCAGGGCGCGTGGTCGCGCCCGACGGCGTGGTGGTGGGTGATCGTCGCGCCCGCCGCGACGATCGCGTCGCTCGCCGCCGCCTTCGCGCGGCGCCACTGGCCCACCGGGTCGTCGCGGTCGCGCGCGGCCAGCACCGTGAAGTAGAGCGAGGCGCCCGTCGGGTAGAGGTGGGAGACGTGGCAGCCGACCAGAGGCCGGCCGAGGGCGCCGCGCAGCGCGCCCGCCACCGCACCGCGCACCGGCTCGAGCGCCGTCCAGCTCGCGGCCGTCTCGAGCGTCTCGACGAGCACGCCGCGGTCCAGCAGGTCGTCGCGCAGGTGCGGGGCGGCGAAGCGGGCGGCGGCCCACGCCTCGCCCAGGCCGGCTCCCAGGGGCAGCGCGCCGGCGCCGCGCAGGAGCCGCCGCGCCGCCCGCCGCCGGGCGCCTCCCCCACCCTCCCAGCCCAGCACGAGCAGGCAGCCGTCGCCGTAGCCGAGCGCCCGCGTCACGGCCAGGCCCGCGCGGCGCGCCGGCCCGCCCGGCGCGGCGAGCGCGAGGCTGACCCGCGTCTCAGTCTCGTCGAGCAGCCGCGCGACGTCCGGCGCCGGCCCGGCCTGCACGAGCGCGCGCAGCGCCTCGACGCCGTCCGCGAACGAGCGCGCGACCCAGCCCTCGTAGCGGCGCGCGGCCGGGAGCGGGCGCACCCGCAGCGCCACCCGCGTGATCACGCCGAGCACGCCCTCGGAGCCGACCACCAGCTCGCGCAGCGCCGGCCCGGCGGCGCTGGCGGGCACGCCGAGCGTCGCCAGCTCGCCCGCGGGCGTCGCGCAGCGGACCGCCAGCACGTTCGCCTCGATCCGCCCGTGCCCGGTCGAGGACTGGCCGGCCGAGCGCGTCGCGACGCAGCCGCCGACGGTCGCCCATTCGTAGCTCTGGGGCGCGTGGCCCAGCGTGAGCCCGTGCGCGCGCAGTGCGCGGTCGGCCTCCGGCAGCCGCAGCCCCGGCTGCAGCACCGCCGTGAGCGAGCGCTCGTCGACCGCCTCGACGGCGTCCATGGCGCCGAGGTCGAGCGAGACCACCGCCGCGAACCCCGCGCGCTCGGCCTCCAGGCCGCCGACCACGCTCGTGCCGCCGCCGAACGGGACCACGGCGGCGCCCGCCTCCGCGCACGCGCCGAGCACCGCCTGCACCTGCTCGTGGGTGCGCGGGCGCACGACGGCGTCGGGCGCCGCCTCGCAGTCCCCGGCGCGCTGGGCGAGCAGGTCGAGGTAGCTCTTGCCGCGGCAGCGCAGCACCCGCGCCGCGCGATCCTGCCGCACACCCTCGGCGCCCACCACCGCCGCCAGGTCCGCTCGCAGCGCGTCGGGCAGTGTCGACGGCGGCAGCCGCACCGCCTCGAGCGCGACGGGCGCCTCGACCACGCCGCCGGGCACCCCCAGCGCCTCGCGCAGGAACGGCTCGGCGTGCGCGGGCAGCATCGGCCCGGCGCCGGGCTCGCCCCAGCCCCAGAAGACCTGCTCCCTCACTCCGCGTCGTAGGTGATCAGCGAATGCACGTCGTAGTCGGCGAGCGGCTCGCGCCCGCCGAGGAAGGCCAGCTCGACGAGGAACGCGCAGCCGGCGATCACCGCGCCGCGGCCTTCGGCGAGCTGCGCGAGCGCGCGGGCGGTGCCGCCGGTGGCCAGCAGGTCGTCGTGCAGCAGCACCCGCGCCCCGTCGGCGAGCGCGTCGGCGTGCATCTCCAGCGCGTCGACGCCGTACTCGAGGATGTACTCCGCCGAGACCGTGTCGAACGGCAGCTTGCCGGGCTTGCGCGCCGGGACGAAGCCGGCGCCCAGCTCGCGCGCGAGCGCGGCGCCGAGGATGAACCCGCGCGCCTCGGCGGCGAGCACCAGGTCGATCTCACGCGGGCGCGCCCATTCCGCCAGCCCCCGCACGGCCGCGTCGAGCGCGCCGCCGTCGAGCAGCAGCGGCGTGATGTCCTTGAACACGATCCCGGGCTTCGGGAAGTCCGGGATGTCGCGGATGTGCCGGCGCAGCGCGTCGCCGCGGGCGCTCACTTCGCGATCCGCCTGAGGTCGCGCACGAGCAGCAGGTGCTTGAGGTGCGACGCGACGGCGGCCAGGTTCTCCAGCGCCTCGACGGCCTCCTTGCGGCGCTCCGGGTTGCGCGAGCGCAGGGCGGGCGCCAGGATCTGCTGCAGCAGCGCCGCCTCGCGCTCCGCGGAGGTGCGGAATACACGCAGGTTGCGCCCCGCGACGCCGTAGCGCGACAGCTCGGTGACGGCGCGCACGATCTCGCGCTCGGTCTCGTCGTAGTACTTCGGCGAGCCCGTGCCCCCGCGCTGCTCGCCCTTGACGATGCCGTAGTCCTCCAGCTCGGAGACCAGCCGCGGGTCGGCGCCCGTCTCCTCGACGACGTCGTCGAGCGAGTACAGCGCCCCGCCGGCGCGGATCGAGAACGTCAGCCGCCGCAGTGCCGCGCCGGGCCGCGCGTCGCCGCTCCCGGCGGGCGCGGCGGCGGCGGCGGGCACCTCCTCGTCGCTCGTCCGCCCCGCCGCCAGCTCCTGGCGGATGACCCGCAGCGGCAGGAACTCGTCGCGCTGGAGGCGCAGGATCGTGCGCAGCCGCGAGACGTCCGAGGAGGAGTACAGCCGGTAGCCGCCCGGCGTGCGCCGCGGCGTGAGCAGCCGCTGGTCCTCGAGGTAGCGGATCTTGGAGATCGAGATGTCGGGGAACTCCTGCGAGAGCGCCTTGCAGACGGCCCCGATGGTCAGCGACTTGCCGCCCGCGGGAGCCTCGGGCGGGCCGGCCTCCAGGGCGCCGTCCGCGGGCTCCGGCAGGCCGGCGCCGGCGGGCGGGCGCTGCGTGCGCGTCGGGTCAGCCACGGCCATCCACCTGGATGGCTGATTCCACGACCCACACGGCATCAACCATCAGCGGGCCAGGTAGGTGAGCTTGTACTTGCCGACCTGCAGCTCGTCGCCGTCCTCGAGCCGGTGGGAGTCGATCCGCCGCCGGTTGACGTAGGTCCCGTTCAGGGAGCCGGAGTCGTCGAGGTACCAGTCGCCCGAGCGGCGCACCAGCACGGCGTGGTCGCGCGAGACGGTCACGTCGTCGAGGAAGATCTCGGCGTCGGGCGAGCGTCCGATCGTCAGCCGCTCGCCCTGCAGCGGGAACGACTGCCCCACGCGCCCGCCGCCGGAGCGGATGACCAGCGCGCCGCTCTCGGCCGCGACGTCGCCGACGTCGACGGGCCGCAGTTCCCCCGTCGCCTCGTCGATGACGTAGGTGGCGGTGGTGACGTCGTCGCGCGTGGGCTCATGGGTGCCCTGGAACGCGCCGCACTTGGGGCAGTAGTTCGCCCCCTCGGAGACGACGAAGCCGCATTCGGGGCAGTGACGGGCCACGCGGCTGAGCCGCTAGAGGTCGTCGCTGCCGCCGCCGGAGGCGCGGCCGGCCAGGATGTCGGTCAGGCGCTGGACGTCCGCCCCGGAGATGACCTCCTCACCGCCCTCGTGCTTCTTGCGCAGGCGGTTGACCAGCTCGGCGCGGAGGATGTCGATCTTCCCGTGCAGGATGCGCCGCCGATACGAGACCTCCTGCTCCTCGTCCGTGAGCTGCTGGATGAGGTCCTTGAGCTCCTGGTCGGAGAGCGACCCCAGGTCGGGGAACGTGTCCATCGTGGTCGATTCCTCTCCTCGCGTGATTCGCGCACTGTAGCACTGTCAAGCTGAGCTTGAGGGTGGCTGCGCGCGCCGCGCCGCGCTCAGCCGGAAGCCCTCGCGCACGTACTGCGCCGTCGAGCCGAGCACGAGCGCCAGCCCGGCGTACAGGCACGCCGCGCCGGCGGTCTCGAACCCGGCCATGGCGAGCCCGAGCGCCGCCATCACCGGCCACACGCCCGCGCGCCCGAGCCAGTTGATCTTCACGTCGGCGCCGCGGCGCAGGCCGTAGCGCACGAGGAACAGCATGAACACCTCGCGCGCCACCAGCACGGCGAGGGCCCAGCGCGGGAGCAGCTCGAAGTACCAGCACGCGCCGACGCCCGCGATCACCAGCAGGCGATCGACGAGCGGGTCCAGCAGCGTACCCAGCCGCGAGTACTGGCCGGTCACGCGCGCGGCGATCCCGTCGAGGTAGTCCGACGCGCCGATCACCGCGAACAGCACGACGGCGGTCGGGCTGACGCCGTCGCCCGAGCGCAGCGCGAAGGCGAGGAACACCGGGATCAGCGCCAGGCGCAGGAAGCCGATCGCGTTCGGCAGCGTCCACGGGTTCAGCGGCTGGCCCTGCAGCGTCTGCGGCGGCGGCGGGCCGGAGCGGTCGAGCCCCGAGAGCCGGCGGAACGTCAGCCGCGCGCGCTCGGCGGTCTCCTGCGCGCGCGCGACGGCGTCCTGGCCGGCCTCGCGGGCGGTCCGCCGGCCGGAGTCGTCTACGGGAGGCCGCGCCACAGCTCGGCCGCCGCCGGGGCGGCGCCCTCCAGCGGGACCGTGCGCGCCTCGCGGCCGCGGCGCACCTGCGCCTCGACCTCGCCGGAGCCGAGCGTGCGCCGGCCGACGGTCAGCCGCAGCGGGACGCCGAGCAGCTCCGCGTCGGCGAACTTCTCGCCCGGGCCGGCGTCGCGATCGTCGTAGACCACGTCCAGGCCGGCCTCGCGCAGCTCGCCGTAGAGGCGCTCGGCCAGCGCGCGCTCCTCGGTCCCCTCGCGCCCGAGGCCGACCAGCTCGACGTCGAACGGGGCGAGCGAGCGCGGCCAGGAGATGCCGTGCTCGTCGGCGTGCTGCTCGACGGCGGCGGCGGCGATGCGGGCCGGGCCGAGACCGTAGGAGCCCATCCAGATCGGTTGCGAGGCGCCGGCCTCGTCGAGGTAGGTCGCTCCCAGCGGCTCCGAGTAGCGGGTGCCGAGCTTGAAGATGTTGCCGACCTCGATCGCGGGCTCGACGCGGATCGGCCGGCCGTTGACGGTGTCGCCGGGCTCCACCGTGCGCACGTCGGCGCGCTTGAAGGGGAAGTCGCGCCCCGGCTCGACCCCGCGCAGGTGCGCGTGCTCGCGGTTGGCGCCGGTGATGTAGCCGCCGCCCCCGACGGCGTCGTCGAGCAGGACCGGCACGTCCGCCCCGACCGGTCCGATGTAGCCCGCAGGGCCGATCCGCCGGGCGAACTCGTCCTCGCGGGCGGCGCGGAACTCGGCGCCGAGCGCGTTCTGGAGCTTGATGTCGTTGACGCGATGGTCGCCCCGGACCATCACCAGCACCAGCCCGCGGTCGGCGACCATAACCGGGTAGGCCTTCAGCAGCGCCCCCGGCGCCACCTGCAGGCGCCCGGCGACGTCCGCGACCGTGGTCAGGCCCGGGGTCTCGACCAGCTCCGGCGCGTCGAGCCCCGCGGCCGGCTCGACCGGCTGCGGCTCGGCGCTGGCGATCTCGACGTTGGCCGCGTAGCCGGGCGCGAGCGCGACGTCGTTCTCCCCCGCCGGGCACGGCGCCATGTACTCGTGCGCGCCGAACCCGCCCATCGCCCCGACGTCGGCCTCCACGCGGTACCACTCCAGCCCGCAGCGCTCCATCACGCGGTCGTACGCCCCGCGGTAGCGCTCGTAGTGCGCCTCGAGGCCCTCGCGGTCGCGGTCGAACGTGTAGGCGTCCTTCATGATGAACTCACGAGTACGCAGCAGCCCCGCGCGCGGACGCGGCTCGTCGCGCTCCTTGACCTGGAAGTGGTAGAGGCTGAAGGGCAGCTGGCGGTAGGAGCGCACCACCCGGGCGACGTGCAGCGTGGCCGCCTCCTCGTGGCTCAGGGCCAGCACGAGGTCCGCGCCCTTGCGGTCCTGCAGCTTGAACAGCTCGGAGATCGCGTAGCGGCCGCTGCGCTGCCACAGGTCGGCCGGCTGCATCACCGGCATCAGCAGCTCCTGGCCGCCGACGGCGTTCATCTCCTCCCGGATGATCTGCACCGCCTTCTCGTGCACGCGCCAGCCGGCGGGCAGGAAGCTCCACAGGCCGGCCCCGAGCTGGCGGACCAGGCCCGCCCGGACCATCAGCTTGTGCGAGACCGCCTCGGCGTCCGCGGGGGCCTGCTTCTCGGTCGGCAGGAAGTACGTGGATAGGCGGGTCATGGAGTGGGGAGAGCCTAGTGATAGAAACCCGTACGACCCTTGAGTGAGGAGTAATCCGCATGGCCTACGAAGTCCCGCCGCTCCCCTACGACTACGACGCGCTCGAGCCCCACGTCGACGAGGCGACCATGCAGGTCCACCACGACAAGCACCACCAGGCCTACGTTGACAAGGCCAACGGCGCCCTGGAGGGCACCGAGTGGGAGGGCAAGCCGATCGAGGAGGTGCTCAAGAGCCTCGACTCGCTGCCCGCGGACAAGCAGAAGGCGGTGCGCAACAACGGTGGCGGCCACTACAACCACTCGCTGTTCTGGGAGAGCATGGGCCCCGGCGGCGGCGGCGAGCCCGACGGCGACCTCGCACAGGCGATCGACGGCGCGTTCGGCTCATTCGACGACTTCAAGGCGCAGATGAAGGAGACCGGCGTCAACCAGTTCGGCTCCGGCTGGGCGTGGCTGGTCCACGACGGCTCGAGCCTGGCGGTGGTCGGCACCCCCAACCAGGACAACCCGATCTCGCAGGGGCAGACGCCGCTGCTCGGCGTCGACGTGTGGGAGCACGCCTACTACCTGAAGTACCAGAACAAACGCCCGGACTACATCGACGCGTGGTGGAACACCGTCGACTGGTCCACGGTCGCCGAGCGCTACGCGGCGGTCGCCTGAGGCTGAGCCGGTGAGCGGCGCGCCGGGGCCGGGGCCGGGGCCGGCCGACACGCGCGCGTTCTACGAGGCCGGCTACACGCAGCCCGACGCGGCCGAGGCGCTCCGTCTCGGCCGCTGGCGCGCGCTGGGCGCGCGCTCGAAGGCGGCGCACGTGCGCACGCTGTGCGCACGGGCCGGGCTGCGGCCGGCCTCGCTGGTCGAGATCGGCTGCGGGGACGGCGCACTGCTGGCCCAGCTGCGCGGGCTGGCGGACGTGCTCGACGGCTTCGAGCTGTCGGCGCCCGCCGCCGCGCTGGCCCGGCGCGCGGTGCCGGAGGCGCGCCGGATCGAGGCCTACGACGGCGCGCACGTGCCGGCGCGCGACGGCGAGTACGGGCTTGCCGTCCTGTCGCACGTGCTCGAGCACGTGCCGGACCCTGCGGCGCTGCTGGCCGAAGCCGCGCGGCTGGCGCCATGGGTCCTCGTGGAGGTGCCGCTCGAGGCCAACCGCTCGGCCGCCCGGCCGGGCAAGCGCGCCGAGGCGGCCCGCATCGGCCACCTGCACGCGTTCGACCGCGCGGCCGTGCACGCACTCGCCGCGGGAGCCGGGCTGCGTGTCGAGGCCGAGCTGACCGACCCCCTCCCCTACGCCCACCACGCGTTCCTCGGCCGCCGCGGCCGCGCAGCGGCCAAGTGGGCCGTGCGCACCACGCTGCACCAGCTCGCCCCGCGCGCCGCGGAGCGGCTGTTCACCGTGCACTACGCGGTGCTGGCGCGCGGTACGTGGCTCACGCCGAGCGGAACCGCCTGATCGCCACGGCGCCGGCGACGAGCAGCATGGCGGCGAGCAGCAGCATGCTCGTCGCGCTGAGGTCCTCCCCCAGCCACGGCGACTGCACCGCCTGCACCGCCCACGTCAGCGGCATGGCGTCCGAGACGCCGCGCATCGTCGCGCCCATGATCTCGGGCGGCGGGCCGGCGCCGGAGAGCAGCCACATGGGGAAGAACAGGATCATCCCCACCGCCTGCGCGGCCCTGGCGCCGGGCAGGAGCGTCGCCAGTAGCAGGCCGAGCGCCATGAAGCTCGCGGCGGCCAGGAGGAACCCGAGGACGGTCAGCCCGACCTGGACCGGCAGCCGCGCGTCGTACGCGAGCGTCCCGACCACGACAAGCAGCGCGCTGGCCAGCGTCGCCACCGCCAGCCCGACGGCGAGCTGCGAGCCGAGCGCGCTGGAGGCTGGCACCGACGAGGCGCGGAAGCGGCGCAGGATCCCGCGCTCCCGGTAGGCGGCCAGGTGCGCGGGCAGGATGATCAGGCCGAACGCCCCGATCACGACGCCGACGTAGGAGGCGAGGTAGTAGTCGGCCGGCATCGCGTCCCCGAACGCCTCGTCGCCGGGCTGGAACGAGGCGGTCAGGACCGTCAGCACCACGAGCGGGAAGCCGAAGGTGAAGACCAGCGAGAACGGTTCGCGGGCGAAGAGCTTGAGCTCGATCCAGGTCAGCTTGCGGAGAGCGGTCATCGCGGATCCTCCTGCTCGGGTGCGCCGGTGAGCTCCAGGTAGACGTCCTCGAGGCTCGGCTGCTCGGCGCGCAGGTCGACCGGCGCGATCCCCCGCGAGACGAGCGCTGCGGCGACGTGGGCGAGCACCGCGCCGGAGCCCTCGACCTCGAAGTTGTGGTCGTGCCGGGTCACCGTCTCGACGTCCTGGACGCCTTCGAGCCACGCGAGAGCGTCGCCGCCGGCGCTGAACCGGACGCGGATGCCTCTGCGCGAGCGGGCGATGAGCTCCTGCGGCGTGCCCTGCGAGACGACCCGGCCGGCGCGCATCACGACGAGCCGGTCGCACAGCCGCTCGGCCTCCTCCATGTAGTGCGTGACCAGCACGACGGTGGCGCCGCGCCGGCGGATCGCCCGGATCAGCTCCCATGCCACGCGCCGGCCGGCGGGGTCGAGGCCCTGGGTCAGCTCGTCGAGGAAGACGACCTCCGGGTCGTCGACGAGCGCCAGCGCCACGAACAGCCGCTGCCGCTGCCCGCCGGAGAGGCTCGCGAACGGGGCCTTCGCCTTGTCGGCCAGCCCCCACTGGTCCAGCAGCGTCCGCCAGTCGGCGCCGCCCGGCGTCACCGAGGCGAACAGGTCGAGCGCCTCCCAGACCCGGAGCCGGTCCGGCAGCGCGGACTCCTGAAGCTGCGAGCCGATGCGGTGGCGCAGCTCGCGCGCCTGGCGATGGGGATCGAGCCCCAGCACCCGGACCTCGCCTCCGTCGGGCTCTCGCAGCCCCTGCATGCACTCGACGCTCGTCGTCTTGCCCGCACCGTTGGCGCCCAGGATCCCGAGGATCTCGCCCTGCACGACGCCGAACGACACGTCATCGACCGCCACGGTGGTCCCGTACGTCTTGTGGAGGCCCTGGACCTCGATGGCGAGTCCCGATATCATGGTCCGTACCCTACCATCTGATTAGGACTATGCAACTCACCCCCACCTCCTACATCGTGCTCGGACTGCTGGAGCGCACCGGCGAGGCGACCCCCTACGACCTCAAGCAGGTCGTCGCCGCCTCGGTCGGCAACTTCTGGTCGGTCCCGCACTCGCAGCTCTACGCCGAGCCCGAGCGCCTCGCACGCGCCGGCCTGCTGGACGAGCGCCGCGAGCCGGGCGGTCGCCACCGGCGCCTGTTCACCCTGACCGGCGGCGGGCGCGAAGCGCTCGACGCGTGGCGCCATGAGCCGACCGAGGAGCTCTCCGAGCTGCGCGACCCGGGCCTGCTCAAGCTCTTCTTCGGCGGCGACGTGCGCGCCCTCGCCGCGGTCCAGCGCGACACGCACCGCGCCAAGCTGGCGTCCTACGAGGAGCGCCGCGCGCTCGACGCGGGCGACGAGCCGCGCGGGCCGTGGCACGCGCTCGCCGCGGGCGTCGAGCACGAGCGCGTGTGGGTCCGCTTCTGGACCGAGCTCGCCGGCGACGATCAGGCGACGCGCCGCTGACGGCGGCGCAGCGCCTGGGCGGCCGCCACGCGGGCGGGCGGTGGCTCGGTCGCGTCGAGCCGTTCGGCGATGGCGCGCCAGCCGGCCGCGAGGGACGCCTGCTCGGCGGAGGTGAGCGCGCCGAGGAAGGCCTCGCGCACGTTGACCGTGTGGGCGCCGGCGGCGTCCGAGAGCCTGGCGCGGCCGGCGGGCGTGAGCGACGCGTTGAGCCCGCGCGCGTCGCCGGCGTCGCGCTCGCGTACGACCAGGTCCTGCGCCTCGAGCTGGTCGATGATGCGCGTCAGCCCGCTCCGGCTCACCAGCAGCCGGTCGGCCAGCTCGGACATCCGCAGCAGGCCTCCGGCCAGCGAGAGCTGGATCAGGACGTCGAAGTGCGTCAGCGGCAGGCTGTGGGACGCGCTCAGCGCCGCGTCGAGCCGGCGCGTGACGCGCGCGTGGGTGCGCAGGAAGCCGTGCCAGGCGGCGAGCTCCTCCGCCGTGAACCGGGAGCCGCTCAAGCCGGGTCCTTGAAGCCCGCGTACCAGTGGCTGCCGTCGCAGAACGGCTTGTTCTGAGACCGCCCGCAGCGGCACGGGAACGCGGTCGCGCCGTCGCCGACCGCCTGACCCCCGGCCGCGGCCGGCGCCACGTCTCCCTCGACCTTGTACGGACCGTGCTGCGTGACGGTGATGAGCGGGTTCATGGGCCGACGCTAGCACAGTTGGTTGCACAACTAACGACATGAATCCAAGCATGTGCGGATACGCGCGATGTTCTTGTCTGACCGTGAGGCGCGGCATAGGTTGGCAACCGACCGAGAGGGGCTGGTGTTCCATGGCGGCACGCATGAAGGGGCTCGTCACGCTGGCGCTGGTGATCGGGGTCCTCGCGTTCCTATGGGTGGAGTTCGCCCTCAACTTCACGTTCCACTGGTTCTCCGACGGCGACCTGGGCAACGGCCTCTCGCTGCCCTCTAGCTTCCATCTGATCGTGCCCGCCGCGTTCGTGTCGTGGGGCATCTACTTCGCGGCCGGCGGCGACGGCGCCGCGTTCACGAAGGTCGCCGTCGGCAACGTCTTCGGCGTCGTCGCAGCGTTCCTCTTGATTCTCCTCGCCAGCGCTACCGCCGACGTGCCGGACTTCTGGGGCATCGCGCTGTGGGTCGGGCTCCTGGCCCCGGTCCTCGTCCTGCTCGCCGCGCTCGGCGACTGGTACTTCATCCCCGCGACGTTCGGGGCGTTCGCCAGCGTCGTGTTCTGGTGGGTCGCCACCGGCCTCGACGCCTGGGCCCCCGACGGCGGCGGCGTCGGCAACAGCGTCGAGGCGCTGGCCGATCCGGCGACCGCCGGATCGGGCGCGTTCGCCGGCGTCCTCTCGACGCCCTACGTCTGGGTCTCGATCAACATCCTGGTCTCGCTGACGATCGGCTGCCTGCTCGGCGTCGCCTCCACGAAGCTGACGGCCGCCGTCACGCCGAAGCCGAGGACCTAGACGGACGCCAGCCGTCCGGCGACGCGCAGCACACGCGCCTCGCCGCCCGGCGCGGCGGTGAGCTGCATGCCGATCGGGAGGCCGAGCGGGTCGGTGCCCGCGGGCACCGCGCACGCCGGGAGCCCGACGAGGTCCTGCGGCGCGGTGTAGGCCAGGACCGCCTCGCGCAGTGCCGGGCGGGCGCGCTCGTCGGCGATCGTCGGGGGCGCCACGGCCGAGACCGGGGTGAGCAGGACGTCGACCTCGCCGAACGCCCGCGCGAATGCGGCCCGCACCGCCTCGCGCGCGAGCGTCGCCTCGAGCAGGTCGTCGAGCGTGACCTCCGTCGCCATGTCGAGCCGGCCGCCGACGTCGGCGCCGTACGCCTCTCGCCGTGCGGGATACAGCCCCGCGGCGCGATGCGTGTGCAGCGCCTCCGCCAGCTGGATCGTCCGGAGGGCCGGGACGATCCGCTCGGCCTCCGGAAACACGATCTCGACGACCCGGGCGCCGACCCCGGCCAGCGCCTCGGCGGTCGCAGCGTGGGCAGCCGCGACATCCGGCTCGAGCGGCACGCCGTGCAGGTCCGGGCACACTCCGACGAGCAGGCCCGCGAGCGAATCGCCCGCGCCGGTGCCGGCGGCAGCCGAGCCGTCGCGCTCCGGCTTCGCCGCCCCGCCCGTCAACGCTTCGAGCAGCAGCTCGAGGTCGGCCGGCGTGCGCGCCATCGGTCCGGCATGGTCGAGCGAGGGCGCGAGCGGCCAGACGCCGTCGAGGCTCACGCGGCCCCACGTCGGCTTCAGCCCGGCCACCCCGCAGAAGGCCGACGGGACGCGGATCGAGCCGCCCGTGTCGGTGCCGAGCGCCAGCGGGACGAGGCCCGCGGCGAGGGCGGCGCCCGAGCCGCCGCTCGAGCCGCCCGGCACCCGCTCGGGATCGTGCGGGTTGCGGCACGTCCCGATCGCGTCGTTGATCGTGCTGAACCCCCACGCGAACTCGTGCGTGGCCGTCTTGCCGACCAGGATCGCCCCCGCGTCGCGCACGCGCCGGACCGCCTCGGCGTCGCGCCCCGGCACGTGGCCGGCGAACATCGCCGAGCCGTAGGTGGTGCGCACCCCGGCGCTGTCGAAGATGTCCTTGGCCGCGAACGGCACCCCCTCCAGCGGCCTCGCCGCGCCGCGGCCCCACGCCGCCGCGGCGGCCCCCGCCTCCTCGCCCGCGCGCTCCGCGCACAGCGTCCAGAACGCGCCGGTCGTGTCGGCCTCGATCCGGGCGACGAGATCGGCGAGGACCTCGACCGGGGAGAGCGTCCGCGCCGCGTAGCCGGCGAGCAGCTCGCGCGCGCTCATCGCGTCCATGGCGCGAGCCTAGTGCCCGCCCGCTACGCGCGGGTGAAGCGGCGGCCCTCGGTGGGCGAGTCCGCCTCGTCGAGGCGCGGGTTGAGCACCTCGTCCATCGCGTCGGCGTCGGCGCGGGCGCTCTCGGCCTCGAGCTTGGCCAGCCGCTCCGGGGTCAGCTCGCCGGCGTTCTCCTCCTCGATGCGCTCGAGCCACTGGGCGCCGGCGGCCTGCTCGGCGGCGTCGACGTCGATGCGCTTGGTCTGCGCGTACTTGTCGATCTCGGCGAACAGCTCGTCGACCAAGCGCTCCTGCGGCACCTTCTTGAGCGCCTTCCCGCGCGAGAAGATCAGGCCCTCGTTCTTCGCGCCCGTGATCCCGAAGTCCGCGTGCGAGGCCTCGCCGATCCCGTTGACCGCACAGCCGAGGACGGCGACCTCGACCGGGTCCTCGTAGGCCTGCAGGCGCCGCTCGATGTCGGCCACGACCGTGTCCATGTCGAACTGCAGCCGGCCGCACGTCGGGCAGGCGATCAGGACCGGGCCCTTCTCGCGCAGCTTGAGCGCCTTGAGGATCTCCCAGGCGACCTTGACCTCCTCCTCGGCGTGGAAGGTCGACAGCGAGATGCGGATCGTGTCGCCGATGCCGTCGGCCAGCAGCGTGCCCAGGCCGACCGCCGACTTCAGTGAGCCCGACCACTTCGTGCCCGCCTCGGTGATGCCGAGGTGCAGCGGATGGTCGATCTTCTCGCTCAACAGCCGGTTGGCGGCGATCGTGTTCGGCACGTTCGTCGACTTGATCGAGACCTTGAAGTCGGTGAAGTCGAGGCGCTCCATCAGCGCCACGAACTCGACGCCGGCGGTCACCAGCGCCTCGACCGGGTTCTCACGCTCGAGCGCGTGCAGGTGCTTGGGCAGCGAGCCGGAGTTGACGCCGATGCGCATCGGCGTGCCGGCCGCGCGCGCCTTGTCGGCGACCTCGGCGACCTTCTCGGGGCCGCCGATGTTGCCCGGGTTCAAGCGGATGCAGTGGGCGCCCGCGTCGATCGACTTCAGCGCCAGCGTGTGGTTGAAGTGGATGTCGGCGATGACGGGGATCGGCGACTCGACGACGATCGTCTTGAGCGCCTCGACGTCCTTCTCGCGCGGCACGGCGACGCGCACGATGTCGGCGCCGGCCTCGGCGACGGTGCGGATCTGCTCCATCGTGGCCGCGAGGTTCGCCGTCTCGGTCTTGGTCATCGTCTGCACGGCGACCGGCGCGCCGCCGCCGATCTGGACGCCGCCGACCGTGACGTGTCGCTTGGAGGCCATGGGGTCCAGTCTACGACCGGCCCCGCGCACCGACCTCCGACGCGCCAACTTGCCATAACGGTATCGGTCCCGCGCCATCTTCGGCTCGCATCGCCGGGCACCGGCTTTAGCCTGGAATCCGGGAATCCGGGAGGAAGGGCAACCGCGGCCGAGGCCGCAAGGAGAATGCCATGTCGGAGGGACTCGATCTCGTCTATCGGTCGATAGACGAGGAGAACGCGGACAAGCCGGCGGCGACGCGCCGTCAACTCGTGGCGGGCGCCGCCGCGACGCTCGGCGGCCTCGGGCTGCTGGGCCTGCCGGGGGTGGCGGGCGCCCAGCGCCTCGGCGCCGACCAAGAGCTCGACGTGATCGACGACCAGTCGCTGCAGGTGATCGCCAACGTGGCGACCACCGCGGAGGTGCTCGCCACGATCGTCAACACCGTCGGGTCCGTCGGCTCCGTCGCCGTCGGCGGTGTGCGCGTGGGCCCCGTCACCCTGCCTAGGGACGGCACGCTGAAGATCTCCGCCTCGGCGATTCAGGAGCTGGGCCACTACGAGGTGCTGCGCAGCCTCGGGGGCCGGTCGGCGACCAAGCGGATCTGGGTCCCGGACGCGGTGTTCGCCAACGCGAACAACTTCCTCGGAACGCTCGAGGTGGGCGACCAGATCTTCATCAACGCCTACATGATCGCGACCACCATCTACGCGCGGGCCGGCAGGGACAACCTCGCGCGGGCCGCGTCGGAGTTCATGGGCGTCGAGGCCGTGCACCGCGCGTTCGCGCGCGACCTGCGCGGGCTGCTCGGCAATGACCGCATGTTCATGAAGTTCGACCAGGCGGAGGCCGCGCCGGGGGCGCCCAACTTCGGGACGAAGGGGTTCGAGCGGGTCGAGGGCGCGGTCACGCAGCTCCAGGCCGCCGGCTTCGGCTTCGGCGTGGAGGGGGCGAAGCCGGGCAAGTTCTACGACTTCGACCGGGTGCGCCGGGACACGCCGGACCCGGACGACGTCAACACGCGCGAGGTCGACTGAGCATCGGCGCCGGGGGGCGGGGGCGCAGCGCGTCCCCGCCCCTCAGCGTACGCCGAAGCCCTCGCCCATCAACCGCTCGAGGTCGTTCGTGAAGCCGATCACGAACAGCACCATCACGAGCGCGAAGCCCACGAAGCCGGCGCGCTCCATCGTCGCGAACGAGACCGCCTTGCCGCGGACCTTCTCCACGAGCGCCCAGAAGATGTGCCCGCCGTCGAGCGGCAGGAACGGGAACAGGTTGATGACGCCGAGCGAGAGCGAGATGACCGCGAGCAGGAACATCGACCGCGCGAAGGAGATCTCGATCGTCTGACGCGTGGCCTCGTAGGAGCCGACCACGCCGGAGAGCTGCTCGCGCTTCTCCGCCTCGAAGATGCCGGCGATCGTCGACACCGTCGTGGAGGTGATGGTCCACATGGTCTCGACGCTGAGCCCGGCCGCGCGCACCGGGCCGGCCGGATAGTCGGTGCCGCCGAAGGAGAAGCCCAGCAGCGGCCGTCGCGCCTCGGCGTCGTAGACCGGTGTGGCGCGCACCGTGCGCAGCTGCCCGTCACGGCGGACCTGGAGGGTCACCGGCTCCGTGGTCCGGCAGCCCACGGCGGGCGTGCCGGCGCAGCGATGACTCGCGATCTGGCGCGAGATCGCCTGGTTCTGCGCGGGCAGGTCGGCGCCGGCCGGCGGGCGCCTCCCGTCCACGCTGACCAGCTCGTCACCCGGCCGGAGCACCTGGGCGGCCGGCGTACCGGCGCTGACCTCGGCGACGCGCGGCGGCGGCTCGGTGGTCCCGCCCGCCCAGTAGACGGCGGCCAGGATCAGGAACGCGAGCACGATGTTGACCGCCGGGCCGGCGGCGATCACGACGATGCGCTTCCACACCGGCTGGCGGAAGTAGGCGCGGTGGGCGACCTCCGGCGGGATCTCCTCCGCCGGGTTCATGCCGGTGATCTTCACGTAGCCGCCCAGCGGGATCGCGCCGATCGCGTACTCCGTCTCGCCGCGCCGGCGGCGGGCGATCAGCGGCGGGAAGAACAGCGCGAAGCGCTCCACGCGCATGCCGACCGCCTTCGCGGCGGCGAAGTGCCCCGCCTCGTGCAGGACGATCAGGGCGGCGAAGCCCAGGAAGGCGAGCAGCCAGCTCACGCCGCGAGCGCCCCCGCCAGCTCGCTCGCCACCGCGCGCGCGTCACCGTCGGCCTGGTAGAGCGAGTCGAACGCGTGGACCCGGGTCGCCCCCACGCGCTCCAGCGTCTGCTCGATCACCGCGGCGATGCCCGTGAAGCCCAGCCGCCCGGCCAGGAACGCGTGCACGGCCACCTCGTTGGCGGCGTTGAGCACGCACGGGCCGGTGCCGCCGGCCTCGGCCGCCTCGCGGGCGAGGCGCAGGCAGGGGAACGCCTCGAGGTCCGGCGGCTCGAAGGTCAGCGCGCCCACGGCGGCCAGGTCCAGCGCCGGCACCGGCACGTCGACGCGGTCGGGATGGTGCAGGGCGTAGGCGATCGGCACGCGCATGTCGGGGTGGCCGAGGTGCGCGAGGCTGGCGCCGTCGCACAGCGAGACGACGGCGTGGACGATCGACTGCGGGTGCACCACGACGTCGATGCGGTCGTAGGGCGTGCCGAACAGGTGGTGGGCCTCGATCACTTCGAGCCCCTTGTTCATCAGCGTCGCCGAGTCGATGGTGATCTTGCCGCCCATCGCCCACGTCGGGTGCGCGAGCGCCTGCTCGACCGTCACGTCCTCCATCTCCGCGCGCGAGCGCCCGCGGAACGGCCCGCCCGAGGCGGTCACCACGAGCCGATCGACCGTGCCGGCGCGCTCGCCGGCGATCAGCTGGTGCAGCGCGGAGTGCTCGGAGTCGACCGGGACCAGCTGCGCGCCGGTGGCCTCCGCCAGCGCGGTGACCAGCTCGCCGCCGACCACGAGCGACTCCTTGTTGGCCAGCGCGACGTCGATCCCCTCGGTCAGGGCCACGATCGTGGGCCCGAGGCCCGCGGAGCCGACGATCGCGTTGAGCACGAGGTCGGCGTCGGACTCGGCGACGAGCCGCAAGAGGCCCTCGGGGCCGGCCAGCACCTCTCCCGCCGTCCACGCCTCTGCCGCGCGCGCGGCGGCGTCGCGGTCGGACAGCGCGATCCGGCGCACCCCGTGCGCGCGGGCCTGCGCGACGAGCGCGTCGTGGCCCGTCCCGGCCGACAGCCCGACCAGCTCGAACTCGCCGGCCGCGCGCTCGACCACGTCGAGCGCCTGCGTTCCGATCGAGCCCGTGGAGCCCAGGATGAGCAACCGCTTCACGGGGCCCCATTGTGGCAGGGGGCCTGAGCGGCTAGGCGCGACCGCGCACGGCCCACGCCGCCGCGGCCAGCGTGAACGGGCCGGCCGGATCGCCGAGCCGGCGGCGGCACTCATCGCGCACCTGGGAGCGCTGGTCGTCGTCGAGGCGGGCGTAGAAGGCGCCGACCGGGCCGGGCGCGGAGGTCACGGGCGCCCAGAAGTCCTCGAAGTCCTCGTAGGACGCCTCGACCGGCAGCCGCTCGATCTCCACGTCCTGAAGGCCCGCGCCCGACGCCAGCTCGGCCAGCTCCTCACGGGTGCGGTAGCGCATGCGGTTCTCCGCGTCCTGCGCGCCCGGCTCCACGCGCGCCCCCGCCGCGTCCCAGAAGACCTGCAGCATCTCCATCCCGTCGCCGGCCGCCCACGAGCAGGCGGCGACCGTGCCACCCTCGCGCACGACGCGCCGCATCTGCGCCGCGCCGGCGTCCGCGTCACGCAGGAAGCTGAGCACCAGCTGGGCCAGCGCGACGTCGAAGCCGGCGTCCTCGAACGGCAGCGCCTCCGCGGGAGCGACCCGCACGTCGGCGCCCGGGACACGGCCGCGGCAGGCCTCCACGAACTGCTCCGCCGGGTCGGCCGCCACCACGCGCTCCGCGCCGACGCGCCGCGCCAGCTCCTCCGTCAGCGCGCCCGGCCCGCAGCCGACGTCGAGCACGCGCAGGCCCGCCTCCACGCCCGCGAAGTCCGCGAACGCCGGGGCCAGGCGCACCGAGTAGCGGCCCATGAACCGGTCGTAGGCGTCACCCGAGGTCGCGAAGAGGCTCACGAGCCGACGTTACAGGAGGCCGGCCTCACCGGCCAGGGGACTGCCCGTACTTGACGTCGGGCTCATCGAGGCGATGTCAAAGGAGCGCGAGCCAGACGTAGTAGCCGGCGACGAGCGTGAAGAAGGCGGCGTCGAGGCGGTCCAGCGCGCCGCCGTGCGCGCCGAACGCGCGCCCGGCGTCCTTCACGCCGGCGTCGCGCTTGACCTGGGACTCGAACAGGTCGCCGAGCGGTGCGGCGAGGCCGACCGCGACGCCGAGCAGGAGCGCGTCCCAGCCCGACAGCCAGTCCTGATAGAGCCCGGCGCACCAGGTGGCGAGCACCGCGATAGCGAAGCCGATCGCCAGCCCCTCGACGGTCTTGTTGGGCGAGATCCGCGGCGCCAGCCGCCGCGTGCCGAAGCTGCGCCCGCCCAGGTAGGCGCCGGTGTCCCCCACGAACGTGCCGACGAGGATGTCGATGATGATCCCGTCCCCGTGCGGCGTGGCGCGCAGCAGCACGGCGTGGGCGATCGCCATGCCGACCCAGAACACGCCGAACGCGGTCACGAGCATGCCGGCGGTGACGGTCACGCCCTCGCGCGGCGGCATCGCCAGCGCCAGCAGGAACAGGACCGGGAGGAACGCCATCGCCGCCAGCAGCACCTGCCGCTCGTCGCCGACCTGGGCGGCCACCGCCAGGGCGGCGAGCGCGAGGAAGCCGGCCAGCTTGACCGGCCGCAGCGGCTCGTAGAGGCGGAACAGCTCGTGCAGGCACAGGAGGCCGAGCACGAACGCACCGGCCGTGAACACCCAGCCGCCGGAGGCCACGATGAAGATCGCGAACGCGATCGCGGGGACGGCGACCAGCAGCCGCGCCGGCAGGTCCGAGGCGCCGCGCCGCGGGCGGCGGCCGCGTGGGCGCGGTCGCGCGGCCATCAGCGCCCGCCGAAGCGCCGCCCGCGGACCCCGTAGGCCTCCAGCGCGGCCTCGAAGTCGGTCCGCGAGAAGTCCGGCCACAGCACGTCGGTGAAGTGCAGCTCCGAGTAGGCCGACTGCCACAGCAGGTAGTTGGACAGCCGCTGCTCGCCGCTGGTGCGGATCACGAGGTCGGGATCGTGCATCTCGGGCGCGTAGAGCAGCCGGGCGAAGTCCTCCTCGTCACCGCCCGCGAACCGCCGCGCCGCGTCGACGATCTCCGCCCGCCCGCCGTAGTTGAACGCCACGAACAGCGTGATCCGCTCGTTGGCCGCGGTCGTCGCCTCCGCCCAGCGCATCTGCTCGAGCAGCTCGGGCTCGACGCCCTCGCGGCGGCCGATGAAGCGCATGCGCACGCCCTGGCCGTCCAGCTCCGGCGTCTCGGAGAGGATGCGCTCGGAGAACATGCCCATCAGCGCGCCGACCTCCTCGGGCGAGCGCGACCAGTTCTCGGTCGAGAACGAGTAGACCGTCAGCTCGCGCACGCCGAGGTCGACGGCGTCGCGCAGGCGAGCCTTGACGGTGTCGGCCCCGGCCTGGTGGCCCTCCGCCACCGACAGGCCGCGCTGCTGCGCCCAGCGACCGTTGCCATCCGTGATGATGGCCACGTAGGAGGCGCTCACACCTCGAGGATCTCTTCTTCCTTGCTCTTGACGAGCGCGTCGAGC
>Ga0136616_10000360_pt1 | contig 20765 bp, 12 predicted proteins | sample AntDrymUQ2992106_2_FD_106648 | JGI IMG/M metagenome (GOLD analysis project Ga0136616, IMG submission 106648) | Polar desert sand microbial communities from Dry Valleys, Antarctica - metaG UQ299 (21.06) | ecosystem: Environmental > Terrestrial > Soil > Desert | place: Antarctica: Dry Valley... | reverse complement strand
CGCTGTTCGCCCATTGGCGCCTTGTTCCCCTTCCGACCCGAAGGCGGCCTGTGGGAGCCGTATGACGGGAGACTGTCACGTCCGGTTCTGCGAGAGCGGGAGGGGGAAGCTCCCTCCCGCTACTCACCCGCGACCTCCGGATGGTCAAGCTGCAGCAGAAGATCTCCGGCTGCTGGCGCACCCTCACCGGCGCGGCCGCGTTCTGCGCCATCCGCTCCTACATCGCCACCGTCGCCAAGCACGGCCACGACATCCTGGGCGCACTCCGCGACGCCCTCACCGGACACCCCTGGCTACCACCGGCTCCCGCGACCTGAATAGTTACCTTGCAGCCACCGTCGTTCCCTCTCTCCGTGTGCGTCGTGGCCGGTCTCACACCCTCAGCAGGGTGCAGATCCAATGCATGCCGCTGCTGCTGCTGGTGAGCGCCACCACGTCCCCGGAGGTCAGCTCGCCGTTCGCCAGATGCCGTTCCAGGCAGAACAGCTGGTCGGCACAGCCGATGTGGCCGTGGTCGAGGGCCAGCTCGAGGTTGGTGCGTTCCACCGGCAGCCGCAGGTCCTTGGCCAGCTCGGTGAGCTGCTTGGCGTTGTCGTTGAAGTGGATGACCCGGCTGAGGTCGTCGACCGTCAGACCGGCCCGGGCGCAGGCGTTCTCCACGACGCGCCGGTTGCGGTCGCGGATGGTCGCGACGAAGCCGAACATGCGACGTACATCGCCGTCGAAGAACTCCTCCAGCCGCTCGAACGGGCTCTTCACGCGCACCGCCGCCGGGTCGGCGCCGGAGAACGGCCGCGCGGCGCCGCCCACCTCCATGCGCATGAAATCGGCGTAGGTGCCGTCGGTGATGGTCTCGGTCGTGAGCCAGCGGCAGGCGCCGTGGTCCCGCCGGATGACCGCCGCGGCGGCACCGTCGGAGAAGATGCTCGTGTTGATCTCCATCCGGTTCCAGTACGGCTCGCAGACCCGGTTCGCCCCGATCACCAGCGCGGTCCGGTAGGACGGATGGGTGGCGAACCTGCCGGCCACCAGGTCGAAGCTGGCCACCCCTCCACCGCAGGCCTGGTTCACCAGGACGGCCTCGGCCCGGTGCGCACCGAGCCGGCCCTGGGTGGCCGCCGCCGGGTCCCAGTAGAGGTACTCGGCGATGTCGGAGATCGCCAGCACCACCACGTCGAGGTCGGCGGCCGCGACGCCCGCGGCGGCCAGGGCGGCCTGCCCGGCCTCCGTGGCGAGGTCCGTCAGGCCGACGCCGTCGTCGGCCCGGTGGAAGCGCCGGTACTCCCAGCTCTCGACGCGGCCGAGGTCCCGGGTGTAGGACGGGGCGGCTGCGGCGACGTCGACCGGGTCGCCCAGTACATGGCCGAACCCGAGGATCCCCAGCGACACCGGCTGCGGCGACGTCATGCCCGCTCACCCGTGAGCTCGTCGATGCGCAGGCGGATCTCCCGGTCCGACCCGGCGGGCCAGGGCCGGGCCACAGCGTTGCGGAGGAAGCGCTGGGCGACATCGTTCTGGCCCGTCGGGCGGTACCGGAACACCACGGTGGCACAGCCCTCGCGGTCGGCCCTGGCGACGAGCTCGCGCAGGACCCTGTCCTCGACCTCCTTGCCCAGCACGGGGCACGACACCGAGAACAGGTCGACGGTGCACACCCCGTCGGCAGCGCACATGGCCACCGCCGCACTGATGCCGTAATCCCCGAACCGGTCCCGCACGGCCACGGCGAAGATGTCCTCCGCCCGGCTGGTGATATCCCTCGCGGTGTGAGGGATGCCGAGCGTGAAGCCCTTCGCCCGCTCGACCAGCTCCGCCACCTTCGCAACATCGCCGTGCTCGACCGGCAGGTAGGCCACGACGACGTTGAGGCTCGCGACGAAGTCCGCGGTGGTCAGGGGTGGCTCCAGACCGCGTGAGGTCGTCTGCCGCGGGTGCGCCGCTCGGGCCGGGAAGGCCCCGCCCCGCTGGTCGTCCGCCATGGGTTCGGGCAGCCGGTCGAACATGCCGGCGGCGCGCAGCAGCGCCGGCCACGATTCGGGATCGTCACCGAGCAGGACCGCCGAGCCGGCCGCGGGCTGATCGCCGGTGCCGGTCGCGAGCGCCGGGTCGGTCGTGAGCAGCACGGTCGCCGCGGCCGGTACGTCCGCGGCGGCCGCGATCGCGCGCACCTGCTCCGCGACCGGCCGGTCATCGATCGCGGATGTGTCGAGGAGGTCGTCCAGCAGGTCGGGGAGAGCGCTGGCGAGGGCGCCCCACACCTCGTTCGGGTCGCCGCCACCCCTGGCCGCGAGCCGGACCCCCGCCTGCCGCAGCTCCTGCAGCACGGCCCGCAGCGCGTCGGCGGTCGCCTGCGGCGCGGCCGCTGCCGCGGCCGACAGCAGGCTGTCGGCGGTCGCCTGCGGCGCGGCCGCTGCCGCGGCCGACAGCAGGCTGTCGGCGTCGAGGATGGCGGCGCGGGGGGCCAGCCCGTAGCGCAACCGCAGGAGCCTCACCAACTGCGCACCCAGGCTGGCGAACCACGTCTCGGTGTAGGGCACCTTGGCGAAGCGGAACAGGGCCGGGTGGTGTGCGTCCCGGCTCCCGATCTCCCGCACCGCCTCCTCGGCGTCCGCCAGGAGGACATCGGGCAGCCCTGCCAGCCGTGTCCTCAGCGCTGTCCGGGCCAGCGTGGCGCTGGCGGCGACGCCGCCGAGGTCGCCGGCGTCGCCGACGCCCAGGGGACGGTCCTCCGGGATGGCGGGCAGCACGTACACCAGGCAGGCGCGCCAGCGCTCGGCGGCCGCCAGCGCCACGTCGGAGAGGCGCAGCAGGTCGTCGGTCCACTCGTCGCCCGCGCCGGGGTGCTCACCGGCCAGGCCGCCCAGCTCCTCGAACCTCGGCGCGACTACCAGGACGTCGGGCTGGTGGCGGGCGGTGACGCCGTCGTCGTCCAGGCACTGCTGCAGGATCTGGTTGAAGGGCCCTACGCTCAGCGCCGACGGCAGCCCGGCGTCGTGCAGGCCCATGCCCAGGTAGGGCACCAGTGGATCGACCGTGTAGCTGGCCAGCAAGCCGACGCGCAGCGGCGTCGACGGCTGACGGCGGAGGACTTCCTGCCATCGGCGGCGCACCGTCAACAGGCTGCTGTCACCTGCCGAAGCGTCGGCCATCATTCTCTCTCGCTCCTTTTTCAGGCCGCCGGTGAGGGGAACCCGGTCGGCGGTGGCTTCACGTCCAAAGCAGGCGGGCTCACACGGCGGCACCCTTGGCGCGCAACACGTCCCGCACGGAGCCGATGGACTTCAGATCCCGGATCTCGAGGTAGGACAACGACAACCCGTAGGCCTCCTCCAGCGTCACCACGAGCTGGAGGTGACGCAGGCTGGTCCAGCTCGCAAGCGTGGCCGGCCCTGCGCTGTCGGTCACCCTGGCGGGGTCGACCTCCAGCACCCCGGCGACGATGTCGGCGAACTCATCGGCGACGTGAGCGGTCATCGCTGCGACCCTTCTGTGAGCACTGGCTCCGGTTCGGTCGGCACCAGGACGGGTGCTACACCGCCGGTCGCCTCCTGGCGGGGCAATCCGCCGGCTTCGTGGTCGGGGACGAGGGTCTCGATCCGCCGGATGCTCGGTGTGGCGAAGCCGACCGCTGCGACGACCACGCCCAGGACCCCGACGACCACGAAGACGAGTCCGATGCCGGCGCCCGAGCCCGTACCGACCAAGCCGCCGAACATCTGAGCTCCAGGCTGACCGTCCCGCATCCACGGCTCGAGAACCTGGTCGACGACCGGACCGGCGATGACGGCCCCTAGGGGGACCGTGAGGTCCTCGACGAACTGCCGCGCCGAGAAGACCCTGCCCTGCACGTGTGGCGCGATCTTCTCCTGCCAGATCGTGTTCGTGTAGCCGTCGATGAGCGGAATGCAGAAGGAGACGAACGACACTGCGACCGCCAAGAGCACCAGCACGTCCGCAACACCGAAGAGGATGCGGCCGACCACACTGAAGACGATGATCGCGCTCAGTATGCGCAGCATCTTGTCACGCGGTGCTTTCAACGTGCCAAGCAGGACGGCCCCGGTCACGCCTCCGATGGCACCCGCCGTCATCACGACACCGACGGCCGCGGCGCTGTTTCCGGTACGCGCAAGGACGAGCGGTCTCAGCAGCACGAAACCGATCGACGCGAGCACGTTGATCGCGAGGAGGAAGGACTGGAAATGGAGGAGGTATCGGTTCCGAATGATGTACTTGAAACCGAACAGGGAGTCCTGCCACAACTTGGCCGGCGACGTTCCCGGGGTGCGCGGCGTTTCCGGTATCCCCACGAGCAACACCGTGCCGACGGCGATCACGCACGACAGCACGTCCGCGGCCAGGATCATCTCGATGCTGGACACCGCGAGCAGGGAGGCGGCGAGCGTCGGCGCGAAGATTCCCGGCGTCGACCGCACCAAGAACATCATGGCGTTTGCCCGCGGATACTGCCCGCGCTCCATCATCAGCGTGATGGTCGAGGAATATACGGGGACCTGGAATGCCAGGAACGCACCGATCACGGCGTTGACCGCGTACAGATGCCATAGGCTCACCGAATCGGTCAGGAACAACACCAGCAGGACAGCCGTGGCGACCGCCGACCCCACGTCGCTCAATACGAGGGTCAGCCGACGGTTCCACCGGTCGATCAAGGCGCCCGCGATGGGACTGAAGATCACGGTCGCGGCAAAGGCAAAGAACAACAGGAGCACAAAATCGGTGGCCCGCCCTGTCGCATCCCAGACCCAGATACTCACTGCGAAGTTGGTCATCCGGGTGCCGATCATGGACAGGAGCTGACCGAACCATACGATTGTGAAGGCGGAGAATCCGGACGGTCGCCGTCGCAGCATTGCGAAAATCATTGCGGAACCTTTCTCTGTACGCACTGGCTACGGACTGTTGCGAATGGTCTCGTCGCACGGACATGCGGTCATGGCGGAGGCCCGGCTGTCGAGCGCAGCAGCAAGAGCAGCCGCGCCCGCACGTCGGCGAGCAGCACGTCGACGACGATGCCCGCGAACTCCGTAGCGGGATCGGGTGCGGAGGGGTCGGCGGGCGTGTCGGGGGGGCGCCAACGGCTCGGGGCGGGTCATGACTGCGGCCTTTCCGCCAGCACGGCCTGCGGCTGGCTGGGCACCAGGGCGGGCGTCACGCTGCCGGTGACCGAGACGTCGCCGACCGCTGCGTCGGGCGACCCGCCGCCCGCGTCGTGGTCGGGGAGAAGCGTCTCGAGCCGGCGGATGCTCGGGAGTGCGAAGCCCGTCGCCGCCACGAGGACACCCAGCAGCCCGATGACCACGAACACCAGCCCCATGCCGGCGCCCGGGCCCGTGCCCACCAGGCCGCCGAACAAGCGGGCTCCCGGCTGACCCGCACGCATCCACGGCTCCAGGAGGTTGTCGACCAGCGGCCCCGCGATGAGTGCTGCGATGGGAACGGTGAGGTCCTCCACGAACTGCCGTGCGGAGAAGACCCTGCCCTGCGCGCCCGGCTCGACCTTCTCCTGCCAGATGGACTGGGCGTAACCGTCGATGAACGGGATGCACAGGTGCACGAAGAGCAGGGCGATCGCCCAGACCACCAGCGTGTCGCCGACGCCGTAGAGGATGCGGCCCAGGACGCTGAACACGACCATGGCGATCAGCATCCGCCGTATCTTGTGCGGCGTGGGCTTCAGCGCGGCCAGCAGCACCGCCCCGGCGACGCCGCCGACCGCACCCACCGTCTGCACCACCCCGACCTGCGCCTCGCTGCTCCCGGTGCGCGCCAGCAGGAACGGGATCAGCAACACGTAGCCGACGGAGGCGAACAGGTTGACGGCGAACAGGATGGATTCCAGGCCCACCAGCGAACGGTTGCGCAGGATGTAGCGGAAGCCGAACAGGGAGTCCTGCCACAGCTTCAAGGGTTCCTTGGCCGCGTCGGTGGGGGTGGGGGGCAGCGCGACCAGGAACACCGCGGCGACGGCGATCACGCATGACACCACGTCCGCCGCCAGGATCACGTTGATGTTGGTCAGCGCGAGCAGCGTTCCGGCCAGGGCGGGGGAGAAGATGACCGGCGCCGAGCGCACCGCGAACATCATCGCGTTCGCCCGCGGATAGTTGCCCTTCTCCACCATGAGGGCGATGGTGGCCGTGTAGGCGGGGATCTGGAACGCGAGGAACGCGCCGGTCACCGCATTGACCAGGTACAACTGCCACAGGCTGACCGAATCGGTGAGGAAGAGCACCAGCAACACCGCCGAGGCGATGGCCGAACCGATGTCACTCAACGCGATGGTGAGACGCCGGTTCCAGCGGTCGATCAGCACGCCCGCGATCGGGCTGAAGATGACGGTGGTACCGAAGGCGAAGAACGTGAGCAGCACCAGGTCTGTGGTCCTGCCGGTCGCCTCCCACACCCAGATGCTGACCGCGAACGTGGTCATGCGGGTGCCGAGTGCCGACAGCAACTGGCCGATCCACAGCCCCGTGAAACCGGCGAAACCCGAAGGTCGTCGCAGCGTCATGTCCCGATGTCCTTCTGTAGAGAGCCTGCTGACTTCTCCAGCGCGCCGAGCAGCCGCGCCCGCACGTCGGCGAGCAGCACGTCGACGCGTTCCCGCCGGTAGGCGGCCGTGCCGAAACTCATCTCGATCCGCAGCTCGCCGCCCGCCATGGATCCCGTGACATCCAGGGCGTACGGCCACGTGCCGGTCACGTCCTCGGTGGGCCCGTAGGGGGCGTCCGAGACGCTGAACAGCTCCTCGGTCTGCGACACGACCTCCTCGAAGCCGAAGCTGCCCATGTAGTTGACGGCGAGCCGCGGCTGCGGCACGTCGGCCAGGCGCTGCCGGACGTCGCTGTCTGAGCTGGAGTAGCGCAGCAGCCCGTAGCCGATGCCGTTGCGGGGCACCCTGGCGAGCTGACCCGCGACCTCGGCGACCGAGCCGGCGTCGTCCGCTCCCCCGCTGACGTGCAGGCGCAGCGGGTAGAGCACCTGGAACCACCCGACCGTGCGGGCCACGTCGAGGTCGTCGAACAGATCCTCGCGGCCGTGCCCGGTGGTGGCGATGGCGCAGTACCTGCCGCCGGTCCGCTGCACCACGGCCCGGGCGACCGCCCAGACCAGCAGATCGCGGATGCCGACCCTCAGCCGTCTGGCGGCCTCGTGCAGGGCGGCCGTGTCGGCGGGGGACACCACGGTGGTGACCGTGCCCAGGGTTCCCAGGGTGACGGGGGCGGTCGGGTCGTCGGGCGGCAGTGAGGTGTCGTCACCGCCGACCTGGTCAAGCCAGAACGGCAGCTCCGACAGCGCTTCGGGGGCGGAGGCGTGGTCCTGCAGCCGCCGGGCCCAGTCGCGATACGACGTGGTCTTGGGGGGCAGCAGCGGCGCTTCGCCGCGTTCGAGCTGGCCGCACAGCGTCTGGAGGTGGTCCAGGAGCAGGTCGCGTGACACCGCATCGACCACCAGGTGATGGGCGATGATCAGGAGCCGGTCGCGCTGTCCCGCCCCCACGTGGAAGTGCACCACCCGCACCGTCGGACCGTCGGTCAGATCCAGCCTCTCCTGCTCGGCCGTGGCGAGGGCTTCCGTGCGCTGCTCCCGCTCGTCGGCGCCCACCGCGGACAGGTCATGGCTGATGAACGGCACGGCAGCGGCCGGTGAGACGGGTGCTTGGCGCCATGCGCCGTCCTGACCGCGCCGGAAACGCAGCCGCAGCGCGTCGTGGTGGGTGACGAGCAGGCGCACGGCCTCGGCGAGCAGCTCCGGCGACAGCGAGCGGTGGAGTTCCAGGTAGTAGGGGTGGTTGAAGTGCGCCGGCCGCGTCATGCCGGGCGCCACCGTTTCCAGGAACCACTGCTGCGCGGCGGTCACCGGCATGTCGCCGTCGACGACGCCCTGCTCGGCAGTGAAGGTTCGCGAGCCCTCGGCCTCCGCGCAGAGCTCGGCGATCGTGGGGTGCGCCACCAGTTGACGCGGGGTCAGAGCGATCCCCTCCTCGGCGGCGCGGGATACGGCCCGCATCGCCAGCAGGGAGTCGCCACCGATCGCGAAGAAGTCGTCGTGGATGCCCACCGCGGCCATGTGCAGCAGGTCGGCCCAGATGGCAGCGAGGACGCGCTCCTGGTGCGTCCGCGGCGCCGCCGACCTGCGCTCCGCCGCGCGGCGGTACCCGAACTGGGCGGCGGACCAGACGGCTCCCGCGTCACGCAGTTCGTCGGCGATCTCGACGAACAGCTCCTGCGACGAGTCGGACGCGATGGCCAGGTCGCCCTCCACGGCCGCCGGGGGGTCGAGCAGCCACAGGTGGTGCAGGAAGTCCAGCAGCCCGTCGCCCGGTTCCACGGCGATGGCCGCGGCCCCTGGGTAGGCGGTGCGCACGGCCGACACCGTCACCGGGTCCCGGTCCAGGACCAGGGTCGTGGCCAGCTCGAGCGCGTCCTCGGAGGCCAGGGCGCCGAGCTGGCCGACGGTGTCGCCCGCTGCCAGCCGCACGCGACCGGACGCCACCAGCGCGGCCAACTGCGGTGTCGAAGGCGGCGCGGTCAGCACGACCTGACGTCCGTTGCGCAGCTGGTCGCGGACCAGCTCGAACAGCTCTGCGGGCGCGGCCAGCCGGACGGGGTCCAGGACCACCGACCGCAGTGGTGGGCGCCGGCGACGGGAGAGCTCCCGTGCGATGGCCGTGCCCACAGCGGCGCCGAACTCCGCGGCGTAGGGGGCGAACTCGAGGCCGTCTCCCCCTGTCGCAAGGAAGAGGTCCTTGACGGCGTAGCGCTCAGCCCAGCGGCCCAGCGGCACGACGTCCACGGCGGGGTAGCGGTCGCAGAAGCGGCGCAGCCGCTCACCCAGGTCCCGCAGGAGGCCAGCCCACGAGGGCCCGGAGAAGCCTGAGGAGGCGGGGCCGAGGCCCAGCATCAGCGGCGCGGCGCTGCGGGTCCGGAAGCTGTGCACCCCGGCGCAGAGGTCGGCGAGCAGGCGCTCCAGGCGGCTGACCGCCGCGTGCTCCGGCAGCGCGGTGGCCTCGATGTCCCGCAGCCAGTCCTCGAAGCGCAGCAACACGACGTTGAGGTCCCCGGCGTCGGCTCCGAACGGGCTGCCGGGATCCACCAGCGGACGCAGCACCTGCCCGGCGGGACCGGGGGCGACCGCCAGCGCCGGCCGCAGCAGCCCGGACCAGAACCGCAGGGTGGTCAGGACGTGGTCGGCCGGGAACGACGAGGCCACGTTCACCCGCTGCCCGGGAGCATCCTGGCGGCGGGCAACCCGCGGTGCAGCCGCCTGCTGCGGGACGCCGAGCGGCTCGTCCGGCCGCTCCACCACGGCGGACAGCCCGTCGCTCAGCGCAGCGAGCAGACGCACCGCGCGCTCCGGCGTGAACAGCTCAGCGCTGTAGGCCAGGTCGGCCCGCAGGTCGTCGTCCTGCCAACCCAGGCTCAGGAAGAGGTCGAAGTCCACGCCGGCGTTGCCGACCTCCAGCGGGACCACGTCCAGGCCCGACAGGTGCGGCACCTCGTCGCGCAGGTCGACGAAGTTGAACACGCTCTGGAACACCGGATGGCGGGAGGGGTCGCGCGGCAGGCGCAGCGCCTCCACGATCTTGGCGAACGGGACGCTCTGGTGCTGGAAGGCCTCCAGCGTGGTGCCGTGCACCCGCCGCAGCAGCTGCCGAAACGACGGGCGCCCGGTCAGGTCCAGCCGCAGGGGCAGAAGATCCGTGAAGCACCCGATCAGCCGCTCCACTTCGGGGTGCTCACGGCCGGCCGTCGGGACGCCGACGACCAGGTCCGATTGGCCGCTCTGCTGGTGCAGCAGGAGCCCGAAGGCCGCCAGCATCACCGTGAACGGCGTGACGCCCTCGGCCCGGGCCAGTTCCCTGGCGGCGGCGCTGAGTCCGGCGGGCAGGGTGTAGACCTGGTGTCCCGCGACGTCAGAGCGATCGGGGGGCCGGTCGTAGTCCGTCGGCAGCCCCAGCGCGGGGACCTCCGCCAGCTTCTCCCGCCAGTAGGCGAGGTGCGGGGTCACGGCGTCGCTGTCGAGCCAGTCCTGCTGAGCGAACGCGTAGTCGTTGAACTGCAGCGGCAGCGGGGTCAGCGGGGAGGGCTGCCCCGCGGTAAAGGCGCCGTACAGGGTGACGAGCTCGTCCAGGAAGATGCTCCACGAGGTGTTGTCGCAGATGATGTGGTGCATCCCCACCAGCAGGTAGTGCTCGTTGCTCGCGACTCGCAGCAGGCGCACCCGCAGCAGCGGTCCCGCGGCCAGGTCGTAGGGATACGACACGTGGCGGTCGATCTCGTACCGAACGGCCCGGTCACGCTGCGTGTCCGCCACGGCGGACAGGTCCAGCGCCTCGACCCAGCAGTCCAACTCCTGGTGGACGACGGGGACCGGAAGCCCTCCGCGCTCGGTGAACGTCGTGCGCAGCGCCTCGTGCCGGCGCACGATCTCGGCGACCGCCCGGCGCAGCGCGGCCTCGTCGAGGGTGCCGTGCAGCTTGGCGGCGGACGACGTGTTGTGGCGGACGACGTCGTCCTCGAGCTGCGCGAGGGCCCACAACCGCTGCTGCATCGAGGACGCCACGGGCTCGACACCGCGGGGTGCCGGCAGCAGCGGCTCCTTGACCGTCGCATCCCCCTCGTCCAGCACGGGGGCGAGCTGCTCGATGGTCGGGTGCGTGAACAGCGTGTACAGAGAGACCTCGCGGCCGAAGTCGGCCTGCACTTTCGACAGCAGCTGCGTGGCCAGCAGCGAGTGTCCACCCAGGGAGAAGAAGTCGCTGGTCACGCCGACCTCGTCCAGCCGCAGCACCTGCCGCCACAGGGCGGCCAGCCGCTCCTCGGTGGCCGTCCGGGGAGGGACCACGAGCTCGGCCGCGGCGGCGCGTGGAGCCGCGGCCGCGACGCGCTCGGCGATGGTCGCCGGGGCGGCCAGGTGCTCGGCCAAGTACGCGGCACGCTCCGACCCGATGGGGGAGAGCGGCGCGTCAGGGTGGCCTCCCGGCGGGTCGAGCACCCACACATGGGCCAGGAGGCTGCGCAGCTCCTCGGCGCGGCCGGGGACGGCCAGGGCCACCACCTGCGGGTACCGCTGCCGCACCGCGGCCACCACCGCGGGGTCGGGATCAAGCACGACATAGGAGGCGGGGTCGGTGTCGCCGGCGGCCAGCAGCGTTCCCAGCCGCTCGACCATCTCGTCCGCCGGGCAGGCGAGCACCTGGTGGGGCGGCGTCCCGTCCGCCGCGTGCGGCCAGGGCGACTGTTCCGGGTCGACCAGGACCACGCGGCCTGTCTGGCTGGCGGCCGCCCACACCTGACGCGCGGCGAGCGTCCCGAGTGCGGCGAAGTACTCCGAGGTGTACGGAACGTGGCCCAGTTCGTCGGCGGCGGCGTCGAACGTCTCCGCGACGGGATAGCGCGCGGCCTCCTCGGTCGCCCATATGACGTGCGTGGCCGCGATGCGCTCTCGCAGCAGCGCCAGCCGGTCGTCGAGCCGTGCGAACATCCCGGTCCACGGCTCCGAAAGCCAGCGAGGGGACGTCGGGCACACGATGAACACCAGTTGCGCCGAGGTCCGCTGACGGTAGGCGTGCGCCGCGACTTCCAGGTCGCCCATGGCGGCGTCCAGCACGCGAGCGGCCCCTGCGGGGCCCTCTGCGGCGTCCCAGTGACGCAGCCAGTCCTCCCAGCGCAGCAGGCACACGCTCGCCGCGTGGTCTCCTCCCATCAGCAGGTGCGGCACCATCTGCCCGTACGCGACCGTGTCCACGTCCCCCGCGAGCTTCAGGTAGCGGAACCAGAACTCCAGCGGACCGCGCAGGAGGTCTGCCGTGAACGTCGCGGTGACGGCGACGCGGTGACGCCGCAGCGCTGGCAGCGACGTCATGCTGCGGTCGGGGGTTGACCCCATGTCGGCCAGCACGGCAGCCAGCGCCGCCACCGTCTGATCGGCGGTCTCGCCCAGGTACAGGTCCGCGTTGTAGTCCAGGACCCCTTCGATCTCGTCCTCGTCGCCGCGCCGGGTCAGGGTGATGAACATGTCGAAGTCGGTCAGCCCGTTGTCCACCGGGGCAGGGGTGAACTCCACACCCGCCGCCGACCGCTGCGTCGCCCGCTCCTCGGCCACCATCACGACGGTCTGGAACAGGGGGTTGAGGCTCGGGTCGCGGGGCGGGCTCACTTCCTCGACCACCCGGGCATACGGTGCGTCCTGATGGGCGTACGCGTCACTGACCGTCCGGTGGGCGCGGGAGATCAGCTCGCGCGCGGTGGGATCGCCGGACAGGTCGATCCGCAGGACCAGCATGTTGGCGAAGGAGCCGATCACCTCCTCCAGCTCGGTGCGCGACCGCCCCGCCGAGGGCATGCCGAACAGCACGTCGTCCTGGCCGGTTGCCTGCCGGATCAGGGCGGCGAATCCCGCCAGGGCGACGGCGTTGAGCGTGACCCCGGCACCGCGCGCCAGCTCGACGAGCGGCCGGGTGGCGGCGGCCGGGAGCGTGAACGTACGGCGCCCGCCCCTGTGCGTCTGCACGCGTGGGCGGGGCCGGTCGGGCGGGAGCGTGGACACCGGTGCCGCCCCCGCGAGCCGCTGCCGCCAGTGGGCCAGGTGGGCGTCCAGCGTGCGCACCGCGGAGGGCTCACGCCTGCGCACGACGTAATCGCCGAACTGGGTGGTCAGGGGCGGCAGCACGGCCGGCTCGCCGGCGGCGAAGCCCTCGTAGAGGGCGACCAGCTCGCCGGTGAAGAGGTCGGCCGACCAGGCGTCGAAGACGATGTGGTGGACCGTGACGAGCAGCAGGTGGACGTCGTCGTCGAGCACCAGCAGCCGCATCGCGAGCAGAGGCCCCGCCGTCAGGTCAAACGAGCAGCTTCCGTGTGCCGCCGATTCGCGGTGGACGGCCGCCTGACGGGAGTCGGCGGGGACCGAGCGGAGGTCCGTCACCGGCAGTGGCACACGCATCCGCTGCCGGACGATCTGGCGCAACCCGCCGTCGTCGCCGAAGACGGTCCGCAGGGCCTCGTGCCGCTCCACGATGGCGTTGACCGCGTCGGCCAGCGCGGCCATGTCGAGGGGTCCCGTGAGCCGCAGCGCGAAGGGAATGTTGTAGACGGGGGTGCCGGGCTCCAACCGGTCGAGGAACCACAGCTGCTCCTGCGTGAACGACAGCGGCAGGGGGTCGCCGGGCGACCGCGACGCTTCGGGAGCGGCGCCGATGGGCTTCTGCGCGGCCTTGCGCAGTCGGAGCGAGAGCAGCTCCCACTGCTCGGGGGTGAGATCGGGGATCTCGTGCGGAAGGTTCTCGGTCATCGCTGGCGCACCCCTTCGGCGGGTGACGCGGCGCCGGTGGGCGGCTCCGACCCGCGAGCGCCGTCCTCGATCTGGTCACGGATTGCCTGGGCGATCGCAGCGGTCAGGGACCGGCGGTGCCGATGGAGGAAGAAGTGGTCCCCGGGGAGCACGGTCAGGCCGAAGCCCGCGTCCGTGTACGACGCCCACCCGGCCACGTCCTCGGCTGAGGCGAGCGGGTCGTCAGCCCCGGCGAAGGTGACGATCGGGCAGGTCAGCGGCGCCTGCGGGCGATGCTCGTAGCGGCCGCAGAGTTCCAGGTCCGCCCGGATGGTCGGCATGATCATGGCGAGCAGTTGCCGGTCCGCGCGCACCTCCTCTGGGAGCCCGCCGAGGGAGACCAGCCACTTCTCGAGCTGGTGGTCGTCGAAGGTGTGGGCGTCGTCGATCGGCGGCAGATGCGGCGCCCGCGTGCCCGACGCGAACAGGCGGACGGGAGCGGGCCCGCCGCGTCGTCGCAGCGTCCGGGCCGTCTCCAGGGCGAGCAGCCCCCCCATGCTGTGCCCGAACAGGGCGAAGGGAGGTTGGATCCGGGCGGCGATCGCATCGGCGATGGGGGGCACGACGTCGCCCATGGAGGTGAGCGGGGGCTCCGCGAAGCGGCGTTCGCGGCCGGGGAGCTGGACGGCCCAGACCTCCACCTGGGGACCCAGGTCCTCGCTCCACGGCCAGAACGCAGCGGCACCACCCCCCGCGTAGGGCAGGCACACCAGACGGACCCGTGCCTCTGGTCGCGGTTGGCTGCAGGCCAACCAGGGCGTGTTCAGCCGACCAGGCTGCCGTGCTGCTTGCGATTGCACCCGTCCTCCGAACCTGTGGATACGGCCGTCCCGCAGAGGCGGTCCGCGCAAAGAGCACCGTAGGAGGGACCCTTGAGAGCGTTCTTAGGTAAACGTGAAGGAATCGTTGTTGCCGGACATGGGTGGTCTGGGAGAGACCGTCCGGAGGGCGACGCGTTAGGCGAGCAGCGCCACCCGTCGCGTGGGAGCCGGTGGGTGGACGCTTGCGGTGACGGGCTTGGGGAGGTCCGGGGGCACCATCGGTTCCACGCCGATCTCGCGCATGCGCTGTGCGTAGTCGCGGTAGCGGCGGCTTGCCTCGCCGTGGCGACCGGCCTCTCGCAGCTCCTGGACCAGGTCCAGGTGCGTTTCCTCGTCGTACGGATCCAGGTGGATGAGACGAAGCCGGTACTGCATCTTCTGGTCGGTGTCCGCCACCTGCGCGGCCAGGGCGCGCAGCAGCGCCACATGGGCTGTCTTCACCTCATCGCGCAGCGGCTGGGCCCACTCCTCGTACGGGTCGTCGGCCAGGAACTCGCCGCCGTACAGGCGCTCGGCCGCTGACAGCAGCGCGACCGCGCGGGTGTCTCCGGTGCGGCACGCCGCCTGGGCCGAGGCGGCAGCGGTGAGGAACAACTCGACGTCTACGTCGACGAGGGCGAGGTCCACCGCCACGGCCGACCGGTCGGCGATGATGGGTCCGGGGTGGGCGATCCTGCGCTCGGGGTCGAGCACCCGCCGCAGGGTGGACAGCAGCACCGACAGGCGGTTGCCTGTCCGCGACGGGGACTGGTCGGGCCACATCAGCTCCATCAGACGGTGCCGGGGCACCGGCCGCCCGCGGTTGGCGATGAGGATCTTGAGCAGGTCGCGGGCCTGCTTCGGCTGCCAGTCCCGGGACGGCACACCACTACCGCCTCTGAGGACCTGGAAGTCCCCGAGCGCGTGGACCGCCAGTGGTGCGCCGCAGGACCCGAGTGCGGTCAACGCGTCGGCGACCCCCGAATCCAGCCGCACCCCGTAGCGGCGGAGGTTCTCCTCAGCCAGCTCGATCGCGTCCCGGTCGCCCGTCCCGCCCAGCCTGGCGGCGACCAGGCGGATCCTGGCCTCGCCCGAACGGTCTCCGATCATCTGGCAAAGCGCCACGGCGTCGTCCAGGAGGCCGGCCACGGACTTCGGCGTCGTCGCGGCCAGCACCCCGAGTTCCAGGGCTTCAGCCAGCGCCATGTGGTCGTGTTCCATCGACGCCGTGGTCCGCGCCTCGGCGGCGTCCTGCCGGGCGGTTTCGCTGTCGCCGGCGATCAGGGCGACCCAGCCACGGGCGAGCAGCGCCTGCGCCTGCTCGTGCGGCGTGCCCAGCGTGACCGCTCGTTCGGCGATCTCACGCGCCCCGGACGGGTCGTCCGGGGCGCGGACCACGGCCAGCGCGGCCAGGATCTCCACCAGCAGTGGCAGCATGCGTGGGGCCCCCTCGACAGCCTCCAGCGCGGCCTCGAGGGCCTCCCTGGCCTGCCTGGGTTCGCGCCGCCGACGGTGCACGTTGCCCAGGACAAGGAGTTCGTGTGCCACGTCGAAGGGGATTTCCAGGGCGCGGCGCTGCCGCTGACCGGCGGCGGCGTCGGCCAGCGCCTCCTCTAGGCGTCCCAGGCGTGCCTTCGCGCCCGCGCTGACGCTCAGGCCGAACGGTTCGAAGCTGACGCAACCGATGGTGCGCCCCAGCTGCAGCGCGGCGTGGATCTCGTCGATCGCGTCCGCGGGCCTGCCGTGCGTGACGGCGTGGGAGCCCAGGTTGAGGCCCATGAGCAGTCGCAGCAAGTTGTCGTCGCCGGGCAGGAGTCTCTGCGCGGCTCGGCAGTGGGTCTCGCTGGCATCACGGTCACCGTCGTGGGCGGCGACCAGCGCCATGCTGCGGTGGCTGGCAGCCCGGGCGGCCAGATCCCCGCAGGACCGCGCGGTGTGGATGGCCCGTCCCGCCACCGAGCGGGAAGCCTCCAGCATGCCTTGGGCCCGATACCAGACCGCTGCCAGACAGAGCGTTTGGACCTCATCCGCCGTTCCCTCGTCGGTGAAGGCCGTCCGCTGCAGCGGCGCCGCGTCGTCCAGCCCGAAGAGATGGCGCAGCAAACCTTCCCGCCCGGCCAGCGCGGCCGTCTCGGGGTCCCCGTGGGGTTCACGCGCCGGGCCGGCGTCGCCCAGGGCTGGGAACCGTTCGTCCTGCCCGACGACCAAGAGCTCCGCGGCGATGCGGTCTCCGGCCGCCGCGAGGTAACGGAGTGCTGCGCGGTGCCTGCCCGCTCGGGCATGGGCCGAGGCGACGCGGCGTACGATGTCGAGATCGCTGGGTTCCGCATCGGGGTCGGCACCCGCAGCATGGTCGCCCGAGGGTTGCGCAGCATCCATCCGTATCTCCTCCACGTCGGTAGCTCGCCCAAGCCGTTCCTGGGCGCTGGGCGAGGGGGGCGGGCGGCGTGGATCGACCACGCGCGCTCCGATGACTGTTCGCGCGAACCTCGTCGAGGATCACTCATGGAAGTTGGCGCGCGTCCCCCGAGCGGACGGCGGCGGTAGGCGCCCGCTCCGTCAAATGGCGTGCGGCAGTTGCTCATCCGGACTAGAGCCAGACGTGCGGCGGGAGATACATGGACATGCTGTCAGCGCCGCCATTGGGGACCTCGACCTTGGAGCCGCGCAGCCGGGCGCGTCCGCCAGTTGACGCTGGCGCAGCAGCAGCCGTGGGCGGTGGTTGGTGCCCAGCCTGGGGGCGGCGATCGAGCGGGGTGAGGCCCGCAAGGTGCCCCGGCTCGCCACCCTCCGGTTCGCCTCGGCGCGCTACTCGGTGCCGGCTCGGCCAACGGCGCCACCGTCGGCGTCTCGGGGACCGGCGGCTGATCGCCGCCTTGCAGCCGGGCGGCGACGTTCCGGCGGTTCGCCGCCGACGACGTCCGCGCGATCCTCGTGGCCGGCGACCACACCCCCCGCGCCCAGCCCGGCTCCGCGCTCGGCCTGGACGTGCCGGGGGGCGCCGACGTGTGGTCGCGTCCCACCGGGGTGGAAAGGGTCACGGGCGTGGGTTCCTCAAAGCTGCCAAGCCACTCGGGAAGTACACGCCCGTGACCGCCGGGGTATCACGTGCGGGCGACGGGTCCGGGTGCCGCAGACGTCGTCGCGGCGTTGCTGTACGCGTGATGGGTGAGCGCGGCGCCGATGGGCAGATCGCCGCGGGATGTCGATACAGTCCTCGTGGGACAGTGACCGACCCGGAGGCCCGGCTGTGACCGCCATCGATGCTCGCAACGCGCTGGTGCGGCGAGGCCGGCCGCTCGCCTGGTTCACCATCCTGTGGAACGCCGCCGAGGGCGGGGTCGGGATCGCGTCGGGTGTCGCCGCCGGCTCCATCGCCCCTGATCGGCTTCGGGGTCGACAGCTACCTCGAGGTCTTCGCCGGCGTGGTGGTGCTGTGGCGGCTGTCGAAGGAACGGCTGGGCCGGCAGCTGTCCGAGCAGGCCGAACGTCTCGCGGTGCGGCTCATCGCCGTGACCTTCCTCCTGCTGGCCGCGGGGGTGGGTGTCGAGTCGCTGCGCAAGCCGGCGACCGGCGAGCGGCCGCGGGAGAGCGCGGTCGGCCTGGTCCTCGCGCTCGTCTCGCTGGTGGTCATGCCGCTGCTGGCGCCCGCGAAGCGCCAGGTCGGCCGTCAGCTCGACAGCCGGGCGCTGCAGGCCGACGCGACCGAGACCGACCTGTGCGTGTGGCTGTCGGCGATCCTGCTGGCCGGTCTCGGGCTCAACAGCCTGCTCGGCTGGTGGTGGGCTGACCCCGTCGCCGGCCTCGTGATCGTCGGCATCGCCGCGCGTGAGGGCTGGGAGCACTGGCGCGCCGAGGAACTCGACGACTGCTGCTGAACTCCGACGGCCGGTGAGCGGGTTGGGCGAGCTGGCGGGGTTGTTCCTGCGCCTGGGGGTGACGTCGTTCGGGGGGCCGGCGGTGCACATCGCGATGCTGCGCGACGAGGTCGTGCGGCGGCGGGGATGGGTCGACGACCAGCGGTTCCTCGACATGGTCGGGGCGACCAGCCTGATCCCCGGCCCCAACTCCACCGAGCTGGCGATGCACCTGGGGCAGGAGCGCGCGGGCTGGCGCGGCCTGCTGGTGGCGGGCTTCGGGTTCATCGTCCCGGCGGTCCTGGTCGTGCTCGGCCTGGCCGTGCTGTACGACCGCTACGGCACCACCCCGGCGGGCACCGCGTTGCTCTACGGGGTGAAGCCGGTCATCATCGCCATCGTCGGCGCCGCGCTGCTGCCGCTGACCCGCGCCGCGCTGCGGCGCAGCGGGCTGCTGGTGGCGGTGGCCGCCTGCGCGCTGTTCCTCGCCGGGGTCGACGAGCTGGTGCTGCTGGTCGCCGGCGGGCTGGCGGTCCTGGCGGTGCGCACGGTCCCAGGCCGACCGGGCGCGCGCTCGCGGTCGCGCCGCTGCTGGCGGTTCACCGAGCGCGCCGCCGACGGCGAGCTGCTGCGACTGTTCGGGTTGTTCCTGCGCACCGGCGCGGTGCTGTACGGCAGTGGCTACGTGCTGCCGGCGTTCCTGCGCGCCGACCTGGTCGACCGGCTGGGTTGGCTCAGCGATGCCCAGCTGCTCGACGCGGTCGCGATCGGCCAGTTCACCCCGGGCCCGGTGTTCACCACCGCGACCTTCGTCGGCTACCTGGTGGCGGGCCTGCCCGGCGCGGTCCTGGCGACGGTGGGGATCTTCGCGCCGTCGTTCGCGTTCGTCGCGGTGCTCGGGTGGCTGCTGCCCCGCGTCCGCGACCGGGAGTGGTCCGCGGCCCTGCTCGACGGGGTGAACGGCGCGTCGCTGGGGCTGATGGCCGGCGTGCTGCTGCAGCTGGGCAGCGACGTGCTCGGCGACCCGCTCACCGCGCTCGTCGCGGTCGTCGCCGCACTCCTGCTGTGGCGCACCAACCTCAACTCCGCGTGGCTGGTCGCCGGTGGCGCCGTCACCGGCGTCCTCGCCGGCGCAGTGGGCTGACCTCCACGTCGTCAGGTCAGGACGAGCCCGCGGCTAGCTGTACTGCCCACGAGCGTTGTTGACAGGGTGAGGGCGTCCGGGCGTGATCTGGGCTTGTCGAAGGTCCGGTCACAGGCCAGGAGGCTCTCGTGTCGCACGCTAACGCCCGGGCTGACCCCGTTGGGGCGCCGGATGATGGTTGACCGGATCGCGGCGGGCCAGCCGCCCGCTCAGGTCGCGGCGCAGATGGGGTTGTCACGGACCATGGCGTGGCGGTGGTCGCGGCGCCCGCATCGTGGAGCTGCGCCGGGCGCGCCGGCTGGGTCCGGCGCGGATCGGCGGGATCGTGGGGATGTCGGCGTCCACGGTGCATCGGGTGCTGGTGCGCCACGGGTTGTCGCGGCTGGCGTGGCTGGACCGCCCACCGGGCAGGTGATCCGCCGCTACGAACGCGCCGCCCCCGGTGAGCTGGCCCACATCGACGTCAAGAAGCTGGGACCGGTCCCCGACGGCGGCGGCTGGCGGGTCCACGGCTCCGACAGCGACGCCCACCGCCACCGTGACCGCCACGCCCCGCCCGGCTGGGACTACATGCACGCCGCGGTCGATGACCACTCCCGGTTGGCCTACGCCGAGGTCCACCCCGACGAACGCGGCACCACCGCAGCGGCGTTCCTGACCCGGGCGCACGCCTGGTTGGCCGCTCACGGCGTCACCATCCAGCGCATCCTGTCCGACAACGCCAAGGCCTACCGCACCAGCCGCGTGATCCGCGCCACCTGCGCCGAGCTGGGCGTCGCCCAACGGTTCATCCGCCCCGCACGCCCGCAGACCAACTGCGAGGTCGAACGGTTCAACCGCACCCTGGCCGGGGAATGGCCTACGCCCAGCCCTACCTGGCAAACCACGCCCGCACCGCAGCTTTGGACAACTGGCTGCACACCTACAATGAGCTTGACCCCGTTCACCGGACAGCTTGGGTGTGGGGTCAGTGGTCATCATCAGGTGCGTGATACAGGACTTCGAATGTGACGGGGCTGTGCATCCCGATACTGGAGTGTCGTCTTCTCGGATTGTACCAGCATTCTATCCACTCGAAGATGGCGTTGGCAAGCTCATCGCGGGTTTCCCACTGCTTGCTGTCGAGCAGTTCCAGTTGTAGTGTGCCCCAGAACGACTCATCATCGCATTGTCGTAACAATCCCCCACGGTGCCCATCGAGCCGAGCAGCCCGGCGTTGCGCAGCCGCTGCCCGAACGCCCACGATGTGTACTGGGTCCCGTGATCGGAGCGCAGGATGACGCCGTCCGGCGTCGGCTGGCGTCGCAGGATCGCCATGCCGAGCGCGTCGGTGACCAACTCGGTGCGGATATGGTCAGCCATCGACCAGCCGATGACCAGCCGCGAGAACGCATCCATCACCGCAGCGCAATACAGTTTCCCTTCCGCCGTATCGTGTTCGGTGTAGGGGTCGGACCGGAGCGCCCTGCCCATCTTTCGATGGGCGGGTTTCTCCGGCCCGCCCTCCGAACCGGACGTGCGGCTTTCACCGCATCCGGCTCTCCACGTGTTCATGCCGCTGGTGCGGGTGATCCTGTTGTCGTTGCGCTCGACCATGGGGTCGGGATG
>Ga0136616_10000358_pt1 | contig 20776 bp, 20 predicted proteins | sample AntDrymUQ2992106_2_FD_106648 | JGI IMG/M metagenome (GOLD analysis project Ga0136616, IMG submission 106648) | Polar desert sand microbial communities from Dry Valleys, Antarctica - metaG UQ299 (21.06) | ecosystem: Environmental > Terrestrial > Soil > Desert | place: Antarctica: Dry Valley... | reverse complement strand
TCTACCTGCTCGGGGTCGGCACCACTCTGGGCATCGCCGCGCAGGCCATCGTCTTGATTCCGGCGCTCCGGCGGGCCGGCGTGCCGGTGCGTTTTCGTCGAGACTGGCGCGGCGCCGGCCTGTCCGAGGTGGGCCGGCTCGGGGCCTGGGTGCTGGGCTACGTAGCGGTGAGCCAGGTCAGCCTGATCGTGTTCAGCAACGTGGCCAATTCCGCCGCGCGCGAGGGCGGGCTGGGTTCCAACGCGTACGCGAACGCCAATCTTCTCTTCCAACTCCCGTACGGCATCCTGGGCGTGGCGCTGCTGACCGCCCTGCACCCCCGGATGAGCCGCGCGGCAGCGCGCGGGGACACCCCGGCCCTGATCAGCGACCTGTCGTTGGGCGCCCGGCTGACCAGCCTCGGCCTGATCCCGGTCGCCGCACTGTTCATGGTCTTCGGGCCGAACGTCGCCATCGTCGTGTTCGCCCACGGCCAGGTTGGCGTCGACCAGGCTCGTACGGTCGGTACCGCGCTGGCGCTGAGCGGGATCGGATTGGTGCCTTTCGCGCTGACCCTGCTGCACATGCGGGTGTTCTACGCGATGAAGGATGCCCGTACGCCGACCATGCTGAACCTGGTCATGGTCGTGGTTCGCGTCCCGCTGGCCTTGCTGGTGCCGGTGTTCGTGGAGCCGCAGAACGTCGTACCTGCCCTGGGCGCGGTCAACGCACTGAGTTTCTGTGTCGGTGCGGTGGTGGGCCAGTCGCTGTTGCGACGACGGTTCGGTCATGTCGAGACCTGGCCGATCCTGCGTACCGGTGCGGTGGTCAGTGGCTTCGCCGCGGTTGGCGCTGTCGCGGCCTACTTCCTGGTGGGCTGGGCCATCCCGGACGCCGACAGCCCGCTGCGTTCTCTGCTGGTGGTCGGCATGGGTAGCGCCGTTCTGGGCACAGTTGTGGTGGCCGGCCTCTGGCTGGTCCGGCTGCCCGAGATACGCGAGACCGTGACCGGTCTGCGCCGTGGGAGACAATAGGCCGAGAGCGAGGCTTGATACAGAACAGTCGGAGGGAACGGGCGAGGTGCAGGTAGGCGATCCACCGGTCGGGGGGCGATATGCCCTCGTCGCGCCCTTCGGGGCCGACGAGCGCTTCGCCGGTGGCAAGGTGCGGACCTGGCGCGCGCGGGACACCTTGGCCGAACGCGATGTCGTCCTGCGCGTGCTCGCCCCCGGCGGCAACTCCTCGCGCCTGTTCCTCGACCGGGCGCACGAGATGAGCATGATCGCCCATCCGAGTCTGGGGATGGTCTACGAGGCTGTGGACCACGGTGAGTACGCGATCGTGGTCTCCGAGTGGATCGACGGTACGTCGCTTGCCGACACGCTGGCAGCCCACGGTCCGCTGAGTCCGACCACTGCTCGGCAGACGATCGGCGATGTGGCCGACGCGATCACCGAGGCACACCACGCCGGCCTGCCGATCGGCGGGATCACCGCCGAACGGGTCTTCTTGCGCGACGACGCCGCGGTGACGGTTGCCGGCGTACCGGCGTTGTTCGCCGACGAGCGCGGTGACATCCAGCAATTGGGAAGGCTGCTGTACGCCGCCCTCACCGGGCAGCAAGCCGACCTCGACGATCCGGATGTCGCTCGGCGCATCCCTCGTGGCGTCCCGCGTGACCTCGCCGTGCTCTGTCAGCGCGCCCTGGATCGAGACCCGTCGCGGCAGTTGGGTAGCGCTGCCGCGTTCGCCACCGTCCTGCGTCCGCGCACTCGGTCGCAATCGCCGGCCGGCGCCACCGCGGGCCGCAGCGGTGACCGGGTGGGTGGCCTGGATCCTGACCCGGATACCCCACCCAGGGACACGGCTCCGACTCTGCTGTCCACATCTGCGCCGGCGGCACCCCGGGCCGCCCCGGTGCCAGCGCCGCCTACCGTCCCGGTGCCGCAGCAGGTCACCCCCGCAGCCGCCGGGCGGGTGGGCGGCGGTGCCGCTGGAACGGCCGCGAACGCTGGGCCGGCGACGGGCACCGGAACGACCGCGAACGCTGGGCCGGCGACCGCAGACGCCGACCGGACGACGTCTCGAATCCCGGTCGGAGCAACGCCCTCCGATGCCGACGAGACCACCCGGGGCGCCCCACTCACAGCGGACGCGCGGTCCGCCGCATCCCGGCAGTCCACGCTGTCCGAGTCAGCCGCCCGGACCACGCCGTCGGCACCCTCGATCCCGTCCGTGTCATCCGCGCCGGCCGCGGCTGCCGCCGTGACCGCGTCGCCGACCTCCGCACCCTCGACCCCGTCGGCGCCCCCGACCCCGTCGGCGCCCCCGACCCCGTCGCCACTGTCGCCGCCGTCGGCACCGTCCACGGTCGCCATACCGTCCGGGCCCGCCGACAGCGCAGCATCGGCTGGGGCAGCGCCGTCGAAAACGAGCCGCAGCGGCCGGGCTCGCGACCTCTTCCAGAGACCCGCCAAATCCGAAGGCGCCGCAGCGAGCCAGCTGAGCAGCGACTCGGGCAGCTTCCCGATCCACTATGCCGACGATGACGACGATGCGTGGCTGGACGACAGTGGGACCTGGGGCAGGTACGACGACGAGGACGACCCCGAGACCGGCGGCCGGTACGAAGGGAGCCAGACTCGACGAAAGGTCCTCCTCTACGCCGTACCCCTCGTCGCACTGATCCTGGTGGTGCTGCTCGGAGTGTTCGTCGGCCAACAGTTCAGCGCGGTGGTAGGCCGCAACGACGACAGCCCGCTGCCTCCGACGTCGACCGGCAGCGCGCCCGCCTCACCAGGGACCGAGGGCGGCGAGGCCACCGAGGCACCGGCCGCCCCGGTGCCGCTGCCCCCCGTCGGCGCAGCGGTCTACGACCCGTTCGGCGACGGGCAACCGGAGAACGACGACGAGGTGGGCCTGTCCTACGACGGAGACGTCGGCTCGGCCTGGCCGACGCTGACCTACCAGGGCACTCCCGAGTTGGGGAATCTCAAGCCCGGCGTCGGGATCATCTTCGATCTAGGGGCCGAAAAGACAATCAACTCGGTCGAGCTGGCCACCAATCTGCCCGGCGGAGCCGTCGAGGTCCGCGTGGGGGCCGCACCTGATGCACCGTTGGAGAGCTACCCGGTCGTCGGGGCGCTGGACCCGTTCGTGGAAAGTGGTTCGGTCGCCCTGGCCGAGCCGGTACGAGCCCGGTTCGTCATCATCTGGTTCATACGGCTCGTCGACAGCAACGGCGGCTTTCGTGGGGCGCTCGCCGAGTGCCGCATCCTCGGCACCTGAAGCCGCTCGCTTCATGATCGTTTAGGGGTTGCGTAGGGGACCGGCACTAAGGTCGCCTTTCGTGGCCGCCAGCAGACCCGCCGGCGCCGGGGGGACCTCGTCGGCACTGTGCACCGCCAGTGACGATGCACTGCTGGCTGCGCACGTCAACGGCAACTCCGACGCGTTCAACGAGCTGGTCCGTCGCCACCGCGACCGACTCTGGGCGGTAGCTCTGCGCACCACGCGCAATCCCGAAGATGCCGCCGACGCCGTACAGGAAGCGTTGATCTCAGCCTTTCGCAACGCCGGATCTTTTCGCGGGCAGTCCGCGGTGACCACCTGGTTGCACCGCATCGTCGTCAACGCTTGTCTGGACCTCGCCCGCCGCCGCGCCGCGCGGCCCAGCGTTGCGCTGCGCGAGGAGGAGTCCTTCCAGCCGGCCGACCCCCGCGACCGGATCGCCGAGCGGGAACTCGGGATAGCGGTGGAAGAAGCGCTCGGTCGGTTACCGATCGATCAACGTGCGGCCATCGTGCTGGTCGACGTACAGGGCTTTCCGGTTGCTGATGCCGCGGAGGCCCTCGGCGTACCGATCGGGACGATCAAGAGCCGCTGCGCCCGAGGTCGGGCTCGGTTGGCCTGCTCGCTCGGACACCTGCGCGACCGCTGACGGCCGAGGCCTCGTCGACCTGGCCTGCGCCGACGAGCCGCGCGGATCGAAGGCTGTGGAACCGCGGCCACACTCGGCACGTCTCAGTGCAGCCAGCCATCGGAACCGCCCATGGCCAGCTACCGTGAGAGATAGTTGTCAACGCACGCACCCGCAGGGGCGCACACGCCTGCTGGGACCGTCGGCAGGCAGGTCGAAGGGAGGTCAGGAGTCATGACCGATGAAGCCCTCTTCTCCGCTGAGCAGCGATGAGTACCGCGCCGCATCCGGCGAGCGGGCCGGACCTCGATGTCCTGGCCGATCTGTCTGCTGATCTGCTTGTTCCGGCCGACGAACGCGCGGCGCGGGCGCACGTCGAGGCGTGCGCGGAATGCTCGACGGTGCTCCAGGCGCTGGATCGGACCGGCAGCCAGCTGCGCTGGTTGCCGCCGATCGCCATGCCCCCCGATGTGGTCACCCGCATCGATGCCGCCCTGGCAAGTGAGGCGAGTGTCGTCTCAATCGACCAGCGCAGGCGTCGCCGGGTACGGCGCCAGCAACTGCTCGGGATTGCTGCCGCCGGTGTGATCGTCCTGGGTGGCGGTGGTGTCCTGGTCTCCCAACTCGGCCACGACACGTCCGGGGCTGACGTCAGCGCCGGGGCCGGGAACGACGGCGAAGAGACCGCCCCAAGCGAACGGCCCGATCTCGATGAGGACAGCTTGCCCGGCGCGGTGCGCGGCCTGGTCAACGGCGGTGAGGGCGACGAGCCCCTGGAGCTGGAGGGCACCCCGGCCCCGCAGGACTGCGTGGCCAGCGTTCAAGTCGGGGGAGTCGATGAGCTGATCGGGGTGATCGAGATCCGCTACGGCGGACGCGACCGGGATGCGGTGTTCTTCACCACCTCAGATCCGGCCCTGGCCCGAGTCATCGTCGTGGACGACTGCTCGCGGCAAGACCCGGAGATCGAGGCCATCGACGAGGGCCAGATCTAGCCGAGCACCCCATCGGAGGGCCAGACGCCCCCGACCTCGGTCGTGGCGAGGCCATCGCGGGTCTGACGCGCCGTACCTCGTGGCCCGGTACGCGTCCCGCGGGGAATGTCCGCCCGTACGCTCATGTTGTCCCTGTCAGCTACCACAGAAGCGAGGGTGAAGTCAGGTGCCTGCCCAGGTACGCAATGTGATCATCATCGGCTCCGGACCGGCCGGGTACACCGCGGCGATCTATGCCGCGCGGGCCAATCTCGTGCCGCTGGTCTTCGAGGGCGCGCAGTACGGCGGCGCGCTGATGACGACCACCGAGGTGGAGAACTTTCCGGGCTTCGTCGAGGGCATCCAGGGGCCCCAGCTGATGGAGGACCTTCGCGGGCAGGCCGAACGTTTCGGCGCCGAACTGGTTCCCACCGATGTGACCGAGGTCGACCTGACCGCGAATCCCAAGGTCATCACGGTTGGGGATGAGACCTACCTAGCCAAGACCGTGATCGTGGCCACCGGCTCCAAGTATCGCTACCTGGGGTTGGACAACGAGGCCCGGCTGCTCGGTCGCGGCGTCTCGGCCTGTGCGACCTGCGACGGATTTTTCTTCCGCGACCAAGACATCGCCGTGGTCGGGGGTGGCGACTCGGCGATGGAGGAAGCCACCTTCCTCACCCGCTTCGCGAAGTCAGTGACGATCGTGCATCGCCGCGAGGAGCTGCGGGCAAGCAAGATCATGCAGGACCGGGCCCGGGACAACGACAAGATCAAGTGGAAGCTCGGTACGACGGTGAGCGAGGTCCACGGCCAGGACAAGGTGGAAGCGGTCGAATTGACCACCCTGGACAGCGGCGCGAAGGAGCGACTGGACGTCACCGGCCTGTTCGTCGCGATCGGGCACGACCCGCGCAGCGAACTGTTCGCCGGCCAGCTCAAGCTCGACGACGCCGGGTACGTGGTCGTGGACCACCCGACCACCAGGACCAATCTCGATGGTGTGTTCGCCTGCGGCGATGTCGTAGACCACACCTATCGTCAGGCGATCACCGCGGCCGGCACCGGCTGCGCCGCGGCGATCGACGCCGAACGCTGGCTGGCCGACATCCCGATCGAAGCCGAACACCCCTGACCCGTACGAACCACCGTCCCGACCGTACGACCGTCCCCACCGTACGACGACCCGGAACCGACTAGAGGAGATCCCATGGAGAGCAACACGAAGACCGGCAACACCAAGATCGTCACCGACGACAGCTTCGACGCCGACGTACTGGGCTCCAGCAAGCCGGTACTCGTCGACTTCTGGGCCGAGTGGTGCACGCCGTGCAAGATGATCGCCCCGGTTCTTGAAGAGATCGCCGCGACACACAGCGAGAAGCTGACCATCGCCAAGCTGAACATCGACGAGAACCCGAAGACCGCCCGCGACTACAACGTCATGTCCATTCCGACGATGACCGTGTACGTCGACGGCAAGCCGGTGAAGTCCATCATCGGCGCCAAGCCCAAGTCGGCCATCCTGGCCGAGCTCGCCGACTACCTGTAAGACGGCAGCGCGGCCCGTACGGGGTTCGAACCGGCCCGAATGCCGGTCGCAGGCCTGCGAAAGGGCCGATCCGGCGCGCCTGCCGGATCGGTCTTTTCCGCATCCATGACCAGATCAATTCCAGATGCCAGAATGACGCGGTGAGTCGACCCCAGCCGGACAGCACCGAGTCGGTGCTGCAGCGCGGAGACACCGGCGCCGGAGTGGCCGACGTCCGGGAGATCCTCACCCAACTCGGCTTGCTCCGCGAGCCCGGCCATCGCGCGCCCACCGATGTCCACAGCGCGGAGTACGACGATGCCGTAGAACTCGCCGTACGGCATTTCCAGCAGGTACGTGGACTGTCGGTCGACGGCATCGTCGGCCGGGAGACCTATGACGCGATGACCTCGGCGCGCTGGCGGTTCGGGGACCGGCTGCTGCAGCACTCGGTCAACCGGCCGCTGCACGGCGACGACGTGATGACCCTGCAGGAACGGCTGATCGGGCTGGGGTACGACGCCGGCAAGCCGGATGCGATCTTCGGGGTGGCCACGGCGCGGGCGCTGCGCAGCTTCCAGGCCGACTACGGGCTGATCGCGGACGGCACCTGCGGCCCGGCAACCATCCGCGCCCTGCACCAGCTCAGCCGGGGAGTCAGCGGTGGACGCCCTCAGCTGCTGCGGCAGGAAGCCGCCCTGGTCACCTCCGGACCGCACCTGTTCGGGAAGCGCGTGGTCATCGATCCTGGGCACGGCGGTCCGGACAAGGGCCATGTGCTCGGGGAGACCACGGAATCCGATCTCACCTGGGACATCGCCTCCCGGATCGAGGGTCAGTTGGCCGCGGCCGGCGGTACGGCCTATCTCACCCGCGGTCGGCGCGGCAACCCGACCACGACCGAGCGGGCCGCGCTGGCCAACTCCACCGACGCTGACCTGCTGCTCACGCTGCATGTCGAGTCGCACCCCTCGCCGCATGCCCGTGGTGTCGCGACCTACTACTTCGGCACCGGCTCAGGCTCCGGTCCGGGCTCCTCGGTCGGTGAGAACCTGGCCGGAATGCTGTGCCGGGAGGTGGTCTCGAGGACCGCGTTGCTCGACTGCGGCACCCACGCCAAGTCTTGGGATCTGCTGCGGCTCACCCGGATGCCGGCGGTCCGGCTGGACTGCGGCTACCTGTCGCACCCGGTCGACCGGCGGATGCTGCTCGACGCCCGGTTTCGGAGCACGATCGCGCAGGCTGTCTTGGCCTCGATCCAGCGGCTCTACCTGCCCGAGGCCGACGATTTCGCGACCGGCGCCCTGGAGGTTCAGTCCCTGCGCCGCTGAGTTCTCCCCCACACGGACTTTCTCCGGATTAAGTGCGATCTGCCGGAGCCCAGATGTGACTTTCTCCGGATTAAGTGCGCTCAGATGCCCAGGCCCGACCGCCCTCCGACGTGACCAGATCCGCAGTTCGTACGATGGAGGACCCTCTCGCGAGCCGTCACCGCCATGGTGACCAGGAAGTGAGCAGCCGCCATCGACGACGTACGCGCGAGCCTGAGCTCTGCGGTGGCTCCGTCCGGGTGGACCCGGGATGAGTTGGCCGTCGAGCAGGCCTACATCACCGCTTTGTACCGACGCGTCGACGAGTTGCGGGCCCGGGCGCGCAGCGACCTGTCCGACGTACGGCTGCAACGGGTTTCCGGCCTGACCCATCAGGGTCGCTCCGAACGGGACAGCCGGGCCAGCATGCTCGAGGACCGCGTCGCCCAACTCGACGGGATCGAGGAGGGCCTGTGTTTCGGCCGGATCGACCGCACCGACGACGAACAGTTCTACATCGGCAGGATCGGAGTGGCCAGCCCCACCTATGACCGGCTGCTGGTCGATTGGCGCGCCCCGGCCGCGCGGCCGTTCTACGCCGCCACCCCGCGGGCGCCGCAGGGCGTCGTACGGCGCCGGCACATCCGGACCCGGCAGCGCCTGGTGCTCGGCATCGAAGACGACGTACTCGACCTGAACGCCGTCAGCGCGGCCGACCAGCGGCACCTGGCCGGGGAGGGGGCGCTGCTCGCGGCGCTGAATGCCGGCCGGACCGGTCACATGCGCGACATCGTCGCGACCATCCAGGCCGAGCAGGACGCGGTGATCCGCTCCGGGCTCGACGGTCTGCTCGTCGTCGAAGGCGGCCCCGGCACGGGTAAGACGGCTGTCGCCCTGCACCGGGCGGCCTATCTCCTCTATGAGCACCGACTGCAGCTGGCCTCCCGGGGTGTGCTCGTCGTCGGCCCGGGCGATGTGTTCTTGCGCTACATCGAGCGGGTGCTGCCCAGCCTCGGCGAGACCGGCGTGCTGCTGTCGACCATCTCCGGGTTGTACCGTGGCGCGCGGGTCACCGCCGAGGAGCCCGACCCTGTGGCAGCGGTCAAGGGCGACCTACGGATGGCCGACGTACTCGGGCGCGCCATCCGGCTCCACCAGACGTTGCCCGAGCAGATCATCGAAGTCCGGTACGGCAGAACGACTCTGGAGATCGAGCGCAGCGAGGTCGCGCGGTGCCGCGAGCGGGCCCGCCGATCGCGCCGGCCGCACAACCGGGCCCGGGCGGTGTTCCTTCGCGAGTTGCTCAACGGCTTGGTCCGACAGGTTGCCCGAGCCTTGGACCAGGACGTTCTCGACGCGGCAGCGCGTGAGGACCTGGTCAGCGAACTGCGGGAGCATGATCGCGTTGTCGCCGCCCTAGATGCGTTCTGGCCGGTCCTGACTCCCGAGGACGTCTTGAGGACCCTGCTCACCGACCCACACATACGTACCCGCGCCACCGGCCGGTTCGGCCACGCAGAGCAATCCCTGTTGGGCCGCCCGGCTCAGCACGGCTGGACTGCCGCGGACATGCCGCTGCTGGACGAGCTCGCCGATCGGCTCGGCTCGATCACACCGGCTGATCCGGCCGCCGTCGCCCGGCGGTCGGAGGAGGAGGCCGAGGAGGGGTACGCCGCAGCGATGCTCGACGAACTCGACCTCATGGTTCCGGTCGATGCATCCGTGGTGGCCGCCCGATATCGGGGCACACCGACCCGGCAGACGGCGGCCGAGCGGGCCGGAAGCGATCAGGCCTGGGCCTACGGGCACGTCATCGTCGACGAGGCACAGGAGTTGTCCCCGATGGCCTGGCGGATGCTGGCCCGGCGCTGCCCCAGCCGGTCGATGACCGTCGTCGGCGACCTGGCTCAGGCCAGCGGTCCGTCCAGCCTCCGGAACTGGGCCCAAGCGCTCGACCCGTACGCCCGCGGGCACTGGAGCCGGGTCGAACTCACCGTCAACTACAGGACGACGACCGAGATCATGGCCGTCGCGGCAGACGTGCTGCGGGTCGCCGATCCTCAGGCCCGGGCGCCCGAGGCGATCCGCTCCGTCGGGGAGCAGCCGCTCGCCGTGCCGGTGCGGTCCGCCGACCTGGCCACCGAAGTCGCCCGGTTGGCGGCGGAACAGGCCGCCGCCTTCGCCGCGGGTGGATCGGGTGGGACCGTCGGGATCATCGTTGCGGGCGCTCACCTCCCCGACGTGGCTGCGGCGGTGAGCGAGGCGCTCCCCGGAGCCTCCACGTCCGGCCGGGCGAGCCTGGACACCCCGGCCGTCGTGCTGACCCCCAGGACGACGAAGGGGCTGGAGTTCGACACGGTGATCGTGGTGGAACCCGCGGCGATCGTGACCGAGCGGGATCGCGGACAGCATGACCTCTACGTCGCCCTGTCCAGGGCCACTCAACGGTTGATCGTCGTGCACGCCGACCCGCTACCGGACGGCATGGTCGCCCTTCGTATCGCGGCGTCAGACATCCAACCGTGACGGCCGTCAGCACGCAGTAACCGTGCGGGGGTCGCGATCGGGCCTGCTACTTGTGCAGGATGAGCTCGTCCATCGGCACCTCGATGTGCGCGCCCTGGGCAGCAAGCAGGTCAGCTCCGTGGTTTGTCCCCACGCAGACCCGGCTCGGGAAGTCGACACCGTGCGCCACGACGACTCCGGTGAAGTGCACGGTGTCGCCGGCACGCACCGCGTAGGGCGACTCACCGCTGCCGATCAGCTGAACCCAGACCCGGTCAGCGTCACTGATACCGACCCAGAAACCCTCATCCGCCGGGACTGACCACACGGGCACACCGCCTCCGACTGCTGGCTGTCCCACGTACTCGGCGAGGCTGCCGCCAGCCGCTTCCGCTTCGTTCAGAGGGAGCAGGGAGGTGCCGCCCGCGGTGAGGATCCAGTCGGATCCGGGGTTTCCCGGTGGCGCCTGCGTCGATGGGGAAGCCGGCGCCTTCGAGGCGGTCCCGAGACCAGCCGTCTCGGCGACCGTGACCCCGTCGCGGCTCGAGGCATCTGTGCAACGGTGCAGTGCGAACATCACGAGGACCAGGACAACCCCCGCCACGAGCGCCCTCAGGTCGCCGTCGTACCCGTACGCAGTGTGCTTGCGGTTGCTGCTGATCGGCTCGTGACGGCGGCTGGTGCCGCGGGTGGTTGTGGGCATCAGAACTCGTGGGTCGCAGCGGAGGGAGATCGGGCCGGGCTTGGGGCCATGGCGGTCTCCACTCCGAACCCCGCCGAGGACAGTGCGCCCACCCCGCAGCGTGTACGCCACCGATAGGACGGCGACAACGGGGTTTTGCTGGATCTCGTGACATAGGGTAGCCATGCGGTTTTCGACACCGCAACCCCAGGCGCCTCACGAATCACATCTGTCACCCGTCAACAGGCGCAGCAAGTCTCTTGACGAGAAGTTCGTTGTCCTGGGTCTCGTTGTGCGGGGCGCCATCCTCGTCGTACCAGGTATAAGCGATCTGGTCCCGTACGCCGGTCGGTCGGTATCCGAGCCGGTGGTAGAGCCTGGCCGCATCGGGGTTGTCTGCCGCTACACCGAGGCACGCCTGAATGTGGCCGCCCGACCGGACCAGCTGTTCGGCCGCGGTGATCAGCGCGGCACCGACCCCGCTACCGCGGTTCCCCGGGTCGGACCTGGAGATGACGGATCTCGACACAACCGGGGTAGGCAGAGCTCGCGTTCGCGCCGACGCAACCATCCCACTTCACCATGGCCGACCCCAAGGGCATCCGGCCGCGCCAGGCCACGAGATAGGTCGCGGACCCGCGCTGCTGGACGGCGACGTGCGCCCCGTGCACATCGCTGCCCGGCGTCGGCCACTGCGCGCGCAACTGGACGAGGACCTCCGCCGAGCACACCCGGATCTCCATCCGGCGAGCGTGACAGATCAGCCGTTACGCCTAAGCGTGTTCCCCGGCTAAGCCTACTGGGCTCGGCGGCTGCAAGATCGTGAGCGCTTGAGGTGGAGCGACGCTGCACCCCGGGCGCTCATGATCTCGGAGATCGCTGCAGATCCCAGCCACCGCCCCCTCTCCGGGACGTTATGCGCATAAGGTCCCGATTCCGCGGGGTGAATCCGGACGTTATGTGCATAACGTACGGGCGGCGGGGCGTCCGTACACTTGCCGGGTGTCCGGCACCAGGCTCGATCCGTACTCCGACCGCTACGCCGCCCGTACCCACGGCATGACCGCGTCGGAGATCCGAGCCCTGTTCGCGGTTGTCAGCCGCCCGGAGGTTGTGTCTCTCGCCGGTGGAATGCCCGCGGTCACCGCACTGCCGCTGGATGCGGTCGGCTCCATGATCGGCGATCTGGTCAGCGGGCACGGGGCAGCGACACTGCAGTACGGCTCCGGGCAGGGTGACCCGCGGTTGCGTGAACGGATTTGCGACGTGATGGCCTTGGAAGGCATCGGGGTTGGCGACGACGCCGCGGCATCCCCGGACAACGTCGTGGTCACCGTCGGTTCGCAGCAGGGCCTGGATCTAGTCACCCGGGTGTTCTGCGACCCCGGCGACATCGTGCTCGCCGAAGCCCCTTCCTACGTCGGCGCGCTCGGCGTCTTTCAGGCCTCGCAGGCCGAGGTACGCCACGTCGACATGGACGCCGACGGGCTGATCCCGGAGGCGCTCCGTCAAGCCCTGGTAACCCTGCGGGCAGAGGGGCGGCGGGCGAAGTTCCTCTACACCGTGCCGAATTTCCACAACCCGGCCGGCGTCACGCTGCCGGTCGAGCGGCGCGAGCAGATCCTCGCCCTTGCCGAACAGTTCGACCTGCTCATCATCGAGGACAACCCGTACGGGCTGCTCGGCTTCGATCGAGAACCGTTGCCCGCCTTGCGATCTCGCTCGGCCGAGCGGGTGATCTACCTCGGCTCGTTCTCGAAGACATTCTCGCCGGGTCTGCGAGTCGGCTGGGTGTACGCCCCCGTCGCCGTACGCGAGAAGTTGGTCCTGGCCAGCGAAGCGCAGATCCTGTGCCCGCCCTCGCTCACGCAGTACGCGGTGGCCCGCTACCTCGACACCCAGCCGTGGGAGCAACAGATCAAGGTCTTCTGCGAGCTCTACCGCGAGCGGCGCGACGCCACCCTGGACTCACTCACCGCGCTGATGCCGGACGGGGTGTGCTGGACCAAGCCGGACGGGGGTTTCTATGTCTGGCTACAGCTGCCAAAGGGGTTGGACGCCAAGGTGATGCAGCCCCGGGCGATCGCCGCCCGCGTGGCCTACGTACCGGGGGTCGGGTTCTACGCCGACGGCTCCGGGCAACGATTCCTGCGACTGTCCTACTGCTATCCGGAGCCGAACCGGATCCGCGAGGGGGTGCGTCGCCTGGGCGGAGTCATCGAGTCCGAACTCGAACTCCGGGAGACCTTCGGCGGCATCGACCCGGCAACGCTGCACGGTGCCGATACCGGATCCCGCAAGGGCTCCGGGTCGCCGGCCATCCGCAGTGCGGCGGTCAACCCCCGAGCAGCCGGGAACACCCCCGGAGCGGACGCCCGATGAGCAACGCCGCCGAGGCTCTGCGGGCCGTTGTCCTGGCCGGGGGCTTGGCATTCGAGCGGGACGTCTCGATGCGCAGCGGCCGCCGAGTCAGCGCCGCCCTGCGCCACGCCGGACTCGACGTCGAGGTTCTCGACGCCGACGCACGGCTCCTGCCGGCCATGGCCGAACATCCCTGCGACGCAGTGTTCATCGCGTTGCACGGAGCCTCGGGTGAGGACGGTGCGCTGCGGTCGGTGCTGGAGCTAGCGGGCATCCCGTACGTCGGCAGCAGCTCGACAGCCAGCCGGTTGGCCTGGGACAAGCCAGGCGCGAAGGCGCGGATGGCGGCCGCCGGGATCGCGACACCGGACTGGGTTGCCCTTCCGCACTCCACCTACCGCGAGCTGGGTGCCGGTGCGGTCCTTGACCTCGTCCTGTCCCGGCTTGGGCTGCCTCTGATGCTCAAGCCCGCGCAGGGTGGGTCCGCGTTAGGAGCGGTGAAAGTCGTTACCGTACAAGAGCTTCCGGAAGCGATGATCGGCGCTTTCGCGTACGCCGACACGGTTCTGATCGAGCAGTTCATCAGCGGGGCCGAGATCGCGGTGTCGGTGGTCGACCGGCTTGACGGACCGAGCGCCCTGCCCGCGGTGGAGATCGTTCCGCAGTCCGGCGTCTTCGACTATGCCGCCCGCTACACCCCGGGGATGACCGAGTACTTCACTCCCGCCCGGCTCGAGAAGGCCGTCGCGACGCGAGCGGCCGAGGTCGCGCTGACCGTGCACCAGACCCTGGAGTTGTCCGGGCTGTCTCGTACCGACGCCATCGTCGCTCAGGACGGGGAGGTGTACTTCCTCGAGGTCAACGTGTCCCCTGGAATGACCGATACCTCGATGCTGCCGATGTCGGTGAGCGCGGCTGGCCTGGACTTGGGCGCCGTGCTCGCCGACCTGCTGCGCGCTGCCGCATTCCGGGCAGATCGGCCGGGGCTGGCTGCCCCGGTGGGCGGCTGACTCTCACCGGGGTCACCTGAGATCAGGCCATACGACCTGCCGCCGTGTCGGCCAGGGCGTGCGCTTCCCGCCGTGATCGCGCATACAGGAAAGCAAGATCCAACCAGCGCGGATCTGCTGGCGCCGTCCGGTATCGCAGCCGGTTCTTCGCGTGGTTGGTCCACGACCACAGCAGAATGTTCTGCTCCGGGTCGGTCCTGAGCAGATTCCGAAGGCTCTCCCGGTTTCCGTTCCACAATTCTTGGCCGGTCCAGCCCCGACGCAGTGTGCGTACGAGCAGCTGGCTCATCACCCGCCACCTTGGCAGATCCAGGACGATCACCGTGTCCGCACGTGACCAGACAATTTCCCGGATCCGGCTGTAGTTTCCGTCGACGACCCACGAATCACCCATCGTCGCCTCGTCCACCCGACGGGAGAACTCCTCGTCGTCCAGGCCGACCCAGCCCGGCTGGTGGAAGATCGCATCCAGCTCGATGTGGGGTGCGTTCAATCGTGCCGACAGGACGCGGGCGACGGTCGTCTTCCCGGAACCGGACACCCCGACCACCGACACGCGACGCACGGCCGGCCAATCTACGCCGTACCCGGGGCGGGGTGCACCCGAGTGATCAGTAGGCGTCCATGGCCAGCTTGACGGCCAGGCCCAGGCCCAGCAGGCCGATGCCGATCCGCAGCGGGGTGTCCGGGATCCGCCGCACGATCCAGGGCGCGACCAGGCCACCGAGGAGGCACCCGGCGGCCAGCGGCAGCATGGACAGCCATGCCACCGGTCCGAAAATCGCAAAGCCGATGGCAGCCACGGCATTTGACGCGCCAACGATCGTGTTCTTCAGCGCGTTCAGCCGGGGCATCGACTCCGCGATCACCGCCGCCAGCAGAGCCATGACCAGCACCCCGGCGCCGGCACCGAAGTAGCCGCTGTACACCGCGATGACGCCCAGCCCCACGGAGGTGGCCGGGTGTGCGGCATGCAACCGGTTGGCGTGCAGTCGCTGCAGCGCCGGTCGGGCCAGGAGCGCCACCGAACCCAGTGCGATCAGCCACGGCACGACGTACCCGAACACCCTCTCCGGGGTGCTGAGCAGCAGCGTGGCGCCTACGACACCGCCGGTGGCCGACAGCAGCGCGTACCGGCGTACCCGTTCGCCCTGCCCGCGCAACTCCGGTCTCGACCCGGCCATCGCGCCGACCGTGCTCAGCGTGAGAGCGACGGAGTTGGTGACGTTGGCGACCAGCGGCGGGAGTCCGGCCGCGAGCAGCAGGGGATAGGACACCAAGGAGGCCATCCCGGCGCCAGCGCCCGCGATCCCGGCCAAGATTCCCCCCACGGCCAGGACGAGGACATCGACCAACGTCACTGCAGCGCACACTCGTCGGCCATCGAGGTCAGGCTAGGTCGGGGGTGCCGCCGGCGCTGTGCCGGTATCGCAGCCGACAGGACTCGACCGGTAGTAGCCTGAGCGCAGGGGGTGGCCCATGGACCGTGCGGAACTGTTCGCCTCGCTTGCCCAGGCCTCGCCCAGCCCCGAGGACACCGTCTACGTCGAGCGGCGGGGCACCGAGTATTCCTGGCGCCGGTTCGGCCAAGGTGGCGACGGCCAGGATGACTCCTCGGCCCAACCGGGCGCCGGCGCGGACGTCTGGATGTACTTCTCCGGTGCCTGGCCACGGGAGGACCCCGCCGCGAGCCAGGCGTTCTGCGAGGACATGCTGGCCGAGATGGAGTCGATGGCCGGAGGCGACGACCGATGCCGGTGGCCGCTGGACCAGCCCTGGCCCCATCTGCACTGATCGGGCTGCCTCGTGGACTATCGCGTCTCGGCGCAGGAGCGCGCTGCCTTCAAGCTGTGCCGCCGGCAGTGGGACTTCGGCTCGCCCAACCGGCAGCGGCTGCAGGCGCTCGACCCCGAGCCGATCGACCTGAACCGGGCGATCAGGGACGCGCTGGCCGTCTACTACTACCCCGGGATGTGGGACTGGCAGAGCGCCATCGTGTTTCCGCTGGTCCGCAAGGCGTTCATGCGCTCGATCGCAGCAGCCCCGCCGTCGGCTGAGCGGATGCAGGCTCTTGACCTCGGAACCGAGTTGTTGGAGCGGTACTTCGACTGGGCCCCGAGCGTCGACGACTTCGGTCCGCTCAAGATCGAGACCGATGTCGAGGTCATCGTCCCGGACATCCGCGAGCCCGACCGGGGTCTGCTGTCCCCGGACGGGCTGCGGGTGCTCTACACCGAGCGGGTCGCTCTGGTGAGTGCCGACGAGGACAACCAGTACTGGGTGGTCGTGCATCATGTCGTGACCGACTGGCAGGACATCGAGTCGCTGCTACTCGACGAGGCCGCCATCGCCGCCTGTTGGGCGTGGGAGCAGACCTACCTCGGCATGGATGTCGCCGGAACCATCCACAACGAAATGCTGCGCTCGCCGCCGGACGTCCTCGGTACGGCGCCAACCGGCACTCGTACCGGGCGCATCGGCCGGGGTGGCTACTCCCAGAACGAGCCCAGTGGCGGGGGCCGAATGCTGCCGCCGGCCGAGCGTCCTGATCGGCTGGAGCGTCGACCGGAGACCCACCCGCGGGTGGAACAGGAGATCGCCGGACCGTTGCGGCGCACCAAGATTCGCCGTACCCGCGAGGAGATCGACACGGCGGCCCAGCAGATCGGCGCCGAGGTGCTGGACATGCTCGACTCCCACCTGCGGCTGTATCCCACCCCCTCACCGCGACACTGCCCTAGTTGCGCGTTCCGCGCCCCGTGCCTTGCGATGACCCACGGCGCTGACCCCGCGTTGGAGCTCGCTTCCCGGTTCCGACAGGGTCCGGAAGCCGTGTCGTACGAGCCGCGGCTAGGTGCCGGTGGCGGCGGCGGGCGGAACATCTCCCTGCCGGGAAACCCGCCACCATCCTCGTTGACCTGACCGCGCGGGACTGCTGTACGGCGGCGCTGCCGGACTCTTGAAGTGGGCGCAGCGAAGGGGCGGTTCGAACCAGTGGCCTGACCCCCGGACTACGCCCGGATGAGCAGGCAGTGGCCGGCCTGACACCGTCGACAGGGCCGCGGCCTAGGCTCGAGGCATGCCCTCTGCACCTGCTCGCCGCTGTCATACAGTTCTCGACCCGCTGCATTCGCTGATCTACTTTGCCCCGGAAGCCGAGCAGGCGTTCACCGAGATCGGTCTGCGCCCCGGCCGAATGACCTACTTCGCGAGCCGGGCAGCGCCGATGGGGGCGGTGTGTGCGGGCGTCGTCACGGCGACGTTCTTCAACTTCAATCCGGACTTGGTGGCCAGGCACATCCCACGTGCCTGGACCCTGGCTGATCCGGAGACCATCGTCGCGACCCGATTCAAGGTGGCGGACAAGGTGTTACGCCGTCTGCTGGGCGACGACATCGCTGACTCCGAAGAGGTCGAAGATGCCGCCGCGCTGGCCAAGCGGGCAGCACAAGTCTGCTCGCCGCAAGGCCGGCCCCTCTACGCCGCGCACGCCGAACTCGAGTACCCGACGCAGCCGCTGCCCTCCTTGTGGCATTCGATCACCCTGTTGCGCGAGTACCGCGGTGACGGCCACCTGGCCGCTCTGCTGGACGCCAAGCTCTCCGGGCTCGACGCGCTGATCAGCCACCAAGCCACCGGCAAGGGCTTCACCCAAAACTTCGCCCAGGCCAGTCGCGGCTGGTCCGCGGAGCTGTGGGCGGCTGGGATCGCCGGTCTGCGGGAACGTGGGCTCATTGACGAGACCGGCGGATTGACCGAAGCCGGCCAGGATCTGCGGCAGGGTATCGAGGACCGGACCGATGAGCTGTCACGGGAACCGTACGAGTCCCTGGGCGAATCCGATCTCGCCCGGCTTACCGAAGTCGGGCTTGGGCTCGCCCGACGTGCCCAGGCGGCCGGCGCGTTTCCGGCCGACACGTTCGCATCCAAACCGGAGAAATAGCCGCATTCTGCCGGTTCGCCACATTACCGCCGCTTTCCCGCCCTCCAGAGCGGCGGTTCGCTACCCAACCGGCCTTTCGGTGGACGGGGGATGCATGAGAGCAACGATGCGCTCGAGGTCCTGGATTGAGCCGAATTCCACCACGATCCGGCCTTTACGACGTCCGATCTCCACCCGAACCTTGGTGTCATAGACATCGGAGAGCCGCTCGGCCAGATCCTCGGCCCCCGGCGCCGTGATCCGCCCGGTACGCCTGGCCCGAGCGGTGCCCGGTGTGGTAGCGGCGGTCGTTGCGACCAGTTCCTCGGTGGCCCGCACCGACAGCCCCTCGGCCACGATCCGAGTGGCCAGCAGTTCCTGCGCCGCAGTCTGCTCCAGACCGAGCAGGGCGCGGGCATGCCCGGCCGAGAGGACCCCGGCGGCTACCCGGCGCTGCACCGGCACCGGAAGGCGGAGCAGCCTGATCGTGTTGGTGATCTGCGAACGGCTGCGGCCCAGGCGGGTTGCCAGCTCCTCGTGCGTGACGCCGAATTCGACCAGCAGCTGGTCATAGGCCGCCGCTTCTTCCAGCGGATTGAGCTGGACCCGGTGGATGTTCTCCAGCAGAGCATTGCGCAACAGCTCGTCGTCCGCGGTGTCCCGCACGATCGCGGCGACGGTGTCCAGCCCGGCGAGCGCGGCCGCACGCAGCCGGCGTTCGCCCATGACGAGCTGGTAGCCGCCGGTGTCCAGGCGGCGTACGACGATTGGCTGCAACAGACCGAAGGCCTGGATCGAGTGGGACAGTTCGGCCAAGGCCTCTTCGTCGAATACCCGCCGCGGCTGCTGGGGGTTGGCCTCGATGTCCTGGAGCGGAATCTCTTGGAGGGTCAGTCCAGGTACCGGCTCCACGGGACTCGGTGTGTCCGTGACGTCGTTGGGGGCGACCTCCGGCCGGGCCGCCGCTCTGGCCACGGGCGAGCTGGTCGCTGACTGCGGGACGGGCTGGGGGAGTACGGGTTTGGCTACCCCTCCCGGCTCAGCGGGTCCCGCGGAGGTGGGGATCAGGGCCGCCAGCCCGCGTCCCAGGCCGCCTCGCTTCGTCACTGGTTCACCTCGTGCTGCGCCCGTACGGGGCGGTCCGTACGGTCCTGCCGATCCCCATTGTCCTGAGCCTCATTCTCCTGATCCTCGTCCCGGCCTGCCTCGTCTCGCTCGGCCCCATCCCGCTCGGCCGCATCCGGCTCCGCGCCATCCCGCTCGGGGGCATCCCGGTCCGCCGCCTCTGGCTGAACACCCGCGTCTGTCGTCTCCGGTTTCTCGTCAAGGCTGTCCGAGGACCGGCCGGGAGGCCGCCGGGCGGGGTGACCACGTTCGGCCATCTCCCGGGCGGCTTCCACATAGCTGACCGCTCCGCGCGAGCCTGGGTCGTAGGTCAGGACCGACTGACCGAATCCTGGGGCCTCGGAGACCCGAACGCTGCGCGGAACGACCGAAGCGAGGACGAGAGGCCCGAAATGCCGGCGTACCTCGTCGGCGACCTGATCTGAGAGCCGGGTACGGGCGTCATACATGGTCAACAGGATCGTCGAAACGGTCAGGCGTTCGTTCAGGTGGGCCCGGATCAGGTCGATGCTGGACAGTAATTGACCGAGACCCTCGAGCGCGTAGTACTCGCACTGGATCGGGATCAACACCTCGTCGGCGGCGACCAGAGCGTTGACGGTGAGCAGGCCCAGCGACGGGGGGCAATCGATCAGGATGTAGTGCGGCGCCTCGTCGGTCGGCTCGTCCAGGTACGCCGCGATCGCCTTGCGCAGTCGCGTTTCCCGGGCGACGAGGGAGACCAACTCGATCTCGGCGCCGGCCAAGTCGATCGTGGCGGGGGCACAGCTCAGGCCAGCCACGCTGTCGTGCGAAACGACCACGTCGGTCAGCGTGCTGGCCCCAATCAGGACGTCATAGATCGATGGAGTCCCCACGGCGTGGTCGACCCCGAGCCCGGTGCTGGCATTCCCCTGCGGGTCGGAGTCGATCACCAGGACCCGGGCACCGTGCAGTGCCAGCCCCACGGCGAGATTCACCGCCGTGGTGGTTTTACCCACTCCACCCTTTTGATTGGACACGGTGATCACCCGCGGGTGCAGCGGCAGTGGGAATGGCTCTTGATCCCGAGCATGCAGGACCCGGCTGGCCCGCTCGGCCTCCAGAGCGATCGGGGTAGCGGGTGCCTGACTGGCGTCAACGACGGCGGGAACCTCGGCCAGCCGGTTCCAGATCTCAGCCGAGACGGTGCTGGCTGTCGATTGCGCTGATTGCGCTGCCGCTGGGGGGCTGACGGTCGGCGTGACAGCGCGCACGTCCTCATCCGCACTACTTGGCTCGATCTGTGTTTCACGTGAAACATCGTCAGGCCCGTTCACGTCATGTTTCACGTGAAACACCACCCAATCTCATCGAGATCACCGTAGCCGTCATGACCGGAGACATCGGTCCGGAAGCCACAGACGTGCCCGCCGTGAGCACCCTCGCATCCAGAAAACCCAGCGCGGTCAGCACCGTACGATCGCGATGTAGCTCGGC
>Ga0136616_10000357_pt1 | contig 20786 bp, 19 predicted proteins | sample AntDrymUQ2992106_2_FD_106648 | JGI IMG/M metagenome (GOLD analysis project Ga0136616, IMG submission 106648) | Polar desert sand microbial communities from Dry Valleys, Antarctica - metaG UQ299 (21.06) | ecosystem: Environmental > Terrestrial > Soil > Desert | place: Antarctica: Dry Valley... | reverse complement strand
GCCCTCACCGTCACCGGCGGCTTCAATGATATAGGAGCGCGCGAGGTAGCCCGGCGACCTCGTGAAGCTTCCTCGATTGCGGCGAGCGTTATCATCGTCAAGCTCGCCCTAGCCTGCGTCGCGCTGGTTACTATCGGACTTGCGGCTTGGTCTTTGAACAAACCGCCGACGGTGAAATTAGTTTTGTTACTGATGGGGCTTCTGTTCTTTCCCCTCGCGCTGGATACTTCATGGGTATATAAGGGGCTTGAGCGGAACCGGCCCGTCGGTATAGCTTTGATCTTAAATCAAATTCTATACGTCGGAGCAGTGCTCATTGTAGTGAAGGGGCCGGGCGACATCCTGCTCGTTCCCGTGGCTCAATTCTTGGGCGAGATAAGTGCGGCGCTGATGCTTGCAGTGCCGCTCTTTCGTTCCGGTGAAATCAGATTGAACTTACGTGAAGGCTTGAGCATTTTACGAAGCTCAAGTTTTTGGGCCGTCTCGCGGTTGATGCGAATGCTGATGTACACCTTCAGCGTCGTGCTGCTGGGGTTTCTACTGGGCGAAAGAGAAGTCGGGCTTTATACAGCGCCGTACCGCATCTGTTTTCTGCTAGTGGCGATTGCCGCCATCATCCATTCCTCATACCTTCCGGCCATAACCCGCGGTGCGACACAAGGCATGGAGCAAGCCGTGGCCGCCGCCGAACGAAACTTAAATCTCGCGGCAACGATTGCCGCACCGCTGATCGTTGGCGGAGTGATTACGTCCGCGTCACTGCTGCAAGGTATGTTCGGAGCGGAATACCGCGAAGGCGCGTCGGCTTTCCGGTTTCTCATTCTCAGCATCGGGTTTGTTTTCATTCTCGGGCCCGTTCATAACATGTTGGTCGTATATGATCGCTTGAAGACTGAGATGTTGATCTTTGCCATTGCGGCCGGGCTTAATGTCGGAATGAATATTCTCATCATTCCTCGCTACGGCCTGGTCGGAGCCGGGTTTGTCGCGGCGCTGTCTGAAGCGGTAACGCTTCTGCTCGGGCTTGTTGTGCTCAGCAAGATTGGCGTTCGATACGGCCTCCGATTTATATGGCGGCCTGTTGCAGCTTCATGCTTGATGGGCGCAAGCCTAATCGCCCTCGGCACGCATCGAGAATTGGCCGTTTACCTCGCGGCAGGGTGCACTGTTTACTTTTTCGCCTTGATTGTTTTGCGAGGGATTCCGCAAGATGTCCGTCCTCTTTTGCAAACAGCGGCCTCGTATGCAGGCGGTTTCCGGCGCGGCAGATGTTGAGAAATCGGCGACTGTCGCGGACGAGCGATCACAGGCAATGCCGTTTCGCAAGACATATCGTGAACGAATGGCCTCTATTTTGGAAACTTCAGCGCCGGTAAGGATTAGATCATGATTCAACAGAAGACTGCTTCCCAGGCGTTCAAAACCAGAGATGCTTCCAGCTACGATGCCGTCACGAACCAATTCGATCTCTATACCAAACGGTTGTCCCGACCGCTCGTGGCGCGCTTGATTTCACTAGCTCAACCAAGACCTTCCGAGCGAATTCTCGACGTCGGGACTGGAACCGGCATCGTCGCTCTACAGGCGGCAGAGCAAGTGGGAAGAAACGGAAAAGTCGTCGGGATTGATCTTTCCGAAGGACTGTTAGCGAGGGCAAAGGCTAAAGCGGAGCGAGCAGGTTTCTCCGAACAAGTTAAGTTCAGCCGAATGGATGCGGAAGCTTTAGAATTGGAAGATCAATCGTTCGACGCGGTGCTCTCGCTTTTCGCCCTGTTTCATTTCCCTAACCCACTCTCGGCCATCAAAGAGATGTTTAGAGTCCTGAGTCCGGGCGGACGACTCGTCTTAGCCGTCGGAAGCGGCCCGCCCCTGCTTTCGTTAAATGGCTTGATTCAAGGTGTTAAACATCTGCGCCAGATGCAGCTTGAACGGCAGGGGAAGCTGTTAACGGCTCCGAGTTTTCTTAACCGTTTAGTGGAGAAATATTTTCCAGAGTCCGACGAGCCGGAGGAAACGTCGCTGGTAAAACACCGCTTGAATAGAACACGAAGCGTTCCGCCCTTAATTCGACAAGCAGGATTTATTGAGGTGCGCAGCTACTGGCAGGAGCACGAGGCAATAATCGAGACGGCAGAGGAGTTTTGGGATATACAAAGCACTTTCTCTAGCATCGCGCGCAAACGCTTGTCCAATACTTCTTCAGAGAAAGTTGGTCTGCGAGAGGAATTCTTGGAAACATCCCGTAGAGTTCAGTCGCGTGGAGGTCAACTAGTTTATCCTTTGGCCGCTTTTTATGTTGCTGCCAAGCGATCGGCGGCGAGTTAAGTGAACGAAAGTCGTGCGTCCACTTATCGAGGATGAAAAAAATGGTTCGCGTTGCGATCATCGGATTGGGCGCAGTCACCCGTAATATCCATCTTCCGGCATATGCTCAGCTTAAAGACAAAGTAAGCGTCGTTGCCGCGTGCGATGTTGATGACGCGGCTAGGACTCTCGTCGCAAAGAAATGGTCTCTCTCGGAGACGTATCATAATCCGCAAGAGATGATCGAAAAGACGAAGCCGGACATCGTCTCTATCTGTACTCCGCCTTCGTTGCACCATGAACAAACCTTGATGGCTTTGAAAATGAATTGCCATGTCTTCTGTGAAAAGCCTCTAGCGGAGAGCTTGATTCATGCAGATGAGATCGTTGAGGCTTCTCACCGGGCGAAACGTTTGGTCGTGGTGAACAATCAATTCCCTTACATGAACATTCACTTGGCGGCAAAGAAGCTCGCGGGGTCGCCCGAATTTGGACGATTGCTCTTTCTCCATGCATGGCAGACGTTTCATCCGACCGAAGCTACCGAGGCCGCTTGGAGAGGCGCATTGCAGCGCAGGCTATGCTTTGAATTCGGCGTGCATGTCTTCGAGTTGATAAGATTTTTCTTCGAAGATGATCCGGTCAAGATTTTCGCTCATATGCCGAATCCGAAACCGGATGCAAAATCCGATCTCATCAACATAATCTCGGTTGAGTTTGCGGACGGGCGCGCAGCATCCATCGTCTTGAACAGATTGAGCAAAGGACCGGAACGCTATCTCGACATGCGGTTGGACGGCGAATTTGCCTCAATTCACACATCAATCGGAGGTCGAGTAAGGTTCGAGGCGGGCATTCATACCCGAGATAAGCGGCCTTTCGTTGGTTTTAATTTCGTGCAGGGCGGGCAAGCCGTGCTGCAGAACGGAAACAGATCGAGAGTAATCGCTAAAGACAAAATCAATGCGTTTGCTTCTGCGACCGCCCATCACTTTGGGAACTTCGTCAACGCCATTCGCAATGGTGGTCTCCCGCCCGGCACGGCGGCAGATAATCGAAAGACTTTGGCGCTTGTCTTCGCCGCTTACGATTCGGCGCAATCTAATAAGGCTATCGAAATGAATTATTATCTGGAGACGGGCAAAGAAGTTTACGATGAAGCCACGCGGTAGTCGCGCGTGAACAGAGGACCAGATGCATAGGAAGTGAAACAAGTTGACATTGCGCAAACTCCATTCCGCCGTTGGCATCATCCGTACTGTCAAAAACTGGCCGCTGGCGCTGCTTGATCATGCTGGGCTCTTAAAACGACCATATATCTGCCGGATTCGCAACGGACCGCGCTTACGCCTGCGTGGTGGCACGGATGATCATCATGTAATGTTTGAAATCTTTGTTCATGGTTGCTACCGAGCGGCTGACATTTGTCCCGGGGCGGTCGTCATTGATATCGGCGCGAACATCGGTTGTTACAGCTTGTTGACTGCGCGCAATGCTGCGCGCGTCCTCGCCTACGAACCGTACCCGGAAAATGTCTCCGCACTGCGCGAGAATGTGGCGCTCAATAGGACTAGCAATGTGCAGATCTTTCCCTATGCCGTGGCAGCAACCGCTGGCGAGGCCATTTTATTCATCCCGGATGATGATGCTTTCGTTGGACGCATCAGCTTATACGCGGGGCGTGGCACACGCACCACACAAACCACGCGTGTCACTTTAGATCAGATTGTCCATGATGCGGGATTAGATAGAATTGACGTTCTTAAGATTGACTGCCAAGGAGCAGAGTATGAGATTTTATATGGGGCCAGCCCCGAAACCCTCTCGTGCGTACGGCAGATCATAACTGAATGCGAGCGCTTTGATGACCGACCAAGTTGGTCTATATCGGCGCTAACAAGCTATCTGCAAAACTGCAAATTCAATGTGCATACACATCACAATCTTCTATACGCGTACAGATAAAACATATCTCTAAATGATCATTAACAGGTGCTCGCGGCAAGTACGTATGAATCGATGAGAGCTGAAGCGGCCGGTCATTTTAATACAATTGAAACGAAGGCTTCTCTTGTGTCTTCTGAAGTCGCACCTCTGCGCGCAGGAATCGTCGGCGCAGGGTTGATGGGTCGCTGGCACGCTGAGGCTGTCCGCAAAGCCGGTGGACGAGTTTCAGCCGTTGCAGACCTCAATCTTAATTTAGCGCGACGCCTTGCCGCTGGTTACCACAATGCACAAAGTTTTTCCGATGTCGGGCAGATGCTAAATGAAACTAGCCTTGATGTGCTTCATATATGCTCCCCTCTATCTACTCATCGCAAGGTTGCGGAACAAGCGATAGCTGCCGATGTTAATCTATTGATAGAGAAGCCGCTCACTTCGACAGCAGCCGAGACGGTGCATCTTTACACCGAAGCGGCAGAGCGCGGAGTGCTCGTCTGTCCGGTCCATCAATTCGTCTTTCAGGATGGCGCGCTTAAAGCAAAAGAATGGCTGTCTCAAATCGGTCGGCTCGTTCATATCAATGCTGTGACCTGCTCGGCGGGCGGCGCTAGTTTGGCTTCCGAGCAACTCGATATAATCGCCGCCGACATTCTGCCTCACCCGCTTTCCCTCATGCAGATTTTCTTGTCTGACGGTCTTCCGGAGCGACACTGGGAAGCCGTCCGGCCTCGCTGCGGGGAACTGCGCATCTCCGGCGAAGTGGCGGGCACAACCTTGTCTATCTTTATCAGTATGAACGGTCGCCCCATTACGAATTCCCTTCAGATCATCGGCACAAACGGGACAATCCACTTTAATCTGTTTCATGGGTACGCATTTATGGAGCCGGGCACGGTGTCGAGGGCGAGGAAGATCGCTCATCCTTTTGAATCTGCTCTAAGGAGTTTGTCGGCGGCGACGATCAATCTCGGGCGAAGAGCTGCGCGAGGAGAGACGGCCTATCCCGGACTTCAGCGGCTGGTTGACTCTTTCTACACGGCGATACGCGCAAAGTCGCAAACACCGATTACGCCCGAAGAAGCAATCGCCATCGCGCGCGTTCGAGATTTCTTAATCCATCTCGCTGAACCCCTTAAGCGGGAACGAGAATGTGTGGGATCATGAAGGACGCTCACACACCCTCGAAGTCGATGAAGCCGACGTTATCTGTCGTCGTCGGTTCGCAGAATGCCCGCATGAGCGTTCGAGAATGTTTGAACGAACTGGAAAGCCAACGCGATGGACAGGAAGTTGAAATCATCGTCGTGGACAATTCGACGGATGGCACGGCGGAAGCGGTCGGCCAAAACTTTCCAAATATTAACCTGATACGTTCTTCAGCAGATAAACTTGTTCCGGAACTATGGGAGATTGGGATCAATCGCAGCGCCGGCGACATCGTGGCGATTACGACCTCGCACTTTGTTCCAGAGAAGAACTGGATTGAGGAAATTATCAAGGCGCATGAGACCGCCTCCAGCGCAGGCATTGGCGGAGCCATTGAGAACGACGAGACGGCGGACTTGGTTGCATGGGCGATCTATTTTTGTCGCTACAGTTCTTACATGCTTCCCTTTAGGGAGGCGACGGTCAAAGATTTCGCCGGAGACAACGCTTCATACAAACGCTCGGCGTTGGAGCGTTGTCGTCACGCCAGACGCGACGGGTTCTGGGAATCGTTTGTTCATGAGGAGATGCGGAAGCAAGGCTTCGAGCTTTTGGTGACCCCAACTATCGTCGTTTACCACCAGAAATCCTTCACCCTGTCGGGTTTTATGAACCAGCGATTCTGGCATGGAAAACAGTTCGGCAGTGAGCGAGCGTTAAGCGTTTCCGGATTGAAACGGGCGACCTATATTTTACTGTCACCGCTGATTCCAATTGTTCTTCTGTCGCGGATCACCCGACGGGTATTAACTAAAAGAAGGCATGTCAAGGAGTGCTTTTTATCTCTGCCGATTTTGCTTTTGTTTCTTTTAAGCTGGTCTGCGGGTGAATTGACTGGCTATCTGCGGACATCCAAATAAGGAATGAATCAAGACCGTCGCATTAAGAATGAAAAGCCTGTGCGCTCTCCCGACCCACCCAAACTATCAATCGTGATCGCGTCAAATCATTCTGTTGTTGAACTGGAAAGATGCTTAGCGAGTCTAGTTCAACAAAATCGAGATCAGGAGATCGAGGTCATTGTCGCCGACTGCGGCTGTCAATATGAAGCGATGCGAGATGTCAAAGGTAAGTACCCGGAATTACTATTCATTAGATTTCCTGAAAAGACGCCGCTCCCCAAATTGTGGGGCGCTGGCATCGAGCGTTCGACGGGTGAGATCATCGCCATTACGGATTCCACTTGTATCACTGATGCTAACTGGGTATCGGCTATTCTCGACGCTCACATGTCTTCTCACCCGGTCATCGGAGGCGCGGTTGAAATTGGCGACTGCAAAAAATGGGTTGATTGGGCTGCCTACTTCTGTGAATACGGTCAGTTTATGCTGCCTTTGAAGCAAGGCGCGGCCACGGAACTGCCGGGAAATAACGTGTCGTTTAAGCGGGAGACGCTCAAGAGAGGAGGGGAGTTTGTGCAGGACGGGTTTTGGAAAACTTACTGGTGTCGCAGGCTGCAGGAGGAAGGAGTTCAGTTAGTGGCTGTGCCATCAATCGTCGTGTACTACAAGAAATCCTTTGGTTTGATCCCATTCTTGATTCGAAGATTTCACCATGGCCGTTGCTTCGCTGGGATGCGGGTTTCACAGGTGTCTCTTCTAACGCGTGTGTTCTATATTTCTGGCTCGCCCCTCTTACCTTTCTTATTTCTTACGCGAACCATCGCTGGCGTTGTCCCTAAGAGACGGTATCTGAAGCAATTCATCCTCTCGTTTCCGATTTCTGTTCTGGCAGTTGTGCTGTGGTCAATCGGTGAGTTCTGCGGATACTTGGCCGGAACGGGTAAAAGCGGCGCGCAGATAAATTGATGCCACCTTACGTGCTGACTTTCGAATGAATAATGCGCAAACGGTAAAATCTAAACCTACGATTTCCGTTATTATAGTTTCCGTAAGCAATTCGCCTTCGATAGATGAATGCTTGCAAGCATTAGAAAGACAGAACGGTGATTTCGATGCAGAGATCATACTGGTTTGCTGTTCTGAGAACCGTAGCTCCGAACACATAAGAAAGAACTTCCCCCGCGTAAAGCTCATACAACTTTCTGAGAGGTTAGGGATTCCACAACTTCGCGCCCTCGGCATGTCGCATTCAACCGGCGACATCATCGCCATCACAGAAGATTGTTGCATTCCACGCGAAAACTGGTTCCAGGAAATCATCAAGGCACACGGGGCGGGATATGATGCGGTCGGCGGGGCGATTGAAAACGGAAGCGCTGATAGAATTGTGAACTGGGCGGTGTATCTGTGCGAATACAGCCACATGATGTTGCCCGTTCCCTCTGGCGAGGTGGCCGGCATCGCCGGAAACAATTCTTCATACAAGCGGGAAACACTCGACAAGGTGGACGAATCAATTAAGAGAGATTACTGGGAGTTCTTTCTTCATCAAGAACTACGCAAACTTGATGTCAAACTTCTTTCAGTGCCGACGATCGTGGTTCTCAAAAAGAAAGAGTTTACTTTTCTCTATTTCTTAACTCAGAGGTTTCACTTCTCTCGATCTTTTGCCGGGATGCGGAGCAGACTACTATCACCTTCAAGGCGGGCAATATCGGCTCTCTTTTTGCCCGCACTGCCGTTCTTAATGACGTGGCGAATCGCGCAACGGGTTTTTCAAAAGAAAAGATACTACAAAGAGTTTCTGTTCTCGCTTCCGCTACTAGCGATATTCATGGTCAGCTATGCTGCGGGTGAGTTTACAGGTTACGCGTTCGGTTCGGGTAAAAGCTTAGAGAAGGTCGAATGATCAATGATCCCGGCTGCAACAACCGGCTTGAGACTCTCCGTTGTGGTTGCAGCGTGGAACGGCACAGTGCCGCTGGGACAATGTCTGGCGTCTTTAGAGAAACAAATCGTTGATTCTAGCGACACCGAAATCATCGTGGTTAGTAACGATGGCGGCAAAGCGCGACAGATGATTGACGAGCAGTATTCATTCGTCAAATACATCCCTCTCGCCGAAGATAAGACCGTACCGAAACTGCGTGCACAGGGAATTTACCGCGCGAGCGGCGAGATCGTCGCGCTGCTCGAAGACCACTGCACTTTTGATGAAAATTGGTGTGCGGAGATCAAGCGGGCGCATGAGTTACCATATTCGGTTGTTGGAGGGTCGGTCGAGAACGCGAGTAGCGAAAGACTTCTTGATTGGGCTGTTTACTTTTACGATTACGGTCGTTATATGCTGCCAAACAAGGCTGGAGTGGTGACGGCTCTCTCAGGAGCTAACGTCTCATATAAAAGGTCAGTTCTTGTAGAAATTGCGGACGACTTTCGGAAAGGTTTCTTTGAAGCGTTCATTCACGCAGAACTGCAAAGGCGCGGGCACGAATTGTACATGATGCCTTCGGCCATCATGTATCACAACAAAAATTATGTCCTGAAGGATGCACTCATAGATTGCTATCATTTAGCTCGATCTTTTGCCGGGAAGCGGATTTTCAATGCTTCCCTTTCGCGGCGCGCCGCATTCGTTCTAGCTTCGCTGAGCTTGCCGATCTTGCTGCCCGCACGTATCGCCGCCGGAATTCTTCGCAAGAGAAGACGTGTCAAAGAATTGATAATGTCTTTTCCGCATCTGACGCTGTTGATAATGAGTTGGTCGTGGGGCGAATTCTGCGGTTACTTGCGCGGAGAAGGCGCGAGCGCGGAAAAGTGGAAGTAAGTTCGTTACCGGGGATCATCGTATGCGAATCGGCGTAGATGCTTGTTGCTGGTCTAACAGAAGAGGGTTTGGCCGCTTCACCCGCGAGTTGTTAGAGGCCATGCTCGCCATTGATAAAAAGAACGAATATTTTTTCTTTATTGATAAGGACACGGCCGCCGGCGATGGGATGCCTGAGAAAGCGAGAACTATCGTCGCGCCAACGCTCGTGTCTCCAACGGAAGCGGCATCAGCAGAGGGGCGTCGCTCATTAAGGGACTTATGGGCGTTGAGTCGTCAGGTGATGAAGCACCGCTTAGACTTGTTCTTTTTTCCTGCCGTATACTCGTTTTTTCCGATCTTCAATCGGACGAAAATCGTCGTCACTATCCATGATGTGATTGCCGATCATCATCCTGATCTCGTCTTTCCTAATCGAAAGTTGAAGCTTTTTTGGAAGTTAAAGCAAAACGTGGCTATTCGTCAGGCCGATTTGATTCTCACAGTTTCAGATAATGCGAGACAGCAGATCGTCGAGTATTTCAAAATTCCCGGATCCCGCGTGCGGGCGATATCTGAAGCGGCGCGCCCGGTCTTCGCCGTGCTGCCGCAGGATGAAGAGATGGCAACCGTTCTTCGTCGTTACAGTCTCGATTCCCGTACGCGTTTTTTGCTTTATGTTGGCGGGATCAGCCCGCACAAGAACTTGCAAGCTCTCGTCGCCGCGTTCCATCAATTGATTTCAGATTCAAGATTTGCGGACGTTCGGCTGATGCTCGTTGGAGACTATAAAAACGATCCCTTCTTTTCGGCTTATTCGTCTCTAAAAAACTATATCGACCAACTTCACCTAGGTGAAAGAGTCATTTTCACAGGGTTCATTGCCGACATGGATTTGGCTTATCTATATAACGCCGCCGCGCTTCTGGTTCTGCCTTCATTGGAAGAAGGCTTCGGCCTTCCGGCCATTGAAGCGATGGCTTGCGGCACTCCGGTCGTCTCCAGTGATCGTGGGTCTCTGCCGGAGGTTCTTGGCGAGGCCGGACAATTCTTCAATCCTCTTGACACGAAGATGATGGCGGACGCGGTCCGGCGTGTTCTAAGCAATGACGACCTTAGACAAGAGATGAGGGCGGCAGGTCTCGTCAGAGCGCGACAATTTACATGGAACAAGGCGGCGAAAGATACTCTAGCCATATTCGATGAAGTTCTGTCAGGACATCCGGTTGGAAATGGAAAAGCCTCTTAAATTCTGCATGACGATCTACCCGACTTTTAACTTTAGCGGCGACGGAATATTCATTTATCGCCTGACGATTGAATTGGCGCGGAGGGCTCATCGGGTTGATATCATTCGGGATCACTATCGTCGAAGCCTTCTCGGTGAAAAAAGTATTGGACGGAAGAGGCTCACATTGAGCAGAGTGGGATGACGCCGGGCTTAATGCGCCTGGTATGTCGCACGGCGCTGGAGTTGCCCTTTCAGCAAAGCCAGCAATTGTTGAGTGATACGTTAGGTTTTACGCCCTGTTCAGCGCGAGAAGTAGAGCGCGTGGCCGGGCGCCACGGACAACTGCTGGAGCAATCACCGCAACTGAGTCCGGTGCCTCAGCCAGGCAAAGCGAGATATTGTTTGGCGATCGATGGCACGATGATTCCGGGTCTGCCTGATGCAGTTGAACATCGGCTGCGCTGGCACGAGGTGAAGCTGGCTGTGGGGTTTGATCCGCGCAAAGTATGGGCGCCGTTTTACGTGGCTGGGCGCGAAGACGCGGAGCACTTTGGCCAACGTCTGTGGCAACAACTACAAAGTCGCGGACTGGACCACAATGGTTTTCAATTGATCCTCGGTGACGGCGCGCCTTGGATCTGGAACCTAGCCGATTTACATTTGCCAGGGGTGCCGCAATTGCTCGACTTTTACCACGCTGCCGAACATCTTTTCGCCACCGCTGAGTTGCTCTGGCCGGCCGCTCAAGCCAAGCGTTGGTGGAACGTCGTTTGGCTCAACTGCAGCAGGGAGAACTAACAAATTTCTTCGCGGTCTTACAACGGCTGGCCCACGCTCATCCGGCTATTGATGCGGACAGTGGTCCCGCACGGCTGTTAGGTTACTTTCGAGACAACCAAGATCGGCTGCGGTATGCGTGGGCCAGCAAGCACCTTCTGCCGATCGGCTCAGGCGCGGTGGAATCAGGCGCCGGCCATCTCGTGCAACAGCGCCTGAAACAATCAGGCATGCGTTGGTCTGACCCGGGGGCGCAAGCGATTCTCAACCTCCGAACGCTCCACCGCAACGGTGAGTTCGAGCAGTATTGGGAAAACTTCGCTGCAGCCGGGTTCTAAGGTAACTTTTCTGTCGCGCACCCAAATTCAAAGCACTCCTATCAAAAAACTGAAAAATGAAGTATATTACGGGTTTCTAAAGTCAGTAGGGGTATAAAGATGTCAGTAGCTTCCCGAATCAGCCGCCATATGAGGCTATCTCTCAAAGCCTTAGAGCACGATGAGCGGCAAACACCGCCTTTCATGATCGTGTTCATCAACTCGATCTGCAATCTGACTTGTGAGCACTGCTTTTATTGGAAAAATCTTAATCAGCGTGACGACTTAACATACGAAGAATTCAAGAAGCTGTCGCTTGAGCTAGGTCAATTCGAGATTCTCAATCTATCCGGCGGCGAGCCTTTTATCAGAAATGAGTTCGCCGACATCTGCAAGCTGTTTACGGAGAACAACGGCGTCAAGCAAATCTACGTGCCGACGAACGGATATTTCACAGACCGCACGAAGGAGCAGCTTCGTCAGGTGTTCCTATCAAAAACGCTTCAGCTCTTTGGATGTGAAATATCGCTTGATGGAATGCCGGAGTACCACAATCGCTTTCGTGGCAATCCCAAGTCATTTGAAAAGGCGATGGAGACCTACGAGATGCTGGCCGAGCTGCAGAAGGAAGACCCGCGTCTGCGAATCCACGCGAACACCGTGGCGATGAGCGAGAACATGAATGAGATTTGGCAACTGACCGAATACCTTCATGATCGGTGTCCCGCGATGGAGCACCACAACCTTGCGGTGATTCGCGGAGACCGCAAAAACCCTTCGCTGCAAGGCCCTCAGTTGCAGAAGTACAAGGAGCTTTACAAACACGTCGCCGAGGTTTGGAAAGACCGCGAGCGAGGGCGGTTTGGTGCGAGCGTCGAACCGATGTTGCAATGGGCGAAGGTTAAAACGATTGAGTCCGAGTCCCAGTATGTTCCTTGCAAGGCTGGCATCCTTTCCGGCGTTGTATATGCAAACGGCGATGTGAGCGTTTGTGAGACTCATCGCCCTCTGGGAAATCTGCGTAAGAAGAACTTCTTTGAAATTTGGGACTCGCCTGAAGCCAAAGCTCTTCGAGGGCAAATCAAGGCCAAGCAGTGTTACTGCACGAACGAAGTGTTCTTGTGGCCGAGCATTGTTTTCCAGCCGGTGCAGCTTACTAGAGCAATGGTCGGAGCAAGGCTTTCAGGTATTAATTAATTAGGCTTAGATTTCTCCACTGTCTATTCTAATTTGAGCGTAATTTAATAATGCGCCCTGCGCGAGATCAGGTTAATGAACATCCCCTTTCATTGCTGCCCTCGTTGCGGGGCATCGATTTTGTATGCCCGTTATGCCGCAAGGGGTTAGATGTTCCCAGGCACAGAGATGGTTACTACTGTCCAAGCTGCGAGAAAATCTATCCTCTGCACGATGGCATCCCTGATTTTCGCGTCTTTCCCGATCCTTATTTAAGTTTTCAGGAAGATTATGATCGAACCGAGATTGTTCTAGCCGCGCTCGAACGCTACGAACTCGAACCTCTACTCGAATACTACTGGAGTTTTAGCGATATTACGCCTGAGGTGCTACGTCCCAAGTTTGTCCGCAGCGCGATGCTCGGCGAACAAAGGGCGCGGCGCGTTCTGCACACATTTGAAGACGGAACTTTTAAAGAACCTATCACGGCGCGAAGAGTTTTGGAGATCGGGTCTGGAACAGGCAACTTCCTCGCCCTTGCCATGCAGCGTTACGATCAAGTAATTGGAATTGATATTGCGATGCGTTGGCTGCATGTCAGCCGCAGGCGTTTTATAGATATGGGCTTGTCTGTCCCGCCACTTGTCTGCTGTTGCGCTGAATACTTGCCCTTTCCTGGCACCTCTTTCGATCTGGTCGTTGCTTCATCAACGCTCGAATTCGCTTGTGACCCATCAAAGATGATTTCCGAATGCGCGCGGGTGCTAACTAGTCGCGGCGCGCTTTATCTGAACACCGTTAACCGTTATTCGCTGGCTACGAATCCTTATGCTCATCTGTGGGGCGTCGGTCTTTTGCCGCGCGCGTGGCAAGCACGCTACGTGCGTCGACGGCGGCAGTCTAGTTACGAACAGATCAAACTGCTTTCACTCCGCGACCTAAACGAGCTTGCGGATAAACATTTCGCGAGGAAAGAGATCGCGTTGCCGGACATTGATTCTGCTTTCTTGGCGCAGTTTTCACAACTGACCCGCTTGCAGATACGCCTTTATAAAAAAGTCAAGCGGCTGCCGTTGTTTAGTGCTCTGCTGAAGTGGATCGGCCCGAGCTGGGATGCGAAATTCCAAAAGAATTAGTTTTTATTTCAATATACAGTGGCCTGCCCCCAAGCCCGCCCGCAAATTCCTCGGTCAGTGCCTCGACGGGATAGTTGCATCCTCTTATCAATTTTACGAACTGATTGTGGTCGATGATGGCTCGACGGATGATAGCGCCGAGATCAGCCGATAGTACCCTGACATCGCTACGGTATTTGGTTCTTATGATGACAGCCCTTGCGGAGGGCAACTTCTTGTCACAATATAAGAACCTCGGCAAATGACAATTCAATTGTCTTTCAATAAAGCGATCAGGCAGTAATCAGACATGGAGCAGCCCCTTAAATTCTGCATGGTGACGACATTCTATCCTCCTTACAACTTTGGAGGAGATGGAATATTCATTTATCGGTTGACTAATGAGTTGGCTCGGCGGGGACACCACGTGGATGTTGTTCACTGCGAGGACGCTTACTCACTGCTTCAAACCACCGATGCAAAAGGCGACTATCCAAACCACGCTAATGTGGAAGTGCATCGCTTAAAAAGCCGGGCCGGTTTCTTGTCACCTCTATTGACACAACAGACCGGCATGCCGTTTCTTAAAAGAAAGAAACTCAAAACCATATTGGAGGCGAACCAGTATGATGTCATTCACTACCATAATATGTCGCTTATCGGCATCACCGCGCTTCACTATGGGAGTGCCGTCAAACTCTACACTACGCATGAGCATTGGTTGGTATGCCCAATGCATGTGCTTTGGAAATTTGATCGAGAGGTATGCACCAAAAGAAGTTGCACGATTTGTCAACTCGTCGGGAAAAGACCGCCTCAGTTATGGCGTCATACGGGATTGCTTGGTGACATGTTGCGTCATGTAGATTGTTTCATTTCGCCCAGCAGATTCACTTTGGAGAAACACCTCGAACTCGGTCTTGATATTCCGCTCAAGCACATACCGTATTTTCTACCGAGACCTAAAGAACAAACAGACCAAAGCGAGAACGAGAATTCGCCCGCTAAAGATCGGCCGTACTTTCTTTTTGTCGGTCGTTTGGAGAAAATCAAAGGCGTCCAAAATCTGATTCCCGTCTTCAAGAAACTTTCTGCATACGATCTACTTATTGCAGGCGAGGGTGAGTACAGCGATGCGTTGAAAGAGTTAGCCGGAAACGCATCTAACATAAACTTTTTTGGGCGATCAACTTATGAGACGCTGCAAAAGCTTTATCGGGGAGCTAACGCGGTGATAGTTCCTTCGATCTGCTATGAGACATTTGGAATTATCATCATCGAGGCCTTCTCGATGAAGACGCCTGTGATCGTCAATAATTTGGGCGCTTTGCCGGAAGTGGTTCAAGATAGCGGCGGCGGGTTTATATACAACGATCAGAACGAGCTCGTCAGCGCGATGGAAAGATTGATTGATAATCCACAGCTTCGAAACGAACTCGGAAACAAAGGTTACGATGCTTATTTGAAGTATTGGACGGCAGAAGCGCACATGAAACAGTATATGAATTTGATTCAAGAGCTGATGATGAAGCGCGCTAACGAAGCTCGTAAACTGGAGGCAGTGACTGATTGAGTGTTTATAAAGACCAATAGAGTATCGGCGCGAACACCCCGCGGCCGTTCTGATTTACTAACGGCACGACGGCGATAGAGTAAATCTGATGAGTGTTCTACACTACAATTATGAATGGCGTGCGAGCAATTAATCCCAAAGTTTCGATCTTGACTTATCACTCTATCGATGACAGCGGCTCTGTTGTATCCACTTCTCGGAAGACATTCCAGAAACAGATGCGGTCTCTGAGCGAATCATCCTGCAATGTCATTTCACTGAACGCGATCATGGATTGCCTCCATGAAAATCGTCCTCTTCCCTCAAGAGCATTGGCGATTACGTTTGATGATGGATACAGAAACGTTTATACCGAAGCCTTTCCTATTTTAGAAAAGTGTGGATTTGGGGCAACCGTTTTTTTAATTAGTGATTACTGCGGCAAAGATAACGATTGGCCCGGCAATTCACCGGCTTTTGAGCGACGCCCGTTGCTTTCATGGAGTGAGATTGAAGAGATGCGCGGTCATGGATTTGAATTTGGAGCGCATACGGCAACTCATCCCGATTTGACTCGAGTTTCGATTCAGCAGGCGGAGCGTGAGATCACAGGATCGAAAACTGAAATTGAAGATCGCCTCGGCGTCGAAGCCCGGTGCTTCGCTTACCCATACGGAAAGTACAACTCAGAGGTTCAAGAAATCGTCCGAACACAATTTCTTGGGGCGTGCTCTACAAAATTGGGAAGGGTCAGAAGCGATTGCGATCCTCATGCGTTAAGGCGAATCGATATGTATTATCTCTCTCACCCCGCGCTATTCAGTGCGCTCGAAGCAGATGCCCTTGGGTGGTACTTAGGAGCGAGACAGATTCTTCGTGATTTAAAGGCGAGGCTTATATGAACCCGCTTCAGGGTCAGAACGCTCAACGCCGCTCGACTTTTGCTGTCGTGATACCAGCCTACAACGTGGCTCCCTCCATTGCGACCGTAATCTCCCACCTGCCTCACTGGATAGATCATATTATCGTTGTGGACGATTGCAGTGCGGATGGCAGTGCAGATGCCGCTCGCGCAACTGGCGATCCAAGGCTACACATAATTCGGCACGACGTTAACGGCGGTGTCGGGGCAGCGACGAAGACTGGCTATGGCGAGGCTATTCGCCTTGGAGCCGATGTCGTGATCAAGATTGATGGCGATGGTCAGATGGATCCCGCGCACCTCCCCGCCCTGGTGTCACCCATTCTGCGAAATCAGGCCGATTACACTAAGGGTAATCGCTTTCGAAACAAAACGGCTCTCCGCGACATGCCGACCTCGCGCCGGATCGGCAATCTGGTGTTGTCATTCCTGACGAAACTTGCGTCCGGCTACTGGGACATCTTCGACCCGACAAACGGTTATACCGCGGCGCGCCGCGAAGTGCTCTTGGCACTTCCGCTTAATCGCGTCGCCGACCGATACTTTTTCGAGACATCTATGCTTGTCCGACTCAACGTGCTCAACGCCTGCGTTATGGACATCACGATGCCATCTCATTACAGCGACGAGAATAGCTCGCTCAGGCTCGGTCAGGTGCTCGTATCATTTCCGCCGAATCTCGCCGCGAGCGTTCTGACGCGCCTGTGGAACAAGTATTTTCTCTACGACTTCACCGCCGTTTCCCTGTTCATTCTCGCCGGCATTCCCCTCGTCCTCACGGGAGGCATCCTCGGGGTGAAATACTGGTCTCACTCAATCACCAGTGGCCAACCCGCCACCGCGGGGCAGGTTATGCTTTCCGTTCTGCCATTGTTGATTGGCTTTCAATTGCTGCTCGAAGCGTTCGTCATCGATATTAGTAACGTGCCCAAGAGAAGCGGTTTCGCTCCGTCAATTGACTTGCCCATAGAGGCGTTACCGAACGATTCGAGCGTTTCTCTTCCGGTCGATCCCTCGGTTGCTTCAGCCGCTGCGAGGTCAGAGCAATAAAGAAGATAAAGACGCTGCACCATAAATCTTCTCGCCCAATATGCAAGATTGAGTAATCGCAACAGGTGTAGGTTTGCGGGACAAAGCATGGTTTCACAGTGGGAACCTAGGATTCGCGCCGTGCAGCGCATCCATATGCCTGACGGTGAAAATAAGCATTTCTTAACAACCAGTAATAAGAAAAGAAATTATTCGTTTTCAACCGAGAGGAATTTCAAGCATGAACCGAAGTGAGTTTCTTTCTTATAAGAATCGATTTGTCAACGCAAAGCAACAAATTCTTTTGCGAGAAACATCCAAGACGCTTAGCGAAGCAGCCTTCCCAGCATATACCAACAGAAATCCTTTGATCAGTTTCCTATTCTGGCACCGTGTTCGGAAGGTGATGTCTTATCTTGGGAGCACCATGCGCTTTGAGAGGGCAATGGATTTTGGTTGTGGAGGCGGCGTCATGTTACCTTTTTTGTCTCAAATATCTCGGAGCGTCATAGCGGTAGATATCGATCTTTCGCCTCTAAAAAAAATGGAGTCTTATGTTACCTTCCCCGATAACATCGAAATTCACTATACACATCAAATAAAATCAGGCGATTTTGCACATTCGTTCGATGTCATCCTTGCCTTGGACGTTCTCGAACATGTAGAGGATTTAGATAACACCCTGGCTAATCTTTGTCAGCTTCTCGCTCCTAAAGGGCAAATAATCATCTCTGGACCAACCGAGAATTTCGCATATCAGATAGGGCGTAAAATTGCCGGCTCTGATTATTCCGGCGAATATCATGTGCGAAATATTTATGATATTAGAGAGATCTTGGCCGCTTACGCAGAAGTCAGCACAATAGCCACATTGTTCTATCCAGTGCCCCTATTCAAAATATATTGCGGAAGAATTTCTACCGCCGCCAGTTACAATTTAACTTCAAGTTTTCACTAAAAGTGCGACCTCATAGGATATTACGACTGCAAAAGAGTTTAGATGGCAAAACATAATATTATTCCAATGACTCAGCAGAGCAGTAAAACGCAGAGCGTTGTGACTGACAGTGGATTCTACCGCTTCAGTGAGCGACAAGTAATGGTTGCTATCCTGACGCTGGCTACGCTCCTGCGACTCATCGGCGCTAACTCAGAGTTTTGGTTCGATGAAATTGTCGTCGTGCAGAATCAAGTGCGGTTGTCCGCATATGAAATCGTCACACAATACGATTCGGCGGGTCATCATGTGATGAACGCGCTTCTGGCGCATTTCTCTGCTGCCATCTGGGGAGAACAACCATGGGCGGTTCGTCTGCCTTCGATTCTCTTTGGCATCGCCGGTGTATGGGCATTCTATTTTCTCGCACGTCAGCTTTGGTTAAGACAAATCGCGTTGCTCGGCACTCTCATGTACGCCGTCTCGTACCATCATGTGTATTACACTCAGAACGCTCGTGCATATACGGCCTTACTTTTCTTCGCTTTGCTGGCGAGTGGCCTTTTGCTTCGACTACTCCAAGCTAGCACAAAGAGGTCGGCTCGATGGTACGGAGTGGCTTATGCTTGCGCAATCGGACTAGGTACATATGCTCTGGTAATTATGCTCTTCATTATTGCGGGCCATGGCTGTGTGCTGCTTGTCGCCAGACGCTGGCACGCACTGGGCTGGCTTTTGGTGGGGATTGTATTTGCCCTGTTGCTCTATACTCCAATGCTGCCCGACTTAGTTGTGTACTATGCCCAACATCTAGAAACCGGCCACGCCTTATTTTCCATTGGGTTTATTCGTGAGCTCAAGCCTGTCATTCCGCTGCTTTTGTTCGGAGCAGTTGTCGCACCCGTGTTGCTTTGGCGTCTTGTGCAACGACATCCTTTAGCTGCTGCTTTGATCGTCATACCGTTGGTGCTCAACACGGTTGGGCCTGCGTTGCGCGGGCAGGGCCTACATCCTCGTTCATTAATCTATGGCCTTCCAGTGGCGTATTTCTTTCTGATGGAAGGTTTGGATTGGGCGCGCTTACGTTTTCGCTGGGCTACATGGATCGCCGTCGGTGTTGTGACTGTCGTTTCGCTCGTGATGCTCGTGCGATATTATCCATTACCCAAACAGGGCTTTCAGCAGGCGCTGCACTATATCGCCGCACATCGCAGCCCGAATGACGAACAGATGGGTCTCACTCTGGGCGGAAAGGCGGCTCGGTTTTATGATCCATCCTTAGTGATAATCGAAACCCCGGATCAACTGCGCCATTGGCTCGAAAACGCACGCGATCCGACTTGGGTTCTATTCACCTTCGAGAGTGAGTTGCGGAATACCACACCCGAACTTCACGACTGGTTGATGACCGCCACCACGCATCAGGCAATTTTTCCCGGAGCCATTGGAGACGGAGCGGTACAGGTTCGTCTATGGCTTCCCAACGCCGGAGGACACCGGTGACTTGAATGAAGCGGGTAGTGTGACGCCGAACAAACATTAAAGTTCAAGAACAATCTGCCGTTTTAAGCATTTTAATAAGTACACGCTGATTAAAGGAATTCCTTGTCAACCCCTGAGGGGTGCTGTCTTCCCTGAAATAAATAAGTTATTAAAAACAATGTTTCCTTTCACAACTACCGGATCTTATTTCCCAGCTTCCCTCAAGAAGAACTCAAGAAATTTCTCCGCTCTGGAAAACTCCCAAGTTGCGATGTACGAGGCGCTCAGAAGACCTCCTTTCATTCGATCTTGCCTACATCATCGGCCCATCCTTTCATATTCTCTGCTATGCCAATAAAAATCGTGATAGGGGAGCGAGTTGAAGAAGTTAAGGAAGTGGTAGATGGATAAGCGCCCATTCATATCAATCATTGTTCCCGTATACAACGGCGGAAAGTTTCTCGATCAATGCTTAGGTGCGTTGACCGCGTCTTCTTATCAATCCTACGAACTAATCGTTGTCGATGATGGCTCGACGGACGATAGCGCTGAGATCAGCCGACAAAAGGGCGCGCGCGTGCTTCAGACACCGCGGCGTCAATCAGGCCCGGCTGCGGCGCGTAATTGCGGTGCCCAAAAGGCACAAGGAGGTATTCTTTTCTTCGTTGATGCCGATGTTGTGGTTCAGCAGAAAACCGTGGCGCAAATAGCAGCTGACTTCTTGGAGTACCCTGACATCGCTGCGGTATTTGGTTCTTATGATGACAGCCCTGCGGAGAGCAATTTCTTGTCACAATATAAGAACCTCTATCACCATTTCGTTCACCAGCAATCAAGCAGCAATGCTGCAACTTTCTGGGCTGGCTGTGGAGCCGTTCGTCGGGAAGTATTTACCACAGTTGGTGGATTTAACGAGCGTCAATATCCCAAGCCTTCGATTGAGGATATTGAATTGGGCTATCGAATTAGGAGCCTGGGTTGGAAGATTTTCTTAGATAAGGAGATGCAGGTTAAGCATCTAAAGCGATGGACCGTGGGGTCGTTGCTTCGTGCGGACATCCTCTATCGCGCCCTTCCTTGGTCGAAATTAATACTTGAAAGTCGGCATATGGTTAATGACCTCAACCTAAAAACATCTGATAGGTT